>Ga0209935_1000257_pt1 | contig 160939 bp, 203 predicted proteins | sample ThiBio_1000_plan_2_FD_183958 | JGI IMG/M metagenome (GOLD analysis project Ga0209935, IMG submission 183958) | Wastewater bioreactor microbial communities from Cape Town, South Africa - Thiocy_cont_1000_plan (SPAdes) | ecosystem: Engineered > Bioreactor > Thiocyanate-remediating >... | reverse complement strand
TTTTTTTCCGAGTAATTAATGATGCACGAACGACATGTAATTAAAATACGAACATTTATTCGTTTGCAAGACAGATTCTCCTATCTAGATTGATTATAGACGATTGTGGTCGTAAATACGACATGCTGAAACCCAATTAATTTTTTTCCTTTTTTTTTTTTTTGAAAAAAACAAGTTTTCCACATAAAAATCTACAAGCCTGTAAACAAAATAATAAACTTTTATTTACAAATTAGTCGTTAATTGTCCGAGATTACGAATAACAGGTGAACGGCTAGTGATCGTAATTATTTGAAAATTTCGAATGCATATTTCAGTTGGTCAACTATGTGCATATTTTATTTATTTGTTCAATCGTTGATATATCAGCTAGATAAAGAATTGAAAAATTGCATCTGAATACCCTCAAACTTATTGACTATGAATAAGAAGAAATTGTTAATCATAGTTTTTTGATCTTATTGAAAAAGACCTACGAAATAATTCGTTAATTTCAATCCCAATATGCAGAAAAACGACCTCCGTACATACCTATCTCCTTTTTCTATTCACTTCATTTATCAAAACGAATGATGGACTACTGATAACAATTTGAAGGTCACTTTCCAATACTTATGTTTACATTAGCTTAATCACTGAATGCACGACTAGTCCCCTACGTATATGTAGTTTTTCGTACATTGAAATAAACATTTTCTCTTCCTCACTTGCTTGAAAAAGATAATAGTACAGATAATCAATTCGTTCGTTCACTTGTCATGTCTCGCACTAGGTAGTAAATATAACCAATCGAATGGTAGAAAAAGTTGTACATGCATTTTAGTAATGCATATCGACGATTGCTTTCTTCGTCGCTCTTGATGAACTATGCATCGTAGAGAAACATCGACCTTGTCAATTTGACTAAATAGGAAAAAAAAATGATAGGAAAATTTTTTTTTCATGGGCGGGTGCGAAGAAAAATACTTGTGTAGGTAGAAGAGCAAATTTTTACCTCGATCTATCACTAGTATATAAAGTCGTAGCATCAATATTTTTTCGATTATTTCTACACAGAACCCTCAAGTGCAAAATGAGCAACACTCGAGCTGATAGGTAACCGATATTCTCGAAGAATATATATATTGATACATTGGTGAATTGTTTGTAGAGCCTCAGCAGCAACATCATCGCTTGCAATTGTCGGAGCATTTGCATGTTTGGCTTGTACTTTACTCTTGATTGCAGCAACAATCATCTTGGCATTGATTCCAGTTTTCGTGCCAAATGCATCTGCTACATCGGATGATGGTATGATGAAAATTTTGTTTTAATAACTTTGACTTGCATCGTTGTTTGTTTACAGCTGCAACGAGAAGCGGTGAAGTTCAACTACGTGCTAACATCCAAGAAGACACTAGTGGTTCTCGCAAGCGAGCTACTGCTAATGACTCACTCGTCGGTTGCACTCTCGATTCAAATGGAACATCTGTCATTAATAGTTTCGTAAGTGCACACGCTTAATACAAATATTAAAACATGCCGTACGAAACAATATGCGTCGTTTTTAGATCTTGAAACATTTACCGACAAGTATAGTTCGTGGTCTTACAATTAGCAATGCCACTATCGTCGAGCATCCAGCTGATGGTGTACATACTATCAATATTTTGATGTTCGTTCTTTTTAAACCCACTTGTTTATATACTTGTCAACTAAAGAATGCAGAAGCACTTAGATCAAGACTTCAGAATAAAACTGAGAATTCTACTAGTTTTAACTTTGGTCACATTCAATTTCATAAAAATGGCCAACCGTACAAACTTTTAAAAATTCTTGGTATAGGTATCTCATTTATATCACTTATCTGTAAGTGTCTTTCGTCAATAATTGAACAATTGTATTGTATGATCTATCTGTTTTGACTTCAGATCCTGGTATTTTGGGAAGTGGCGGTTCAGGCTATTATATTGATAGTTCGAACTCAACTTCAAGCAACAGTTCAAATTCAACAAGTGGATAAAGTCGAATTTATTCGATTATTTTGACAATACTTATAGTTTCTATTTTCGCATACATCACAACACTAAAACACAATTATCTAATCATTTCTTTCTTTTGAAACCAAGCACAAAACACAAAAATTATTTCTAACAATTTCTTTTTTTCTTGTTCATTCAATCCAGCATTAATAAATTCTCCATTAGCAACCTCATTAGAATCAGTTCAGTATTGATGTGAAAAAACTTTCAGTTTTTTTTTCTGTCCAACATTAATTTCACGAGTAACCTTGACAAACTTTTTTCGGGTTCGTTGATTCGTTTCAAAAACTTGTAATTAGTCATAGAATGAAGACGTGTATTTTGCGAAATCATGGCTGTAAAAGCTAATTAGGGCTAATTAATAAATATCATCGAAGAAAGAAAATACGACCACGCGTAATTTTGACCAGTCGACATAAAAAAACGAGATATTCTTGTTCTAATTGTCTAATAAAAATAGCTATAAAAAAAGATTTTCAATGCGAAAATAATATGAAATATATCGGTTCTCATTAGGAAGTCGGCCAATAAATATGTCTGTTTCCTCGAAAATAACATTCATTTTGTACAACAGACAATGTTTACAATGCTGTACAAACCTTTCAATCGCCGGTGAGATGTTTTTTTTTCTGTTTCAACAAGAATTTTGTCTTTTATAGTGATCAATCGACGAAAAGTTCAACATTTCCCATCATTGCAGCAATGATTTGTCTTGGCATGATTGCCGTTGTGATTGCTGTTACAATCGTTCTTGCGTTAATTCCAATTTATCTTCATACAACAACAGCAACAAGCAATACAAGTAAAATCTGTCAAATGAATTTTGTTGATATTTGAAAATAGAATGTTGACTTGTTGCTTTAGATGGATATCAATCGAAAGAAAATTCGTTGATAGTGCGATTAAATGAAAACGAGAGTTCATCTGGACGACGTCGACGAGATCTTTCTGAATTTTGTGCGAATATAACCGGTGGAGAAATTCGAGGAATAAATATCGAAAACATCAGACAATTCGTAAGTTTTCTTATCTGACAAACAAAACAATCGAAATCAAATCTTATTTAGTTTATTCAAAGTTTGCCAACGACATATGCTAAATGTCGTAATCTTGTCCTGAGTAAAGCTACGATTGAATCGGATTTATACAATCGACGCCGAAAAAGAAGCATGTAAATGAGATGCTCGCTTTTTTTTGTCTTGTCAAATAATTTTGAGCGAATTATTTTCTAGTCCGATTTCTCGACGTGCGAGCAGTCCATGTGCTTTAGTTCTTATTGTTAAATATTATATTCACTATAAAACAACTTGTTTATCTGCTTGTCGAAAGACTCTTAATGGTCAATTGTATTCTGAAATCATTAAATATCGACAACTTTGGAAAAACCAGAAACTTGATAATGTAAGCATCTATAAAGGCGACACTCTAATTGGAACTTTCAGTATTTACTTGGATGAATTCTTCTGGGCATCGGATTTAAATTCTGACGAAACTCTAACAGCACAATCGGCTACTACTGTTGCATCAGCTACAGCCGACTTATCCGGTTAATATAAACACTATATGAAATCATCGAGATCATGTTCTTTTTATTTACTGTTCTCATGATAAAAAGAGTTGCATAAAAATAAAATTTCCAAAAGAACATTCACGTATATCAAAGAAATTTAAATAATATATATATATAAAATAAAATTTAGTTTATCTGATGTTCATCTACTTTTCGTTCGGCTACACATGCGACCATTGCTGCGCCTTTGCCACTGCCGTCATCTGATAAAGCTAATTTAAACTAAAAACAAAACAAAAACGAAGGGTCATATTCGATGTTGTTCGTTTCGTATTTACTTGAGTATCTTTCTGCACTAAGATTTCCATTGTTCGTTCCATATTACGTTTGAATCTTGGATGATATCGATAGAGTGATCCATCAACACCGACAGTAACATTCGGTTTGCCAATACGATTGATTAATACAGCGAGACCAGCACCGGCTAAACGTGCAGCTCGTTTGGATACATGTCGGCAAATATGTTGAACAATTGCACAATCATCAAATGTCGGATTATGAATGCCGATATCTTCTAACACTCGACGTGTATTGGCAAATTTAATACCTAAAATCATTGAAATGAACTGCTATGAATAGAAAGAAAACTATTTTGACGAAATAAACCTTCATCGGTTTCGACAGTTGACACGAATTTTGTATAGAAACCACCTCGATTGTACAGTGGCGTTTTGTAATCTGAATATGTATCACGATGACCAAGAAAAAGTAATTCATGTTGAAGTAAATCTAAGATTATCAAACGAACAATTTCACCCATATACATTCCTGAGATCATTTTTTCGAAACTAGAAAAAATAATCAAAAAGATCTTTTCGAAAGAAAATCGATTTCGTTTTTATTTACATTTGTTTGCCAGGATTGATCGAAGATAGATCAACTTCTTCATCGTATTTCGTTCGAATATGATTCAAACGTCCATTATCTCCGAATGCTCCCCATTCCATATTAATAATCACTTGTTTAGGTTCATCGAATTCTCCCGTCCATGTTCGAACTTTTTCTAAATTTTCAATATAACACGCATTCGTTCCCGTACCCAAAATAAGACCAATAGCTGTCGCTGGATCTTTATACGCACACGCCATTAACGTTCCAACAGTATCGTTGACTAAAGCAACACATTTTGCATTGATACCCTACGAAATTTTTGTTTTGTTAGAAAACAAAAATTGTAATTGATCTACTTTTTCATTGATTGCTTCTTGTAAAAGTTTGACAACATCTTCATTCACGACACCTGAACAACTGAAACCTTTCGTCCATGATGTTAATCGAGCTGATGCGAGATCTTCTTGTTTACATGGAAATGAAAATGTGAAACCTAATGGATAACATGTTCCTGAATGTAATATGTTTTCTTTTTGCATGAATTCTTCTAAACATTCGGCTAGATGTCGGAATAACTTTCAACAAGAAAAGACATAAGAAGATTTAATATTGAAAATAGAGGTTTTTCTCTTTACATTTTGTCCATCTCCTGTCATAATCGATTGTGGAATAACGAATATTTTCGATGTTAATTCAATTTTTGCATTGCCACGTAAATCAACTAATAAAACACGAAAATTCGTGCCGCCTAAATCCAATGCTAAGACTTGACCGAGTTCAGTTCCATTAGGAATATTTCGTACGAAAGTTGGAAACATTTTCACATCGGCTTTCTTATGTGTCGCTGGCGTTAGACCAGCCGTCATTTCTTCTTCTAAGATATGCATTATATGAATTAATTGTTCATCAGATATTTTCAATGACTCGAGAACTTTTTCAATCTAGTTAGAAAATGGCTCGTATTTGTTGTTTTTATTAAATGACTGTTTTACTTGATCATTTAATTCCGGATGTCGATGACTTTTAATCGAATATTTTTGAGGTCTACCAGCTACACGATATCCGAGATAGGCAGCTGTGCCAAGTATACATGTTGTCACGAGTCCATAAGCAGCCTTACGTACTAAGGATGGAAGCGTATCATAGGTGACTGTTTGGGCTAAATCAAGGGACATGATAACGAAGGAGAAATTCGTACGATGAAATGACCGAATATTCGTTCGTATATTTATGTACGACGAAAAGAGAGAGAGAGAGAAGAATATTCTCGGTGTGATTCGAGGATCACAAAGAAGAAAAAAACCAAAACAAAGTGCGTTCAACCACGCCTTCCTCGTCCGTCGATGGCGGTCAATTACGCAGTATGATTTCATGAATTTTATTCGAAATCGTAACTCGAATAAAATGTCCTTGGAAATTTTATTTTTCGAATTTCGTTTATTTCGAATAAATAATTTTCTCGTATTAACAGAATGTAAAAAGAAAAGAAAAAAACTAACGAAATGTCCAAAGAGGATCTAATTGATTGAATGGATCTGCTGGATCTTTATCTTGCGTTGATTTTGCTCGAAAGAATTCATCTCGTTTGGTTTTCGGTTTAATGTGACTTTCTTCGGGACGAAGATTGAAATTTTCTTCGATTGCAGTTAATTGTTTAGGAATCGGTTTGTCTTCATTAACATCCGACGAAAGAATCGGTCCAACATCATAATTCGGTACGGTTGGAACTACAACTGGTTTAGCTTTTTCAAGAATCGTTTGCATTTCATTTTCGAGAAGAATTGTTGATGAAACAGGTTTAATATTCGATGTTGGTGACGGTTGATAACCTACTTTTAATACGCCACCTGAAAAGGAAAAAAATCAAAAACTACGAATTTAAACATCGATGAGAAAATTACGTTTAACAAGAAAATCTTGAAGATAGATAAGAAACGCTTCGTAGACGAATTTTAATTGATTCATATCTTGAATCATATGACGACGTTTTGAACGAAGTAAACGAATGATTTTATTTACATCGGGAAATGGACGACCATCGTTAATATCTTGAATGCAAGTGAATAATGTTAGAAATACGCCGGTACGAGAAACACCATTTCTGAAAAAGATAAATTTACAAAAAGAAATGAACATCGAATTTGTAAACGTACAAGCAAGTTGCGAGAATTGTATTTCGACGATTACGTGTTTGACGAAGATAATGTTCGACTTCATCGATAAATTTCAAGAATTCACATGGATTATCCGGCATTTCTCTACGAAAGACACGCAAGTCAATGGTTAATAGTGAGAAAAAAACTGAATTACTTTGGCGGCCAACCGAGATGTTCAAGCCAAATGACAGTTCTCGATTGATTTGTCTAGAACACAGATAATATAATATAGAAATATGTAGATTTCGAGAATGTATCTACTTGTGAATGATGAATACGTAGAATACGATGATTTGTTACTGAACTCGGACTTTTCGAACTTAACAATGTAATTGTAAATGCAGAAATTTTCATTTCTTCGCCGACATTTTGCGGATAAACATTCTACAACAATGAAGAGAATGTGAATTTCTCTATTTTTATATCGATATTCGATTGACATACAACTGTTTGAAGTTCATCAGAACGTAGAAGTACGACAACAATTGCAACATGTTGATCGTAAATCATCGACCAATAATCAGCTATTGTTGTTGGCAATGGATATTGTGCAGTGAGTAAGAATGTATCACGAATTCGCTGAAAAACAAGACAAAAAAAAACACGTAAGATATCAATTGAGAATCGATCAATTACATCGATTGATGTAGCATTGATATAATCATTGAAATGTTTCTGTGGATTGGAATTATTTTGAACAAGACGAAGGCGAGAATTATCGTCTACAAATATGCGAATGATGTTTGAAACGAGTTTAGTTTTATGAAAATTATTTACATGGAATTAAATCTTGAAAACGATTTAATTTCGGATTACATTTTCCAATTGCACATGTTTGAGTATGAACATCTTTTTCTTGTAAATCAGATAATTCCTGAAAAAAAAGAAATTTCTTTGTTTTGCATGTTGTTTTACAAGAATGAATCGATTCGTACTTTCCATTCGACTTCTAATGGAACTGTACCATTGAGAATTTTCTTTGTCATTGTACTGACGTGTTTTTCGAAACGTTGAACATCCGAAGCTAATTGATCGAGTTTTTCTTTGTCATCATAGGGATCTTGTGATGAACTTAAACTAGCAACAGGTGTTGCAACTGATTGTTGAACAACAGGTTTATCTTCGTTGACGATCGGTAAAGGTTGAATGCAAGCGATAGGTTTAGTAATATTCTTAGGATGAAGTTCTTCTTCAACTGGAGATGGAGATTGTGGTTCTAAATGGATTGATTCAGTTTCATTTGTCGATGAATTAGCTTGTTGTTCAAGAGCTAACGAAAGTAAGTCATCGGCAATGGTTGATATTGATGATTGAGCTGGTACATTTACGGGAGTAACTGTAGGAACAACAGGTTGTTGTTGTTGTTGTTGTTGTTGAGGAATTGGTTTTACTGGCGTAATTATAGGTGTTGATGTAGGAACAAGAGGTATTTGTTGTTGTTGTTGTTGTTGAGGAGTTGGTGGAGGTACGGAAGGTGGAAGAGATGGTGTATATTGCACGAATTGATTTGGATTGTAGTTATTGTTATTGGTAGATAATGATGGCATTGGCGTTTGATTTGTTGTTAATAAACCACCTGGTCGATAGACATCTTGTGGATTTATTCGTGTTTGAGGATTTGTAATTGTTGGTTGATTTATTGGTTTGGGAATGTCATACATTCCGACGGGTTGTGGACGATATGGATCAAATTTCGGCTGCGATGGTAATGATTGTTGAACAGAACGATTAGGATCTGTCGGTATTTGATGTGTATTAGCTTGTGGTATTTGTTGAGCAAATGATGGATGTACTGCCTGCGGAATTGGAGAAACTTGATATATTGGCTGTTGATAAATCTGTTGCTGTGGTGAAGGTTGATACACAGGTTGCTGTACCGGTTGTTGCAACTGGGCTGATGGTTGGTATGTAGGTTGCTGATAGACAGGTTGTTGAGGTAGTTGTGGTTGATAGACAGGTTGTTGAGGCGGTGGTGGTGGTTGATAGACAGGTTGCTGAGGCGGTGGGGGTTGATAAACAGGCTGTTGAGATGGTTGTGATGGTTGATAAACAGCTTGTGGAGGTAGCTGTGATTGATATGAAGGTTGTTGAACTGGTGGTTGGTAGATTGGTTGTTGTGGTGGTGGAGTTTGATATGTTAATTGCGGAGTTGGTGATGGCTGTCGAATTATGTGTTGTGGTGGAGGTGGCTGATACAGTGTTTGTTGAGCTGATGGATTCGGTTGATACATTGGTTGTATTGGATGTGCATTATGCATCATTGGATTTTGTGCTAACAAAGTCGTGCCATGATCTGTTGGATGTAACTGATGCCCATTCGATTGTCGTAGAAATGTTGATGATTGTTCTTGATAATGTCGAGGACTAAAATTAGGTAGAGATGTTAATCCAGGTCCCGTGGTACTCGGTATAGTTGAATACATCGGTGCAGGCGCCGATGATGTATTCGCATAGAATGAATTGTTATCTGGAATATTTGACATGACTGATGCCGACGATGGTGGTGGTGGTGGTGGTGTGTACATGATTTCTTCGCGTCGTTGAGACAATCGTTTCGAAGGTCGACCAGTTGTACTCGAACCCCAAGTATCTGGTTTCATAGTGGCTAGAAAATCTTTCAAACGTGGCCGATCAGGTATTGTTGCTGTTGGTGGCATATCTGGCTCAGAAAACTCTTGATTCATATATGTTGGCAGTGGACTTTGTCGAGATGGCATCATCGGTGGTATCTGCCGATGTAACGACGGTCTCGATGGAATCTGCACTGATGCAGGTGGTGGAACTGCTGGTTGATATTGAGTTTTCAATGTATTCAATCGTTCGATTGATTTCGATAGTTTAGCATTTTGCTATGCACAGAAGAAAAGGATAAAAATTTTCGAAAAATAAATACGCAGATCAGCTTTACTTTTTTATAGAATTCAATGCCTTCATTTGCTTTAACTAAAGTATCTTCGAATGATTTAAATGAAACAATATATTCTTGAATCAAACGATTTCGTCTGAAACCGAAAAAACAACTAAGATCTATCTCTCAATTCTCAACAATCAATTTCTTCGTACGTATCAAAAACATTTCCAATTTTCGTTCTCACATCTGCTATGTCCGCATTTGCCTCGGTCAATGATTGTAGAATATTATCTTGTGCAAGACAATTTTGTTTAATAATATTAATCAATTCTTCATGTTTTTTAACTTGATTCGTATATAAATTCTGATGATTTTCTTGTCGTTGCATGAGAACTAATTTTGTTATATCATCATCTTGAATCTTCTTTCGAAAATCGTTAACTAACATTTCACGTTGTTTTTTCATTGTTTCAACTTTTTCATTTAGTAATGCTAAACGTGCGAGTTTCGGTTTATTTGTCTCATCTAAATAGACGAAAAAAAAACAAATATTGATTCAAAATTTATATTAAAACAATATCAAACCATCTAATTCCGTTATGATCGGCAGAGTTTTTTCCAATTGTTCAAGTGGTGATTGAAGAATTTTCAAATGATCAAGAATTGTTGTCATATGACGATGTAATTCAATATTACTTTCATTGGCTTGTGTTAACATATCTCGAATAGATTTGCAATTACTTTCTAAATCTTTATAATCTTTATTTGTTTTAATCGATGGATTGACTTGTTCGAGAGATTTTAATGTCTCATCGAATTCATTCACTTGATCAGTCACTTCATGATGTTGACTGTTTAATTCTAAAAAAAAAGATTCGAACGATTTGATATTAAAATGAAAGTTAATATTTACGTTGCATTGCAGCAACAAGATCTTTGGACATTGTTGGTCGAACAGTCGCTGCTGCACAACAATCGAGAAGATCTCGTGGTAGACGAAGATATTCGTTGTTCAATGGAATACGATTTAATTGCAAACAAAGCATAAATGTTCTTTAGAACAAAAACAAACATTATTCGATTCAATCAATCAGTTATCTTACTCAAGTTCACGGTTTTTATTTTCTGTTAAATCAATAATTTCTCTCAAAAGTTTGGCTTTTTCTTCACTATATTCCGATGCTGCTAAATGTGCGTCCTAAGAAAATCAATCTCGTTTCAATGATTATTATTCTCTTTTCTTTTGCTTACTAAAGGCACTAATTTATGAAATATATCCGTTCCCGATACTTCCGGATCATGGCAATCAAATGGTTGTGGTTTAGCAACGATAATACCTTGAATAGCTTGTAGACTTGCTAATGTTGGCACTCTTTCATAATAAACATTATCATTATCACGTTTAGCCGATTTAAATCTAATTCAAACAACAACAAAAAACTGATTTAGCAATTCAATCGTATCGTCTTACTTTCCCATAAGAACATCATTAGTAAATATATGTGCATCTTTGAACGCATTTGTTTTATCAGATGATAATTTTTCTGCATTTTTCCAAGCGTCTTTCAATCGTTCAACAGCTGCTTCATAATAACAAACAGCTTCGCCTCGTTTTTTATTTTCTTCAGCAACGAGACCCGAACAGAAATATGTCAATGCAAGATAATATGACAGTTTATATGTCAATGCAACACGCCATTCCTAAAACAAACAAGTAAAAACAACGAATGAATTCTATCGTCTTGATTTCGTTTTCAAAATATTCATCAATGCATAGTTCGATTTTGATAAATAAAGACTGTTAATTTCGCGATGTTGATTGGTTTTTATTATATAATTTGAATTCGATAATAAAAATCCAGTACTAGTCATCGCATGTAGATTCGAACTGAACTCACAACGACATCAAACAATTGAATCATACTCGAAATTTTTTTGATACAATCGAATTAATTCCTGGTTTTGTTAGATTTAAAAGTGCCATTTGATAGTATTCGGATATTTGCATGGCAACATGCGCTGTAACAGCAGGAACACGTTGATCAAGTAAAGATTTCTCGAGAACAGCTTCGTGTGCTTGCGCCTAAAATATTCGAAAGTTGAAATGCTCGCTCATCTGATTTCGCAATGCATACTAAAATAATATGAATTTGACAGGTCAACAAATCCGGTGTTAGATCCGATGTGTACGTTGTATATTGATCGCGAAGTTTTTCAAAACACGCAGCCGCACAACGAAAATATGTACAAGCATTTTTAATACTCTAAAAAAGTTTTTTTTTATTAAGAAAATAAGTATTTATTTTATTTGTCTGTCCTACATCTGGCGTTCGTCGTGGTTCATTGGCGCCTAATTTCGTATACAACGCTCCGATATTATAAAGAATGCATGCTTCTTCATAACGAGCGTCACTAAATGAAACGTCTTCTTTCTGAAAAGCATCTTCCCTGAAAAATAAAGACACAAATCTATCGGATAGATCGATTTGAAATGAATTACATACCAAGTAAATCGAACAGCACATTCAGTTTCAGGTAACATCGGAAAGCGATTTCTCAGTAGTTGCAATTGGCAATAGTATCGTTTGAGAATCTGTAGACCTGCTTCATCGTTCGATGCATTGATTGCATTCTGAATACAAATCAAATCAAATAAAAAAAGAAGAAAATTCAATTTGAATCGAACTTGTCGAAGACGATTCATTTGTTCGCATTCACTGGTATATTTATCGCCATCTTCTTGATAAGTCGTAGCGATGTACTAGACCGAAAAAGAGATTCAATTCGTTTGAAATCGAAGAAATTCGAATTTACATTAGGAATTTTTTCGCAAAGATTGACAGATTCAACTGATATTTTCGGCTCGAAATCGATCACCGGAAGACGTGGACAGCCTGAATCAAATTCAAAATTCACAATGCAAATCTACTCAATTCATTTTCTTTACCTTCCATATGCAAACTAATCAAAATAAAACAAAAAAAAAATGAAGAGCGTAGTTTGTATGGATGTATTTTAATTAGTCATAAATATAAACAAAATATCATTGGTAGATTCGAGAATATCATGAAGAGATAACTGGACTACAGGCGACCTCTAAATAGCACCAATCAGTGTTGGAGAATGTTTTCATTCATTCAGTCAGCACTTTTTTACAAATCAATATGACAACATCAACGAAATTTCTCAAACATTTTCGAGATCTACAAGCTGGAGAAAGTGAAAAAGCTGGTGCAGCTGAAACATTAGCATATTTAAATGGTTCGAGAGAGATTTTTATTGAATTATTTTTGATAATTTTCTTTTTCAGGTGAATTATCCTTTCAAGAATATGAAAAACGAGTTCGAGAAGCAAATACTGATTATTCTCATGTGTCCGTTGGTAAAGTTCTCGATACACGTGAATCAGAAATAGTTGATATTGATAAATTAATCGATGAATTAAGTGATATCGATGATCTAAGTGGTTTGAGTAGTAGCAGCAGTGAAAGTCATAGTACAAGTGAGAATTCCGATGAATCATCATCGAAAAAGAAAACCAATGATGATACGGAACCGAAAGTAAAACGTCGTCGACGAAAGAAAAATCTCGATGATTCAGACAATGAATCCGAATCTGACCGAGAGAAAATCTCCGATCCCAATGAACTTCGAAATAAAATGGTTCAACATCTCGAACAAATGCGTTTGGCGAAACAAAAAGCACGTCGAAGCAAAGGCAAACGTTCGACAACACGTAAACGTCCGACGACAACAACAGCAACAGCTGGCGAACGAATTCCAAAAAGTCGATTAAATCAAGAATATCAAGCACTGATGGGTGAAGCCAATATGGCGTATGTTCATGGTGATATTCCTAAAGCAATACGAATCTGTCAAGAAGTGATAACGAATGGTAAATCTCGATGAACGAACAAAAACAAAAAAAGTTGAATTTATCTTTTTGATAAATAGTTCCGAATGCAGCTGAACCGTATTTAACAATCGCTCGGATTTATGATGATCAAAATGATCATGAAAAAGCATTTGAAGTAAATTCGAATTATTGATTTGAATAGAAATGAATTGATCATTGTTTAGATGAATTTCGTTGCTGCACATTGTCAACGTTCGAAAGATCTTTGGCTTCGAATGCTTACCGAATGTCAACAACGAAAAGCCGATGATCTCATCACAACGTGTTACAATAACAGTAAACTTTGAAAAAATCAAATAACTTTACAGATGTTGTTGTTTTGCAGTTGTCAAACTCGATCCAACTGATATTCCTATGCATCTAAATCGTATTGAACATACGGAAAAACATACGACTAGAAAAATCTATCTCAATAGTTTACAAGCTTTACTCATGGCTTTGCATCCATCGAAGAATCCCGAACAGAAAAGTTTATATTTAGAAAAATATCGAATTCTTATTCAGGTAGAATGCCGAAATAGTTATGTTTGTGTTGAAATTCGGTTTTTATTAGGCAATTCTTGCATCCGAACGAAAAGATACAGAACTACAAACACTTTTCTACAAAGGTCTTAGCGATCTTGGAACGGATTTTCCTTCAGAATGTAACAGATTCGATTCTTTTTATATAAAACTATGTTTTCTCGATAGACATCGAAAGATTATTACAAATGCAATATAATTCGAAACTCTATCCTGAATTGCTCAAAGTAGAAAACAAGAGGAAATCGTTTGATATTTATGTTTGTTTGTTTGTTTTTCGTGTAGAATATGATCAATTTCACAGGTGTTCGTTTATTGAAATTCAATACTGAATTAGAATTACCCGTTGATACGAGTGATTTAGAAGATTTAAAAGACGCCGAGTAAAACAATCGTTTGTTTTGATTTTGCACTCGAGATTTCCTATTTTGTTTGTTCTTAGTTTTTCAATACCGGATTTCTATCGAACAGATTACTATGGAATGTTTCTTGTTGCAATCATTGATCTCGATTGTTCATCAGTTGCTCTCGTAAATAATTAAATCTACTTCGACCTATTCATATTCTTTTCTTGTTTAAAGCGTTTTCTTCCTGGTTATAAATCGAATGTTCGTTCAACTGATCAATCTCTTTGTCTCGATGTAATGTCATCATTAGCTCTCAATGATCATCTTATTGAAGCTTGTCAATTGTTTGAACATCTCTCATCGTTAACCAAACTGCCAGCTCAATCCTGGTTTCAATATTCTGAATGGTTGATTTCACTTTCGAAATTTCGTGAAGCTTACGATGCACTCGAACAGACACTAAGACTCGATCCTCAATCAAACGAAGCACGTTTATCACTATCAGCTCTACAGAAACAGATCGGCATGAATGAACAAAGTCAACATACATTAGCTGAAGTTGTTAAACAAGAATTTCATGATAATCTCGAGCAGAATGCCGATGAAGACGATGAAGAACAACAAGAAGTGACGGTTGAAAAAATTCATCTTCTCGTCGAACGTTGTATAACGTTGTACGATCAGAATGAATTGCAATTATTCATTCCTTGTGCGATGCAATTGTTTTTCGGTTCGATTAAATATTTGCTCACCATCGATTGTTCGAAACGGTTGATCAATTGTGGAACACGAGCGAGACGACTCGAATTAATACAGAAATTAGTCGATGAAAAACGAATCATTCTCAATCCATCTTTTACAAGAATATATACGGTTCTTAAAAATCGAATCATTGATTTATACGGCAAATTTTGCGATGTTCTTATTCAGGTTAAACGACACGATCTACTTCTACGTGTAACAGCTGCAGGAACAGTTATACCATTTCTCTATGCTCGAATCGATTGGCTTGTCTTAACGGAATTTCTTTTGTTTATAAGTTTAATGTTACAACAAAACGGTGATTTAGCTTTTCAAACATGTCGAGAAATCTTTCGTTATTATTCGAAATCATCGGTTTTACAAAATCTCTTTGCCCTCACAGCAACAATTACACCGAGTGTTCGACTACAGAAATTCTGCGTTCGATCATTACAAAAACGACCGAATTCACCAATGCTTCATCACATGGTCGGCAATTTCGCTCTTATCGGTGGAACCTATCGTTTAGCTATTATTCACTATATGAAATTATTTCGTTTGACACCCGATGAACCACTGGTTTCACTTCTTTTAGCTATTGCATTCGTTCATGTTGCTTGCCAAAAATATGCCTATTCGAGACATCAACGTGTTCTTCATGCGTTAGCTTTTCTCAAACAATATCGAAATCTTCGCGGTGAATGTACAGAAACTTATTATAATATCGCACGTTTAATGCACTTTCTTTCGTTGCATTATGCAGCTGCATATTTCTATCATAAATGTCTCGAAACAGAATCACCGATTGACGATCAAAATGATGTCTATAGTTTGAAATATCAAGCCGCATACAATCTCGCGTTGATTTACAAAGCAAGTAAAAATGAAAAATTTGCTCGGCATATTATTCGAACGTACATGACTTTGTAATGTTTGTTCTCTCTTCTTTTCTTTTGGTGTAAAGAATAAAGACTCGTTAAACTATTAAAACAATAAATAAAAAGAGCGAATGAAAGTTATTTTTTGCTGTCAATTGGAAAAGCAACCACAGAAAACTATTTCACAACAACAATCAATTTCGAAACAATCATTGTTGTGCAAACCATGGCATCCTTGGTAAACTAGATTAGTGCCTTGAATTTCACCGAGTGATTGTCCAATATCTGTGTACGCATCGGTGCTTATTACTTGACTAACATGTGAATTGACAGGGACTGATTTTGCTAGAAGAAAAAAACAAAGTAAAGTTCAAAATCAATATGAATAAATTCGTACAGAATTTGTCCGCATTTCCGTTGATACTTGCTTGAATGCCCATGTTAAATAAATGAAAAAAAAACGATTGCTTTAACATGTTGCTTTTCTCTTATATAGTTTTATAGAAAGCTCATATAAACATTTATGACATATATTTATTCATGATATTCTATTAAAAAGAACTGTAAAAAGCAGAACATAGGAAGAGACTTCAATTATAAGTACTTTCAAAAGAAAAGTCTGAAGAAAACATGAGCTTGTTACTGACACATTTATGCTACATTTACGTTAGTTATGAATATATGACGTCTTGCTTTCATGGACCACTTTTGAATTTAGTACTTATTTCTATTACACAGATGTGAATATCGAGCTTGTCATGTTCTATTTTAGTTTTTTGAGCATTTCTTCATGATTTATAAATGTTAATGTCTATTGCACAGTGTAGTGTCACAAAATGCATTCCTAAGAATCCTTGAAACTTCGATAGATGTCACTGAAAATCGATTGTAAATAATCTCGAATAAACAATAAATAAAAATGGAAATAAAATTTCCAAGAAAAAACTTTTGTCTTAACTGAATATTTTTCTTAATACGAAAGAAAATCATGAATTTCCTCGATGACTCATTTTAAAAGCAAACAAAATAAACAGATATATATCCATTGATACACAAATACTATCTAACCCTCACATGTCATTCGAATACTTTTGATTGAATTCATTTTTCTTGTTGTTTCCTTCTTCTTCTTTTTTCAGAAGACTATGACAACGATAACGCGACGTAAACCAGCGTCGTCATCAACAGCAACTAATGCTAACACCTACAGTGATTCGGCGAGTAATAATCTCTCGAATATAAATGATCATGACGATCGAGATAAAGACGATGAACGAGAAAATGATGATGATAAAGAAGCACGTTTAACATTAATGGAAGAAGTACTTCTACTCGGATTAAAAGATCGAGAAGTTCGTTCGAAATAATAAAAAAAAAACAATTGTAATTGTAATTATTGTTTTTTTTTCTCTTTCGTAAAACAGGGTTATACATCGTTTTGGAATGATTGTATATCATCGGGCTTACGTGGTTGTATTTTAACTGAATTAAGTTTTCGTGGTCGAATCGAACTCGAAAAGACTGGTGCTCGTCGAAAGACTTTAGCCAGTCGAAAAGTCATGTTACTCGATGATACAGCCACCGGCGATGTCCTACTCGATGAAGCTTTACGCCATATAAAAGAAACTCAACCACAAGAAACAGTACAAAGTTGGATCGAATATCTTAGTGGTAAAAAAAAACCCAAAACATCATCGAAACTGAATTCGACTTCTTGTTCTTTTTCTTTCTTCAGGTGAATGTTGGAATCCATTGAAATTAAAATATCAACTACGAAATGTTCGAGAACGTCTAGCCAAGAATCTCGTTGATAAAGGTATATGTAGTACAGAGAAACAGAATTTCTTTCTATTCGATATGACAACTCATCCACTTAATGATAATGTTCATAAAGTAAAATTAATAAAGAAAATTCAAGAAAGTGTTCTCTCACGTTGGCCCAATGATCCACGTCGAATGAACAAACGTATCTTAGCATTGATCTATCTCGCACATGCAAGTGATGTTCTAGAAAATGCATTCACATCGTTATCTGACGAAGATTATGAAGTTGCTATGAAACATGTTCGAGAACTACTTGATCTCGAGCCTGATCAAGAAACAAGCAAATATGAATCGAAAATGGACATCATGTGGGCGGTTGTCTCGGCTTTTAATAAATAAAATCATCACAAACAAAAACATTGTTTCTTTTTTCGTCTTATTTTTTGTCTTTTCAAATTAATTGTTCACTTATCTCTTGCTCTTCAGTTTTATTATTATTATGATTATTATTATCGCGATGTTCCAATAATCTATCTGGGTATTCAGTTACTGTTGTTTGATCATCACCCATGAGGATCGATTTCTTATTAATATTTTCTTTTCGTCTCTCTCTCTCTCTTTTGGCTGCTATTTTCTTTTTCAAAAATAAAAAAACAAACATTATAAATATTCACATGCACCTTTTTCTCTTTTTTTTCTGTTTACAGTGAATAAGTTTCTCTATCTCTCTTGTGTGTTATTATTTCGATTTCCAACAACTAATCATCATATTTGATAACTTTAATTTTTTCTTTTTTTTTTGTATACGCAGGTCTACTATCTTTATCTACATGCCTTCTTCCACCTGTGATACATATGCACAAGATTGTATAAAAAAAAATAAAATCAGAAGAAAAAAAACGGGGAACGAGAAATTTAAAGAATATCGACTCGATTTTGTTTTTTTTTTGTATCGTGCTTAGCAACCATTATAAATACCAATAAGAACGAAAGAAATGAGTCAATATAAACACATACATTTATATCCGATTTCAGATGATCAGTAAAATGTCTACTTAACGGATTTGTTTCGATAAATATGGGTCATCTTTTATCCTGTGCCAATATACGTTTAGGTACGCGAATAAATCAACCTGAAATAGCACAAATACCTCTTCATCATAAATGTCGAAATTGTGGCGAACCTTGCGATCCACGAGGATCATCAGATAGATGTTTATACGAGAAATTTACGCGTACGGGAACAAAAGATCAACAGGCTATTATTCGGTCGACTGTGCCCGATAGTAAAGTACGTTGGACAGTCCCGTTTAATTATCAACCAATTGAATTTACATCGGAAAAAATTCGAACATCGACAAAAGAATATGTCGATAAAGATCCTCGACTCGATCCAACTATTGACATTTCATGGAATTCAGATGATGTTATATGTGATCGAAGGTCGTATCATGGAGTTTATCGAATTAGTAATCGTGTGCCTCAAAATCCTTGTGGAAGAACAGGAGTCACAGGACGAGGACATTTAGGTTAATTAAACTATTCTCTCATATTCGAATGTTATTTTTTTTTCTCGTCTCAGGTCATTTCGGACCAAATCATGCTGCTGATCCGATTGTCACTCGATGGAAACGCGATGCTAAAGGTCAGAAAGTTCGACATAACAAAACCAACAAACCGATTTTACAATTCGTTTGCATACGTCGACGTGACACAAATGAATATGCTATACCGGGTGGTATGGTCGAACGAAAGGAACGTGTTACTGACACATTACAAAGGGAATTTCACGAAGAAGTTTTGAATTTTCCCGATATAAGCGCTTCAGATCGAGAGAAATTAATCGCAGTTATCAAAGATATATTCGAAAATGGAGGTTCGAAGATCTATTGTGGTTATGTTGATGATCCAAGGTATAGATAGTTTATCTTTCAATCTATGTACATTCTTTTGTTTTTTTATATAGAAATACAGATAATAGTTGGATGGAAACCACTGGTTTGTTGATTTTTGCTGAAATTGCCTTTCTGTTTATTGGTTTATTTTGTTTTAGTTTATAATTTTCATGATGAATATAATGAACATCTCGGTTTACTTGATGTTCGTGCTGGTGACGATGCTAATGTTGCATTTTGGCAAGATCTTGACTCTCAATTACCTCTATTTGCCAGTCATGCTGATTTTCTTCGACGTGTTGCAGCTTCTCACAATGCACATTGGTGAATTGAATTTTCGCTCTGAAATCTCTTTCATAATTTACAAAAAATCAATGTCATATCTCACGTATTCGTTGCTTCTTTTTTTTCAAAAATAAATAAATCAATAAATTTATCGTTTTTATACGATATCGAATATTCACCTATTCTGTATATTTGGATATACGTTGGGTCAGTGACATCTTCAATTAACGAAATCGAGTGTGCCCGTTACTTGTTTGAGGTAATTAAACGGATGTTTATTTAATTGGCTCGAAAGTTATTATATTTGAAGCGCTATTCTATATTATATTATGAACTTCTTTTGTTCGTTCACACCAATTGACCCAATGGATAATCAGCTCGATGATTCATTGATATCAATTCTTTGTTTCGAATTTCGTCGTCGGATGAACACATGAAACGAAAAATCATCATCTTCATCGAAGAACAACAACAACAGCAAATATGACGAATATAGGAATGTTAACACCGGATCGGTTTCACATGGAACGAAGTAGAATTCTTGTTGTTTTTTTCGAAATATATTCGTCTTGAAATGATTGTCTAGGTCACAGTTTATTTGATTTTCCTCGACGATTATTTCTCAATCCATTTGATATCGATGACGATGATACGGCAACGAAAAAAACTCTACTATCAAATCGAATCGGTTCGTTTGACGAGGACGCACCGTCGTCAGCAAAGAAAAAATCCAAAGCCTGGTCTGTTCGCGCACGACGAGACGAGCCCAATCTTTTACGTGGAGATCGGTATTTCGACTCAAACGAAGATTTTTGTTCGTTTAACATCATTCGATTGTAGATTTATCCCGCGACGAATTGATTTAGATTGTGATTACGCACTTGACACAATTGTTTCACAAAATCTTCAAATTCACTCATCTCAAGGAGAAAATATTTCCATCGAACGACAATATCGTCGAATACAGAAACGTTCCAATCAACAAGTACAAGCGAATACATCGAGAAAAACACTCGAATTATTAGAACATTTTATGCCACAAAATCGTCGAATTTATAATTTCGGCGTGAAAACTTTAAAACCTCGACCGATGGGTATGAAAACTTGGCTTTTGAAGATTAAAATTCATTGTTTCTCGTTCAGATCCATGCGATCTTGCGCGTCAAATCGAAGCATTAACCATCACATCCAAAGAACGCTACATCAGTTCCACACCTGAGCGTATTCTCGATGCGCCCGATCTGATCGATGATTTTTGTGAGTCGATTTCTCTTCGTTGACTTTGATTTTTCGAGCAAAAACTTTCTCTAGATTTAAATCTAATCGATTGGGGCAAACCAACGAATATGATAGCCGTCGCTCTGATGAATTGTGTTTTTCTTTGGGATGATAATTCGGGTAGTGTCACGAAATTACTCGAACTCGAAACGCCCAATGACGAATACGATGACGACGAACATATTCACTACGTGTCCAGTGTTGCTTGGCACAGTAAATCACCGTATTTAGCTGTCGGTACATCGTATCCTCAAGTTCATATCTACGATGTTCATCAGCAGATATGCAAGAGAAAATTAATCGCCGAGAATACGCTCGAGGACGACGATCGAATTCCGTGTCTTGCATGGAATCAGAATCTCATTGCTTGTGGAACGCGAAGTTCAGGTGATATTTTAATCTATGATGTTCGTCAACGTGATTACATTGTTAAATTGCAAACACATCGGCAAGAAGTGTGCGGATTAAAATGGTGTCCCAATGGTCGTTATCTAGCGAGTGGAAGTAACGATAATACCGTTTGTGTATGGGATTTTCATCAATGGTATTCGAATAGTAGTGCATGTGCAAGTCAGTCATTGTTACCGCCTGTACCTGAACGAAGTCAGCAATCACATGTACCAACTAAACCTTTATGGCATTTGAAAGATCATAAAGCTGCAGTGAAAGTAAAAATTGAATGTTTTCTTTTAAAATTGTTTTTGATTTTGTCTTCTCGTCAGGCAATTGCATGGTGTCCATGGGAAGGTTCGAAAGTTTTAGCGACAGGTGGCGGTCATTCCGATGGATATTTACGTTTTTGGAATAATAGTAATGGTACTTGTCAGCAAGCTGTTAAAACAGATTCACAAATTTCATCGATTCTATGGTCAAACGATTACAAACAAATTGTAACTGGACAAGGACATCCGAATAATTATATTCATATATGGCATTATCCATCCATGGATAAATGTCACACATTACATGGTCATACATCGAGAATTTTATCGTTAATCATGGGTCCTAAAGGCAATCCTGTTGTTAGTCTATCAGCTGACGAAACCATTCGCTTTTGGAATTGTTTTCCAGTTGATATTCAACGAAAGAAAAAACAAGAAATGACACGAACACTTTCGTTTCCAACGAAACTGAATTTCAATTGTCGATAGATAAACAATAATATTTTTTTTTCTTTCTCTCTCTCTTGTCAAATAGATTTGAAATATAAATATATATCTAACTAATCAAACTGCAACAGTCTCTCATCAATCATAGAATAGAAAACATGTCTAATGAGGAAAAAAAACCAACTTGATTATTTATTAACCATATACATGTTATATCATTCTCAAGCATACTATCGAATTGCGACGTCATTTCTTTCGATCAAAAATATATAATGTAAATATTTCTTTCGTCGTTTTGTTTTTTTTGGTTTGGCATTGATCGGTCCTGGAACATCATTAAAATTCATTATTATTTATTATTGAGTTATTAACTTGAGCTTAAATTAAATTTATTTATTTTTAAAATAATAAATTATCATTCAGGTTTTAATTAAATATAATACAACGAAAACACACACGAGTACTTATTTAAAAGCTTAGAAAGTTTAAGAATTAAAATGTCGTAAATACCATCAACATTGAGAAAAAAAAAGAAAAAAAGAAATAATGTTCGTTTGTCGGTGATGAATAGAGACGCAATTAGGTTATATTTTTGCAATCGACCGATATAATATACTCTTGCGAAAATGCGCACATTCTGAATCCAATCCAGAACGGATATGAAGACGTCTATTGAAAAAGTTGCCTGTTTTTTATATTGACAATCAAACCGATCTATCTCATTTTCCGTCGTTATATTTTTTTTTTCTTTTCCTTATATAAACAGAGTGAGACATCGAGATAATAAACATTCAGACGAAAAGATTCACTAGACATCGAACGCAGAACTTTGCTATAAAAGTTCATTTCATCGTTTGTGTGGCACACCTATTTATTAATTCTCATTTTCGAGGTGCGAGTAATTAAATCTCGCATGACATTGCAATTTTCTTTTTAAATAGTTAATACTCTATATTTCCCCTTCTCTTTTTTTTTATAGATTAGAGATAGAAGAAGCAAAAAACGCTACAAATTCAGCAACATTTGCTATTTCATTATTAACATCCGTTCGGTTTCTCTATCAAAGAAGAAAACAAAACACGATTTTCATCTGTTCAATGAATACAACTCGCATGGAAAATCTTTTCTCCGAACAATGGACTTGGTCTGCAAGAACGATACTTGTACTGATCCTCTGCAGTTTGATAACAATTCTCACTATATTAGGTCAGTCAGTAGAGCCAAACATCGAAAGTGAATATTTTATTATTAATTTTTTTTTCTCCCTGAAGGCAATGGTCTGGTATTACTCTCAGTTAAATATCGTTTTCATGCTCGATCCTATTCCGATTATTTCATTATAAGTTTATGTCTCGCTGATTTTTTCGTTGGTCTCTTTGTCATGCCATTCATGACTCTACATTCGGTTCATTTACATTGGCCTTTTGGCTATCAATTATGCTATGTTTGGATGTCAATTGATTTTGCTTGCTCGACAGCATCGTTTCTCACACTGGCTGCAATGGCTTTAGATCGTTATTACGCACTAACTGGTGAATTGATTCGATTTAGAAAACTTGTTTTTACTGATTGAAATTGTTCTTTTTTTTCTTCAGCACCCTATTTTCACCTTCGAAATCGTTCGTATTCATCGGTGATTATTTGTATAATCGCATCTTGGACAATACCTTTGCTAATTTGGCCAAGTTCGATTTTACTCGGTCATTTTTTCAATACGAACACTCCCGATTGTGTTCATCCGGCTCGGCCAGTTTTCATTGTAATTTTATGTGCAATCTTCTATTACATCCCACTGTTATTTATGCTTATTTGTTATTCAAAAATAATCGTTAGTATCAAAAACATCGAAGTGATGGTAAGTGTGCTTATTTTTCTGCTTTATGAATGTAGACTAATTGCTTATTTTTTTATTGTTTAATAAAATATAGATCAAAGGTACATGGGAAATATGTCAATACGAAACAGCAAATCATTGTCATTCGTCCGATTCATCATTACGTTCATTAATCTCACGTTATTTACACCGGAATACTCCGGAACTAAATAAAAAAATGTTAACATCAACATCTGTCTATCCACCACGTATAAATCGACCGATGGCAACTACGGCAACATTTACAGGTCACAAACGTTGTTTAATTCAATGTCACGAGAGAGTACAAATTAAACATGAACACGATGATGAACAACTTGTTCGAGCACGTTTAAGCACTCGAACATCATCGTTACCAGCTGCTCGTTGTATTAATTATTTTTATTATCCAAGTCAAGTATCATGTCAAATGAAATTCTCAGAAAATTCACTAACGCAATCGCATTCATCGAGTCAAGGCAATGGCAATGTTGGCTTGGCAACAACCGATGTTTCGACGCATAGTTCATCATTGGAAAACAATCTCGATGATGAACATCGACATTTCAATCGACGTCAACAACAATCAATCGTTTCGACATCGTATCATTCGAGTCGATACAGTCAACGTGCGATTGCTAAATTCATGCAAGAAAGAAATAAAGCACGATTAAGACGTAATCAGAAAGCGAGTCGAATGCTCGGTAAATATTATTTCAATTTGTAATTTCCAAAAAAAAAAACGACAAAACATTTTTCTTTCAAGGAATTCTACTGGCTGTTTTTCTAATTTGTTGGCTTCCATTTGCGATATCCTATCCGACGATGTTGCTCTTTCCTGATAAATATTCTCGACATGTGGAAAGTCTCGTTTTCTGGCTTGGCTATGTCAATTCATTACTCAATCCGTTTCTCTATGTTTATAGTTCGAGAAATTTTCGTCAGGCGATATTGGAAACAATCTGTTGTTTGAAACGAATTCGTTCTCGGCAACATCATCTAAGATATCGATGGTCATTTCGACGATAAAGAAAGAAAAAAAACGAAAACGTTTTTTTTTTGTATTGTAAATTTTATCTAAGATAATAAAAAGAGAAAGTATAGTTTGGTTATCTGATCTGATTTGATCTATCGAAGAAACTAGAAGAAAAAGAGGTCGCTCGCTCTGTCGACATTCCCGATAAGTGTTCTGCTCAAACCAATGTCAGAGAACTTTTTGAGTACTTGTATTGAAGAGCACGACAGAGTGGTTTTTTTTAGACAATGAATTAGTTTGAAAGAATAAACAATGAGTGAATATAATGCTAATGTAAGATATGACGATGATTACGCAGACTCGATACCAGGCGATGAGCAAGATGTTTTACTCGATGATATAAATGTGCCCGATGATTCTGAAGTAAGAGATTATTTTCGAAGATAAGAAAATCAATACGTGCTATCATATTTCGTAGGAAGACCGGCAGTTTATTACCGTGGGCATTTGTGCTCAATGGAAAAAAGTCAAAGCTAAACCAATGGAAGAAATACTTCATCGTTTAGAACAATACGAATTTTTTCGTATTATTATTTTTCCTGAAACAACAATTCATGAAAAATCAGTCGATGAATGGCCATTTTGCCATGTACTTATTAGTTTTCATAGTAAAGGTTTTCCTCTTGCTAAAACACAAGAATATGCTCGTTTACATCGACCATTTCTAATCAATGATTTGGACAAACAATGGGATATTATGGATCGTATTAAAGTCCATGAAATTCTCAATGAAACAGGCATTCCACAGCCACGATATGGCGTTCTTCGACGACAATTAAACGATGGTGAGACAATCGATTTAATTGTTCTTTTTTTTTATTTGATTGATATTTGTCTAGATGGAACATGGACGACATTGTCGAATGTCGTTGAACAAGATGATCAAATCGAAATCGATGGTCAAACATTTCACAAACCGTTCGTTGAAAAACCGGTTTCAGCAGAAAATCATGATGTTTATATTTATTTTCCGTCGTCAGCTGGCGGTGGTTCGCAACGATTATTTCGAAAAGTAGTTCATAATCAATTGAAAACAAAAAAAAAGCCGAAATCTTTCTTGTTCAGATTGGTAGTCGAAGTAGTGTGTATACATCGGAGAATAGTGTTCGAAAGGATGGCTCGTATATTTACGAAGAATTCATGCCGACTGATGGAACTGATGTCAAAGTTTATACAGTCGGTGCTGAATACGCACATGCTGAAGCACGAAAGTCACCGGGTTTAGATGGTAAAGTTGAACGAGATGAATTCGGCAAGGAAGTTCGTTATCCGGTGATACTAAGAGCCGATGAGAAATTAATTGCCATGAAGATTTGTTTGGCATTTAAAGTAAAAGACAAATTTGTATTAAAAGAGAACGAAAGAGATTTTGTTTAGCAAAATGTCTGTGGATTTGATTTACTTCGTGCTGAAGGAAAATCTTTTGTTTGCGATGTGAATGGTTTCAGTTTTGTTAAAAATAGTACGAAATACTATGATGATTGTGCATCGATTCTTGGGTAGAGATATCTGTTAATTATCAGCATTCTCTCAATGTCTATTGTTTCGATGTTTCAGACATATGATTATGCGTGAACTTGCGCCAACATTGTCGATTTCTTCTCCGTTAGTCTATCAATTAGAAGATCCGGCGTATGTTCCGACAGCATTCGGCACACGAATGGAACTTCGATGTGTGATTGCTGTCATACGACATGGCGATCGAACACCGAAACAAAAAATGAAAATGATTGTTCTACATCCATTGTAAGTCAATTCGAGAGCTATTTTTTTTTGTTTCTTAAGTTTAAATTAGATTTTTTCAATTATTTGAAAAATACAATGGACCGAAAAATGGACATTTGAAATTAAAACATCCTGGACAACTTCAGGTTGGAATAAATTCAAATAAAATTTAATGTTTTTTGTTTGTGTTTTCAAGGAAGTTTTGGACATCGCTCGAACTTTATTGAAAGAACTCGATGCTAATCAAATAACCGTAAACGTTTACTAAAATATTTTGATTTTGATGAAACAAAATTTATTCCTATAGAAATTTCCTAATTCACCGGAAACAAGAGGCAAATTAGTTCAATTAAAACAAGTCCTCGAGCTCTACGGACATTTTTCGGGAATAAATCGTAAAATTCAAATCAAATATCTTTCCAAAGGTCCATTAAAAAAGTCCAGTAGTGAAGATGGTAAACGACTGTTCGCTCATAGGGCAAAAGAAAAATCGTTTTTGTTTTTCGTCTTATTCAGAATTAGAAGATGTTCCTTCTCAACCTTGTTTATTATTAATCGTCAAATGGGGTGGACAGTTGACACAAAGAGGACGAAATCAAGCTGAAGCACTTGGCAAAGTAACGAATTCGAACTTGAAAAAACAAAGATTGTAACATTTGCTGATATTTAGGCATTTCGAAAGATGTATCCGGGTGGTCATAGTGCTGGTGGTGATCGACCTGATGCAGGCCTTCTGCGTCTTCATTCAACATTTCGACATGATCTGAAAATCTATGCGTCGGACGAAGGTCGTGTGCAAATGACAGCTGCAGCTTTTGCTAAAGGTTTACTTGCACTCGATGGTGAACTTGCTCCGATTCTCGTACAAATGGTCAAAAGTGCGAATACCAATGGTTTACTCGATAATGACGTAGATTCAACCAAAGAACAGCAAAAAGTCAAACAAACTTTACATGATTTATTAAGCAAAGATCGAGATTTTACTGAAGATGATTATGACAAAGTTTGTTTCGAGTGTCGAAAGTCGATTGTTTTTTTCTATCCTTCGAATTAGATTGCTCCGACGAGATCTCAATCGTTTTTAACATCAATGGATTTTATTAAAAACCCTGTGGTTATCTGTCGAAAAATTTTTGAATATATCCGTGAAATGACTGTTTTGATTCGAGGACGTTTACTCAAGGGTTGTTCAGGTAGATGATTGAATGAATTCAATTCGAACATTCAATATTCTCTCATTTAGACACACTTTACCATTCAGAAACATGGGATTTATGTTTACGACGGTGTAAATTTGAATTTTCTCGTGTATGTCGTATCTCATTGTTTGTTTAGGGTTAAAATTGGAAAAAGATTTTTATAATGCTCAAAAAGATCGTTTTACTATTGCCAAAGTTCCTGATATCTATGATTCAATTAAATACGATCTACTGCACAATAAAGCTATTCTTCAATTTCCTCATGCTGAAGATCTTTATGTTTGTTCGAAAGCTCTTGCTGATATTGTCGTACCACAAGTATACACGAATGAAATCGAACGTTGAGTTTAATATTTCAATGAATTATTTAGGAATATGGAATGACAGTCGAAGAGAAACTGAGCATTGCTCGAGGCATTGTCACGCCATTACTTCGAAAGATTCGTGCAGGTTTGTGATTTCAAAGAAATTTGAAATCGATTTACTTTCTATTTGATATTCAGATCTTCAATGTAATCTAACCGGTGTGCCAACATGCGACGAACATGTTAACAAACTCGACCCGAGGTAATGAATTTCCTTTTCGATTGTTAACAAATTCGTTTTTTTTTAGTTATTCTAAAGGTATTCAAACACCTGGTCGACACGTTCGTACGCGTTTGTATTTCACAAGTGAATCTCATGTTCATTCTCTTCTATCCATAATTCGTTATGGTGGTTTATTAAATGTAATAAAAAAAAACAGAATCAAATGAATTTTTACAGAATAACTTTTGTTTTAAAAATAAGGCGTCAAATGATGAACAATGGAAACGTTCGATGGAATATATTGATTCGGTTTCTGAATTGAATTATCTAACACAAATTGTCATTATGCTTTATGAAGATTCAAGTGAAGAAGAAAACTCAGAAAAACGTTTTCATGTCGAATTACATTTTTCACCGGGTGCATACGGATGTTTCGATGTTCCACCTGAAGTAATCCGATAAATTAATACTCGTATTTTTCATTTGAAATCTTTTTTAATTCATAGATCGATCCCGTTACATCGGACTTGAATAACATTCGCACGATTCTTCCGAAAAGTACTCGTGAAGCTGCACACAGTCCACCTCGGACACCGCCGAAACTAATCAATTCAGACACATCAGAAATCTCATCACCACAACCGATTAGTCCTATACCGAAGATTGTCACTGTGGATTGCACCTCGCCACCAATGACTACGGAAAAGACCAATCCAAAAATGATTAAAGAATCATTTGCAGTTAAATATTCACATCGAAATAGCGACGGAATTATCACAGCATCGACATCTGAACCAGCGAATTCCGAAGAACTCCATTCGACTTCTGTACCACGTAGGCTCGCTTTCAATTCATTCGATTTCGATAAAATCAAATGATTTCTAGGCTCAACTCATTACGAAAATTATCTTTTAAAACCTAAATCACTCGATAATAACTCAACCAATCTCGAACGTAAGTCATTCGAAAAGTATCGAACTCTCTTTCTTCGATGATGACCTTTTCTCATTTTCAAACCAAGCGCAAAAAACCTCACAAATTGAAAGAAAAAAGGCAAGATCTATCTCTGCCAAAGCTTCATCTTCTTTTTTTTCTAATGCACAATAAACTAACCCTCAAGTAATGTGATTATTAATTAATCTTCTAGAATTAAATGTACAGTCGGACGAAACAGGTCCGTCACGAATCCGTCGAAAGTCAAGTTCAACACTTGCGACGCTTGTTTCGAAAGCTAACATACGATTTAATTTACTATCTAGTCCTGAAATTTCACGACGAAATTCGGGTATTTTTGTTTATTAGTCGGATGATACTAAACAACAATCAAAGCATACAAATACTTGATTTGTTTGAATCACCCGTTGTTTTTTACTACCTGCTGTTTTTCACCCTTATCAAAGAATGTTCCTAATAATCAATCATCTTTTTCATTTTCAACAAAACTAAACTCTTCGTCGTCTTGTTTAGAATCGATTCTAACACATAATTATTATAATACAATTCATGGTGCTTCACCAGACAAGAAAAATCGTAAACAAACACTACTTTCCTATTCTTCGATTCAATCGTTTATTTTCTTAGTTCGTTTTTCTCCGTTAACAAGTATTTTCAGTACACGAGTTATTAGTGGTGCGAAATCAACGCCTGATCTGAATGTTTTACTCGAACGAAAACAAGCTGGACGTATGAGAATCTCTTTTTCTCTCTTCAATTACGTATATTTTCGTTCGTTTAGTTATTTGTTCGGAATCAACTGTTCTTGCTCCGTTGGAAACTTTAAATACGAATTTAAATTATACAATTCTCGACAATTTTCTCGGAAACATGACGGATTTAACATCGAAATTATTTGCATCATTCACTCCACCTGCAATTCTTCTTCCAGATGGTTTGATTTTGTTTTGTTGTTCAATGAGAAAAGAAATCGATTTGTATGTTTAGTTGAAACGAATCGTTTGACATCTCGTAATACATTTACGAAATATTCGATTAATACGATCAACGAACTGCCTGAACGATCGATTGATGAAGACCGATGAGAAATAAATGGTGCTCGGATTTTTAGATTTTTGTCATTCAAACAATTAATAAAAATGAAACATTTTCTCTCGCCGTTTTTTTTCCTTGTTTTGATAATAAAAAACAGCCGGTAAAAACCTTCGTTTTTTGTTCTCCTGTAGTTTCTTAAATGATTATTAGAAACGAAAAGAAAAATAAAATGAATAAGTAATTTGGAAGCGATTAGACTCGTTGAAAATAAGAGGATTTAATTGGTATCTGTCCCCGATGTCCTTTTGAAAATGTCCCTTAGTGAAAATGTCCTTTCAAATACAAAATAAAAAACATTCTGTAATAATATTAATCGGATTATTTTTTTCTAATGAACAACTTGACAAATTGTGTACACGGTTGATACGATTTCCCCTGCTACGTCGCAAAAAGATAGCAATTTGAAATTTGAATTCAATCGAGCATTTTCTTCGTCTAATTTGTTTTCAGATGAGATACTATTTGAGTAGTTCAAAAATTGTTCAACGATATTTTCATCGAACATTAACAAATCTTCAACGAACCGATGTCATACCGAATGTTTTCGATCGGCAAACTAAATTGAAACAACGTGAACGTACATGTCTCGATCCGGAATATAATATCTATTCCTATGTACATGAACGTGTTGCTCAAAGTCTTGTCGATCGTATATTTGATATAAAACGATCGTTTGATTCAGCACTTGATCTCGGATGTGGACGTGGTTTAACAGCAAGTGAATTAACAAAAGATGTTGTTAAACGTCTAACAATGATTGATAGTTCATCACGTATGCTTAATCAAATACGTTCGCCTGTCGAGGAGAATGGACATGGCGACATGGAAATCGTCCGACAACAAATGGACGAAGAAGAATTAATCGGCAAAGAATCGTCCTATGATCTCGCCTATAGTTGTTTAGCTTTGCATTGGGTCAATGATCTTCCGGGTGTATTTCGAAAAGTTTTGTCTTTATTAAAGAATGATGCGCCATTCATCGGTAAATTGAAATGAAGAAGAAAAAGAAAAAGAAATGATTTTCTTGTAGGTGCGATGTTTGCTTCGGATACGTTGTATGAACTTCGTGTGTCACTTCAATTAGCTGAAACGGAACGTGAAGGAGTTAGAGATTCATTTTTTTAAGCTTTCTTTTTAATTGAAATTCTTTTTGGTCGTTTTATCAAGGGTTTCTCGCCTCATGTATCACCATTTGTTGAGCCACCGGACATTGGCAGTCTTTTGCAACGTATTGGTTTTAATATCGTTACATTAGTCAGTTTGAATTCGTTGATTATAACTTCATATCAAACACTCTCGATGAATTCTAGTAGGATCTCGATGAAATCCATATTGATTATCCGTCCATGTTTGAATTAATGTTTGATCTCAAAGGTAGAAAAAAACACTGAGACTTGGTTCGTTTTTTTGCGATATTCTCTTTCGATTTAGGTATGGGCGAGAATAATTGCAGTTGGAATCGACGATTGACATTAAAACGTGAAACACTCGCTGCTGCACAAGCGATTTATCAAAGTAGATTGTCTCGAATATTATTTATTCATCAAATAAATAATAATCTTTCTTCCAGATATGTACGGGAATTCGGATGGATCGATTCCTGCCACTTATCGCGTACTTTATTTTATTGGATGGAAGCCAGATCCGAGTCAAGTAAGTATTCAATAAAATTTTATATGTTTGTCAAACAGAGAGAGAGAAAAAGAACATTTTCTTTTTCTTTTTAAAGAAAAGCCCTGCAAAGCGTGGCTCGGCAAATGTCTCGTTCAAGGATATTGACAAAGTTCTATCATCAAAAAAATAAATATGATGACCAACAGCTTGCTCGTGTGTGTTAAACTATCCTTGACACGTTCTTGTTATTGCTCTTCTTCGTTTTTTTTATGATTAAAATAAAAAAAAAGAGAACCACGTTCTTCGGTCATGACACACTTATCATCTCTAGCGTTTCTTCGGCAAGAGCGAGTGTGTGTATTTTTTTTTCTTTCTTTTTTTTTCAACAGAACAAAACTAACATAATGTTAGTCAAGAAAGGAAAAAAATGTAAAAAAAAATTATGATTATGCTGTTGAAGGCATGCGGAAGACAGAAAAAGAATGCATTACATCTTAGAGCACAGAGCGTCCAAATTTTCTTCATTCTTTCTTTCTCTCTCTCTCTTTCTTTTTCATTTTTTTTTCTTTTACTTCTGTCTATATATATGAGTGTGTGTGTGTGTGTGTGTTTTGAAAAGATTTTTTTGTGTACGTTGGCTGCCTGCCGACATTATTTTACTTCTGCTACCACTGCCCGCGTCAACATTATTAACTACTACACGCGTATATAAGAAAAAAGAGAAAAAAGAAGAAAAAAAACCGAAAGAACAGAAGAAAGAACGTGAACTACAATGACGACGATATCGGTAAGACTGAGTGTCCGGAGGACATTTGTTGTGTGTGTTTTTTCTTTGCTCTCTTTCATTATTCTAAGTGCCTACTGACCATTCACATGGAATATAATCAAATATGTCTTATACCATTTGTCTACTGGCATAGAAAGACGACTGTATAACTATATGTGTGCATACTATTTAACAAATGAAACTAAGACTATGTATGCAAAAGAAGAGAACTGAGTTGATATATGTATTTTTTTTTCTTCAAAGTAATAATAACAAAATCTGATTTGCTCTCTTTATTGACAATCGTTCGAATTACAAAAGTTTTTATAATCACTCAATAAAACAAAATCAAAGAGTTTTATAATTCAGACTACGATTTTATACGAATCTAGTGATGTCTTTAAATCAGTGTCAAGCTCTTTCTTCTTCTTCTTCTTCGTTTTTTTTTATAAAGAACACAAGTGAGGACTATTTTGTTTCAATCGAGGGAAGAAAAAGAAAAGGAGTATAGTTTTATTTGCAGTCAAACAAATGTATGTGATTAAAAAAAGTATCCGTCGAGCTTATCGGGTCAAGCAACTACGCTTTTAAAAGGCAGTTGTGTTGTTGTTGTTGTTGTTTTCAGTTTCGTAAAGAAACAAGACGAGAGAGAGAGCGAGAACGAGTGCAAAAGAAAAAAGGTTGTTATTCGAAAATAGAAGTAGAAGAAAAACAACTTGATTTGTAGTTGTTTATTCTTCATTTTTCTTCTTTTTGCCTCTTCAGTTTCTTTACTTTTTTTTGATCATATGAAATCGTGCGTTTATTTTTTTTCTTAAGAGTTTCGTAATATTCACGCTTTATGCCAAATCAAATGAAAAAAGAAAAAGAAGAAGAAGAAGAAAGAGAAAAGAAATCGAGAGAGTAGAGAGAGAAGGAGAAAGACTTAATCAGACTGCAGGTGATGTAAGATCATGGCGTCGAACGAATTCAATGCATCTCGGCGCGCGCGAACGCATTCGATGACACAATCAGAACATTTGAAACCGCAAATCTCCCTCTCTCTCCTTTTCTACTTCGTTTTTATATGTTGTTATAAGCAATATTTTTATGATTTGCTTGATTCTCTCCTCTCTACTCGTTGAAATCATCGTCAATTTATTGTCCTCAATACGTGTGCAATTGTATAGTGTCGTAAATATTTTTCTTCTTTTCATTCATCAAGTAGTTCTCTGACCATCATAAGCATATAAAATTTTGGTCAATAGTATTACTGTCGATACTAGTTTAGTCTCATTTCTTTTCTCCTTCTCTCTCTCTCTCCCTCCTTCGAGCGATGTGACGAGTAGAGGATCAGTCAATAACTTACCGGAGCATACCACGCACTATACTGCGCTCCACTTATGTGCGTCAATATTTACTCATTCAAATCAGCATCACTCTTTTCTCTTTTCTGTCTCCTTCTTTTCGTTTGAAAAAAAATCGTTTTCAAAAGAAAGACTCAATTGTAAGCATAGAGTATTCTTTTTTTTTCCTTCTATTATTTTATTATCATTTTTTAAATCAATATCCGTACGCACGCACAGAGATCGATCAATCGATGTATTTAAATTCATTTCGAAGGACAGAGAACCTTGATTAATGAACAAGAAGACTAACCACAATGTAATCATGAACTATGCACAGGTAGACATGTGTGTCTTGTTGTCGAGGATTATAAGAAGGAAAAAAAATTATCACGTCGTCGTTTGTCAATTTGTTTTTGTCTTTATTTTCTTACTTATCGCATTTACTCATTCTTTATCGTATTTCAATTCGTTTTTTCTCTCTCTCTCTCTCTGTCGCTTTTTTTTTCGTTTTCAATTTGCATTCTGTTTACGCAAAGATGGAGAAGATGAAATAAGTAAGTAAAGTTGTCGACGACCTTTTCGCTCATGAGAATGAAACTAAAGACTATACATGTATTATACACGAGTATAAGATGATCAAACTTGAATTATTAGCTGCATTATCGTCATAGAAGAGGATATTTGAGTATTCGTTCGTATGTTTCCATTTATTTAAACCGACAAAGACGATGAAACATTTTCGTTGTTCTTCGATTTCAAAAGGTAAATATGTATAGAGATGGTCTTTCTCTCTCGCTCTCTTTTTTTATATGTCATCTTGAATACATTGTGTATGTGTGTGTGTGTGTGGTGCTTATCAGGCTGGTTCGTTTGCTTGATAGACAGAGAAAGAGAAGGAGAGAGAGAGAGAGAGCGCCTTTGTGGTTACAAAGATTAGCAATACGAAGAAAATGAAGAAGGACATATTGTTTCATTGTCGATCGTTTCTACTACACATACATCACAGGTAGAATAGTGCCAATGAACAAGTACGTATGAAGCAAACGAAACAGAGAGAGAGAGAGGGAGAAAAAGCCAAATATATCAAATCAAATGGTCTCGAATTGCGACTATTGATGTATGTGCATATATACATACGTACGAATGTATATGTACTTGTCTAATTGAAATGATACGTGTATATATATATACATAGACAACGATATATGATCGGTTTTTTTTTGATAGATTTTCTTCTAGATGTTACCATCTGTGTTTTATTAAAACAGCTAAAATCTAATAAAAGTTATACTTATACGCAAAGAACGAACAAAATCTCATTATGGCTGGATCAAATAACAACGATTTTTTGCGTAATGCGAATGTTCGTCTATGTCGATTACGTATTTGGCCGAATTTCGAAGGTCTTGGTTTTAATCTTGAAGCATCTGCTCGTCCACCACATCTTATTCGTCTTGTTGAATCGAATAGTCCAGCAGCAGCTGGTGGTTTAAAAATTCTCGATGTTATTCTAGCTGTTAATCAACGTGACGTATCCAATGCGGATTATAACGAAGTACGAAATGCAATTAAATCAGCACGTGATAGTAATGTGCCCATTGAATTACTCGTTGTTGAACAACGTTTCTATCAAGCATTGAAAAAAAAAGATATTCGCATCGATTCAGCGAATGCAACTGTTATTAATACGCCAGCAACAATGCCAATTGAATATCAAAATTTTCGTAAACGTGAACCACGTACTTGTAATCTACGTTTAAATCCACAGGAAACAACATTCGGTTTCGAAGTTGTCAATGGAGAGAATGATATTGGTGCTTATATTCAAGAAGTATTTCCTAATACGCCAGCTAGTCGAACACAATTATCTAAAAGTGATCGAATTATTGAAGTTGATGATAAATTCGTTGATAAAGATGTTAGTAAATCGATCTTAGAAAAGTTAGGCAAAGCAAAAAGTAAAGGTGCTGTTAAATTATATGTTATGGACACGGATACATATAAACATTATCAATTGAATAAAATGTCAATGACATCAAAAAGTAAACGAAAAAGTCAATCAGAAGATCGTCTATCTAATCGTTCGTATGGTGCACAAGACCGTGAATGTAAGTCAAGAGAAATTCGACACCGAATAACTAAAAGATGAGTTGACTTTTTCTTTTTTTAGCTTCGCCAAATCTTGGTGTTGGCACTCAATTAGCACCGTCGAATACATCGACACTTCGTGATCCAATCAAAAGTCGAACGCCAAGTGTACCGAATTTGGCTGGATCAACACGACCGATAACAACAGGTGGAACAACTATTCTACCATCGCCACCACCTCTATCACTCAACGAAGATATTCGTTTGTGTACGATTAATCGTGCGGATGCAACCGATACATTCGGCATTGAATTGAATTATCATCGTCGAGAACAATTTCATTCGCTAAGCATCACACCTGGACGAGACAATGGACCGTCGAGTAAAAAATCAACATTTTGTAGAATTTCGGTTTTGTTTTTATTGGATTTTTTTGTAAAAAAATAGATGCTGAATTAGCTGGAATTAAAAGCGATGATCGTTTGATTGAAATCAATGGTCAAAATATTCAAACATTCGATCATGAACATGTTACACAACGTATTCGTTCAGTTCGGTATCCTGAACCATTAAAAATGCTCGTTGCTAATGTGCCAACATATGAATATTATAAACAACAACAAAAACTTATTCATCAAGGTTTACCAAGTGTCAGAATTCTTCCACCAAATAAACCAGCTCGTTCAGCATCACCTGCATCATCGTCACATATTTGTATATAACAGAATTTCTTCGTTTTGCCATTTGAAATCTTTTTGATTTTTTTGTAGCTCTCAGCGATCGAACTCCACCGAAAATTCATCAACCAACAGGTCAACAATTGAATACATTCGGTCGTCCAATAACAACAAATACACCGTCCGTACTCGATGAAATATCGAATATGACCATTATATCTCCAAATCAAACATCTCAAACACCTCAAGCTCGTCATATACCCATACGAAAAGATTCTCATCTATCGAATGGCGTCGGTTTTAATTTTCGTACAATAAATAACGATCAATCAACATCTGTCACACCCTATAGTCACATTGTTACATCAGTTGATACAAGTAATTCCATTAATTCTCAAGGTCTTCGTATAAATGATTATATACTTTCGATAAACGATGAAAATGTTGAATATCTTAATCATGAACAATTAGAAGATAAATTACGTCGAATTAATAATAGTGAAACCATACGTTTGTTGGTTACAGATGGTAATGTCTATCGAGCTTATAAACAAACACAAGAAAATCATCTTCCGAAAACAACGAACTTTTCTGAACCAATGAAAATCTCTCAAAATCGTCGACAATATCGTCTTCAACGTAATCCCGATTTTGAAGGTTACGGTTTTCGTGTTCGTTCGAATCAACAAGGCGACGGTACGCCTCATCAAATCATTTCCGTTGAACCTTATTCACCAGCCGATAATCAAGGTCTACGTGTTGGCGATTATATTCTTCGAGTTAATAATCAAACTGTTGAACATATGAATCCAGCTGACTTCAATTATCTCATGCAAAATCTAGTTCGAAGTGATACGACACGCGATGGCAATTTACTATTGGAAGTTATGGATGAAGAAACCTATCGAGCATTGAATAATATGCCAACAGCACACGATTCAATTATGACTGAACGATATACACCAACACAATTGCCATTTGACTCAGCACAAGATGAACAATATCCGAAAATGCGATTATGTTTTGTTCGAGTAAGAAAATGAAGTCTGCTTTTGTTTAATTTTTATTTTGAAACTTTAGCCTTGGCCAAATTATCGTGAACTCGGCTTTAGTATTATCGAAACTCCGAATTCAATGTCGGGCGGCTATCAAATTCACCAATTACGTTTAGATTCTCCAGCTGCACATACACATATTCGTAATGGTGATCATCTAATACAAGTAAATAATATCAATGTCGAAGGTGTCGAATTTCGACAAGTCTATCAACTTATCGATGATTCATATCGTCGAGATAATGAAGTTAGTTTACTTGTTATCGATGATATTGGTTATCAATGGTACAAACGAAATCATTTTCGTATTGATCCATTATCACAACGTGCAAATATTTCTCGGTAAGACTCGACGATAAAATAAATTTCCTCAAGTCAATATTTGTTTTAGACATGTCACACCGGAACATCAAGCTGTATATACATCAACAGATTCGAGTGTTATCTCGCCAAATATACGGCATACACCTGTCGAACCGATTGCCGATCAACGAGAAATACATATTCAACCGACTTATCAGCCAAGTCGACCATCGTCGACTGGACCATTATCGAATCGACAGTATCCATATTCAAGTAGATCTCGTTTTCTCGTTTTTTTTCGTTGAATAAACTAAGTTTTTCAGATGGATATATATCTCCAACTCACGATCCATATTATCGATCGACTACTGCGCCAAGTGTATCGTCGTTGAGTCGTTCACGTGTGGGTTTGTCTCGAGCAGCTGTCGATGTTGTCGATGGCAAATCAATGCTTCGTTTCTGTCGTTTAAACACCGAACCCGGTCATACATTTGGCTTTGAATTAGCACAAGAAGATAATAAACATATTATTCGAAATGTTAAACCTGATTCACCTGCTGGTAAATCGATCCAATGAATTTTTGTTCTATATATCTAATCAATTATTTTTATCGTTTCAGCTCGTGCTGGTCTACATAATGAAGATCGTTTAATGGAAGTCAACGATGAAAATGTTACACAACGAAATCATGATGGTAAAAACACGAATTTCACGTTTTCTGTACGTTATTATTTTTTGCCTTTTGATTAGATGTTGTTGCTTTAATAAAAACCGCCAGTAATAATGGCGTTCTTCGTCTATTAATCTCTCCAAGTAATGTCAAACCATTGAATAAACCACCATCGAAATCATCAGGTAAAACCAAATCGTTGCCATCATTAAATGATGAAAAAACCTACAACGATGGCCCGTACTTCGATCAAACGCCAGGATGGTCGCCCTACAATGGTACATTTGCTGGTCAACAGCAGCAGCCACCATTGGTTAAATATTTGTCAACATCGAGAATCGATAATATTGGCGCATCGCCACCGGCTCCGTTCTATCCTGAGCGACCGTATAGCGCACATGGCTATGATACGTATCAACGATCGAATTATAGATCAATGCCGGGTACTAGTCAACCGTATTTTCCGACTGAACCATGGCCAAGTAAGAATGAGATCAATCGAAGAAGATTTCGTTTTAACGATTGAGAATTTTTCGTTTGAAGGAAAATGTGTTCTTGTTCGTGATCCAAGTTTTCATGGATGCGGTTTTCGAATGATTGAGAAAGAAAATTACGATACGCCACTTGTCGTGGAAGTACGACCGAATAGTCCAGCTAAACGAAGGTACACTTCATTGATTCATTCACCCTCAAAATTTCAAATCTGTAAATTATTTCTTTCTAGTGGCTTATGCGAAGGCGATCATATAATCTACATCGAAAGTCGAAATGTTCAAGCCGTTCGTTCATTCGACGAAATGACACTTCTCATTCAACGAACATTCGAAGAAACAGGTCAAGTAACCCTCGTCACTCTCACAGCTCCAGCCTATCAAGTTCTCAAACGTCGTGGTGGTTATCTTCAGCCTGACCCATTCGACTATCAACTTCCATTCGTACCTGAACTCGTTCCACGTCTATGTCGAATCGTTTTATATAATCACGAGCAAGACTTTGGCTTTACTTTGCAACGTGGAAATCCGATACATATCAAAGATGTTCATCCAGGCTCGCCGGCTTACGAATTCGGCTTACGTGTTAACGATAAAATCTTGGAAATCAACGGTCGTGATACGACACATTTAGCATCGGAACAAATCATCGAAATGATCGAAGCAAGCAAACGACGACGACAATTAGAAATTCTTGTTATTGATCTAGCTGGTTACGAATATTCACTTAAACATGCTTTACCGTTGAATTCACTCTTACCATTTGTTCAATCAGGACAACGACGAGGTAAATATTGAGACGAGAAGACAAAAAAAGAACACATCGAATCATTTTCCGATTTTGCTCAGTTGCTAAAAACTATGGGCAATATTTTCAAACGAATTCAACTCGATATGGATTAACTGAGCACAGTCTCTATTGATTTTCCGTGAGTGCATATGGACACTTGTAACCATAGCGCACCTATTCTCTTTTTTTTGCATGAACATCTATCTATACTTATTTATCCATCCACACGCACATAAATCTAGTCGGTGTTTTGTTTTTGTCATATTGGGGAACGGGAAAACAAAAATCACGGAGGAATTCAATGAATACTAATCAAGCTTTGTTTTTTTTTCTTTTCTAGCTGCTAGCAGTCGACGTACTCAACAGGATCCAGTTTATTTATAACTAACTAATTCAATAACATAAATCTGTTATTTTGTATTTTGTTATATATACATGAGAATCTTTTCTGAACAGTTCGTTTTTTTTTCTTCTTCGAAAATTCATTCTTCCATTGATCAAAAAACAAAATTTACATACAAATCATTGTTCGTATTTTACTCTTCTACATATTTACATATATATTATATATATATACATATTGTCTCGTAGTATTAGTTCGTTTGTAATGTATCGCGCTCGGTGACTAATTGCTCTCTGTTTAACTTTTGTTATTCGTGCAAGTTTCTACCTCTTGTTTAGTTTTAACATATGGCAATCATTTATTGATTGGTAATATGCAAGATTGTTTTTTTCTCCTGTTGTGAATTTGATTTCGAAATCAAAAAAAACAAGTTGCAGTTCATTTTTTCTTCTCCGTTTTTTGTTCTGGTAGCATGACGTATTCGTGTGTTTTTTTTTTGTTTATTTATTACTACTTATTAATCATATTCTAATTATCTTATATTTGACAGTATTTGTTTTTTCCCCTCTCTCGCTCTAATGTTCTTGTGATTTTTCCACTATTTCATTTTTCTTTTGCGCTGCACCGATCTCTCTCTTGCGTTCAGTTCTTTTTTTGTACTCTTTCGATACTTTATTGTGCGTGCATATATACATTCCAAGTTTTTCTTCTTCTACTTCTTCTTCTGTTGACACTCTCCAGGTTTTCTTTTGCTAAGACGATTAAGTTTCTCTTCTTCTTTTTCTTTTTTTTTCAATTAGGTAAAAAAAACAATGATCGAAATACGTGTTCTGTTTGTTGTTTGCCTAAAGAGGTCGATATTTAAAATTAGTATCAATAGGACGATAGATGAAATCTCGAGGATTTCGAAGAGCACGCATAAAATCAAGAAATTCAAAGTCCGGAAAAAGTAATCGTCCGAGTGCCAAGATAAAATGTTGACAATTTCGAGACAATGTTTGAAATGTCGACGTATTCCATTGAATTTTCATACTATCGACTACTTCGAGAACTTGAGCAAATGTTCTATCTGTTTGCCATCGATCATCATAATAAACATGATTAACATTTCCCATAATCCCAGCACAAGTTTCAGTTATGCCACGTTCTCGATGATAAAAATGAAGTTCAATACCACTGATACCATATTCGATTATGCAGAAATAAAGTGAACTTGCAATAAGAAATGCCCAATGAGCTGGTGCTATGCCTAATGTTGTTATGTCTCGTTTAACGAATTCAATATAAACAGGTTCATTCATTTGTCTCCAATGAGGAATTCGATCTTCGAGACGAATTCGATCGAGATGAACACTTATATCAGCAGTTGTTTCTCGAGTTCGTTTTGATGTTAACACCATATTAACATATTTAAAAAATTCAAAAAGTAGCATGATTCAAATTTCTGAAAAAAAAACGTACACATATCACAGCGTTTCATTCTTGACAGTCGAACAATGCATAACGATATTCTTATGTAATCATAATTTTTCCTTCGAATAAAAGTATAAGCGCAAACCTTTCAAAGGTACATCACGCTTTACAGCATTTTGTGTTCACTTACTTTCTTTCGATACGGTTCGATGCATTTTCTTATCAATGACTCATTTTAACTATACGAAGAAATAATTAATTTTTAAAACAAATCTTCAGCAGTTTATTGACAAATTTAAGAAGATATTTGTTTTCGACGACATCTATCAATGCAAAAAAAAAACTCATTCAGGTAACAATAAAGAGGTATTTCTATCCTAACAAATCGATCGATGTCGTTGTGTTGTGAATAATTTCAAACTGAAATAATCAATCAACATATGGCTACATCAACATTAGCAATACTTCAACCAAAATCTTTAATTCGACCGACTCACTGGTCGAAAGAAGTTGAAAATGCATATCGTTTTCAATTAGCTGGTTATCGTGATGAATTGGAATATAAACATGTTCGAAATGTTACTGAGGTAGGACGTTTTCGCCTATCATCCTTGATGAAAATTGCCTTCTGCCTTCTTTTTTAGATTGATACATGGCCAGATAGTGGTTTTGTTAAGAAATTACAACGTCGTAAAGATGGATGTTTTTATTATTTCGATAAACTTCGTGAATGTCCAGATAAAGAAATAAAAAAATGTAAAATCTATTCTTATTAAAATAAAAGCAAAAACAAAAAAAGATCAATTCCGAAATAAACAAAGATTTTGAATGAAAAGAAAATATATACACGATTTGTTTTCAATTCCTGTCTTCGCTCCTCTGTCTTGTCCTATTTTTAATTCATTCTTCTTTTTTTAATTAACAAACAAATTGAGAATCATCGACATTTCTATAAATTCTCTTTGAATGACAAGTATCGACTAGTTGTAAAATCGAAGGTTTTCTTTTTCTATTTTTTTGCAGCTTAGGCATAATTTTTAAGTTCAAAATGCATCTTTATCAGGAGACAAAAAGCAAGAGTAAACGACTGATTTGAATTTTATTTTTGCATACCTTTCTTTTCTCTTTTCTTATTCTTTTCAATTTCATACCCCTTTCAACAATTATAGACAATTGATCACTCGAGAACAGACTTTTTCTCTTGTGTATTGTGAAGAAAAAGAAAAGTAAATGGGAACAAGTGAAGCTAGTTTTCATTATGAAACATATCGTCGTGTGCCGATGAATTCGGCAACGACACGAACCGAATCGAATGATTACAATTCTCTTGGTTCGTATTCGACATTTAGTGCTTGGTCGAAATCATTTCGACGAACAATACCAACGACAACTTATATCGATGGAACAACAATGCTTAATCAATACGATCGACCGTATAACATGAAAGATTTCTTTCCACGAGGCAAAAATCGACAAAAACCTTTGCATTCGGCTGAGAGAAAAGTAGTTCAATTGTTGTTTTCCATGATTTGTGTTTTCTTCATATCATAATTCTCGCGTAGAACGCTCGAGATGCTTATATGTCATTGCTACCAGCTGATACAACACGAATTCATTCACGACCACCATCAACAGCAGCAGCAGCTACAACATACCGTTCAGGTCTGCCCGATGTTTCACCGAAAAATACAGCTCGTTCAGCACGAACACGAACAACAACTGCCTTCGACGACGATAGTCAATCGAAATTCTCTGCACCAACAACTCACACGAATAACGGCTGGATACGACGATATAAATCAATAAATGAATCACAAATTTTGAGCAATTTCCTACGAAATCAAATCTATCCAAGTCGAGTTCTATTAAAAAAACATCCATGCAAACCATTCTTTCTCACATCATCACAATCGACAGTATCGATAGATTCGTCGAGTAAACGACAATTAGAAAGATGTACATAGATTTTTTGTTTTCTTGAAATTTTCAAATGAAAATAATGCGCGAGAGATTTTATTTATTTATTTATTTATTTATTTATTTATTTGTCAATACGTCGACAGTCAATCAAGATCCGATTGAGTCCAAAGGGGCTAAAATTCATGATGATGAGGATTTAACGGGACGAGTTATTGCTGAAAATTATCGAATTCTATCGAAATTAGGAGCTGGTTCGTTCGGACAGGTCTATCTCTGCGAGAATATTCATACAAATGAACAATGGGCTATTAAAATCGAATTGATTAATAAAAATACTCGGCCAATTTTAGCATCAGAAGTAGATCGATCGATCGATTTGATTTGATTTATAGTTATTTGTTTGATTGTAGTATAAAATCTATCGAATATTTGATAATGCTTTAGGTTTTCCTAAGATCGATTATTTTAGTAACGAAGAACAGTTTAATATTCTTGTTATTGAATTATTAGGACCGTCATTGGAAGATTTATTTAATTACTGTAATCGAAAATTTTCTTTAAAAACTGCGCTAATGCTTGTCGATCAGATGATGACACGAATTGAATATGTTCATACATGCCATCTTGTTCATCGAGATATAAAACCAGGTGAATACTCACGCACACAAAGAACTGTTTTGTCATTCTGACTTTTTCTTTTGCCAAGATAATTTTCTCATGGGAACAAAATCGACGGGTAACACAGTTTATATCATCGATTTTGGTCTTTCGAAACGTTATCGAGATCCAAAAACATTCGTTCATATTCCGATGAAAAACAATCGAAATCTTACGGGTACAGCTCGTTATGCATCGATAAACGCACATAAAGGCAGCGAACAATCACGTCGTGATGATTTAGAAGCGATTAGTTATGTTTTTATATATTTCCTTTTGGGCACGTTGCCATGGCAAGGTTTACAAGCAACTGGTAGAAAATCAAAATTCGAACGAATCGCTGAAATGAAAATGAAATTAACTGCCGAACAGATTTGCAAGAATCAACCGAAGGAATGCAGTTTATTTGTTAATTATTGTCGAACATTAAACTTCGATCATCGACCTGATTATGAATATTTAAGAAATTTATTTCGATATTTACTCTTTCGACTAAACGAACAATATGATTATGAATACGATTGGATTATAACTTATCATAAGAAGTATTATGTCAATAACAACTGATGAATAGGAGAGACGTGGGATTCAATCGAGAATATTCCTAGGAAAAATGTACGTTCAATTTAATTTAGATCTGGACTATATTAGACGAAGAAAATCACGCGTTTATCGGCCGTTCGTATGATATTTTCAAAGCCAGTAGACGCTTGACAATGTTAAAACACGAGAATGTCTTAAAAAAGACTTTCGATTCTTGTTTTGTTTCATAATGAAAGAAAACAGACTTCAAACAACGGCTTTTATTTTAATGAAAAACTAATCACGACGAGTTTTCCTAAGAAAATGAGAAAATATATAAATACTGATTGATTATATTGATTTGTCTAACATTTTATTCTCGTAAACAAATCATTGAAAATGTTAGTTTTGGTGCTGGTCGCCATATTCACCATGCTGAGCATGAGTGTTCTCCGTCAAAAAGTAAGATAAGAACAAATGAAAAACGAAAAGAAATGTTGAAGTTAATCCGAACGAATATCTTTAGCGTTTAAAAACTGAGAAAACTGAATCGTCATCGCCGTCGATGACAACTGTTCCGAAGGGTCCACGTCCGTGGCCAATTATTGGCAATCTTCTTCAACTAGGCACTCGTCCGTATGAAACCATCTATCGCTGGTCGAAAAAATCTAAATACGGTCCAATATTTCGTCTGCGTCTTGGTTCACAAGACGTTATTGTTCTCAATTCAGCATCGATCATTCGTGAAGCTTTACATGATCATAGTGAAGCATTTGCTGGTCGTCCTTATCTACCTATGATTCATGAAACACTTCACGGCAAAGGTGTGATCTCGGCTCCATACGGTCGAGAATTTAATGATCACAAAAATTTTCTCATCAAAAGTTTCAATCGATTTGGTCGTCGACGACGTTCGTCATTGGAAAATGGCTGTCTCGATGAAGTTCGTTTGATTGCTGAAAAACTCCGTGAAAAACAATCGTCACCATTTCATATCGGCGACATGTTAACGCAAATAACGTGTAACAATATTTGTACGTTAACATTCGGCCGATATTTCGAAACAATGAACATGTCGTTTTTATTCGAGAAAATCAATGAAAATTTCAGTCAAGCTGCAACAATTGCTTGCTTTAATTTTCTTCCGTTTACACGACGATTTCGAAATAATATCTATCAAAATGTGACCGATTGCAATCGATTTATTCAGCACTTAGTTCAAGAACGGCAGACCAACTTCGATGCGGACCTTGTTACCAACATTGTCGATGCATATTTAGACGAAATGGGCAAACGTCGAAATTTTTCCAAGGAAAATCTCGACTCATTAGTTCAGGATCTTTTCGTTGCTGGCACGGAAACTGTTTCGAACACATTAAATTGGGCTATTTTCTATATTGTTGCTCATCCGGAAATTCAAACGAAAGTTCACGAAGAAATCGATCGGGTCATTGGCAAAAATCGAGCACCCTGCGAAAAAGATCGAACACAAATGTCGTATGTCGAAGCTGTCCTACTCGAAACCATGCGTTGTCATTGCGCCGGACCGATTCTACTTCCGCGAGCAACGACACACGATATAACATTTAAGAATTATTTCATCCCGAAGGATTCATTTATTTTGGTTAATATGTGGTCGGCAATGAAAGATGATGAACAGTGGGAAGAACCGGACAAATTCATTCCCGAACGATTTCTCGATGAAAAACATAATTTAATTAATGTTAATCATCCAGCTATGATGCCGTTTAGTGTAGGAAAACGTTCTTGCACAGGTAGAAAACGAAGAAGCAAAAAATACAAAATCTTCGAAGTTTGTTTTTATTTTCTAGGTGAAGCGATTGCGAAAATTCAATTATTCCTTGTGCTTGTCAGTTTATTTCAAAAGTTCGAATTCAAATTTGCAAATGACTGGAAACCGAAAGATCTTCGAGGTACGCCCGGCATTAGTCTTCGACCGCCATCATGCCAATATCAAGCTTTAGTTCGCTAAAAAAAAGACCCTTTTGAACTCTCATCGTCATTCTAATCTTCGTCTATTAACCCGTCAATATCATCTCACTAACCTTCTATTTATTGTAATCTAGATAGACTGCCGAGCAGTTTCATTCTCTTAATCAAATAAACGTTAATCAAGCACTGAAATGTTTTGTTTTTGCTATTTTTTATTTTTGTATGACGGAAGGAAATTAAACTATAGAAAAAGAAGAAGAAGCCACAGGTAGCATAAACGAAAAAAAAAAAGTGGGTTATACTGTGTTTTTGTTTTGGATCGATTACAAATCTAATCACTTCTTCAGCAAAAAAGTTCATGTCGCTACTTAAAATTTAAAAGAAAGAAAAAAAGAAAACATCACACAGTCATTATGATTGTAATAATATATATTCATTTAAGCCTTGAATGAACCAACAAAATTTTGAACAATTTCTTTAAGTTTTGCATCGGTTTCCGGTGTAATTTCGTTCTTTGAACGAACGGATTCGAGAATATCTTTATGTTGACTTCGTAAATGTTGTAAGAAAGCTTGTTCAAATTTTGTAATCTTGGATGGATCGAGTTTATCTAAATGACCACGAACACCAGCATAGATAACGCAAACTTGTTCTTCAATAGCCATTGGTACTGAAAGAAAAACAAGAAGTCAAAGGGAAGAATTTTCATAGGTGTGTTTACCATATTGTCCTTGTTTAAGTAATTCAGTAAGACGAACACCACGGTTAAGTAAAGATTGTGTTGCAGCATCGAGATCCGAACCGAATTGGGCGAAAGCAGCGACTTCACGATATTGAGCCAATTCAAGTTTCATTTTACCAGAAACCTAAGCGACGAAAAAAAAAATCATTGAATTCAATTCAACAAAACAAGACAAAAACTCGTACTTGTTTCATAGCTTTCGTTTGGGCAGCACTGCCGACACGTGAGACGGATAAACCGACGTTAATAGCTGGTCGAATACCTTTATAAAACAATTCAGTTTCTAAAAAGATTTGACCATCGGTAATCGAGATGACATTGGTTGGGATGTAAGCCGAGACATCACCGGCTTGGGTTTCAATGATTGGCAAGGCTGTTAATGAACCACCGCCATGACTGTCATTCATTTTAGCAGCACGTTCGAGTAAACGACTGTGAAGATAGAAGACATCACCTGGATAAGCTTCACGACCAGGTGGACGACGAAGAAGAAGTGACATTTGACGATAGGCAACGGCTTGTTTGGAAAGATCGTCGTAGATGATCAATGCATGTCGACCTGTGTCTCGAAAATGTTCGCCCATAGCACAACCTGAATAAGGTGCTAAGTATTGTAAAGGTGCAGCATCAGAAGCAGTAGCAGCGACGATGACTGAATATTTCATGGCATCAGCATCGGTGAGACGTTTGACTAATTGTGCGACAGTCGAACGTTTTTGGCCGATGGCAACGTAGATGCAATAGAGTTTCTTCTTTTCATCAGCACCATCATTAAAACGTTTTTGATTGATAATTGTGTCGATAGCAACGGCTGTTTTACCGGTTTGACGATCGCCAATGATCAATTCTCGTTGACCACGACCGACAGGTACCAAACTATCAACAGCTTTCATACCTGTTTGCATAGGTTCACGTACGGAGATACGTGGGATAATGCCAGGAGCTTTGACACCGACACGAGCACGTTTTTTTGTGTTCAATGGACCTTTACCATCGATGGGATTACCGAGAGCATCGACGACACGACCGAGAAGTTCATCACCGATTGGCACATCGACGATGGCGCCTGTTCGTTTGACGATATCGCCTTCTTTGATCAAACGATCGTTACCGAAAACGACGACACCGACGTTGTCAGGTTCCAAGTTGAGGGCCATACCTTTGAGACCGCTCGAGAATTCCACCATCTCTTCGGCTTGAATGTTTTTTAAACCATAAACACGAGCAATACCGTCACCGATTGTTAGAACACGGCCGGTTTCTTCGAGATCTTGTTTCGATTGAACACCGAGAATTTTTTGTTCGAGAATCGCCGATACTTCCGGTGTTGTTTGAGCTGATTGAGCAGCATGTCGTGTCGATGTTGTTGACATAGCTCGAGTTGTTGTTCCAGCCCAAGCATTACTATTGCTAAGATACTTAAAATCGAAAAAACAAAATAATTTTCTCTCGACTTGATCCTGATTGTTGTTATCTTTTACTTTAGCCGAGTCGATACTACGTGCGAGAGCACGTTGACGAACCAACGAAACAATAGCTCGTTTCATTTCTTGACTTCTTCTAATATGTTTATGGTAGCAAAGATTTGCGAAAAAGAAAACACACTCTGACGATATGTACTGTACTGAAGTCGTACATGATAGAGGCACTTGAAATATACTTATGGCCGATATTTGAGAAAAAACATTTCTAATAAAACAAAAATTCTCATTTTTTCTGTTCGATACTCTTTATTATTTCCGAATTGAAACACAATTTTCAATTTTCAAGATCGATTTCTAGAGGTCACTCACAGTCGAACATCGATACGCTGGATTATTATTATAATAAGATAATTTTTATTTCAAGCAACGCATATAAGGAAATTAAAAGTACACACAACATAGAAAAGAAAAATACATAAGACGAATCTGTTCTAAATAAATTGATTATCTAATTGAAAACGAAGAAACGAGAAATGCGATAGAAATATGCGTGTGTTTTGTTATTCTATTGACAAATAAGTTTATTCTCAAGCGTACTCTTGATCACTCGGTTGAAGATAATTATTTTTTGTTTTGCCGATCGTTGGTGATTTCGTTCGACAGAAAATGTAAATTGTTGAAATAAGAAAAAGAACGGCAAGTGAAAGTAAAATAATCGAAATTGTCAGCCAAAGTGTAAAATGATTTCTGCTCAATGGTTTTTCACGATATTCAGCTGGAATATAATTCGTTTGATTGATCATATACCCAAGTGTCCAACCGACTTTACCCGTTGAAAATTTATTGGCAAAAATAATTCGTTTGAGATCTGATTCTTTAAAGCCAATGCCGTGAGTTAACAACGTCCAAATATACCACGAATCAAAGCAGAGATTTCGTTTGAATTGTTCAGTTTTCGGTTTCATTGCTTCTTGATTGTAGAGCGTCGCATAATTCGTTTCACACTAGAATTCAAAAAATATGAATGAATAAAATTCGAAAACAAAACATTTACAATATTTTTTATACGAAGAAGAATTTCATCAGTCGTAAAATCTTTGAGTTTATATTTTTCAGTTGACATTCGCAAAGGATTGTCCATGCCTAGAAAACACGATCGATCGATCGATTGATAAACAAAAAATTCAATGTTTACGAAATGCAAGACTGTTGAATACGTAATAGTAACCCGATAGACCAATGAAAGTTATATTCGACGGTATTTTCGGTTGAAAAGTATGATCAAATGTGCAATAATCTTCTTTGTACGAACAATTTACACTTAAATCATTTCGTTTTGCATCGAATAATTGCGTTAATTTTTCTCTACATTGACCAGCATTACCACTGCCAACAAACATCACTGTATTCAGATCGTCATAATTACGTAGCTTTTGTTTTTCATTTGCCGTACAAGGCGAAAGAAAGACATTCGAAATCGAAGTCGTGTCGTTCGTGCCACGTGGTAAACACGGATCACGAACGAGAATTCGAGATTTAACCGATTGCGTTCGATTGATATTAGAATTCAAAGCTGAATTAATTAGACGAGCACGATGACGTTTCGATGCTTCACCTTTACCCCAACAGAGATAACTATGTGCATACGGGCTGTAACTATTCTCAAACAAAGTTATATTCGTCGTATATGCATCGGGTACTGGCTCTGAATCTTCGGTTTTTTCATCTGAAAGAATTCGAACACTTATTTGTGTTGTAAAACAATGAAGGAAAATGTGTTTTGATTGCTTTACAAGTAAATGTCACTTGTGTTGATGCACCGCCAAGATCCAATACACCTGCCATATACGGGTCAAATCCATCGGCTGGTTGTATTCGTTGTGTATGTCGATGTTTGAATTTTTCTAGGAGAATATTTGTTGTTATCCAACCATCGATAGCTTCTTCCATGCCGGTTAAGATTCTCACCTGAAAAGACGAGAAAATTTCTCGTGTTATCGATCTGTTTTCTATTACTTGACGTGCGACAACGAATTGAAATGGTGAATGAGAAAAAATCTCTCGGATTTTTTCAAGAATTTGTTTCGATCGTGTCGCATTTTTCATTTCTAATAATCTCATTCCGGCGGTTGCACCGAGAAATATCGGCGAAATCTTCTGTCGATGTTCAGGTATGTTTTCAATGGCTTTAGTTAAACATGGCCGAAAATATTCATCCAATAAGTCAACATGATTTTCGAAATCTGATATTGATTTTAATTTAATTTCTTCATTAGGTTTTAATAGATTTGTTGTGTTAATAGCTTCTATCGGACAAACAAATAATTCATCGACAGTTGACGTTGTACCTAAACCATTCGATTTGTCAGATGGCCAATGATAAACAAACATTTCTGTATGAGAACTTCCAGCATCGAATACAATCGCATAACTCGTGTATGGTGCTAAGCGTACATGATAAATAACGATTAGATAAATCGCAAGAATAAGAGTTAATATGCAAATCGTAAATGCAATGCCTTGAAAAAAGTAAATTAATCGATGCGACGGTTTACGCTCTTGCTGAACTTTTGATTCTTCCATCTTCAATCAAATGAATCTGTGATAGTAAAAAAAAAAGAAAGAAAAAAAAACGCCTATTTGTCTATGCTCAATGCTGTTTGTGGAATAGAATAGTAATATGATCGCGACGAATAATTGATGATATATGGATTTGTTTTTTTCTTTTTTCCTATTGAAAATATCTTTGAGAGACAAAAAAAAACTACTTTTTTTTAATGTATTGAAGCAAATCGGAATGGTTGTGTTTCTTTTCTTCTCTTAAACTTCAGGGAAATCTCATAGAAAAAAAGTAATATCAGACTCATGAGATTCGTATTTTTGACATATTATAGTCATTGAAAACATTGGGATTCTCTCGAAAGCAACAAAAAAATCATACGAGAAGAAGAATTATGCTCAAACATGAACAGGATTTAGCTCAATTCCGACGATTAACCCTTGTAATCTGATGGTTAATGAATATTAATCATAGTAGATAAATAGTCGCAACGAAAGTGTTCGCTGTAGTCGAGATCAGCATATTATTGAGATCGAATAACAAGAAAGCACTTTCTTCAATTTCATATACAATTAATACGAGTAAAAAACAAAAACGGGGTCAATTAGGAAATTAATTGGATGTATCAGCTAAACGATAAAGAATCGACGAGAGACTATAAAAAAGAAAGAAAGAAAGCCGCAAAAAAACGACAAGCATATGAATAAGAACCGATCTATTGTTTTCTCAACGTGTTTTCTCTGCAATAACAATTACTGTTATAATACTTTCCGGTTAGACACAGTGACATTTTCTAATTGAATATATTTATTTCAAAGTCTGTCTTTTCTCACTGGAAAGAAGTTTGTTTTTAAAAGGATATTGACCTCTAAGATCGATGTCATATGCTTTCTATTAAATAGAATTTTTGCACACACCTACTACTGCGATTATTGATTGATTTATATGCTCGATAAATATCAGATAGAACCTGCTGTCATATGTTGATTTAAGTCGATGAAAAGAAAACTTCTTTTTTGTTGTACTTTCAAGTAACAAACGTTGATTGTTTATCTTGTTGTTTAACTTTCGGATACAAAAAACACACACACACACAGCATACTCTTGATTTTCTCTCTTAAATCAAATGTTGCTTGTTAACTTACAATGAGATATCGTGTTGTTTATATGGTTAACATATGCACAGTCTCTTCGTTTTTAATAAGAATAATAACAATAATAAAGAAACGACAAAAACGAGCTTAACAGTTCTCATTGATCAAAATACGATTACATGTCGAAATCTACACATATGGCACATTTGTCTGTAAATATATATGTCACAATGAAACAATGAATACCTTGACATGCCAGATGTTGAATGTGATTAATTGAGATTAAATTTGGAAAGTAAAAGTTCGTACTGAAAGGCATAGACCTCTATAATACAAGTCGCTGTTGTCATTTGTCGAATTCAGTATCCAACCAAATGTAATCAACGTATGAAAGTCCATTATATTCTATTTGTTTTCGATTCTGACTTACTAACTATAACTAAACTACCCATATGATTCTTTTTTTTTATCGAACAAACGTAAAGCACATGAGTTAGTCTTGTTAATTTAATGAATCATTGGTTGCCACGTTTCGAATGACAAGTTTCGTCATGTGATAATGTTGTTTTTGCTCTTTTTTTTCTGTTCGAAGATGAACATTTATTTTTGTGGAAGTATACGAGGTGGTCGACAAGATGTAGCGATCTATCAGCAAATAGTAACGTATTTGAAAAACTACGGGCGTGTCCTAACTGAACATGTTGCTTTTCCTGAATTAGAAATTCGTAAGTTTGTATTGTACTTTCGATGAGCGTAAATTGAGTTCGTGATTTTGTTTATTTCCAGCGGAAATTAATTTAACTGATGTGCAAATTCTCGAACGTGATATGGATTGGTTGGCCAAATCTCAAGTTGTCGTTGCTGAAGTGACTCAGCCGTCGCTTGGCGTCGGTTTCGAAATCGCTCGAGCGATAACACTCAATAAACCTGTGCTTTGTCTTTTTCGACCGTCATCAGGTCAACGTAAGAATGCAAATATTTGTCGATTCGCTATTTGAATTTGTATTTGTTCGAAGGTCTATCAGCTCTGATACGAGGCTCAGCTAATAATCGATCGTTTTTCGTTGCCAATTACGAACAACGCGAAGATTTTGAAAAGTTTATTCAAGATTTTATGAGTTATTGTTCGCAAAAACGAACGATTTGAAAAGGAAAATTAGTCATATTTGTTGGTTTTGGTTGTTTTTTTTCAGATAGAATACTAAAACAAAGGTTTGCTCTAACATGGGTCTAACATTTTCATCACTTTTTCAACAATTATTCGGCAAAAAACAAATGAGAATTTTAATGGTCGGTCTTGATGCCGCTGGTAAAACAACAATTCTCTATAAATTGAAATTAGGTGAAATCGTTACAACGATTCCAACAATCGGTAAACTTCGAATGAATCGAAATTTGAATAAATATCATTTTTGTTTTTTGATTCAGGTTTCAATGTTGAAACAGTCGAATACAAAAACATCAGTTTCACTGTTTGGGATGTCGGTGGCCAAGTAAAGATGCTCAGTTTCAAAATGATTTCTTTTTGGTCTAAATTCGAATAATTTTTCAAGGATAAAATTCGTCCATTATGGCGTCACTATTTTCAAAACACTCAAGGTCTCATTTTTGTCATTGATAGCAACGACAAAGAACGTGTTACCGAAGCTCGTGATGAACTTCAACGTATGCTCTCCGAAGACGAACTTCGAGACGCTATTTTGCTCATCTTTGCCAACAAACAAGTAACTAGAACTCACAAATTGATGCTTCATTCTCTCGCTGATTCGTTTAGGATTTACCAAATGCAATGAATGCAGCTGAAATCACTGAGAAATTAGGTCTTCATTCACTACGTAATCGTCAATGGTATATTCAAGCAACATGTGCAACAAGTGGTGATGGTCTCTACGAAGGTCTTGATTGGTTATCGAATCAATTGAAAAACGTGAAGTAGAAAAAAAAAACAATTTTGGAAACACAACACACAAGACAAAACCCGTATTCCATTAATTTAATCTTTTTATTGTGCTGATTGTTTTTTTTTCTTCTCTCTCTCTTTCTCTCTCTTAAATAAAAAAACACATCAAGACGAATTTTATCTGCGGAAGTTTTCAGATTTTTTTCTTCTTGTTTGTCGAGTAAATGGACGCCACATGGCCCGAAGAAGTCAGCCGAGCATTCAATCGGTTTGTGTTCGAAAATGAACATCTCGATTTTGAAAATCTTCTCATGTAATGAATAGATCGAAATTTGGTCGAGATGAAAGCAAACAATATGAATTAGTTGCTTATAAACCTATCGATTCGATTCTACAAGAAGGACCACAGTAAACATGAGATTTGCGCGATCGAAATTTGAGATAATTATATTTAGATGTGGCATTGTCGCTTTAGCAATGGCCATGAAATATCAATCGAATCCAGTTACAGTTGAAAATTTGATGTTAAAAGCAAAAGAATTGCTCTACACGATTCAAGGTGAATTATTCGATGGTAAACATAATTTGTACTATGAAAAAAGGAATATAATTGAAATCAATCTAGCTCGAATTATTCCGAATCTTTGTCAAGAATTTAACTGCAATGCTAAAGTTCATCGATGGATAAATCCTCTCGATCTTCTCGAATATCTCGACTCTCAGCACGTCTGTTTAATACCGTAATTAATTTTATTTAATTGACCGATTCATTTTTGAGTTCGACTTAGTTATGATTCCGATGCAAATCACGAGCCGTGTTTGAAAAATGGTCATCGAGCTCATTGGCTTCTTGCTCACGGTTATTTGAAAGACTTGACATCATTGACACGGGAAACTGATTTGATACTAATTCATCATGGCAAAAGTCGACAATTAGCTGCGTTTTGTCTCGGTGATCTTTTTCAAAGCAATAGTCAATTAATTGAAGTCGATCCGAAACGTCGCAACGAAACTGAATATTGTTTGCCTTCTAATGCATGTCTACGCGAGACTCTCTGCCATCTTTTCATTGCCATATCGAATTGTTCGACAGAGTGCGACATCTGAATGTATTTTACCTAGTTGATCGAAAGGAAAAAACATGGTAAATAAACAAAACATGATGTTATTTATGATTTCAGTTGGTTTTAAGAAATACTAAGAAAAGAAAAACTATAAAATTCGTTCGATGGAATTGACAATTCGAATGTTGAGTCTTTCAATTGACAAAAAGATTTGTTGTTCGACTTCATCTTCCATGTTAAGCGAGCCAACCCAATTGCATTTTGTATCGAAGGTAATATTTGATGTTCTTTATCTTATCTTTGCCCATTGCTCGTTCCTTTTCTTTTCATCGTTGAGTTCTTACTACTCGTGATGTTAAATATTTAAATTTACTTTTAGTTAATTTTACACTTCGTACGTTCTGAAAATGTCATCCGAGGCCGCTGCACCGAGTGACTGTATGTTCGAGTTTAATTGAAAATAAATATGCGTTTTGATTTTTTTTCAGTAGTAGAAGATGAAATTGAAGTTGATGATTTTGTTGACGCTGAAGATTTTGTCGATGCTGATGAAGCAGATTTTCCTGTTGAAGAAATGAAAAGTCCGCCTGTTGTTATTGATGGACAAATATCGAATGAAAGTTATGAAGCTGCTTACGAAGAAGAACCTGAAGAAGATCGTATGAATCTTGTTTTTGACATTTGCAAAACAAAAACTCTCGATGTTCTTTAGTCGCACCGATCGATGGAACAGTTATTTCGTATTTAATCTCTCAAGTAGAAAACTCGAAATCCATAGACAAAAACAAATATTTTTTTATTCTTTTTCCTCAGGCTCGCATATCGATGGATTTGACAAAGATTACCTTGCCAACATTCATTCTCGAACGACGTTCATTTCTTGAAATGCTCGCTGATTTTCTCGCACATCCCGATTTATTTGCCAGCACAACTGATTATTCAACACCACGCGAGCGTTTTATCCAAGTTGTCAAATGGTATCTATCAGCATTTCACGCCGGTCGAAAGAGTGCTGTGGCTAAGAAACCTTACAATCCGATACTTGGCGAAGTGTTTCAATGTTATTATGATATAGGTCAAGAAGAAAATTCGAATCCAACAACTGATGGTCCAGTGCCATGGGCATCGGATAACCATGTGACTTTCCTAGCCGAACAAACATCTCACCATCCGCCAAGTAAATAATCGAGAGAGTTCGAACGGCAGGATAGACGATTGATTTTAGTTGCATCGTTCTATGCCGAATGTCCAGCAAAACACGTGCAAATCGATGGATGTCTGTGGACACGATCGAAATTTCTTGGCTTGTCAGTTGGCGTTCATATGATTGGCAATGCAACATTGACGCTGATCGATCACGATGAACAATATGTCATGACATTTCCAAGTGCTTTTGGCCGGTAAAATGAAGATTTTCTTTCGAATTCAAATCTCACGTCGTTGTTTAGCTCGATTCTTACCGTGCCATGGTTTGAAATGGGCGGAAAAATCACGATTTCTTGTGAAAAAACTGGTTATCTTGCAAACATTGAATTTTTGACTAAAGTCTATACTCATTGATTCGTCGTTCTCATCATAGAATTGATTTCTTCTAGGCACTTATTAATGGCAGAAAACATCAGATCATTGGCAGTTTAATTGGTCCTGATAAAAAAGAATTTTGTAAAATCGATGGCGAATGGAATGGAGTTATGAATGCGAGATATACGGACGGTAGACCACCGGAAGTGTTCTTCGACACGAAAGCAACGCCGGTGATTAAGAAAATCGTTCGACCGATTGTTGAACAAGAAGAAAATGAAAGTCGTCGGTACGATGATTCGAATGTAATAAAAATTTTACCGTTTATTTAGTTTATGGAAAGATGTAACTTATTATTTGAAAGCGAAACAAATGGATAAAGCAACAGGTGGGAAAACATTTCTCGAACAACGCCAACGACAAGAAGCAAAAGAACGAGCTGAAAAAAGAGAAAAATGGCAAACAAAAGTAAAAATAACATTCGAATTTTCTATTTAAATTGATTTGTTGTTTTTAGTATTTTCCACCATCGGGTGAACAAACATGGACTTATGTGAATAAATTAGTTGATCGATTAAATCAACAACAATCATAGTCTTCCAAGGAATTCACGTTTTTTTTTCTTGTGTTTTGATTGTCATTTTTATTTATTTATTATTTATTTTTTTAATCATTGAATGACACGATAATTCCACTTATTCTGTCAGATTGAGATTGATATTCACACAAAAAAAGAAGAAAAAAACATTATCTTTGTCTTTTGTTTATTGAAGATCTAGTTTCAATTGACGAAAGCAAACAATGTCATCGAATGCTAACGCTGTTTCTGCTGGTGCTCGACCAGTTTTGAAAAACTTAGGCCGTGCACGTGTACCAAAAGCTGGTCTTATCGCTGTTACTGTCGGTACAGCAGCCGCTCTTCTTGTCAAATTCACCGTATGTGACCGTCATAAAAATCAAGTCACAGAATTTTATAAGTAAAATATTTAATTACAATTTGAAAGATGAGAGAATCGTGTTTTTTTTTGTTAGATCGTATGATCCAGAACGAGATTATGCTCGTATGAAAGCATCAGGTGTATTCAAAAGTCTTGGTATGTTAAGAGATTTTGTTTGAAACAAAAAAATTAAAATTGATTTCAGAGGGTCGTGAACGTCCATCATGGCTTAGCGAATATGAAGCCGAACTTGACAGTGCTATTGCTTCATTAAAAAGTAATACTAATAAATTATTATCAAATGTCTACGATTTGAACTTTGTTTAGACGTCAAACATTAGTCGCTGCCGTTCCTGGTGATCATTAGACTCCCATGATACCATCCTTGGTAGCAATTAGTTTAATATAAAAAAAACAATGAACGTTGAAATATCTCTCGTTTCCACTCATCTCTCTTCTTTTCTTTTTTTGTCATCAATCCGCGTAGTTCCATGAATCCATTTTGTTCCCTCTCGTTTTTCTTTTCTTCAACTCTTTTTGTAATAAACACTAGAACGCTACCCGGGAATAAAATCATCTTTATTTATTTTTATTCGAAATGTAGACTACTATCGAGAAACTACAGAGCTATAAATCCATCGTGCAATTCCTATTATAAACCAACTTGAATTATTACTACCACATATCATCTAAATTCATATTGATAGTAATGATTTCAGAGAACGAATTGTTGAGATATTTTACCTGATGTGCTTGTCTCATGAGATAATACGGATACTCTTGATGACAGTACACGCATTGAGTTCCAGCGACTATGTTTGATTGACTATCAGATCTATGAGAATAGATCAATTGTGTATTAGTAAATGAAAGGAAAATACGAACGCAGATTCTAATTTAATTGCAACAGCTGTTTGTCCTGAGTTATTAGTCTAGAAAATATCAATCTACATAGAAAACGAAACGAAAATTATCGAGTTGTTTTACTGAATTTTGATTTGTCGTCGAAGTAATGCTATTTTCATTTTCATCAAGATTAGCACAGTTATTCTCGTAATGATAAGCAAAAATAGCACGTCGAATAAACTTTTCACAAGTTGGACATTGCTCCGTCTTATTCCCACATTGCATCAAATGTTCTCCAATAGTTTTTGGTGTAAACATTTCGAAGCAAAATGAACATTTAACCGATGCATCTTCACTGGTATAATTCTTAAATATAGTGTCAATTTTACTATTTCATTAGGAAGTAGTAACTTACTTTGTGTATCATGTATATTACCTTTTTTATCAGTATATCGTGCAACTAGTAACACAGTTTTGTGTGTACTCTTTTTTTGCAAATATTATATGAAAATAAATAAAAAAAAAACAAGTTGTATTCGATAGGTGTCACTTACACCAAAGAAAAGAATCGAGTATTCGTTTTTATTTCGTCAAAAATAGATTAAAATATAAAGTTATATGTTGTCTTTAAACAGTGGCTACACATAGAGATAGTAGGCATTCATAGTCATCGTGGCATAGAAGAACAGTTCTTTCGATTTTGTAGAAATGGTATATTTGAAGCGTATCTTTTAATTTTCTTAATTACAGGATTTTCAGAACATTTGACCTATATAAATCATTCAAATAGTTAGAATCAAATGTAATATAGTTTACTTCATGACATATAATCGGTATTATTGAAGTTCGGTAGCCGCAATATTGGCATATTCCGACATAATTATTATACACACTATGAGAATAAAAAAAGAGAATTCATGAGATTTCAAAGAAATCAATGAAAATCAACTTTGGATAGTTTACAGGCTGTCTTTGGTATCGATCGATGCAGAATGCCTATAAAATTATAAATTATTAGATAGCAAATATTATTGATTAAATATACTAAATGTCCGTCATAATCTTCAAATTTGACCAATGTGTTACAAATTTGACAAGGTACTTCATTTGAATCCACGCTCAACGATGGTCTTGGGGAAACTCTTCTACGATTTTCAAGACACGCCTCCTATAATTATTAAAAGCAAAATTATTTAAGAAAAATAGTTGGCTTTTCGATTTACTTCATGTCTATTTATATCATTAAATTCACAGTCACAACTACAGAATCGACATTTGACACGATTAGAATAATTGCTATCAATAGTGGTTAAATCAGGATACCGAACGTTCTGATTAGCTTTAGGTGTTGTTGCAGGCTTAGCGGTAGAATCGTCGTCTTCAAATTGAGCACAATTATTCTCATAATGATAAGCAAAAATAGCACGTCGAATGTATTTTTCACAATTGGGACATTGTTCTGTTTTGTTTCCACATGTTTTCAAATGATCGGCAATTGTTGATGATGGATGTTCTTCCGAGCAGAACGAACATTTTATAAATTTTTCACTGTTACTCATATTTAATTATATCTAGAAACACAGAATTAGTGTTATTATTTTGGAAAATCGGCGAAACTAAACAACTTGAGCTACTACCGCGACGCCCTAATATACTTATGACGAAAACACGTCATAAAATAAGAATGAGTAACGATTAAACGTGTCGTTTTATCTTAAGAAAACATGACGAAACGAACAAAGGTTAGATGAAAAAAAAACCGAAAGATAATGTTCATTGTTGAATTTGATTGTTACTGCCAATGGTACTGCATATTAATATAGATGCGTGCGCTAAAGCGAAATTTGAGAAACATTAACTTCAACACATTGTTCGAATACAGTTTTACCTCATGATTTTGTATAAATAGAAGATTTCCTGTTATTCGACAGTATCTACATCTATATAAGGTATTTTTATTCACTTTAGGAACGACTCTAAATGAAGTTAAAATCTTATTTTAAGAAGATAAATTTATTGAAATAATTCACTTGTTCTTTGCCGGTTGTTGCACAGGATGATTAAGACATGCTTTCTATAAAATACAAGAGCATCATATCAGTAAAAATCAATCTTCTTAATTTACTTTATGATTAATTTGTTGATTTGATTTGTCTTCAACTAAAAGAAATTTGGATGTGCAAATGTAAATGTGAGAAGACAACAGCATTTTCACTTACTATGTTTCTTCACAATAAGTTTAGTAATTAGAGGTGTTGTATCTGATTGAATTGTAATATCTATTGGCTTTTCAAGTTCATTCTGCATTTCTGTTAGTTGATTTTTCCATTGATTAAGACTGATTTCGAAGAAATCGTTTTCTTTTCGACTTTCGTTCAATTCATTTGTTAGTTTGTTTAGTTTAACTTTCAATATTTCGTAAACCTGAACGATACTTTCCAATACGAGTTGTCTGTTTTCACGAGCCATTTGTCGAATCTTTTCAATAGATTCATTTTGCCATTGATCGATTTGTTTTACTAACGTATGACTTTCGACTCGAACAACTGTCTCATTGAATGTTTGCCGAAAATTATTATGATTTGTTTCAATTCCATCGAGTTCTTCTTCTAATTCTTGTCGATGTCCATCAAAATCCGACATACAGAATAATTTCGAGCAGCCTTCACATCGAACACGGCCTTTATTTTTGCCACATTGGCAACATATCATCATCGCCATAATCTTTCTTTATGCAAAAATCATTTACTAAGTTTTTTTTATCTTTAGTCTCAGATTTTTCACATTCCGGCATATTTACTATAGATGTCTGATGAATATATATTCCATATATGAGATAGGTTTATTGAAATTATAAGATAAAATACAATTGTTGATTGAAAACATATTTACATATGAATTATACATAAGAATTTATTCGTTTGGTCCTTGGTTACGAGTAACCGTTGGTTGAACGATATCTGGTTTCAATATTTTCACCAAAGGCCATGGTTTAGGATTACAATCACATGTACCCTAAAAAAGAACTATGTTGAAAGAATTTTGTTCAATATTATTATCTTACTTCATGAAATTTCAAGACAAATTTTGAATGTTTTGCACCACAATATTGACAAACATTCTTAGATGAACCAAACGGTTTGTCAGAAGATCTGATTTTAATAAAACAAAAAGAAATCTTCGAAAAAATCAACGAAATTAACCAACTAACTGTGGTTGATTCTGCATTTGTAATTGGTGGGCTTGTTCAAGACATAATTCCTATTAAGTAAAAAAAATATATAAAACGTTATTCATTTTGTGAATATACTGCATGATTTTTATAATTGTACATTGGAATTGCTTGACTGCATACTTCACAAGGAATTGTTTCCGTTTCATTATCAGATTGTGGTTTGCGTTTTTTGATATTATCAGGATTTTTCAAACAATTTGCCTATTTTCGAATCAAAACTATATTTCATCAGTTTATGTTTTAGTACGTACTTCATGTATTATTCGATCGTGTGTTTCACATTCTTCATTACAGAATTTACATGTCATAGTTTGAAGTTCTGATTTCTGTGAATCTTGACAAGAATTTATAGCGAATAAAAAATCGAATATTAAATGGAAACTTACTTAAAATTGGTTTCTTAGGATTTGAACTAGGTTGTCTCATGGATTCTAAGAAATCTTCACATTTATTTTCATAGTGATAAGCAAATACCGCACGTCGAATATATTTTTCACAATTTGGACATTGTTCAGTTTTATTTCCACATAGTAATAAATGATCACCGATTGCCAATGAAGGATATTTTTCGTCGCAAAACGAACATTTCACTTCTTGTTCACCCTCAAGAGTATTCTGAAGAAATAAAATAAAAATAAAAGTCAAGTTTACAAGATTTCAACTCACCTCAACGTTCATTCTACTTCGTTGATCAGAAATTGTAAAATGTTTTATCTAAAAAAAACGTGATATGACGTGTCTTTGTTTTAAAAGAGGACATTTTTTGTAGTGGGTGTTATAGGTGAATGAATCATTTATTTCGAACTTTAAGTTCTTGATTGCATGTTTATACAAATGATTATTTCTAACTTTGAGCAATTCCTACAACTCGATAAGTTTTGCACAATTCCTAATCGAAAAAAAATTGACATTATTTCACTTTGAGAAATGATGGGTTAATTTTACTTGATGATAAGCAAAACATTCCGGCACACATCGTTTTCTACAATTTACACATTGATAGTCAATGTATTGGTTTTCCTCTGTAGTAACGGCAAGTCTAAATAATAGGAAATTCATTGATCAGAAAAGGCAACTCAGCCGGTGAGTCTACCTTCGTTGTTGTTCCCTTTTACGTTCAATACAAGCTTCCTATTCAATAAAACTACTTTAAGAAAATGTAATCGAATGAATTTACTTCATGTCTTTCCTTGTCTTTTATATCACATTCGTAATGACAATCATAAGTTGTTTTTACTGTATCATAAAATTAGGTGAAAGAGATTTGATAAATAATGCAACGTTACCTGATGCTGATCGTATTGTTGTTGTTGTTGTTGTTGTTGTAGGTTGTTGTATAGGTGGTGATGATTTTCGTGGTGGAACTTTTGGAGGAACTGAAATATTATTATTTTCAACAGCAGGTCTGTTCATCTCGTCCTTGGACTCATCAAGATTAGAACAGTTATTTTCATAATGATAGGTAAATATAGCACGTCGAATATATTTCCCACAGTTTGGACATTGTTCAGTTTTATTTCCACATTGCATCAAATGGTCACGTATTTCCGTTGACGATTTGTTTTCATGGCAAAATGCACATTTGACAAGATGTTCTTCCCTCGGAATGCTCTATAATAAAGAACACACAAATGTAAAAATGAAGTTCATAAGATTAAAGTTGACCTTATCGTTCATTCTATTTCTTAGAAAAACTAATGTCGCTAGTTTTATCTGAAAATAATTAAAATTGAAATTAATTGTTAATTGTCGTTTAGTTAGAAATGATGATTAAATATTTCGAAAAACATCGAAGAAAAGTTTAATCTTGCGACAGATTCATTGTCCAAATGCTTCGAAAGCTGTTAATAGAGTACATCCGCATTTCTACTATATGACGGAGGTAGACGGTATGATGACGTATAAGTTGAATCGTTACTATAGTTCGGATTTTGTTGGCATATTCGCTACAAAAAGATTCAGAAGAAATTAGCTTTTGCGAGTTTTTACAATAGCTCTACTTGGTGAAAAATAATGTCAGGAGCATTTCCAACTCTGCCACAATATATACATTGGTGTAAATCATTTTGCTGTCGTACAGTAACAGTGAGTCGCCTAAATAATATAAAGATTATTTTGTCTGAAAAGAAAATTTAATCAATGAATTAACCCTTCCGCTTTTGATTCTCTCAATTCACGTTCAGTACACGCTACCTATTAAACAAAGATACTTTAAGGAAGAGCAATTGATTGAGTTTACTTCATGCGCATCAAAATCATGCAATCTAATTGCTTTCTCACAAATTCCACAAATAACTGTTTCATTGAAAGTCGAGTGATCTGTAACTAAAGTCGGAAATATAAAATCGTATAACACATGATGTAATACTTGGATTTTGTTGTGCTAATGCATCTATACTAGGAACTTGTTCGTTTTTCTTATTTTTAGGATTTTGAAGACAATTATCCTACAAATAATGATTCAATATAATTTTTTCTATTTTATGATAAATCTTTGAGAGAAAACTATTACCTGATGCATTTGCCTGTCTTTTATGTCACATTGGTTACGGCAGTAAGGACAATCATAAGTTGTTCTTACTGTATTATAAAATTAAATGAAAAAAAATTTGATGAATAATGCTAATTTACTTGTTATCGGTTGTGTTATTGTTGGTTTTTGTGCAGAAGGTTGCGACAAATTTATTTGTAGTATTGATGTGTGTCTATTTTGTCGTTCTGGTGATGGTGATTTTGGAGGTGGAGTTTTTGGAGTAACCGAAGTATTATTATTTGCAGCAGCAGGCCTGTTCATCTCGTCCTCGAACTCATCAAGATTAGAACAGTTATTTTCATAATGATAGGTAAATATAGCACGTCGAATATATTTCTCACAGTTTGGGCATTGTTCAGTTTTATTTCCACATTGCATCAAATGAGCGCCTATTTCCGCTGCCGATTGATCTTCGCTGCAAAACGAACATTTAATCATTTGTTTTCCATCTTCTTTTTTCTTAGAGATAGCAAAAATTATTTTAATAATCATTCAATTCTTATGAACCTACTGGAGTACTCATACTGCTAACTCTTGAAATTCAATTAGATTATATCTGAAATTTAAAAAAATCTATATAAAAACAAAAACAGATTAATTGTATCATAAGTTTGAATCTATTGTCAGGTTTAATTTTAAGAAATTTGTAATTAGTTTCTGTACACATGATTATTCTTCAATAAAGTTAATCAGATCCTCATCAATTCTTCCGTACAAATCATTCTTTTTCTTGATAAATTCGGTGAACATAATTTATGCTTAATTCCTATTACGCGTTGGATTTTTAACACAAACCAGCTATAAATTCAGAAAACATAATATAGTAGAATAGGAATGATGCTTTTATACCTGATGATAAGTTAAACCATTTAGCGACATATCTTTTGTACAATATATACACTTTGCAGTATCAGTTGGAGCATGTCTCTTTATATCAACGTAGGACTTTTCATAAGTGGTAGTGTGTACTGATTTCGAAGTTGCATAAAAAGTATCAGTATATGGAACAGACGCTTCTTCTCGCGCACGATGTCTTAAAATATAACAATAGGATCGCAAATAGCTTCGTAAAAGTTAACTGATACTAACTTGTCTAATAGTTTTCGATGTTCTTCATCTCGGCATGCTTCCTATTTAAAAACAAACAATAAATAAAAACTCGAAGAAATCATTTATAGACATACAGCATGTCTTTGATAATTTTCAATTGGAATTGATTGAAAACACCATTCACAAGGAATGCCGACATCGTCATAAAAGTCATTCAATTGTTCTCGAGAATCTAAAATCAAAACAGCAATGAGACACACGTGTATGTTCTCAAATATATCGTGAATAGAACACAATCAATTAAAAAGATTTAAAATGCTTAGAAGTCAAGAAAAGCATTAGATTCGATCACAACTAAAAGAACCTGAGTTATTGTAAGAGTTGCTGTTTGCATTAGCATCTCGTGTGTTTTTCTGATTATCTGGATTTTGAAGACAATTTTTCTATGAAAATGAACTATAGAAACAAATTGATTCGTTGATTAATTTCATCGTATACTCTGTGAGTTTTGTAATCAGGTTTAAAACAGTGTTGATTACAATATTGACATACAATAGATATCATAATTGCTTTAATGAAACGAAATATTTTTACTAAAAAATACAAATATGAATGAAATTTACGTTTTTCATTTTGTGGTGTAGATATGTCAGGATCTGCAGCGCAACTGTTCTCATAGTGATAAGCAAAAACAGCACGTCGAACGAATTTTTCACAATTTGGACATTGTTCCGTTTTATTACCGCATGACGTCAAATGTGATCCGATTGCAGATGATGGGTATTCAGTATCGCAAAACGCACAACGAACCTTATGAAATAAACAAGCATGAATCATCGGTAAAATTTCTCACTTACCTTATCCGACATATTGATTTGATCACAATATTCTGTATGTACTATCTAAAATACTGGATTGTAAACAATCTGGTTTGAAAAGCAAAATAAAATATCGGTATGTTGGAAAAATACCGTCTTGCTTTTTTTCTTCTTTCCTTTAAATAAAATAAATAAGTCGACGAAAAAACAACGTTTTACCCAAACATGTATGTACGTGCTGAGAGAAAGAATAAATATTATTGTCGACAGAATGAAACAACGTGGTTCTCTTTCATGATTACTTATGTTGCTTTTATTGTGCAAATGATTTGATAAGGTGATAGCAATGAACAATATGTGGAAGGCGATGATCATATTTTCTTTATGAATTATTGCGTGGTCGTCTGACCATTATGCAACCTTCTTTTAGTACGAAAAAGATAAAAAAAAAGAAGAGTAGTGACGAATATCTCGTGTTTATTATGATTCATCTTGTAGTAATGATTGCAAAAAAAAAACAATGGAAATATTTCAACAGATATGCTCTTTTCATGCATAAGCCAAATCATATTCAACTAAGATCTTCTGCGGTTTCGAGGATTTTGAATGCAATATCTCTAGGAAATAATGATTGAAAATATTTTTTCTCTTCTAGACAATAAATCTTTGAATGAAAAATATATTACTTGATGTTCTTGTATGTCTTCTATATCGCAAGTAGGGATTGTTATTCTTATTCTATAAAATTAGTCCAAAAACGTGATAAAGAGTGCGAACTTACTTGGTGGTTACTGCGCAGAATTTCGTAATTAATCGAAATACCTTGTTGAGAAGTTTCTGTCGTATTGTTTTGAAGTACTCGAAGCAACAGGCCTGTTCATCTCATCCTCGAAGTCATCAACATTAGCACAGTCGTTTTGGTCATGGTACGTCAAGATAGCACGTCGAATATATTTGTTACATTTTCGACATTGTTCAGTTTTGTTACCGCATGACGTCAAATGTGCTCCGATTTCTGATTTACTGTATCGAGCAGAACAAAATGGACATTTAACATCAGTTCTTGAAAAGAGATTACTATTGACATTAGATGAATCACGTGAGTAGTACTTGGAATTTTCTTCTAAAGTATGCAGATTCTCGGAATACTGTTTATTTTATATAGTTGTAAAGATGTTACCATTTATGACGACATCTATATGACTTATAAATGATTTCGTGCGTTTTATTACTTTAACTGTTGGAAAATCTTGAAGTTCATCCTTCATGTTCGTCAACGTAGTTTTCCATTCAGCTAAATCCAACTCATTAAATTCATTTTTATTTCGACTGGCACGTAATTCAGCAGTCACAGTTTGTAGTTTAGTTTCTAATTGTGTGGTAACCCTTTTCATATATTGAGTTAGCATGTGTCGTGCCTCTGCTGCTACTTGCTTAATTTTATCATATGACTCATTTTCCCATTGGTTAACTTGTCGTATTAATATATGATTTTCAGGATGTGCTATCGATTCAGTAAGATTTTGTCGAAAAACATCACGATTAACTTCGATGTCATCGAATTGGGTTTCTAGTTGCTGACGATGTTCGTTGAAATGGTTTAAACAATATGTTTTTGAACAACCTTTGCAGGTTACTTGTCCTGATTCCCTCTTACAAGTGTCGCAAATTTCTCTTTGACTTGTTGCCATCATAAAAATTCGGATTTTGAAATGAAAAGTGGCTTTTATTTTTCCCAACTTGGAGGAAAGAAATCTCAAACAATGGCGCAACCAGGATTTTTAGACCAATGGGCAAGCTCCCATTGCAATGGCGCAACCAGGATTTTTAGACCAATGGGCAAGCTCCCATTGCAATGGCGCAACCAGGATTTTTAGACCAATGGGCAAGCTCCCATTGCAATGGCGCAACCAGGATTTTTAGACCAATGGGCAAACTCCCATTGTGACTAAAAATAGAGTGGGCAAAGCCAGAAAAATTTCTTTTGATGGGCAAAAGTTCTTTTGCTGAATGAAAAAAGAGGAAGTTCTGTATAAAAGTTGAGATCTTTCCTAAAGATCTAAACCGAAGACCACAGAAACCATATACTTCTATCTAAATCTCCGATAGTTTGTGTATATATGAAGTTCCTACCAAAATTTCATTGGGCAAAACTCTTTATTTAAAAATTACAATGGGCAATTTAAAAAATGAGATGGGCAATTGCGCATTTGCCCCCCCCCTTGGTTGCGCCATTGATCTCAAAGGTAATCTTTAACAGATGTCGTCAATAAATTCAAAGAACGTTTATTTTTGACAATTCTTTTTTTTGTGTTTTAATCTCAAATAATGTTTTATAATAATAAAAAAACAAAGAAAAAACGAATATTTTGTATGTTGTTATGGATCAATATCGGATAAATCTATGCCAGTTGCTCCTGCATCATCCAATTCTAAATCCAACATATCTTCGAATAGTGATTCATCCACTTCAACGACTTCACCACCTAGAAACAACAAAGAAATTAATCGAATAGGAAAAGAAACGATAATAACGACAAACCTTCACCGGATATGAATTTAATATCGGAATCGTAGAGTGATCGATCTTTTTCGAATAATTGTCTTCCCGTTAATTTTTTCGGTTCATTTTCATCGACTTTAACTACTTTAGCTAGTTCCGCTTGTTCAGCATCAAAGGCAACTTTCCATTTGATAAAAGTTTCGACTGTAACACGTGTACCTTCGAATCGTTTATGTTCTGCTTCTTCTTCTTCTCGTTGTTTTCTCTCGAGATCTTCCTGCTGTCGTTTCAATCGATTTTCCGATTGAATACTTAATTGTTCCGAAAGATGACTAGCTAATGTAAATATCACTGGCATACCTAAATTCTCTTCACACTAAATTCACAAGAAAAAAGATTTGTAACAAAAAAAATATAATCAACGGACTATTTTTTTGATTTCTTCTTCAAATGTTGCTTCATCATCAACATTAGCCGAATCAATAATTTTTATATTAGGTGATTGTTCAGGATAATTCTCGTGAAATTTAATTTCAAGTTCAAGATATGCTAAAACAAAATAAATGAGATGAATTTAAATGTTCGAATAGACAAACGTTTCTGGTCTTCTTCATCGTCAGTTGTTGGTTTTACAATGAGTTTGAATACAGGATATGGATCTTCGGATATGACTGTACTAATTTCGAAATATGAATTCTTTAATTAAGACAAAAACTCGACCGGCAAACCTGTGATTTCATCTGGATAGATGGAATTTAATGCTTCAATTTCTTGTAATTGTTCCTCTTTAACCGACATGATCTTATCTCAAACTCATTCACAAATATCTAGAAAAGAAAGAGGTGTGATACAAAGATTCTTTCATCTGGAATGGTATAATTTATTGATTTAAGTTAACAAAGAAAAAAAAATTCATTATTTCAATTTTTAGGTTCATCATTTGAATCTGTCTGAGATTTTTGTTTATTGTCAAAGAATTGTAAACGTCGTTGTCTGATTTCTAAATTAAATCGAAAAAAGAAAATTTCAACAAAAAAAACAAATAATAAACTATAACCTTCAGCAGTCAGCGGTTTCTCATTCACTAAACTAGCAGCAATAGCTTGATCTAATAATTTTTGATTCACAACTTCGGGATCTTCATGTTCAGTTCCCTGAGCATCTCGTAACGATTGTGCAAGAACTTGTTGCAAAGCTTTATCATGTGAATTGTCCAATTCAACACTCGCTTTTATTGCACGTTGAATTTCTTGTTCATCGAATGATGAATTTGATTGCGGTGAGTTTGTCGTTCTAGTATCAATACGATCGGTTAATGAACGATAATAAACTGGATCAACTGGATTTATTGTTAATCTTTCATCGGCTAAACATTCTGGCAAATGTCCATTGATGATAAATATCGAATAACCACTCTGTTGCAATTGTGCTAAATACAACGAAAGATACGTATCCGAAATTAATTTCGGAACAGTTGATATCGAATTGAGATCGAAAAATTGTGTGCCAAATTTTCGAATTGTGAACCAATGTTCACGTAGATTACATATGTAACCTTGAACTGATAATGGATTGGCACGTGCTTGTTGTGCAAGCGGATGTTGACTAGCATAAGGCACTAGTTCAATGTCGAATACATTCAAAGCTTTTTGTAAAACTTGAATACTAAAAAAACCAGTATCTAATTCAATAATGAAAACAATTTGAATTCGAATCAAATCAATCTGAACGTACCATCCATATTCTCAGATTGACCAGCGGTTCGTCCGAGAACACTATGTTCTACTTCATCTAGTTCTCTCGCTATGTCAGCTAATGAAATCGCCGAGAATATTTCTCGTTGTAAAAGATTATTCAATGCATGTTGAGCGCAAAGTGAACCTTCTTGTGTTTCATGGTAGATATCTGTTAATCTTCGAATTTCATTCATATCTGAAAGAATCTGATGATTAAAATCAAGATATTTGCTTTGTATATATTTAAGAAAGAAGAAAAGAATGTATGTTTGAAGATGAATAAAAAGTGTTCTTTTGAACACAGATCAGAAGACGAACATGATTAAATGAGAAACAGGAAAAAAAATTTAACGATATAGCATAAATAAGAAAGTCAATCGAGTTTATTTCTTTTCATTGGCAGCATCACCACCGAAACTCAAATGCTCATCGTGCGTTGCGCTTGTACTCATCGATCCACCAGCATGAAAACCATCTTGATCGTGTTCATCTTGAAAATTCATAGCTGATTTCGACGGTGTAATCTTCGATTTGACAGCACTGACTGTCGAGCCGATCGTATTTTCGAATGTTTTGAAATATGATGAACTACGAAGTGAACCGAGACTTTGTTTAATTGTTGAATTGACTGTTTGAATCGTTGGCGCGATTTTTTCCGATGCAGCATTCAATGTTTCAGCTGTTTTCTGATAGGCTGTTGTTGATTTAATATCACTAACGGTTTCATTCCAATCTTGTTTTAAATCTTCAACAAAACCAACGCCTAACAAAGTCTTCAATTCATTCTCACGCTTTAATTTGGCGCTTAGAACTTGACGTAAAGTAACAATTTCATCTTGAACTTTCATCAATTCTGAATAATAATTTTAAAAAAAAACAGCAATGTAGGAATTGTTTTTCAGAGAAAGTTCATCTACCTTGACGATAGTCTTCTTCTTGTTTAAGACGATCATCTTCTTTCAAAACAAATTGTTGGCTATTGCCACCAGCTAACGCATCATTATTATCAAATGATTTCGCCATTGTTTAGATATTCGTTGTTGATCTGAAAAGAAAAAGTGCGTGTCGATAAATATTCTGGCGTTTTTTTTATTCAGATTTCGAAATAAGATACCAACAAAAAAAAATTTCATATTATCCTCCCTCAACACCCAAATCTTTCGAAAAAGTTTCGATAATAATAATAATAATAATCAAGGATATATGTATATAGAAAGAGAAAAAAAATGAGACAGTTGACCATTCGAATGAGTACTGTTCGAGGCCAGAAGAAAACAACAGGATTTAGAGAGCATCGTAATGAAATGCTTGTGCTTGAACTTTACGTTCGCGATCGTCTTCAACTTTTTCACGATATTGAAAAATTGCGAGTGCACCGGCAAGAACAACTAACGTTACACCTAGAGCTATGCCTGTATGAAGAATCATGCGACTAGGCGTGATAAACAATTTACTATGCCATCTGAAAATCGAATAGCAAACAATTCAGTTTCATTTGTGAAATAAACAAAGAGGAAAATGTACTTTTCAGGATTCATTAATGGCGATGGAACAACGACAATTTGAGAATTTGGAATCATTTGTGTGTAGGTTCGAAAGAGTTTATTCTGAAAAAATGAAGAATTCTGTAAGAAATGATTGTCAATTGAAAAGATTCGTACCGAATCGGCATTAGGCGGAACACCGACTGTTAATTTTTCAACGAAATTAGGCGTTGAACCAAGGCCGATGATGACATAAGGTAGTTCAAGAGTTAATCGACCTGCTTGTGACATTTGAACGGCTAAAATCAATTTCAATGAAAACCTTTTCAACAAATCAATATTGATCTACCGGCCAATTTAACCCAATAGTCTTTAATTCCGTTCATAATCGTTATTGTTTCCATTTTAATCGATTGTCCTGGTTGATTATTTCCATAGGGCTAAAGAATAAAACATAAATAAATATTCTTTCGAAAATCAATCGATACAAATACATACTAATTTCTTCTGACGAGCGCATGTATCACATGAAAACGTACTAATAACTACAAGACAAACGATGAAATGCAAAGATCAACTTCATATTTACCCATGACTTTGATGAAATGTACGTCTTGCACGAGACTATTCTGAAAGCCAACTAATTTAAAAGTATTATTTGCAGTCATGTGTAAAACCAATAGATCCGGATAACCCTACAGAAAGAAATCTTTGCCTTGTATCAACAATAACAATAACGTACATTTTCTAAGATGTCAAAGAAAACGGCTAACGTTGCATTTGTTATTGCCGAAACGAATGTTTCTTCTTCTTTAGGTGTAAATGTTCGATTGTAAGTACACGTTGTCGTGTCAATACATTGTTGATTTTTAAGAATAACTGATGTAGAATTTTTCGTAGTACTGTCTTTGAGTATAGCAACAATGTCAGGATAACCATCGAGGTTATAATCTGACGATTTAATGCTAAATGGAATGTTGCCGAGTGGATATGGAAGTTCAGAAGGTAGAGGAAAACGTTTGCCAACACCGAAGTTAATGGGTAATTGATGCCACTGAAAACAAACAAATCGAAAAGTCGTGCCTTTGATTTCTCGAATTTACTTCATTGTTATCTCGAACATAGATTCGACTATCTGAACAACTCGTGTCCATGCAAACCGGAAGGAGATGTTCTAATTCTCCATCAGCATCGATATCTGCGAATGTTGATAGATGTTGAATAGCAATGCCTGGTGGCGGATCGTATTCTTGAATGAGATTCAGTTTAGTTATGGGCAGTTCGTAGACACGAAATTTCGGCCCATCGGGAGATTCGATTGTGAGAAAGAGATCTGTAAAATTCGAAAATAGAAAAACACAAATCAGAAAAAAAAGAAATTCTCAATCACCAGCAACGAGATCATGATTCAGATCGGCAGAGGCTTGAGTTGCATCAGCACGAAGTTTGTCATTAATTGGGATATAATCGATCGGAAACATCGATCGACTTTTCCTATCAAAAACAACAATCAAATACATTTTTCAAATCCAATGATTTTAATTTACAAATAAACACAAGCTGGTTTGAATGTCACATTATCCATGCTAACCATCCCTAATAGATCAACAAATGAATCGCCATTTGCACTAGACAAATTTCAAACAAAAATTGACTCATTAAAAACAAAGAATTCGATGAATTTTACTCAATCAATGTCGGAATATTTTCGAATAGATAACCAATGGGTTGTAAATCACTTAATCGAACTCGATCGCCCCATAGAACACCGCCATGAAAACTCTTCTGCTTCTGTTCAGTTTTATAGAGAACAAATAAATCTAATTTACTATCACCATCGAAATCACCTGCTAACGCGTCATAAATCCATCCGGTAATGTTCACTTGAAATTGAAGTGTCGATGTTGGCGATCGATCATCATTGAGCATAACACGAATCTCATTGCCTTGAGTATTTCGACAGAATATATCGATAATTTTATCGGCATTGAAATCGCCAAATGCTAATGGAATACAATCGTCAATGGCAAATAATTTCTTATTTCCAAATGTTGGATCGAAAACACGTTTTTCATCGTTATTTATTTCGGAAGATTTTTTCAGTTGATCATTATCTCCGTTAACAAATACTTGAAAAACGAAACTAAAGATCAAACTAATTCGAATTAGGTAAACTACGGAACTTTCTAACATAATTCATATCATCTGAAATAGGGAAAAAAAGACGCGAATAGCCTTGTTATAATAACGAATATGAAAAACAAACACATGACGCTATACGTGTGTGTATAGAACACGGTGAATGGTATATATGACATACAGTCACAGTCATTCATCATCATGCTGAATTAGGATTGTTGACATTCAATGTCCAATCGGAGATGTTCATAGTTTTATCTGGAGATACTTTCGAGAGATTGTTCAAAACGAATCAAAATATTTTCTACCCAACTAATGATGCGAAAAGCTTGAAGGTCTTTCAAATTGATTATTCATAAATTGTCAACTAGTGACATCTCGAGGCTTTTTTACTAACTGTAATTGGTATTCTAAAATTTATTTTCAAAACATAATCACATAGCGCCGTTGCATATTCTCACACTAGAAGAAGAAAAATCCGAGCACGAAAGAGAAAGAAAAATATGCACGTAGACATTCTTGTTTTAACATCATTCATTTGTACCAAACACATCGTCTTATCAAGATTGATTTTACAGAAATGAGCAATACGAGCACACCGATATTATACTCTCAAACATCCGATGCAATCATCGGTTAGTTCGACGATAAATGTCTGTTTCTACATCGATTTTGTTTCAGGATTTGCGAAGGCAGAGGCATTGTTATCCATCGGTTTAATCTCGATATTACTTGTAACTATATTCGGGTTTATTCTCTGTCGGTTAGACATGTCTACTGATCGACGTAAATTTTTCAAAAAAGAGAAACAAAATCCAATCTTGACTTTTTAGGTTATCGGTCAAATACGATTGCAATCGAATATTAGATTGATTTTTTCATATAATTCATTTCCTTCTTGTCTTTTATTTGTTGCTTCTGTTTATGATGTTACAATAAAGAAAAAACGAGAAGAATGAAAACAAGAAAACAAAATAAAAACACTAATCTACAAGAATTTCACCGAGTATAATTATACAATCAAAATCACAACTCGTTTGATATTGATTTTGAAAGTAAATATTATCTCTCTTTTCTTGCATTGTGATGAACAGCATACTTCATTTTCTTGGTTCGTTTGTTTGATGTTAAACGTAGTTTTATTAAATGAACTTGAAGCGAGATTTTCTCGATGACAGGTGACCATTGTTGTTGAAAAGTGTTGATATTGAATTTTGTTTTCATCTTCGAGTTTGTTTCTTTGCACGGTTTTGCAACACTCTGTCGTACGTGCATGTCAGTTTGACACACGTAGACGGTGTTGCGTAATCCTCAGCTCGGATGCTTTTTATAATAACTATAAATAAGATCATAATCGACCAGACAAACAATTTGATGATCTGTTCGATCAAAACCAGAAAAATGAAAACATTTACGATGACTATCGAGACTTGTCGATGCCGAACCACCAAAGATTGTTGTTGCAAATTTGCCAGGATTGAACATAGCGACGATCTTACGTACGAGTTCATTGTATTGACCGTAGGGTACGTTAGTTTCGAAACTAACGTACGAGAAATCTGGTTCAGGTGTTATATGAATAGTAAAATAATAACCATCGGGTAAAAGACCATTCATTGAGTACCCGCATGGATCGAATAGATAATCGAATATTTTCGCATTGGGAAAGATTTTATCGATACCAGCTTTCTACAACAAAAATTACAATCAAACCGAACCCGAAAACATTTGACATTTTTACTTTCGTAGCTTCAGTTGCCGAACTTGTATATTCTTGATAGAAGATCTTCATTTTTTCGGGATCCAATTCTGTCATAATAATTTCTAATGTTTGATCCGTTTTCGTTCGTATACATGACTTATCGAGTGTATACAAGTACCTATATGACCAAGAAATGAGTTATCTGTGTTTTTCTGTTGATTTAATGACTCACCAACAATCGACATTCGTGCGACCGAGAACATAAGCCGAACCGCCTGACACAGCCCGAGGGAAAACAATTCAAAGTTTTGAGAATGTTCGGAATTTAATCTTATTATTTACCTTCGAAAATCGAATCGAGATAAGCGACCTGACGAATAAAATACAGATAACGAAAGGGTAAAGTCTATTTCAATTTACTTCATGTTCGAAACTTGTATGTGGTGCTTTTTGTAATTCGGGTCGAAGAAATTTTCGACGAGAATAGAAAACTTGCTGAAAAAGGCAAAATTAAATTTCAAATAAACAATGAAGAAGAAAATGACGAATTCTTACATCGATATTATCGAATTGACAATATTCTCGTGCTAATTCAATCATCGGTTGAACAGCATGGAGTAATGTTGTTTCACCACATGTTTTCAAGACGAAGTGTGTACGAAAGATAAACATACTTGATTCGCTCAAAACATACGTATCGGTTGTTGCCGATTGAGCATATTGAAGAACTTTGCAGTTAACCAAATTTAAAACATCTTCAATAAGATCCCTGCAAAATCGAAAAATAAACGAAAGTCGAATCGAATCGATGATTTCTTACCGTGGTATGTTTCGGAGATCATTGGTTGCCGTATATTTATTTGGATCATTCGAACTATTCGTGAACCAAATTTCTAATAATTTTTCAGCTCCTTCGAAAAAATGGCCCGTCATTCGCTCTTATGCGACAAAAGAAGGCTGATAAAGTAACTTATTATTTTCTAGAAATGGTAAAGTATTGTTGTTTTTATACTAGTATATATATAAACTTCTATACGCGCCCAAACCTTATACGTTTCTCTCTTTCTCTCGTTTCTATCGGGTGGATTCTTTTTTTTTCCTTTCATATAGCGAAGAAAACAAAGAGAAGAAAAAAAAAAACTCGGGCATAATAGAATCTGTGTTTTTTTCTTTCCTTCGTCGACGAAGAAAAACAGAGAAATAATCTAGAAATTATTTTTTTTTTCGTCTTCTTCTTCGACAAATGGAACCTTAGGAAGAACACAATCGATGATGGTGATGATTAATCATGTCGTCATGGGAACTTCTTTTTTCTGCCATGAAAAAAGGAGGGGAGGGATTGCAGGCAATCTATTTCTGTCTAATGAAAACAAACGCAATATATTTTTGTTTCTTTATTTAATATTGACATTAATGCACATTCAATTGGTAAAGCATACGAAACATGAAGCAAGATACGATGATTACATTCGTGAACCACGTTCACGTAAAATCTAGAAAAAATCAATTTTTTTGTGTTTATTAATTCGAATTGTTCTCACTTTAACCCGTTCAGTTACGGGACTATTGAGAGCTTCAGGACTATCTCGAGCGTATTGTTTCGAAACAATACATAAGAATTCGCCCTCGGGATACATGTAACCTGAACTACTTGGCGAATGGCATATTAACTAAAAGATATTTGTACATTTTGCCTTTTGGAATTTTTGTTTTCGATTTTTTTTAAAAACCTGCTCGAATTTCCATCCATCAGTTAGCGAAGACATGAATTGAGTGATTTCTTTTTCTTTGCATTGAAGTACTCGATAGACTCGATTACGTGTTTCCTAACAAAGACGAGGCCAATTTTAATATTCAATTCGATGTTTTATTTACTTCGTCGAATTTTCGTTTTTCACGTTCACGAATACGTTCTCGAATCAGATCGATTAATGATTGAATATTATAGAATTGAGCTTCTTCTAAAACGCCTTCTTCGGTTATATTCGCTGTAACTATTAATTTGCCATGTCGGAGATAATTCAAAATGACACTGAAATATTCCGGATCACGGTCGATTAGATACGCACCCCGTTCATCCTTTAGACAACAACAATAGCAAACATGAAAATAAAAACACAAACAATCTGAAATCAACTTACAATATCACTTTTCGAGTCCGATGGATATTGAAAAAGCTGTCCGAGAAATGATTCTTCTTTCGAGAGAGTTGATCGTGTTGTTTGAAAGTATTTTCCACCGACATTCAATAAAATCCAATCAGCTCTCGTCGAAAATGAAACTCTCGACGGAGAAATAATCGTATTGAGTTCATCTGTATCATCATCTGGTGTTATATAAGTTTTCTTTAACATTTATATTATTTAGTAAACGAACTACTAAAAAAAACTAAGAAAGATTTTCATTCGTTTATAACTTCTGGATGTTAAACCTTCTTACTGTAGTTTGTTTTGAGTGTGTGTGAGACAACGCTTACGCTATATTACACCATTACGCGTTAAAAAATTGCTCTTTGAATCCAATAGTTTCAAACTAGATGGCAGTAATGAGTGGTTCGTAATTTGTAAAGAGCAACAATTAAATGTTAATTATAAAATTCTGTTTACACATGACATTTGGCATTTATTTACTTAAAAAAATTACATCCACACGGGAAGAACGAAAAAAAAAGAAAGAAAAAGACAAGCAACTAGTTTGTAAACGTCGGATTTGAATCATTATTATCACCGGCATCATTCGAAGATGATTGTCGAACAATATTCTGAAGCATACTTAAAATCTCAACGTTAAATTGAGCAATGTTATTCGATGCAAAGCCAAAATCAAGAAAACCATGTGGATATTCCTCGACAATGTGAATATAATGCGTGACTTTGAGTGCAAGTAAACGACGTGCGAATTCGATGTTATCATCAATGAACGGATCTTGAGAACAAACAAATAAAATGAATGAGTAAGTATGTCTTTTCATGTGACTTACCACGTACGCATGGCTAAAATAAAGAAAAATACGATGAATAATCGATATCAGACAATGAGAAAAATAAAGTGGCGAGACACACAAAGAAAAAGATATTAAATTGATTCATTCAAAATCGGATTGGTGAGTAATGATGATTTTAGATTTTTAATTGTTTTCTTTTTTTTTGTAAATAAAACATCTTGTTTAATATTATATCGTCGAGCTAAATCGCTCATAATGCGATCACTGGCTTGTTTACAATCCTGATTGGCATTGATAAAATTCAAAAAGCCATGCGGTAATTTATGTATCATAACTAAATGATGTTCAACGGATAATAGCCGAAGTTGACATGCAAATGTTATTGTATCATCCAGTAACGGATCAAGATCGCAGCCCTGAAAACGTTTGACAAGTCGAGAAAAAAAAGCAATGTGAGATTTATATGAGATGCAAGCAGAAAAAAGGAACACTTATGAGGGTGGATTAGTTTGAATACGTACGATGAGATAGGTTGTGGGAAATTGACGAAGAATGTCATCGGAAGCACGAAGTGGAGACATGTTTGGATGGTTTGGAAGAGGTGATTCGCGAAGTTTTCGAAGAAGATAAGCTTGACGTGAGCCAACAATATCAGTTAATCGTGCGTAGTATGTATCTTGTCGCATATGTTCAGGATCTTCGAATGTTTGCGTTTGTTGTAGTTCATCGACTGATTCCTGACATTTATCTGACGTATTATCAGTCGTTGTCATTGTTGTCGTTGTTATTTCATCTTTCGGTTGTTCACTATCAGATTTAATACCTGCATAAGCAGCTAAACAACGCCAAAGAAAACCAGTATTCAATAATGGATCCATAATGGCCATTAAACGCGATGGCGAAAGACTAAAATCAAAATAAACAAACGAAGGTCACAGAGACTCGAGACAAAGTCAATTGTTGTACCTATAGCCGAGGAGAAATGGCGTGTAGAAACAGATGATTGCATCTGGTTTTCTTAAGCCATCTTGAATCGCTCGCATAGTAACAACTGTTATTAGATTCCCACCGGCACTATCACCAACAAGAAGAAGAGTTTTTCCAGTCCAACCGAGTTTATTCGCATTTTTAAGTATCCATGCGTATGCATAATAACATTCTTCGATTGCACGAGGAAATGGATATTCAGGCGCGAGTGAATAATCCACGGATACAATCGGAATTTCTAAAGCTAATGCCCATGGTTTTAAATAAACCTAACAAACAAAAACTTCCTCTTCTTCTGATGAGAAAACAAACTCGATTTTACTTCGTGTGTTGTCGATGATGTTGCAATAAAACCTCCACCGTGCACATGCATCATCAAATGATCACTCATTGGCAAGACTTTACTCGATGTAACTTCGAGATCACTTTTTTTCAATGGTAATTCATTCATGCCTTCTCTGATTTCGCTCGATAGAAGTTTAATATTAACCAATTGCTTTGGTTGTTTACTTCCCGAGCCTGTCGGATTGTCCGAGCCAGCGCCAATGTTACCTGCTAGACGTTCGCTTGGTTCTTCTTCGCCTGCGCCAGCTGTCGGCGGTGGAACAACAATCGAATCGATTTCGATTGGTTCGGGACCAATTTGAAAATATTTCGAAACTGTGACATTCGGCGCGATATATCTCGAGCCCATTTTAATGTAATCATGATCGACAAGATTCCAGAATGATTTACAGAATAAATAATCACTATCACGAAAGATTGACGCACATTTCTTAGCTCGTTGTTCGGGAAAGAGAATGTATTTAGGAGCTGTAGCAAGATTTGCAGCAGCGATTGGAATCGAACGATTGTATGTTTCGTGGTAAGTGGCAAAGCCAGCTAACAGAAATGTTAACATCGTTTGCATTGACTGAGTAAACTAAAACTCGAAATGATTTTTCTATGAAATGTGTTTATTTTCGTTTTACTTGAAATCCACAAGTTCGTCCGAAGAAATATTCCGAATCAAATGCAACGATTTTAAAATAATCCAACTCAATATCTAACGGAACTTTCTCACAATCGACCTATACGAATAAAACGAGAGTTTGAAGTCAATTTCTCTTTTTTTTTGTATTATAAATTACATGTAAATATTTCCTTTCCGAATGATCAATCATTTTAACGGCAAATGAAAGTAAATGCTGCATGCTAACCAAAGCTTTTGTCCAACTTTCGAGATCTTGAAATAAACGTGATGAATACATGAGATTAAACAAAAGTCCAACACGTTTTGTATCAACTTGTCGAAGAATGTCAAGTGTGCGCAGACAAGCTTGTCCGTGCGAAACAATCAATGTTCGATAACCACTCGCTCGAATCTAAATGAAAAAAAACACATTTCATTGAATTAAATAATAAATTCATTCGAATTTACTTCGAGACTGTAATCGAAATGATGCAGATTTTCGATTAAACATCGAACTAATGGTACGGATAGGTCCATGGCATGTGAGAGTTGAATTAATAACCGTTCGAATCGTTTGCAAACGTCGGTTTTTTGTTGAGCGAAATAGGTTCGATTGATTTCAACGAGTGTTCGTAATTGCGTATAGGTTGTGTCGAAATTAAAATCGGAATCGATTGTTTCCGGTGTTGGTATTCGAAGAGCTGAATTTCTTCGATCGGGTGTCGGAGGTGATTTCGAAATAAAATTTAAACCGGACGGTGTTGTCGATGAATTACGCATAGTTGGCGATGAATTCACAAGAAATGGATTGGAATTGATCTGCATGGACGGATCAGTTAGCGGAGATTTCGGCGAACTTGATCGATTGCGTGATGGAAGGATACGTTTAGTAATTGGCTTTAAAAATGATGATGATGATGATGGTGCTGCTGTGGTTTGTGGTTCAGTTGAAACACTTTGGCGTGTCGGACGAGATAATGTCGACATGAAGCGACTAGCTGCTGCTATCGGTCCCATTGATAAGCGTTCGGTTAATGAACTTGTTCGGGTATCTTTTGCGTTCGTTTGTTCATCTTTCGACGATGTTTCATCGTTATTTGACATGCTAAACAAACATAGTTATTCGCGGATCTATTTATTTATTCTCATGTGCAAACAAATCTAATAACATTGGGTTAGAGGTTGATGAGTAGAGAACTTACATTGACAAGAAAAAGAGAAAGAAAACAACTAATTCTAAATATATGAATTCGAAATGATGTTTTTCGAATTGTTTTTCTCCTTACCAAACGGGAAATGGTACAACAGGCGTAGTCATGATCGATTTGACATGTTTGCTCTTCGATCTGAAGAGAAAAAAAAGGAAGAAACACAAAATATGACGTCATGATGATCGTATGATGCGTTCCTTATTGGCCGAGACAATAAATAAATCGAGAACATGCATTTTTTCATCGTATAAATAGTAGACAGACATGTAACTGGGGAGTTTTGTTTTATCTTATCGCGGAAGAAAAATAAGCAATGTGACCGCCTTTTTATCGCATGCGTACGAATAGTTTTGTTTGTCAACGTTCGAAGGAAGAAGATTTAAATAAATTAGTTTATTTATTCAATGGTAAGATCAAGATCCATTGAAATCAATATTGTCAACCTCTATAAGAAGTCTTTCGACAGATGTCATTGCAAACGAGATGAGTTAGTTCAACAAGTTTTGTTATTGTGTTTTTTAATCAATAATAACAAAGACAACAAAACAGTACAATTAACAGGCAAAAAAAAGGAAATTCTTCTTTGCCGACACGAAATTGTTGGATGTGTAGTGTTTTTTTGTTTTATTCTTCCATATCTCCATTTTCTTCTTTCGATTTGCTGCTCTTACCAACAGGTCTAAAGAAAAAAGAACAATAGAATCAAAGATAATCTCGAATGATATGCGTATGTACTTGAACGAGCCAACTACGACAGCATGATCACGTTCGTAGGGTTCAAGAGTGATCTGTTCTTTTGGTTTGAGTTTTTCACTTTGAAGTTTCTTGACTTCATCAGCAAAAACAGCTTCAGGTGCCGCTGTCGAATCAATACAACTTGCCTAATTGACAAATCTTAATAAACTATTTCTCAATAATTGTTCTCCTACTTTAATTGAAATAACAAAATGTCCGTTGTTCTTAAGAAAATGATGTGCATTCAATGCAACAATACGTGCTTGATCGGGTTGAGCAACATCAGCAAAAATGACGTCAACAATACCAACAAGTATTCGATATTTATGTGGATGACGTGCATCTTCAATAATTGGAATAATATTCGTTCGTTTTTTAGCAACATTGAGTAGATCACGACCAGAACGATGAGAAAATTCAACAGCATAGACGAGACCTTCAGGTCCAACAATGTCCGAAACATGTGAAACTGTTGTACCGTTAGCAGCGCCGAGATAGAGCACTTTGGCACCTGGTGGCATGTGAATACTGTCGACACCGCTGAGAATAGCAGCGCCGAGTTTCGAACGAAACGGATTCCAGACACGATATTCAATTTTCTCTTGATTTTCGCCCTAAATTCAAAGAACAATCGAGTCGATTACCAAGCCGAGAAAGTCGAGAGTGAATTTTACATCAGCACTAATACGTTTTTCACCATAAACACTTTCGCCAACGACCATGTTTTTGGTTAATAACATATCGTCGTCTTTCGATCGAGCGATGAACACGCCGGGATGACGATGTGGCTCGACGACAACCTTCTTGGCGCCGCCACCTTTTGTTTTTAATAATAATAATAAAACATTTTTTGATTATTTTTCCAAATAAAAAGGTGATTACCTCGTCCGCCTCCTCGGCCACCTCCGCCACGACCACCACCTCCTCGACCACCTTGAAAGCAAATGAAGTTATATAAAAAAAAATTGTCGGAGAAAACTTACGACCGCCTCCTCCACGGACACCACCGCCTCGTGGACCACCTAAGATAAATTTCTTTGATTGATCATTTCGAATTTCGAATCGAACTTACCACGACCGCCTCCTAAATACGAGAAATCAAATCGATTTTAATAATTCTAAATGATTGAACCTACCTCGTCCACCACGAAATCCACCTCGATCACCACCGCCACCTAATAGAACAAGTAGAGCTTCAAAATTTCATATGTAATCATGTTTTATACCTCTTCCTCGACCTCCACCACCGCCTCGGCCACCACGAAAATCTATTTCGAGAAAACGAAAATTACAATTGAAAAACAAATGATCATCTCGTCAAACCTGGTCGTCCCATTCTTTCAAATCAAATTACGAATTCAAAGTTGCTCGCAATTGCTTAACTGTGAATTTTAACTAAATCTTACAAAGGTCTTCAGTTACCAATCAATGTATGCTCAAGTAACACCCATGTTGAAGTACAAAATCACGCTCAATTATTTCGAATTTCTTTTAATTGAATAAATTTTTTCATGAAATATTTCTTTTTATATCAAAATTTCTATTCATCTACCCAGTTTTACTCAATAATAGATGGCATTAGTTGTCAATATGACAGTTTTTATCTTTTGAATGTGATAACAATATTTTCTTTCTTTTTTTTGTAATGATGAGATATAAAGTATATTGATATGATCTTTCTCAAAGTACAAAAAACGCCCATAAGTTCGTTTTGAAACGAGATTGTGTTATTTTAGATTCAAGTTTCATATCAATGCTTTTAGACTTTCTAAAAGAATTGAGAAAAAAACCGACAGCAGTTGCTGTGACAGTATTTGCTGCTTTCGGTGGTTTTCTCTACGGTTATGATACGGGCACGATATCTGGTATATCAGAAATGAATTGTTTCACTAAAACTTTTGGAACAAAACAGAATGACGGAAATTTTAGCATATCACAACAAACCAAAGCTCTCTTTGTTTCAATTTTATCTGCCGGTACATTTTTTGGTGCATTACTTGGCTTTCCGTCCAGTGATTTTCTTGGACGTCGTTGGGGTGTCATACTGGCATGTTTGATATTTTCGATTGGTGTTGCTTGTCAAACAAGAGCACAATTCGGTGACGAAATTCTTTTTATTATCGGACGTGTTATTGCTGGAATTGGTATTGGGATTATTTCGTCTATTATACCAATGTATCAATCTGAATGTGCACCAAAATTTATTCGTGGTGCAATGGTATCAACCTATCAATGGTTTATAACTATTGGTTTATTAACAGCTGCTATAGTCAACAATGCAACGAAGTGTTCTCCAGGCTACCAATGTTATCAAATTCCAATTGGAATTCAAATTATATTCGGTGCTATACTTGCTCTTGGAATGTATTTTCTACCTGAATCGCCTCGTTTTCTCGTGTTAAAAGGTCGTTTTTCTGCAGCATATCAGTCTCAAGCAAAGCTAACATCACGGTCAATCGATGATCCTCTTGTTAAACAAGATGTTCAAGAATTAATTGATAATACTGAATTAATGAAAGTCTATGGCAATGGAACTTATGCTGATTGTTTTAAAATGGGCTTGCAAAAGAATCGTTCGCGAACATTAGTCGGTATTTTTCTTCAAGCCTGGTCACAATTAACAGGCATCAATTTTATATTTTATTATGGTACAACATTTTTTCGTTCGGCAGCTGGAAATCCAGTTGAATCCGCTTATAACAATATCATTATTGTCAATGTTGTTAATGTCGTCATGACTATACCCGGTGTTCTACTAATTGATAGACTTGGCCGACGAAAAATTTTAATTATCGGTGCAATCGGTATGATCATAAGCGAGTATATTATTGCAATTATTGGAGTAATTTCTTCGAAGGGTGATCAAGGGGAAAAAACTGCGTACACAGTATTTGTTTGTATTTATATTGGTTTTTTTGCATCAACATGGGGTCCAACATGTTGGGTAATCATTGGTGAACTATATCCCATATCGATTCGAGCTAAAGCCGTCTCATTAGCAACAGCTTCGAATTGGTTATTTAATTTTCTACTTGGTTTTGTGACACCTTACATGATGGATGAAAAGAAAAATCATGGATTGGGTTTAGGTCCGAAGGTATTCTTTATTTGGGGTACGACATGTGTTTGTTGTCTTCTATTTGCTATATTTTGTATTTGGGAAACGAAAGGTTTATCATTAGAACAAGTCAATTATCTTGTTCGAAATTCTTCGCCGAAGAATTCGGCCAAACTCAATGAACAATTAAAACGTGGTATTATCGTCGAAAATGATATGGACAATGACGATCCATTTACATTTTCTAATAGAACTGTTTACGGAACCACTTAGGTTGTGTGTATATTTCAAATAAATAAATAAAAATCATAAACACCAAACAGATTGATCTCGAGTTTGTCGCTCGAGACGATAATCAATGATTTCGTGAATTGATTTGATCGTTTCAGACAATAGCGAAAACCAATTATTCACGAAAGATTCGATTTTATCTTGATCGATTGTCGAATGAATTGGACAAGAAAATGAATACAAAAGAGTATCTTCTTGAAAATCTCGAAAACGAATATACAAACGAAAGTTTTTCAATGTATTCGCATCGATTTGATGATTTGATGAATAAATATAAACTAATGGATAACCAAGAAGATAACCGAAGACAGTTGTATGATTGAGATTTTCGATTAATTGCATCCAAGATTGATTTGTTTCATTGTCGAGATCGATCTGTTGTTCGTCAATCCATGAGATATGATTTTGAATTTGATTTAACAATGAATGTGTTTCGATGAGTTGCATGACTGTTAAATCAATGAGAAGAATTGATCGAGTTTTTAATTGAGATAATTGTGTTTTAGTAACGATAATCAAATCATTGATCGAATATTTGAGAATTATGAATTCAATTGAGAGAATTTTGGTTAATTCATTTAATAAATTTCTCATTTGTTGAAATGAAAATGGAAATAAATCGAATAGATAACCTGTTTTGATATTTAAACATAATGAAATGATTTGAGCATAGAATTCTCGATTATATCGATGATATCGTCGAGGAATGCAGTTGAAAAAAATATTTTCTACTTCGACAAACTTCATCGATCATGAAATCACGAATACGCAAACGATTGAATCATTCTCAACGCAACTATATTTTCGATATAGATGTCATTGAAAGCTATAAATCATCAATATATATTTATCGTTATCAGCAAATTTCAAAGGACATTCTTGTTGTTCTTTCGAGCATCTCTTATCATTCATTTATACGCACACCATTAAGTTTTAATTTTTTAGAATGCCTATATCACTTCAAACATTACCGATTGAAATGGTCTACAGAATATTACACCACTTCAATGATAAAGATTTATTTTTGAAAGCAAGCAACATATGCCAACGATGGAATATTATTCTTAATTCCTCCAAAAGATTTCAAGTGAGTGAGTTATGCTATACACAAATCAATTTAATAAAATATCTTTTCCTTCATAGATGCTTACAACACTCAACCTTTTTAGCGACAAGATTGGAGCTGAAGATGTTCGACAGTTAAGTCAAACATTGCAATATAATACAGTAACTCTTTAATACTTAGAAAAAATAAATCATTATATTCTTATTTTGCATAGACACTTATAGAATTGGACCTTGGCCATAACCAAATTACAGATGAAGGTGTTCGATATCTTAGTCAAGCATTGCAATATAACACTGTAATTATCCATTTACTCTTTAATACTCATCAAATACGATGACTCTTCTTTTCTATAGGTACTTACACAACTTCATCTTGCTTATAACAATCTCGGACCTAAAGGTGCTCAGTATCTCAGCTGTGCACTGCAACACAACACAGTAGTTTTCAATCTAATCCTTAATACTTGTGTAACATGACTTCTCTTCTGAATAATAGACACTAACAGTACTCAGTCTTGGACAAACCAATATTCAAAATGAAGGTATTCAGCATCTGAGTGAAGCATTACGAGTCAATACAGTAAATTTCTACATTGATCATTTTCCTAAAATACCGCTATGCACTAGTTCTATAGTCACTCAAAAAACTCTATCTTCATAGTAATAACATTGGAAGCGAAGGTATTGAGCATCTCGGTCAAGCGCTGGAACATAATACAGTAACTGTCAATTTATTCAGTAATATATATCACACTCTACGGCTTTTTTTCATCATAGACTCTTACTACACTCGACCTCTCACAGTCTGAAATAGGACTCGATGGTATTCGATATCTGAGTGAAATGCTAAAGCATAATACAGTAGTATTTGATCTGACTGTTTTCATTTCTACGTCTTTTCATAGGCGCTTACAGAACTCAATCTTGAGGGCAACAAAATTAACGAAGAAGGTATTCAATATTTGGGTGAAGCATTGCAACACAACACAGTAATCAACCAATTTTTTCCTTGATATTTATAAAACATCATCGCTCTTCATTTCCATAGGCACTCACCAATCTTAAACTTGGATTTAATCCGATTGGAGCTACTGGCATTGAACATTTCCATCAAGCGCTGTGCCACAATACAGTAGTTGTCTCTTTTTTTTCTTGATGCCTTTCACATACCACTGTTTTCTTTGTCATTATAGACTCTTAAAGTACTTGAAATTGCGCTTACCTACAGTGCAGTTGAAGATCAACAAGATTTCGATGATTTATAAAGAACAAAGACTGATTTGAAAATAATATTTTAGTGAAAAGTTGTGTGTTTATTTTATTGTGATTTGCAAAAAAAAGAAAGATTTTCTACAATGAATTATTGACATTTATTGAAATCTTGACTTTCGTTTGGATTTCCACGTTTGTCTTTGTACACATCGAGATTGAGAAGTAATCCGTCGATGTGCTTCACGTAAATGTTTGGGTTCTAACGGTGTTGTTTTTGTATCATCGGATTTTTTCGATTGTCGTTGAACTTCTAACGCTTCTTCGACGATTTCTCCGACGAAAACTTTCGCAATACCTGCCATAGCGATGACAACACTCGATGATGGCAGTGTGCCCGTTATTGAATGCATTAAACGTTTGATTGTCGGTTTGGGAAACGCCGAACGACGATAGGTTTCATATCGATCTAACTGTTCGTCAGTAAAATTCGAAACAAGAACTTGGAGTTTAATATTTGCTTCTTCGTCGATATTTCTCTTCGAACGAACAGCAGGTTTCTCCGGTTGAACTGGCTCGGCTGTATCCATAGCGGAATGTGCAGCATTGACTTCTTCTTCTTCTTCTTCATCGTCTCCTGCAAGAGGCGGTTTATGATCATCTGTATTATTCAAAAAATGCTCCATTTTTCTTTCTCTTAATCTAAAATTACGAGAATAAATCACTACGTAAATGTTTTATTAAAATTGTTTTAAGAAAATCAAGGAGAAAGACGTTCGTAGACCCAACCGTCGGTACCCTCATGAGTGACAGTTGGATCGAGAGGAATGTTTGAAGACACACGACGGAATTGAATTCGATCCGATAAACGATTCGATTGACCTTGATAAAACTCAACTGTATGCGGAATAACACGAAAACCACCCCTAATCAAAAATAATCTTTCGAATAGAACTCTCGAAAACTTCATTTGTCTCACCATCGTGCAGGTTTTTCGATGGGTAATTGTTTATCGATGTATTCTTGTCGTTGATCAAGTAAAAACTAAACCAAACAATCAACCAACTAAACTCGAAAAACAACGATTTTACTTGACGACTAGGTATGACTTGACTTTGCTTGCTAATTGCTCCGCTGATTTGAGAGTCAGTTGGTCGCGCATGAAAGTATTCATTCGCTTCCTCGTCAGACAATTTCTCGACTCGACCATCGATTCGAACCTTGTGAATTAAATCAATTTTCTATTTCCATCGAAAACATTTTCTCAAGATTCCTACCGAACGCGACATTCTCGACCAGTAAAAGCACATTGATGCTACCGGATTCTCTTCCTTCGAGAAAAAAAAGTCTCATTTTATCAAATTAAAACAAAAGCTGATGCTCACCAATTCTCTTCCTTTTCGACTATCGAAATTCGTAAAAAACTTAAAACCATTTTCATCAAAATCTTTCATTAATAAAAATCGACTCGATGGAACGCCATTTCTATTCGTGCAAAAACAAATTCTCTTTTCTGTTGAAAATTAATCTCAATCTTCTACTTCGTTGCAGTCGAAAGACAGAATGCATTCGGCTCATCACTGTATTTCGTTGCTTCTTCGAACCATTGTTTAAATTGACCAAATGGCTCTTTCGAAACTAAATGTTCGATGCCAAAGAATTCATTCGGCTGTCTATACGGTTTTCGAAGATCTGCGAATCAAAAGTCTTGATAAAAATCAAATCATCATTTTTCCCCTACTCGCAATATCGATGTCGGTATGAACATGTGTTTGTTGACTCATTCTGCTTCTGCTTTGCAATAAGACAAAACGAAATAAACGCATTGCTCAGTAAAAATGTCTCTCGGTGTATAGATGTCGCTGTTTTTAAATGAAGATTAAAGTTCAAAATAACTTTATTTATTTTATTTTTTACTCAAATGATAAAAAAACTAAAAAAAGAATTTCCGAGTTTATTTTCAACGATGAATTTAGATTTGACGAGCATGTGATCCAGTCATAGGACAAAAGAATGACACTCGCACGACGTTCTTTCTCGCGTTTTTTTTTCTTTCCTTATATTTAATCAGCAATATTTGTCATCTATTCAATTCACGTGCCTTGCTTCTCATTCTTTATTCCATTTTATATAATTCACAATGAACAAAACCGTCTCAATAGTGTGAGTATTTCGACAAGAAAAACGAAACACGTTGAAGTTTGTTCTTTTCCTTTTCCAGGCCATAAAATGTACAAAGTACTCACGTCATTCTGGTCAAAATCAGTGCCGAATAAAAGTTCGTCATCAACAGACACATCTATCGATGAGGATAGCTGGGTGTTTGTCACAGCTGGTAGATGAACATCTCATGAAAAATCACTGTTTTTCATTCGTATTGAATTAGATTCGCCGAGCATGACGAATAGTTGGATTGCATCACCTCCGTTAATTAAAACTGACGAACCGCCTGCGCCAGTTCATCAGTTTAATCCAATTGAGAATCTATTAATCGAACACGCGAGTATGAGTGTTTATGAACAAATTGCTTCGAAAAAATCATCATCATCGAATGCCAACGAGCAAACTGAAGATGACGATGACGATAACGGTGATGTTCGAGATGATGAAAGTGCACCGCAACAATCACTATCGAATCTAACATCTATTCATCAACGTTTAACTCTCGAATCGTCGCTTGTTGCACATCATCGACATTTACAACGTTTGCATCAACGTCGTAAACGTTCGAAACCGATCAATGAACCGAAACCGATCAATGAACCGAAACAGATTCTTGAACGACAACGTCTATTACGTGCAACGAAAACAACACGTTCACAAAATTAATCGTTTTTTTTTCTCGTGTCATTCCATACGATTTTCTGTGCCTGTATTCATAACCCGTGTATTTCTGTACATACGAATCGCATTTTTTTTATAACAATAAAATATATACATACAATGCATCATATATTTTCTGTTGTTCGTTCGTATTTTTTAGCATTTCTATTCAATCTGATTGCATATATGCGTTATATTTCCTCTCTTTCTGTTTCTTTTTTCTTCTTGCTTCTGCTTATGGTTTTCTTTTTTTCTCTTTCTCAATGGTAAATAAATGACAGAAGCGGAGTGCGACACGACCGATACACCGTTTTTTTTTCTCTTCAAATCTACTTATCCACGGAGAAAAACATCGAAATGTTCTTTTAGATTGTTGAAAGAACCTTGTACCAATGATGATGGTCTAGTTTAATTCATGGAACTCACTAAATTACATCAAGGTGAAAAATCGGTTTGGTACTCAAGGACATTTCGTTTCTTTTCTCTTAGATTCTGAAGCAACAATACCATTGACTGACGATATGACAAATCACGAACATGAACGACCAAGCCAACAGCATTGGACATGGATTTTTACCTACTTTCAAAATCTCTCGAAATCATCATCGTCCATTTTTTCACCACATTTTCTAGGCTTATGTTTTCTCGTTTTTCTCTATTATTTGGGCTATGCTTATCTTCAAGTGCGTGTTCGAATGTGAAATAATGCTGAACGAAGATTTTCTTTTTATCTACTAGGAGCTCATGTTTACATTGAAAGGTTTCGATAATACGGCTTGGTTTTTAACTTGTTATCAATTTTTTATTTATGGAATTCTTTCGTTTATTCATTTGGGTGTCGCTGGTCTTGAACAACGACGGTTTGACAAACGAGATATTTTGTTTCTCTTTTCTGTTCTACTGATGAATGATTTGTAGAGCGAGTTATCGATCGTATTTTCTACTTGCTAGTTTAACTGTAACGACAATGGGATTGTCGAATTATGCAGTTGCTTATTTAAATTATCCGTAAATTTTGTCGAATAGAAGTTTTCTTTGAAAGTTTGTTTTGCATCTCTTCAGAACTCAAGTGATGTTCAAATGTTGTAAATTAATACCTGTCCTAATCGGAGGAATTCTTATTCAAAGTAAGGAATCGTGATTACGATTTCTTTTTTTTTGCTGTTGTTGATCGAATCGTTTTGTTTTATATTAAAGAAAAAACGTTTAATCGTTATGATGTTGCAGCTGCATTTTGCATGTCAACGGGCTTAATCTTTTTCACATTAGCTGATTCGAAAGTACGACCGAACTTCAATTTATACGGTAGAGAGTTTTTTTTTGTTTTTCGAATCGAACGAATATTTCGAATTAATCGATTTTCTCAGGTGTGATTATCATTTGTTCAGCATTGATTGCTGACGCTATTATTGGCAATTATCAAGAGAAAATTATGAAAGAACATCATGTTCCCAATGTTGAAATCGTCTTTTACAGTTTTACATTCGGTTTCGGTATTGTTCTTACTGGTTTATTAGTAACAAATAATTTCTTTTCAAGTATTCAATTTTGGAATCAAGTTCGAATGACAAATTTTGTTGACGAATACTTTCGAATTTGTTCTTTTTTTTCGACTAGCATCCATTCCCAACGTATGGTTACGGTCTATTGTTTTCTATATTTGGCTACTTAGGAATTGATATTGTTCTGACATTGATTAAAGAATATGGAGCCTTGATTTGTGTAACTGTGACGACATGTCGAAAGGCAATAACGATTATTCTATCATTTACTTTGTTTTCAAAACCATTCGTATTCGAGTAAGATGATTTGTTCAATTGAAATGAAATTTTCTTTTGATCGTTTTTTTTTCTTTGTTGCAGTTACGTTTGGTCAGGTTTAATTGTTGTACTTGGAATTTATTTAAATATCTATAGTAGAAATCAAACAGTATTTAATGCAAAAGTTGTTTCATTTGTTTCTTTTTTTCGTCCAACAAATCGACAATTAACAGTTTAAAAAACGATAGAATCTCTCAAACTTTCATTTGTCTTCTGTGATGATTCAAATAATAAAACAAAAAATCCACACACATTCTAGATGAGAATGAACACAATTCGATGATGACTAGTCTACAAGTAACCTCATCGATTTATTTATTCGGTTTCGATCTCTCGAATTACACTCGTCGAGTACAATTTCTTGCAACAGCAATAGCTGTATTAGTTTTTCATGTTACACAAGGATATATTCAAGTTTGTAGATTGAAATTCAAATGAATTGATGATTAATTTTATTTTTGTTTTCGTAGGAATTAATCTTACAATTGAAACCATTGAGATCGTATCCGAATTATTTTACCTTAGTACAATTTGTATGTTTTACAATTTTAGCTTATCTCGAACGTTTGTTTTTCGAACGATCGATTAAACGAAGAAAGTAATAAAAAACGGAACGAACAAAGATTCAATCAAACAAATTCGTATCTATTCAGAGTACCGATACAAACCTATGCCGTTATCGCATTATTTACGATCGGTACGATGGGGCTGAGTAATGCAGCTGTCATGCGTTTAAATTATCCGACGCATATGATGTTTAAAAGTTGTAAATTAATACCTGTCATGATTGGTAGTGTGTTGATTTTAGGTAAATCGAATATTAAAACACATGCAGACGTTTTTGAAAGATTTATTTGATAGGCAAACGTTATACGCTTTCTGATGTTATTGCTTGTTTATGCATGACAATTGGTTTAATATTTTTTACATTAGCAGATTCTCAAGTTCAACCTGAATTTGATTTATTAGGAGTATGGCTTGTTTGTTGTGCGTTAGTTGCCGATGCTGTTATCGGCAATGTTCAAGAGAAAGCATTGAAAGAATATAAACCCAGTAATTCTGAAATGGTAAAAGCAAGATTTGAATAGAAGAAAAAAAAATTAACAAGATATTTAGATACTTTTTTCATATTCAATCGGTGCTGTTTATTTATTAATATTTGATACAACACTTGGCTCATCAAAAGAAGCGTTTTGGATCTGGTGGCAGGTTAGTATTGTCCGATTTTTATATTGAATTCGAATGTTTGTTTAGTATCCAATTCGATCCTATGTTTTCACCATGATTTTTTCGTTTACCGGTTATTTGGGAGTGAATTGTGTGCTAAATTTAGTTCGACATTTCGGCGCATTAACAGCCGTTACAGGTTCGTCTGTAAATCTTCTAATACGTCATTCAACTAAATTCTCATTTTCTAGTTACGACCTTTCGAAAAACGATTACGATTATTCTCTCATTTATGGCATTTACGAAGCCGTTTACTTTTCAGTAAGAAAATAAATATATATATGCATATATGAATCGAAATTTGTATTTAGATATTTATGGTCGGGTGTGATTGTTGCTTTTGGAATTTATTTGAATGCATTCGGTCAGAATCAAAAAGTCGTTGAAGTTTATGCACGTTCATTGTGCAAACGATTTCGTCGAACACATGATATTCATCGATATCCTTCAGAAGTTGTTTGAACTGTGATCTTTTTTTTTCTGTTTCTTTTGAGTAAAATTTTGAATAAATAGTCTCTTATCAATTATCTTATCTGAGAATAACAAGATCTAACGAATCTTTTCTTGTTGTTTTATGAAAAAAATGTATTTGAAAGTAAGTTTAAAAAAAACGAATGAACTTAGGAATACTTTGATCTAGTCGATTATTTATTTTTGTTTAATTAATTTGCTTATTGCGGATGTATCGGTTCATTGGGAGAAATTTAAACGTGATTATAATCGAAAATATTCCTCTGTCGATGAAGAAAATCAACGAAAAGAAATCTTCGAAAGACATTTTCAACGAATTCAAAATTTTCGACAAACATATCCATTAGCTACTTTTGAAATTGGAATTAATCATCTATCCGATCGATCTACTGAGGTGACGACAATTGAGTGAATTTTTTAATTAATTGAGATTTTTAGGAGATTTTATTGAATCGAAATCCAGTGGAAAATATTCAATCTGAAGAATCTATTCAATCGACATTACACATTCCAACTGAGCTCGATTGGCGTCGTCGAAACATGACGACACCAGTTCAAAATCAAGGTTCTCTAGGATCATCATCTGCTATCGTTGCTGTTGGTGTGTAATCGATTAGCATACAAATTCGATTTATTTCTGTTTTTTTTCTCTTTTGTAGAAGTCATTGAAAGCTACAATGCTATTAACAATCATCAACTTATTCGAGGTAGTATCGAACAAGTAACAGCTTGTTGTGACAAAGCAGACGATGTATTCAATTGTATCCTTGAAAAATTACATGGTGGTATCTGTACACAAGATGCTTATAATACATCATCGGGTAGCTGTGATCATCATAATTGTCAACCATTTTTCACTGTAAATGATTAATGATCAAATAAGAAAATACGTTTGCATTTGTTTGTTTGTTTGTTTGTAGTTGACAGAAGTCAATCGATTAGAGTCGAGAAAAGAAAGTACAATATTAGATTGGATTCAAAATGCTCCATTGTTCGTTGGCATTGATGCTAGTCTTACGACATTTATTTCGTATACTGGCGGTAGAAAAAACTATAATATAAATATTTACCTTTGAACGATTCGTTTGTCTATTAGGAATTTATAATGATGATGAATGTTCGAATTCAACCGTGCAACATGTTGTAAGTACATTGGGTTCAATAAAATATTTTGTGTTTCCACATTTCGATGAATTAGGTTCAACTTGTTGGCTATGGTTTTCAATCAGGAATTCCCTATTGGCTATTGAAAAACAGTTGGGGTCAAACGTGGGGTGAACATGGATACATTCGAATGGAACGTGGTAAAAATATGTGTGGAATAACAAGTTATGTCGTACAAATTCCACCGAAAACGTCGACGAATCAAGCCGGATGTTTACAAACTTTGCCTAGATTTTTACTTCTATTTATATGTTTTTATTTTCTTTTTCATTGAAAATTAATCCAAAGAGAAAAATCTTAGCAGATTGAAATTAATTATCTTCTCTTGACTTTTATGACTATGATTGTAATGAATGTCAAAGAACCTACGGGATTTCTTTCGACGTAATTTACTCATTTTCCATTTGCAAAACATCGTCAGTAACTAAATCTATTAGTTAATGATTTTTTCTTTTTTTATTCTACGTATCATGAGCATTATTCACGAAAAAATATCATTTGTCATGTTTGAATGTTCTCTTTGTAGTTCAAAGGTAAGCTAATTAGTTGTCTTTTTTCAAGGTTATATAAAAATCAGGTATTTTGATCCATCCATGTGTATCAAATTCGGTTCTTGTTAACAGCACATTAATGTTCTCTATCACTCGTCTATTTCTCTCGCTCTTCAAGTATTGACTAAACGACTAAGAGAATAGCCGTTTTTTTTCCTTTCATATTCATAGAAAAATTTTCCGCTAAATCAATCGTATGATGATGTTTGCTGAAAAGCATGTGTAGTATTTTCTGCTTTATTTTTTTGTCGAATGAATCTAACTTTATGATGAAATAAGGTAAACAAGCAAATTCGACGCTTCCTCTACAGGATACATAGAAAAACAACACATTCATCTAATGTTCAAAATAGATAGACAAATACAACTAGGTTTGTTCTCTCTTCTCTTCGATCGATTAGATCCTTTGTTCGTTTTGAATGCAAATTGTTTTTGTTTCAGAAATGAAGGAATTCATTCAATGTCCATCGATCTATGAAGGTGTTTTCAAAAATCCATTTCTATTCGAACGAATTATTTTAGTCAGTTATCTTGTTATTTTTCTTATTGGTTTAATCGGCAATTGTATGACAATAATTATCATTCGATTCAATCGACATTTACGAACGCCTACCGATTTTTATCTTCTAAATTTAGCTGTATCCGATCTTATGATGTTAATGTGCAATTTGCCTTTAGAAATGTTAGAAATCTATCATCGACAATGGCCGTTGGCAATTGTTTTCTGTAAAATTCGAAATATATCTGCTGAATTTTTTACATGTTCATCTATTCTAACTATCCTAGCATTTACTTGCGAACGATATTTTGCCATTGTTCATCCTGTACATTTCCATCGTTTGAGTCATTTACGTCGTGCACAAAATATTATTGTTATTATTTGGTTAATTTCATTGACATTTAGTCTTCCAATAGGACTTTCGTATGAAATTCAAATGAACAATTCGAATTGTCGATCATGTGTACCAAGAGAAAATCTTGCACGAATACTTTCAATTATAATTATGATATCATCATTATGTTTATTCTATTTGCCGATGTTTATCATCGCAGCTATTTATTTATTTATTGGACGTGCATTGAAACGTGTAACAAAATTCGAGGGGTGTGGAAATTCAACTGAGCTGAGTACATCATCACAAACAAGTGGTTGTTTAAACATTTTTGTTTTGTTCTTGTTTTTATAATTAATATCTCGGGTTTCATTTAGGTTTATCGAATAAAGAAACTATTGAAATGCAGGAAACTCAAGGTTCACATGTCAATTCTTACTCATGGTTGAAAATGCGTGCACGTTGTCAAGCTCGACGTGTTGTTATCAAAACACTGAGTGTGTCTCCTCGTTGTTTTTTTCCTTTTCGAATCTAACATGCTGTTGCTCTTTCTCTCTCTCTCACTCTTCTAGTTGCCGTCGTTATTGCCTTCTTTGTTTGCTACGCTCCATTATATCTTCAACGATTACTTCTTGCTATCTTGACATTTTATTCACGTTTACGTTCGGATTCTTATTTAATACAATTTCTGGCCTATTTATATGTTATATCAGGTTTAACATTCTATTTTGGTACGATTATCAATCCTATTTTATATAATCTTGTTTCGAATAAATATCGTCGAGCATTTCGAAATTTAATTTGTTGCCGTTTTCGATTGACAAAACCAATGCGATTGATGAATAAATCGAGTCCAGAACAACATCGACAATTAAGAATTAATTATGCTCAACAACAACAGCAAAAACAACAACGACAAACAACAGGAATTGTCATTGATTCTACACAACGTTTGAGAACAAATACAAACACATCATCGATGAATTCCTTCAAAACAACTAAACGTCTTTTTCCTTTTTTGATTAAATAAAATCCAAAAAAGAAAGAGAAAAGAGTATTCGGATGTCTCTCGGTGAAGATTAGTTATTAGAGAGAATACTTTAATCTCATATCCGTTGTGCGCAGCTCTAGACTTTGTTAATCATGCTGAAACTCTCCAGTGTAAGATATAAAAAACAACATATATAGAAAAAGCAAATCAAATATCGATAAATGGTGACCGAGAACATATAAATCATTATGAAACTATAGAAATACCATTACGAAAGCCTATTGTCGACCAAACATTCTCTCATACATATCCTTAATCATCATGGGAATGAAAGTGTCTATACATAACTAATCAAATTCATTCAACGAGAAGAGTACCAGAGAGCGCGAGAGAGAGTTGGGGAGAGAAAGAACCAACTGGCTCATTAATAGATATAATAGAAGACAAACAAACATAACATATAGACAGATTGAGATTGTGTTTTTTATATTTATATATTTTTTTGTGTGTTGTTGTAGGTTGATTATGTCGTGGTATCAGTCAGCACTTCTCACAATCGATCATCGCCCATCGAATTTGCTCGCTAGTTGTCGACGATTTTCTCGTCGATTGAGTACCGGCATATTTCGTGCCGTTCGTCGAATAAAAACCTCAGGTATAAACAATAAATAAACCTGTTTTGCATGATGAACAACGCAATGATATTTAGATGACATTTTTATTTCTATACATCAATAGTTAAGTATATCCAAAGCTATTGACAATAGTACACATCTGTGACAATTCTAATAATGTCAAGGAGGGAAGAAAAAAGAAGAAGAGCAAGAATAGTGATGAGTGTGTATGTAGATTGATAGACAAGAAATGGGCGCGAATGTTGGTACGTTCTCTCCGACACACGGCAGTAGTTTTATATTCACCAAACGAAAACGAACGATTCGAAGTAGAATCGAATTCATCGATTTTGATCGAATTTTTTTTTGTTTTTATTAGATGCGAACTTAGATATATCATCACGACGTCTTCAACATCCACGTTCAATCGAAGATATTGTTAAATGTACGCGATTTTCCAAAGCAGAAATTCGTCTACTCTATCGAAGTTTTAAACAAGTAATAATGATTCAAGTCAAACGTCGAACACTTTTTCTTTTGATCAAGGAGTGTCCCAGCGGGAATATCAACGAAGAGAGATTACGTGGAATATATCTTCAATTTTTTCCTCAAGGAAGTTCGTAGAAAATCTAATTGTAGTAAAAAAAAAAAGAAAGTCGAACCGAATGGTCTTATCTAGATGCTGCTAAATATGCTCATCATTTATTTACTGTCATCGATCGAAATCATAGGGGAACATTTACATTCGATGTTAGTTAAAGAAAACGAATTTGAAATAAGACAGTCCCTCTCGTTCGTTTAGGATTATATAATTACGCTCTCGGTTTTATGTCGAGGCACGATTGAAGAGAAATTACGATGGATTTTCCGATTTTATGATATTCATGGCGAAGGAATATTAACACGAGAAGTGAAAACGAAAAGAATTTTTGAGGGATTTTAAAATCAAATATTTTAATGTACGTAGACTCTCGGGGAGATTATTCTAGCGATCTATGAACTTCTTGGACCAACTGTACAACCGCCTGTTGATGAAAATGATATTCAAAAACATGTCGAAGAAATTTACAATGTAAGATCTGATTTCGTTTAGAAAACTATTCGAAATTGAATTTCTAGTGTATCGATCCAATGCGTACTCAACAAGTGACAGTCGATGAGTTCATTGAATTCTGCAAACGAGTTTGTTCAATAAAAACCGATCTTCAATATAAATCTTCTTGTTTTTTGTTTTCAGAGACCACAATTGCTCGAATCTATCGAAGAGTTATCCTGTTGTTTATAGAACTTATTCCAGCAACAGCATCGACGAGTGCAATAACGATGAACTAGTTTCTTTTTTTTGTATAATAAAATCAGATGTATGCGACATCTATCGAGAGAAAAATGTGAAAATTAAATTCGAACGAAAGATTTGAATGAAATTTCAGAGCTGCAAAACGAATTCGAAGGAGAATTTTTCGTTGATGAAATAGTAGCGCTAGTTGACATTGAAATTTGATTTGTTCTATCGACGTCATTTGGATGCGTAGGCGTCTTCGATATAATAGAAATCGGATTTATTCTATTTTTTTCTCTTTCTTTCGGCCGTATTTTTTGATCTGAAACATGCTTCAAGAGGAAACTAACGATGAAAAATTACCCATGACTGGTCGATTGACACCGATCGGCGGCGCTTCATCAGATACCGAATTCGGACAAAGGTTGACCGATTGATTTCTCATTTCTTTTTCAATTCAATTCTGATGTTTTTTTTTCTTCTTCAGTCATAACGAAGCAGCAAATGATAACGACGCTTTACTCGAAGAACACGAACGATTGAGTGCATCACTCGCTGCTCTAACTCGACATTTTGCTCATGTACAATTGCGTCTCCATCAAGTTGTTTCTGCGCCAACAATCGAAGATCGCGAAGTAAATACAAAAAAGCTCGTTTTGTTTCTTTGCTAATTTCATCTTTTGACATTTCCTAGAATTTACTCGTTGAATTACATGAATTCGCATCGAGTGGTATTCCTGACGTCATGTGTCAATCGTCGTCGATGTTGACAACGGACTGTTCGAACGAAGAACTGATCGAAAATGAAAAATGTCGAGAAAAAGAATTTATTAATGAATTAAAACAGAAACTCGATGAATTAGAACGGTATGCAGCTGCATCGGGCTCGTTGGAAGGCGCACCGACGTCGGTTATGATCGAGAAACAAAAGGTTTTAATCGATCAACTACGAAGTAAACTCGATCTGCAGTTAGATGACGCCTCGGTTTCGAAACTATCGTAAGAAACAAACGAAGAGCACGAATGTATTTCGATTCGTTTTTTCTCGATTTTCAGGTCTGAAGAACTGCGAAAACTTGTTGACCAAGCGATTCATCAAGTAATTGATCATTGAAAAAACAATTTTCAGGAGAATTTCGTTTGTTTTTTTATCGATTTAGTTAACTAATCCAGTTAAATTGAAAGAAAATCTCATCACACAAATGCGAACACAGATAAATGATCTTGAAAAATTCATCGAATTTCTCAAAGCCGACGCTGCTGCAGCAGCTGCAGCCAATGAACAGAAGTCCATCGAGCCAAGCAGAACCTCACCGACGAAAGTTCATAACAATTCTGTACGTAGATTATTGTCGATTTTCCTTCTCATCGACTTTTGCTCTTTAGACAACAATGAATTCTCTGAAAAGTCGAACAGTTCCAGCTGAAAATCCGACGAATTTCTCTCAAACAATGAAAAAAGTCGTCGTTCTCACGCAACTCTACACATTCTTATTGTTAACTTGCGGCACACGATCAATGCAGAAGAAACCTACGAATCAGCCGACACCGAACATGAAAAAAGACACAGTTGCAAAGAAACATTTCGGCGACCTTCGAGCTCAACTCGAAGTCGCTATCGAACAAGTTTTGAGCGCTGTTCGAATGGCAAGATCGGCAAATCGAGGCTATACAGACGATGATGATGACGATGATTCGTCATCGATTCAAACAAGTGACAATGAAAATGTACGTTGTTTTGTTGACTTACTAGTAGATTCAATAACGTGGTGATTTTAGGACGAAGCAGATGAAGATCAAAATGCGATTCTTCTTGCCGTTCGACAGGAACTTGCGCCTGCTCTTCGAGCACTACTCGAACATGGCCTCTACGAAACGAGCTATTCGACAACATTGGCTGTTTGGGGTTGTTTTGCTACGCGAGCTAATTACTCAGCAGCAAATGAGAATATGCATGCGTGGAAATTATTCTTGAAATATTACGAGATGAAAGTTAGTTTTTGAAAAAAAACGAGAAATAGATCGATGTATTTCGCTTTTTTTTAGAGAGGCAATGAGTTTGCAAATAGTCCAGCGAGAAAATTATCCGAATCATTTTCTTTGGACGTCATCGGAGGCAAACCGATTACTTTAAAACAGGTTTGATTAGAAACAAAGACGAATTCAATTGTCTTATCGATTCATTTTCTTTAGTGTTTATTAAGTGGCATTGATACAACCGTGAAATTACACGAAAAACATAGTAAATCAATGGATAGTTGTTTCAAATCGTTTATTTGTTATGCATTAAAGTAAAACAACTCGAAATTTCGATCATCATTTGCATTTTGTTTGTGTTCTAGTGAGAAAAAACTTGTTTCATTCCTTCGAATTATTCTTAAAACAACGCCGTTAGTTGAAAATTACTATCAATCGTGGAGTTACACGAAAGCGACTGGTAACTAACAATCTCTCCATGTGTTTCTTGAGAATGACTATTCATTGTTTCTATTCAGGTTTTAATGACGCCTTACATTCCCTTGATCGTTTAACTTCAATTGATTTTCGTTTACCAATAAACATCTCCGTTCGTCGTTTTATGAATAATAAAGATCTGATTGAATAAATGTTGTGATTGTATCTAGTCAAATGGGTGATGGATCTGTGAAAAGAAAACACACAACAGTTAGATCTGACGTATTGTTAATATTTTTTGTCTAGTCCTTCTCTCTCTCTCTCTCTTCTTTTTTTTTGTTTGTTTTTGGAAAAGAAAAAATATTTATTTGTTTGTTGTTCGTGCATATTTAAAAAAAAACACATACATACTACGTACATTAAAACCGCTAATAAAGATTTACGGAATTTTAGATGTCGACTATTTTCGGACAGATTGTCGTCGGGCCACCGGGCAGTGGTAAGACGACCTATTGTTCAGCTGTTCAAGATTATTTCAATAAATGTTTGAAAGCCAATTCGAGTCGTCATGTGTACATTGTCAATCTCGATGCAGCTAATATTAATATGCCGTATGATTGTTCGATTGATCTCGTTGATTTGATAACTGTCGATGATGTTTGTGATAATTTAAATCTGGGTCCGAATGGTTCATTAATGTTCTGTATTGAATATATTGAAAATAATCTCGATTGGCTAATAAAACGTTTAGAAAATCTCATTAACCAACATTCAACAAGTCAATTACCACCACCGTATATTATTTTCGATTGTCCTGGACAAATCGAACTCTATACACATCATGGTTCGATACATCGAATCATCGAACAACTCGTTAAAAAGTTTCCTATTCGTTTGTGTTGTGTTAATCTGATCGATTCGTATTACTGTTCGGATTCGTCGAATTTTATCAGTGCTCTATTAACATCGTTATCCATGATGTTACATTTAGCATTACCACATGTGAATATCTTGTCGAAAATCGATTTAATCGAACGATATGGTTCATTAGAGCAAAACATTGATTTCTATACGGAAGTTTTGGATTTATCTTATTTATTAACAAATCAAAAATTGAATAAAAATCAATTTCGACCAAAATTAGCAAAAAAATATCGAAAATTCAATAAAGCTCTTTGTGAAGTTATTCAAGATTATAGTTTAGTGTCATATTTAACATTAAATGTTCAAGATCGTCTATCGATCGAGAAGGTTATCAATACGATTGATAAAGCGAATGGATTCATTTTCGGACACTTGAAAAATGACGATCTCTCTCAACGAACAAATCTTTTTTCGAATGCCTACGGTGTTGAACAATTTGAATATGCAAAAACAGCAAAGATTAGAGAGAACTACACATCTGTTGACGATGATGAAGATATGTAATTGTGTTTTCTATTGCCTTGTTATTATTATTCTAGATGAATTTCACACCAGCTGTCGATCCCGACGAAGTAAGACGATGAAATGTCATCATCGATTGAGTGTTTGTTTTTTGAATAGATTAAAAAACATTTGCATGACATTGGTTTGATTTCAATTGAAGAGTATTATGGTAATTGAAGTTCAAGAGAGAAGCCAATTTTTCAATTGAATTCCTTTTCGTTTTGCTCAATTCTAGTACAAGTTAAAAAATTATTAAAACGTCAACGACAATCGGCGAATTTAACTGTCGAACAAATTCAAAAGAAACTAGCTGAGAATGGATTTTTGAAAGATGATTCGACGAAGAATGCTCCAGTAAATAATCTTTTTCTATATCACTAAATCGAATTAAGTTGATTTGATTTGAAATAGATTCTATATCCGAGAAAACGAACGTCATTCTCGCCGGTTATAACTCGTAAACGAGGTATGCTAAATGTTTGATTATGTAAAATCTGATTTGATTTTATCTCAAATAGGAAAAGCAATTAAAAAACGAACGCCATCAACATCTCAAGTAACACATACTGAAACTGTATCTGTATCAGTTGTGAGTCAGCAACCGCAACCAATCGATGAAGATTCAGTCGATTATGATCAACCGTTAGATCTACGTTTAAGAACGAAATCTCAATAAAAAATCGAAATGAATTTCTTGTAAATAAAACAAAATCGATGTTCAATTTTTCTTTTTTTTTTTAATATAATTTACTCGTGTCTTTTGAATTATTTATTTAACTTTGAAGAAGAAGAACGAGAAAATATTTGCCCTTGCTTTTGCTTAAGTATTTTTTATATATCTGTCAATTTTTCTTTCTCTTGAAGAAGATCAATAATAGCATTATCTATCAGATGTCGATATTTCCCTTGAGTAGTGAAAAAAACAAAAAAAAAGTTTTTTTTTTCTTTTGCATAATTGTTGAAAACGGGCAATTGTTTTCTTTCATTGATGTCCTTGTCAATTCATCATTAATGAAGGCTTATGTGTGGATTCAGTGATACCATATGTCTGGACGAATGAAACAAGTGCTAAAATAAATACAATAAAATACAAATTCGCTTGAGAAAACGATCTAATTTAGTGATATGTCCTTCGTTTGTCTATCTGATTATTGCAGAGAAACTAAATATTGACTTTGATTACACATACAGTAGTTAAGAAGATCGTGTTCTAATACCCATACTTCTTTCATATGTGCTTCTGAAAGAAAGTTTTTCTTTTTTTATTGACATTCAAATGATTGAATGGTGTACTAGACGCATTTTGTAATCGTATAAGTGTGAGGAAAGAAGAAGAAAAAAGTGTTTGGCACAAGCAACAAATTCTTCTTAACTAAGTAAACCCATCATATATTCTTTTTTTTTTCTTTCTTTCATTCTGTGAGTTCCTTTTTTCTTTTCGTCTTTTTCGCTGCTCATCATTTTCTCCTTCTCGTTTTTTTTTGACAGTCAGCAGCACATTTAACAACGATTGCCGACTCATTTTTTTCCTTTTTCTCTTTTTTATTGAATAAGAATAAGAGAGAAAAAGCCACACACACACACAAACACGTTCTCGTTTGAATGAAACATGCTAGTTTGCATTGTGCTAGTAGGCAAAAAACACTCATTAGTAATCGACCAACGTGAACGAGACTTGCAAACTAATTTTCTTTCAATAATATTGAGAATTGAGTGACAAACAGCGCGGTTTTGCAATGAATGAAAGAGAGAGAGAGAGAGAAGAAGAAAAGTTTGTTATTTATGTTACAGGTAAGACAGATGAAAACGAACTGTAGTGTGGTTAATCGATCCGTTTCGCATTCAAGTAAGTTTAATCAAAAAATCCTTGAATGTTGTGTTTTTCTTTCTTTTGATTAAAATATGTAAATTCATTTATTATCTCGAAACATCGACCGAAGAAAAGAAAGTAACTAGAATCGAATCCTTTCGTACGTCGACGACTGTTAATGATTACAGAGAGTCACGCAAATTATACGATTGGATATATAAAACAAAAGAAACATCAGACAGAAAAGGCGAGAGAGAGAGAGAGAAATCGTCTCTTACTCACACTCGTGTAATCTTTTGGTGATAAATTTTACCATCGTTCTGTTATAAGCCGATTAGAATTTACACGAAGACAGAGAGAGAACGACTCTGTATTTGATAGTAACTCGAATATCACAAAAGAAAACATTTATCAAGTTAAATATCAAATTCATGATAGAAATCCTTGACAATCCGACACATATTTCTCATCGAGCATCTTGATTTATAACCGAGAAATAACCGGAAAAGAGATTTACGTAATTTGAACATACTTTTCTCTCTCATTCGAACGCGAATTGTTCAAGGTAATCATTGTATGTCGTTTTCTTTTCTTTTTTTTAGATAATCACATTTAATAAGGAAAAAGAAAAAAACCCCTAGTTCAATCATGCAAAATATCTCTTCGCCATTATCTGAAATGACTCGCATTGAAGTCAATGTCTCGGAATTTGCTCGTGGAGAAATCGCTGTTAAATTGCGACGTGATAATACTCTACTTGTACATGCTTTACATCTCGATCAGTTCGCTGTAGATAATTTCTTTCGTAAAGAATTAGTTAAAACATTTCCGATTCCACCCGGTGCCGATATTGATAAAATACGTTCAATTATACGAAATAATGGTATTTTAACAATTGATATACCAATGTTAAGAGATAACGATGCAACACGACGTTCACATGAAGAATTATTACGAACAATCGATCAACCGAAAACCAACCGTAAAAATGAATATAATCGTTCGCATTCACATGCCGATGTCACTGATTTTCATCAATCGACGCGAACAGGCCCGGCAACAGTTAACAAACGAGCTGGAAGTCTCATGGATATCGATCAACGACACTATCCAACATCATCATCATTTAATATTGCCGATTTCTTACAATCGAAATTTCATCCAACATTTACGGCCAATGGTAAAAAATTAACATTAAAAGTTGATACACGTGGTTATGAGCCCGATGAATTAACTGTTCGTCTATTAGATGATAATTTACTAGTACAGGGAAAGAAAAAATCATCAACAAATAAGAAATCTGACACGAAACAGTTCAGTCAAAGTATACGTTTGCCGGATGGAATCGATAAATACAATGTCACATCACAAGTTATCGACGATGGCATGCTTGTTATTGAAATACCTTTAATACCATCATCGATTTATCGATGAACGATCAAGATTGATTTTCTTCTTCTTTTTTTTCATGAAGTTGAGTGTGTTTCTCTTTTGAAGGTGTATCAACAAGATATGCTAGAATTGAAAATTAATAATAATAAAAATATTCTTTTAGAAAAAAATCCCGTCGAGAATATTTGTTTTTCAAATAAACGAACGGATATAAGTATCTCTTACAATAATAACGTTGGCCTCTTATCTTATCTAATATGTAAAGAGGAGAAGAAGAAGACGACTGATCGATCAACGCAGTTTGAACGAATGTCATTTTTGATTAAAAGTAAATAAATATCCGTGATTCTGTTTGAATTCAGTTTCAAATAACTCATTCAGAAATCTAAGTTTCCGATTTCTCGATACACACACACACATGTTCCTTTGCCTTATCAAGCAAAAAACAACAACAACAAGGAAAATCTAGAATACGAAATACATTATTTATTTATTCGACCATAGTACTGTCATTACCATAACAAAAATGTAATTGATATACAAAACAAGAAAAAACAACAACAGGTCTTAGATTTACAATGCGATGACAAGTACGATGTTATAGCCGTTGGCAAAGAATATACAACGGTCTAATATCTAATAAGAAAGTATCTGACATCGTATCTCCGCCTTTTCATCTTCATTATTATCATAATCATGATGCTCATTCACTCTCTCTCTCTATTTCTTCGAGAAATTTGTTTCTATGTCTACTAGTCATCCCGTCTTTTTCTTCTTTTTTTATTCATTGATGATCTTTCCTTCGTTAACAGACAAGTATTCATAGAAGAGAAGAACAAAAAGGAAAGAAGTAATTTTCATCGCATCTTTACACACCAAAAGAAAGAAAAAAGAGAGAGGGAGAGAAAGACAATATATCTTCTATTTTAGACCTAAACAATTCCCTTTTGCAGAACACTCTATGTCCAAGCTGTCAGTAGACTCGTTCTTCTACTGTGAAAACATATCAACATCAGACATCGCTTCAAGTTATTTCATTGATAACAAAAATGAGAAAAGAAAAGAGAGAATAGTTTTTCTTCGTTTTTTTTTCAATGAAGAGAAACATTTGTTATTACCATTCAACTAATTGAAAGCAAACGCCCATCAATTCTCATTAGTATCTCTTACACGTTTACAATGGACAATCGTTTGCGAAAAGAACATACTCCTGTTTTTAAACTTCTTCGTCGACGTCGTAATCCGCCGCCATCGACACTTCTCTCATCAGCTCGATTAGCTGATCATCAAAACAAAAATCGAGATTCATTTACTCTACCACCGAAACAACCAACTAAACGAAGTAAGTTAATTGATTTCTCTTCTCTCTTTGAACCTTCAATGAAAATGCTTGTTGGCTCGATGACGTAATCCCATGTATAATTAATTATTAATATTTGTTTGTTTTCAATAAGAATCTAATTAAGTATATTATCTATTGAATAAAAAAAAAGACGAAATCTACTGATCGATCTCTGAATATAGTAGATTCAATGGAGTTCATTATCTATTTATTGACAATATAATTAGAAATTCGATGAGTTTTTTAAATAGTCAAACTCGAATAGATACGATATCATCTGGTAAATCGATCATACGCTTGTCATCGATGTATTTCTTATCAGCGACTTAATTGCCGAACAGATTGAGAGTTATTTCACTGGAACAAAACACAAAGAAAAGCCGCAAAAGCGTTTATTAAATCAGCTTGCATTTATTCTCACCATGATTTTAAAATCGTTTTTTTTCCTCTTTATTATTATTGTTCTTTTAGAGTCGGCATATGCATTCGAAATGGGTAACTCTTGTCCCAAATCAACAAGCAGTCCACGTCTTACACTTGACTGGTCAGCAACGGATTCAACTACAGGTATAATCTTTTTTTCCACATCAGCAACAGCAAAGAAAAAGGTTTCCTATTTATTTATTATTAATGATACGTCATCATAATTCAATTGATTCAAAACAAATAAAGGAAATCTTTCGTAGCATATTAGAAGATAATTTAGTGTTTTTATATGAGTTTAGACATTCGAGCTTTTTTTTTCTTCTCCTATTATCATCAATGAACGAGAAAGGATTTACATTCGTCTCTTATTATCCCTGGCTTTTCTTCTTTTGATATAATACCACATAGAAGAATAGACTTCTACGTTCAATTATTATGATTTTCTATTAATCAAAAGGAAGAAAAAAAAAGCGAGGACCCAATTTTTCTTTTGCACTTATTGTAATATTATATTCGACAACAGTTGCTCAATGAAATACAAAAAAAAACGAAAGAAAGAATGATTTCGAAACGGCAAACCAACTCTAACATCTGTTCGATATTCTCGTAATTACGAAAATTATCTGTTGAAATGTCAATTTAACAAGTAGATACATGTATTTCACTAGCAGATTTTTTGCTTTCTCATTAAATAAAAGCTCGATATCTAAGAAGACAGACAAGATTAAATTCTTAGCTCATGGATGAATTGTTTGAGGTTAGAAGAAGAAAGAATTTTTTTAATGAAGAAAAAAAAACTAAGACCATCCTTGAATTGAAATCTTTTTGTTTTATTGAATTTAATTTAGTTACAATGGATAATAATCATTATTTTGGTTTATATTTAATCCGTATTAAACATAGTCTTGTTTTGTTCTCGTTATTTTTAACAGCTTTTCAAAGTTTTGTTTATTTATTCTTGGCGATTTGTTTAGGCAAAGTAAGACTGACTTTCGATGAAATCCTCTTTGATTTATTTATCTAGTCGAATTTGGCTCAATTTATTCTTGAAATTGTTGTTTTCGCTTGTATTCTAATTGCTTCAATTAGTCTTCTCATATTTCTTCAACGTGAAAAATTTCTCCAAGCTCATGTTTATCTCTCATGTTTACTCATATGGATATTGCTCACATTATTTTCTATAATTCCTATTGTTCTACAAGAGTACATATCGATTATACGTTTGATTGGTATTATTACATTTGCAATTATAACTATTCATACGACACTACCGATTTCGAGATGTTGGACAGCATTAATGGCATCTTGTACGTCGTTTTTTCATTTGATTTTTATTCTACGAACGCATCAAAAACGTTTACTCGATAATCGAATGAATAATATGGAATTTAAACTCGAAGTAAAACCGAAAAATAAAAATGTCAAATGTTTATTTCTTTTTTAAGATGATTTGTTTGACGATTTTCTATATTGCGTGTAATCTATTTGGTTTCTGTCATCGATATTTAACCGATGCACATCAGGAAACAACGTATCAGAATACAATGCGTTGTATCGAAGCTCGACTTCGACTTGAACGAGAAAAAGAACAACAAGAAACGCTCATACTCAGTGTTATTCCTGCGCATATTGGTAGAAAAAATACAATTTTCTTCATTTTTTTTCCTACTGTTGATTTGGTTTAGCATTAAGTATGAAATCGGAAATGTTAAGAAAAGTTAAAGAAACAGCTAAATATCATAATCTTCAATCAAGAGATTACGATGATCAACGATTAAATAGCAGAAAAATTAATGTACGAAAACAAACATTTCATGATTTGTATATTAAGAAACATGAAAATGTCACGTACGTAATTCCGATGATATTAATAGAAAAAGCAAATGAATTTTTTTTCGTTTTTGCAGAATTTTATATGCGGATATTGTAAATTTTACGCCATTGTCGGAGAAATTTACACCGCCAGAATTAGTTCAAATATTAAATAAACTTTTCGGTAAATTCGATCAATTAGCACAGGAATGTGATTGTATGCGAATAAAGATACTTGGCGATTGTTATTATTGCGTCAGTGGTCTACCAATAAGTCGTCCGAATCATGCATCGAATTGTGTACGTATGGGTTTGAAAATGATTGAGGATATTAAATTAGTTCGTGAAGCAACCGGTGTCAATGTTGACATGAGAATTGGCATTCATACAGGCCGTGTTCTTTGTGGTGTTCTCGGTTTAAAAAAATGGCAATACGATACTTGGTCGGATGATGTCACTTTAGCTAATCATATCGAAGCTGGAGGTGTGCCAGGGTAAACAAAAACTAAACTAAAAAAACCGAACGCGTATGAATACGTGAAATTCTTTTAGACGTGTACATATATCCGAAGCGACGTTGCTTAATTTAGGCAATGAATTCAATGTTGAAGAAGCTCATGGCGATCAACGTGATGCATACATTGCAAAATTAGGTATTAAAACGTATTTTATTATTCCACGAGATGTGCCAAATACGCAAAATCAATTGATGACTAAGTTGTGTTACATTATTCATGTTTCACGTGTTTTTTTTGTAATGAATGTTTTAGTAGTGGTGATACGAGAAAATCAAGTAAGAAAATGCAGAAATTATTAGACACATGGTCAAATGAAACGCCGTTTGCAACTCATGGATTATCCGATAGTGACAAATCGGATGCAGCGAAAAGTTTTGTTCTATTAGAAGATAATTTAAAACCATTAGCTACATCATTTACGTGCTCGTACGGCAAATAGATTCGTTCGATTGATTAAAAATCAAAATAAATCTGTTGTTTTACTTTCAGACGACAAAGACGACGAAGTACGAATAATTTAGAACCGTTCACACTTCAATTTAATAAACAATCGGGCAAAGCACAGAAAGCACTCGATGATGACGAAGAAAATCGAACGGCTAGCGAAGCTGTCTTTCGTTCCCTACCAGAACTACGCTATCGATATTATATCATCAATGCTGCTTGTGTTTTCTGTGCGATTTTAATGATTCAAGCATTGATTCTCGACAAGTAAAATCGATGAACAAATCAACTTTGCTCTATGATTTTTTTTTCGTTGAAGAAATACGCTGTATCTCGTCTTGGTTCTTGTTGGCCTGTGTGTATTCAGTATAGCTGCTTTGCTTTGTGTGATAGATCTTTCGAAAGTTTGTTGAAATTGAAATCTTTTCGATAGATTGAAATGATTTTTTCTTTTGTCTAGTTACAACGTGATAATCATCGTTCATTATTAGAACAATCGACATATTTAGTGACTCATTATTATTTCATTCGTTTGCCTGTTAGTTTAATTTTAATTATTGTTTGTATTTTAACACCATTCGCTATTTCATGGCCACAACCGAGTGCTGAACCCGATCTATTCTCAGCGAATCTTTCTTATACACCGGGTTACATCAATCAGGTAATTGAATTCGATAGAACAAAAAAGAAAACTGTCTTTTGTTTTTATTTTCAGACATTTTTATTTGTCTCATTCGATAATTCGATTGCAACTAATGTACAATCATGTCATCATTTTGAATTTCATATTTTACTTATTCAATTAGCTCTTTTAACTGTTTGCTCATTTATGCATCTTTATTTTCTTCTAAAAGCTTTTATTATGATTATTACTGCTGTTTGCTATGTTTGCTATTCATATTATTTTCTAGTTTATAATACTATTGCAAATGCTTATGGATTAACAAGCGGTCTATTATTAATTCAAACAACCGTTGAAGTCATGTTTTTTATTCTATTATTAATTGGATTAGACCGACGAGTAAATTAAACAAGAAGTTTAGTTTTTGTTTTCTTGAAATTAAAATTTAGATTGAATACATGAGCCGATTGGATTTACTTTGGAAAATCAAATTTCAAAATGAAAAACATGAAGTCGAAACTGTGAGTACAATAAGTCGATTACTATTGGAAAATATTCTTCCGAAACATGTTGCCGAAATTATTATTAAAGAAAATATGAGTCAAGTAAAAACGATGCGTAGTTTTGAAAAGATTGAATTTAAAAATCGTTCAAATAGGGCTTATATCATGAAAGTTATGATAATGTGGTTGTAATGTTTGCATCGATACCGGATTTCAAAGAATTTTATGTTCAATCCGATGCCAATAATGATGGTTTAGAATGTTTGAGATTATTGAATGAAATCATTGCAGAATTCGACAAAGTTTGTGATCATGGTTTGGTTTTTAAATATTCGAATGATTTGTTGTTGTTTTTTTGCAAGTTATTGGATAAGAATAAGTTTAGTTGTGTGGAAAAAATCAAAACAATTGGTAATACGTATATGGCCGCTGCTGGACTCAATCCAGGTGCAGAACACCGAATGGTTAGGAAAAGCAAATATTTGATTAATCGAAAATAAAGTGTTTTTTTTTCTTTTAACTTTTAGACACGAGAACGTTACAATCAAAATGTCGTTGCTCTGGCTGAATTTGCTTTTGCTATGGTTGCTGTACTCGAAGGTATCAATCGGGATTGTTTCAATGATTTCAAATTGCGCGTTGGCATGTGTAATGGCCCATTAGTTGCTGGTACAAAATCGTCAAAATAATATTTAAAAAACAAAATGTAATTTATTTTTTCAGGTATTGTCGGTGCGAAAAAGCCTCAATACGATATTTGGGGAAATACTGTTAATGTTGCATCTCGAATGGATAGTACTGGTGTTGTTAGTTGCATTCATGTATGTCCTTTTCTGTTCATTGCGAATATTGAATTCGTTGTTTTTTATCAAGGTGCCTGAAGAAACTCAAAAGATCCTATTCGAAAATGGTTATCCATGCGAATGTCGTGGACCGATTTATGTCAAAGGCAAAGGCAATATGACGACTTATCTTGTTCGTCCGAGAGGTTATATGATGCCGACATCGGCTTCGAATCTCTCATCTGTTGGACACTCAACAAATAAATGAACATGATCGATTCTGTTGATTTCAGTCAGATTTTGTCCGAGTGAAGGTTCTAGTTTTATTATCGACGAACAGTATTGGATTTTTATTAATAAAGAAAAAACAAACAAACAAACAAACAAACATTTATGAAAATACGTAATCTGACAAAGAAAAAAGAATTTTAGCGTTTTCGTTGAGGACGAGGAACCGATGTCGTTGGTCGTTTCGCTAAAAGAAAGAAAAAAAGTGTTTCTTCTGATTGAAAAGCAATGTTCGACTTACAGTAATCAACTGTTTCATCTCGAGCTACTGGTTGATTCGACGAATTGGTATTTCTAATAGATAGAACAAGTCGAAGTCTTAAGAGTAAATATTAAAGAGAGAACAAACTCTAAAATCGATTGTTTTTCATGTTCAGTAAGAATTCGTTCGTCGGAGAAGAGAATTGTATTGAATGGAACATGTTTTTGATTATCAGTCATTTTATCCAAGATACCAGTCCAAACGATAAGATCATCGACAAGTAACTAAACAAGAAATTTTATTTGTTTGTTTTTTTTTTCATAAAAAATAATTCTACAGAAAACTCTCGAACACCACGTTGTGACGTTTTAGCGTAGTTCCAAAGTTTAATCATTGAAATCGATGTTGGTCGATCAAAAATAACGAAAACTCGATTTATCTAAATAAAGATTCTCGAGAATTGAATTCATTTTCCGCTTTTCAACGAACCACATTCGGTAGAATCGGAGCAATCCATGAATGACTACCATCGACATCGTCATTTTGTCCGTCGATTAATTTATCCGGTGTTCGTACGTCATTGTCCGAACCTGGATTCAATGTATTTACACTATGTGGACAAGCAGCAATGTCTATTCAAATCGAAATTGATTTCTCAACAATAAATCAATGAAAAACATTCGAAATTTTCTACTTTGTTCAGTTAGACCGATCTGCTCGCCATTTTCATCATAGAATTCCAGTCCATTCAAACCAATATAATACGCGTCACCATGAGTTGAATGCAATTGAAATTCATAGATAACTAAATGACTCTTGAGATAGAAAAAACAAAAGCAAATGATCTAGTCGAAACATACATCCATTAGGCATGGAAATATCCGAATCTGTCGTCTCTCGAATTGCTCTAAAAGATTGAAGATTTCAGTTTAACTTTTCTCTTGCAATTAAGTTTCACCTCTTTTGTTTTTGTTTGGCTTCATCTTCTGCCATTGTTTTAACATGAGCAAAGACAATTTCTTGTGCAAAATCAAAATAGCAATGGCCAGGAGCACGACGTAGTAAAAAGCCTTGTCGAGGCGAAATAATTTTATCATTTAACTGAACATGTAAACGTTTAATCTGCAATAAAAGGCAAATAATGATTGACTTTTTCTGTTTAGTCAATTTACTCCTCGGTAAGTATCTTCGGACGATCGATTATAATTCCAAATTCGTAGGCCGTGAAGTTTTTTCGAAACACTGAGATTGATAATAATTCGCACGCGTTCTTTGTGATTAAATTGACACAACCACATATGACTTTCATCACAGGTGACATTTTCACTATCGAATAATCTGAAAAAGAGAGACGTTTGAGAAAAACTGTTGAAATGAATTTGAAAATGAATACTTGTCAAGTGTTTGAACGTGATTTGCTGCTCGTTGAGGTCGAGAGTCGAACGAATGAATAACACAATCAGCATCGTTGATATCGACAACTTCGAGACCAGTTAAACCGCAATAATCCTGATCGCCCCACGTTTCTGTGACTGTTAAAATTAATTCTATGCAAAAACAAACACAGGAAGTTTTGTCTTTCGTGACAGAAAATGTGATAACTAACTTTTTCCGTAGAATTCCGACGCTTGATTTGCACCTCCTTGTCGAATAGCTGTAAAAGGTCGTCGAAGCGTGGCTCGTGTCATCGGTCGTACCTACATAAATCATGTCTTTCGAAATTCTAGATTTTTCGACTCACATCATTTCCTCCACTAGGTGGTCGATTATTTGCAGTTTTCAAATTCTCGTCATCGTCTTGATTCGTTTCTTGATCGACATACATATCATCATGAGTTGAAATCTGCTCTAAAATTGCGTCGTCCGTCGTAAATAAAATTGTCTAAAAGTCAAATATTGAATTTTCGAAAATTGAAAATTAAAAAAAAAACAACGAACTTCTCCGTAAGCAGACGGATCATTGCTGGCAATTATATTTCCACATGCTTGAGTTATTTCGCCTTTGAATATAAGACGACCATCGAATGCAATCTCAACATCTTTTGCACCACGTGATGAATGAATTCGATTTTTATTATAATTCTACAAATGTCAAACGTCGATTTATTCGTCTCGTTTTGTTTTCATTACCCAAATTCGAATCATGGCGATTTTTGTCGGCCGTTCGAATGTTACCGAAATCAAATGGTTTTTGCCCGAGGTAAACGGCGCAAGCCACATGTGAATATCATCACGAGTTTTATTCACTCCATCGATGAGATTTTTGACAACACGAGGATCGTTTCCATATTCCGGAAGGATGTTGATATCCGATGGATCTGCTGTAATCTAAGAAAAACAACATTTCATTTCATTCGAATCAAAAACAGAAAGATAAAAATCTACTTTTTTAATCGGTACTAGACAACCTTCGTGAGAGAAAACTTCAATGCCGTTTAAGCCAATGTAATGTCGATCGCCCCATGTGCTTTTTAGATTGAAAACTAAATGTTCACCAAGAGGTAATTCAGGAATAATAAATTGATCGTCGTCATTGTCGACGTCAGGTTTCGTATTTCCACTAGTAAAATATTCTTCAGCTTTTTCGTTTTCTAACATTCCTCGATGACGTCGACCGAACAAATCAATCTGAGTCATTGATCGTTCGAGCCAATCTACAAAAGATTTCCGTTGATGACAATCGAAACTAGGTCGAGAATTTTACCATTCGGTGTCGCGTCACGTAAAGGGTTTCGTTTGTTTGACGCTTGTTTTTGTTCATCGCTATCATGATCAATATGAACTTCCCTAGATTAGAAATAAATCGAAGATTTTTATATTCGATTTGAAAAGAAAACGATCTACTTTGGATGAAGGAAATTCTCTAAATCGAGACTATCGACTGTTTTTGCTGTTCGTCCAGAACCAGTGACGAATAATGATGACGGATTTTTGTCTTGTGTAGCTGTTGTTTTTGTTAAATCACTACCAGTAAGTCGTACACCTGAAAAAGTCAATTGACGATTTAATCGACAAGTTACGAGATAATCTCATACCGGGTCGTTTTTCACCCGGTCTTGGCACATTATATTTTCCAGTGAACGGATTTTTTGGTAAATCTCGTCGACTCATTTGTTATTTTTTTTTATTTTACAAAGTGCGTAATGTTCGTTTGTCTGTCAGTCGATCAAAAAAGAAAGAAGGAGAGAGAAAAAAAAGAACGGAATTCTTTTTCCTGTTTTGCGATTGACGTTGCTAAGACGCCTTCTCAACTACGTGAGTGTCGTTAGAGAGAATGAAAGAACGGACTCGGTTATTTTATTTCTTTTCTCTCTTATGGACAAAGTTCAATCTTACATACCTATCTCTGTCGATAGACGATAGGTTTCTTGTGAGATTTGTTTCGGAAGATCATCGAAAGATAAAGCTAGAAAATGTTTTCTATTTATTATATATTGAATAACAAAACATTTACAACGATTGTCTTGCAAATTAAAACACCATTCAGGCATCCAGCTTTGATCAGTATTTAGTCGATAGGTTGTGTTGATCGGTGGTGGAAGAGTTGAATTTATGTCAGCAATAATTGACCCGTCGGTGGTTTTGATTTTTGTTTGTCTTGTTGACGGCCACCGACGATGTCGAGTAGGAGTTGGAGTTCGTTTATGAGAAGCAGATGATGGTCGAGTATGATGAGCACCATTAACATATAATTGAAAGCCGTTTTCACGCTGTTTTAAACTCTCATAGCCACTTGTTTTCTCCTGTTGACGATGTACTCGATTTCTTTCTTCGAGTTTTTTCAAATAATCATCATATCTCATTCGATGTTCACGACCAGGGATCTATTCAATTTGAATTTGCACTCAAAAAAACATAAAATTCATGGTTCTATCTTACAGTACTCTGACTTCGTGGTGGAAGATTACGTTCATTCATTATTTAAATTGTTACATTTTCGGACAGATGATCATAACTTTCTTGGAGGCTTCTAAGAAACAGTATTTTTCTCTTTAAATTAACGCGAATACGAAGATGTCGTTGATTGTCAAATCCGAAATTGCGTCCTTGATTTCTGCCAATAAAAAACCTTTTCTCTGGTCTTGCACCATCATCTGTCAATTACTATGTTTTGTGGTTTGAGAAATCTATCAATAAATAGACGGTGAATTTGCCAGATAGAAACTAAACTGAATGGCATCGAGTTCGATAAATATAACCGTTTCCAAACACAATGCACAATGGGATTGGGAAGGAGATAAGAGCGTTTGGCAGCAATATCCACTTAATATTCAACAGGAAATCTCACAGGCTTTCGATGCTGGACAAAAAGAGGTGTGATCGATTTTTTTAATCAATTCGATTGTTTCTACGGTTTTGGTTTCAGGTTGATGTCAATGTGACTGATGAAATCACGATGACAATCAAATTTGATAGTATGGTTCAAGTGAATAAGAAAACAAAATTCATGCGTCGAATTCGTTTGAGTCTTGAATTGAAAGATGAAAATGGATTTGTTCTATACGAATGGCAAAATGAAAAGAAAAAATGGGAAGCTTATACAGCTGAAGTTATGATTAAAATTGCGGATGCGATTGCTAATGATGAAACAAATCTCAAAGTGACTTGTGAAACTCGTTCATATGACATTGATTTAAAGAAATTAATTCAAGCAAATACAAGTACAAATGTAACGAGAAAGATTCGTCGTGTTAAATCAAGTTTGTTGCAACTAAAGTCTTTGATTTTGAAGTTTTTGACGGTGAATTTTTTATTTAGTGGCTAAATTACCGGTAACTGCACAAAAACGAACGTTAGATGACGAAGGAGAAGAAGAAGACGAACAACCGACGACAACAAAAAAACGAGCCGTATCAAAACCGACAACCGAAGAGAAAAGTTCAATGAAAACAGTGACAACTGTTGCTGGTCAAGCACCAGTTGATTCTTCCTGCACAAGTCTTCTAGGCAAAGCTCATGTTTACGTTGAAAATAAAGACATATTCGATTGCATGTTGAATCAAGTAAATGATCATTTTAAATCTCAAAATAAAACAAAATCGTGCTTTTTTGTTTCTTAAGACAAATGTCGGAAATAATAATAATAAATTCTATGTAATTCAATTGTTGGAGGATAATAATAAGAAAAATTATTATATCTGGTTACGATGGTAAAACAAATCGAAAGGTTTTTTTTTCAAATGTTTGAAATTCGAATTTTCTAGGGGTCGAGTGGGTTACACTGGACAAACAAGTTTAGAAACATATGGAGCTAATTTAAACGATGCCAAACGACATTTCTGTCAAAAGTCTGCTTTGCAATCTTTATTTCATTTTAATAATTTCCTTTTGTTTCGTAAACAGATTCAGTGAGAAAACAAAAAATGACTTCTATCATCGTGATACATTCACAAAATATCCTGGCAAATACGATTATGTTCAACTTGATTACAATCCATCTGTAAATGAATCGAATTGTTGATTTATTTTTTTTAACATTTCTTTTTGTTAGACAACAAAAAAGCCTGAAGAAAACGAAGAATTGAAGAAAAAACGTGAAGAATTAAAAAGTCTTCCGATTCCTGATTCGAAATTGGACAAACGTGTTCAAGATCTCATTGAATTAGTTTGTAATGTTCGTGCAATGGAAGAAGCACTTCTCGAAATGAAATTCGACGCAAAGAAAAATCCTCTCGGCAAACTCAGCTCAGCTCAGATCAAAGCCGGCTATGCAGCACTAAAAGAAATAGAAAATTTTATCAAAGCAAATGATTTCGGCACTGCTTTCGTCGAAGCTAATAACACCTATTACACTCGAAGTGAGTGTGTTCGACAAATCGATATGAGATTTTATCTGTTTCGTTTAGTTCCACATGAATTCGGTCGACATACTCCACCGCTGATCAAAACAACTCAACATTTAAAACGTGAAATCGAATTATTAGAAGCTCTCGATGATATCGAAATTGCATTCAGCGCATTGAATAACACCGATACGAACGCACGTTTGAATCCTATTGATCAACAATATGAACAATTGAAATGTCGACTCGAACCAATGGATAAAACAACGGCAATCTATCAATTAATTGACAAATATCTACAATCAACACATGCAACTACTCATCAACAGTATAAAATGCAAATTGAAGATATCTTCGAAGTCGATCGAGAAGGAGAAAAAAATAATTTCAATGATGTCGGAAATAAAATGCTTCTTTGGCACGGTTCACGTTTGACAAATTTCGCCGGTATTTTGAGTCAAGGTTTACGTATTGCGCCACCCGAAGCACCAGTGGTTAGTAATTTTGCATTTTCACGCTCGAATTTCTCATTCGAATCTTGATTTAGACTGGTTATATGTTCGGCAAAGGTATTTACTTCGCTGATATGAGTAGTAAAAGTGCGAATTATTGTTATCCAACACCGAATAAAAACACTGGACTTCTCATTCTTTCTGAAGTACGTTCTTATTTTGTTTTATTCTCGTTTGAATCGACATTTTATACTATTTAGGTTGCACTTGGTAAATGGAATGAATTGTTACATGCGGATAATAATGCTAATAAACTACCAGCCGGTTTATCGAGTGTCAAAGCACTCGGTTCAGTTGCACCCGATGACAAAAATCAAGTGAAAATGTACGTACAGATTTTGTATAAAAACTTTTCGATTAATTTTGTTCGATTTCTAGAGACGGTGATATCGCTGTTCCAATGGGTCCCAGTGGACCAGCGACAGGAAAAACAGTGAAAAACTATTCACTGAATTATAACGAATTCATCGTTTACGATACGAAACAAGTCCGAATGCGATACGTGATTAAACTGAAATTTTTGTTTAAATAATTTGTTTTGTGTTTTTTATGTGTTGTAAAATAAAATCGTAAATGTACACTGACATCTAGGTTTTGAAGAAATAAAACATGAAGGATGTCATAGCAATCGAGAATAAAAAAACTATCAAATGAAGTCGGATAGGAGAGAAGAGAATTCATTTGTTTTTGACTGTGTTATTGATATAGAAGAAATAATGAGCACTGCAGTGGGACAACGTAAACCTGATAAAGTCGAAAAAGGCAAAGGTATTGATTTGATTTCATTCGATTAATTGTCAAAATGTGTTTCGATATGTACACTAAAACCTTACAAATTGAGATACGCTTCATTTTTTGTAACTTCATCACGACAGAAAGAGTCATTTATTTAAACAAACTTTCGATGTTGGCAATTCTTACGCTTAAAAGGTTGGCAAAGAAGCAACGTAGTATTTCAGCAGGTACTGATTCTCGTTCATTGTCGATAGTATCTTTCTCGCGTGATTGTAAATCAGAGACTGAATGTTTTTGATCGAGTAGATTTTGTTTGATTTCGAATAAATGAAGATGAAGAGACAAGATTTTCTATTTAGACAAATCAAAAGCGTCAAATAAAGGTGCAAAAACAATATCTCCAGTTCTCGATGGACCCAATGAATCGGACACAAGTCGACCGCTTGATTCTGAAGAAATTCAAGCTCTAGCTATTCGTACAGATGATTTAGAAAAAGTACGATATCGTAAAAATTCTCGAGTATGCACATTTGTTTTTTTTGTTTAGTTACATGCAGAGAAACGATCAAATGAAGAACAACAAACACCGTCACAAAAACCTTTTATTGTTAAACGAACTAAAACTGGTCCACAAAAAGAACCGTACAGAGAAATGCGAATTAGTTTTTTTATTTTTATTAACAAAAAAATTCATTTATAGAATTCACGTAGCAAAAATTGCTCCCGAACAACCTGTTCAAGAACAATTGATCAGTGCAGGATTGCGATTTGATGGAACAGGTCATTTACTTCCGTATAGCATTCTTGGTACAGTTAATGATTATGTTTCTGAATTATCCGAAATCGAAGCTACTCAAGTAGAAAGTTTTTTTTTTACAAATTTAAACACAAAAAAGAAATCCTTTCAGCTCTCATCGACAAATAACGATCGAAAAACACCGGAAGACATTCCTGAATTAAAAACCTATGAGAAAAGAGCCAAACGACCAACAGGTAGTCCTGATGGTGGAGGTCGTTCGTTGCAGAATTGGAAATTTCGAATGGATGAACGACGACAAGTGATGAAAACCATGTCAAGTAATTACGAAAAACAAAAGCTAAGCGAACGAATAATCTTCTTTCTGTAGAAGAACTAAAACGACCGCCAGCTACTTTACTAATGAATCAAACTGATCGTTGGCGAGAACGTAAAGAACTTCTCGATCTCATGGATGCCACATTACCATTGCTACAAAATGGTAAAAACTGGAGATTGCACAGCGAATTTTGGACACAACAACAGCTCATCGGAGATGATGACAATGGCATACAGTATGGAAAATAATTAGATGAATATTAAACGATCGTTTTGTTTGTTTCAGTACGACATTAACTCGAACAGAAATCGGTCAACCACCTCCATTCGAAACAGTTGGTAAACCGACAGTTGGTCTTCTTGAAACCGGTGTTGATCTCACTGTAAATCTCCCGACACAAAATCAACACAAACGACAATGGTTTCAATCCGAGTAAATCTTAATTCTTCTTTTCGTTTTCTTCAATCATCGATTTAGATATCTGGAAAAACGTTTGAAACAACTCAATCCCTACATGGAAGAAATCGTTCCTCATAAAGCCGATCTCTCATCGCTTCAAATCATCGGTCAAAATAATTTCCGACGTAAAAGTCAACAGAAAACCGATGTCGAAATTTATGTTTGCGGAAAAACGAACGACAAAGAATACGAAGTCGAAATCACCGATAATATTCAAATCGATGATGACGACGACAAAGAAAACGAACTCGACGATTTGCCTGACATCGTCGATGCGCCGATCATGGGTCCAGCATTGAAAATCGATACATTCGTTTTTCAACAAATGCCAACGATAAACGAAAACGAAGAATTAGATTTTATCTACGAGATTCGCGTTCAATTCGATAGTCAAGTGAATGAAAGTGTCACACGAATGGTGGAAATCAAAAATGTTGGCACAACCGTTTTCTATTACGAATGGCAGCAGAAACCGTATACGAAACCGTTCGATATTGCCAATTCGAAAGTACAAAGATTCTATTTCGATAATCGAACAAGTGAGAACACCAATCAAACGAGAATAAACACAAATCTCTTCATTACAGAACCAGTTTTTCAGCGTTATGAGATTCCTTTACGGTCTCACGGTAGACTTTGCAAAAAAAAACTAGGCTGCATTCTTTGCTCGCTCGCTCATTCGCTCTCCTTGAGATATATTCTCGGATTTCTATATAAATCTGTGTTTTAGACTCGATTTTACCGAATGATACATTGAAACTCTCGTTTGTTTTCAAATCAACTGAACCGGGCATCTTCACTGAACGTTGGCAGCTACTAACACGACCGGTTTTATGCGGTGGTCGACCGATTATCTTCACTCTACGAGGTGTGACAATCGAAGAAGATGTCCATCAACAAACTCGGCTCGATATCGAAGTATTTCGATTGCTTTTTTTTTGTTTCAATTTATTTATTTATTTCTCGTCTTAGCAAATGCTTCATCATCGAGAAGCTGAAAGTATCGTTCGAAAAATCGTCGCTAATATTCTCGATAATGTTCGAACACCTGAACGAGCTCGTTCGCCAGTTGGTTTCTACATGACTGAACAAGAACAATTCCAACAGAATAATCCCGATGTAAATTGACACCCTGAAGAATCTTTTGAATTGTCTCATTTTGCCTTTTGTTTTAGCTCTATTTCGATTATGAAACTGTCGAACAAATCAAACGAATTTACGAAAAACTCGTGCCGAATTTCGAAGAACAACGATGGGATTTATCGATCAATACACTTCAACAACTTCTTCTCGAACTCGACGAAGATAATCCCGACAAACAAAATCTACTCGAACAACTCAGTCAAAATGTTCAACGACTAACATTACAACCAATTGTTCCATCCGAACAAACGACTTATTTAGTTTGGTAGGAGATAGAAAATATTGTCTTTCAATAAATAAAATCTTATCTTGTCCGATTTAATTAGTTACGATATACTCAATCAATTTATCGATGGATTTGTCGATCAAATGATTGCAAGTCATCAGAAATTAGAAATCAATGAGCCAACAAGCGAATCCTATCCTGAAGTCGATCGATGTAAGACGAGAGAATGAATTTTAAAATTCGAGTTTTTTTTTGTTTTTAATAGATGCGTATGAATACGATTCATGGAAGAAATTCTTTGAATTTACTAAACAACAAGAAAGTTCGTGGCGAATTGATTTGCTTGAATTTGTATTGACGAGTGTCGTTTTTTTTTTGTTCTTCAGATGAAAAACGTGTTAAAAGCGCAAGTGGTGGAAAAGATAAAAAGGCGGCAGCAGCTGCACCAGGAAAATTAGAACGAGGAAAAGTAAGTTAGCATAGAGAAATCAACTGTCTGGCCAAAAGAAAAACATCTATTCGATCGAGTCATTTTTCTTTAGAAATTTCTTGATAAAAATTCTTTTCAATCGGTAAACTCGTTTTTCTCTCCCTTTCGATTATCTAATCTTCCTCCGCCCCAAAAAAATAAACTTATTATTTTGACATTTGTATTCATTTGTTCTAGTCGCCGAAAAAATCTCCTGCACCTTCGCAAGCACCGTCTGCTGTTGGCAAACGAGGTGCAGCAAGTGCAACCAGCAGTTCTCAATTAGGCAAACAACCGTCATTCGTTAGTCCGAGTAAACCTGATAAAGAACGAGCGCCATTAACAGCCGAACAGATCCAACAACGTGAAACGATTCTTTCCGATGTTTACTTGCCAATTTACAATCTTCTTTGCGACACATTCGATCGTTTCGAACAAGCTCTCGATGGTCTCTCATCTCAATCAGCGTTTGCCAACGAAACGAATCTCTACAATCAACTAGCTCTATCCATACAGAATCAATCATTAAACATTCTCGATATATTAAAAGATGAATTAACACAAAATGTAACAACATTGAATGTGAACAGTTTTTTTTGAGAAATTATTAATAAAAATTCTTCATTAGACCATCGACATTGTCACACACTATCAGTTAGGTGACGAAACACAACAAGGGCGTAGACATTAAACTATTAGTATTGCTCGCTAACATTATTTTCGCGTGTCGTTCGCATCTATGTGAATAGAATAACAACAACAACACAACGAAATCGTAATCATAATACGATATCAAGCTAAGAGACAAACGTGTGAAAGTAAATCGTTTGTCGAACACCCATGAACTCATCAACTGATCGAACGAAAACACAATCACTGACATCATACTCAACGCGAACAACAATAACACACACACACACGCGCGCGCGCAATCTAATTGATTTTTTATAGAAGTGTTAATAAAATAATCGTTAGCATACGCACGAGAAAAACGAATTTCTATAGCGTCTCATGATCGTTTCCGACTGTCATTGTTGTCTAGTGAAAATTTATTTCTAACGGCAAACGGATGTCTTTTGTCTAGTGACATACCGAAACAAGTCAAGTGTTATGAGTAGAATAAAAATAGCCGAATTCGATTTGTTTTTATTAATTTCGAAATGCAGTTTAGAATTTTTACACGACAATAAACACAAAAGAAGAAGAAAACGAGAAACACGAAGAAACAAAACACAAAATGAATTCAAGAAAATTTGTCGATTAATTGTTATTACTAAAAGCAAAGGAATTTTAATGAGACATTTTTAAAAAAAAGTGTTTTCGTCTTACTACACAAGCAACACATTTCGGTTGTTGTTCGAGTTCGGGAACGACATTTGGCGATTTCGAATAGGATCGATCAGTATGTGTCGATGGTGAATAACGTTCGTCACTGTTAAATGATTCTTGACCACTAACACTCGTACTTTTCTCATCACGTTCGATACTTTCATCAATATCAACAACATTCACATCAATATCGTCCGCACTTGTTGGCAAACGTTGATGATGATGATGATTGGCTAATGCAGTCACAGCTGCTAATTGTTCTCTCTAAACGAATAAGTCAATGTTTAAAGGAGTCGTCGAATTTGCCTTTTTTTGTTTACTTTTCTTGAACATTGTTGAACATGAGTAAAAAAATATTCATCATCGGAATTGATTGGAATTGATTGATAGCATATGGGACAATGACGAGCATCGATACGTGTTGAACGACGATGATGTAATTGAAGTTTAGCTAGAAAACAATTGTTGATGATGAAAGTCAAAAAGATAGAAAAAAAAAACAAACGTACCATTCAAACGTTGTTGACGACTAGTACGAACTCGAAGAAATGTCTAAAGAAAAAGAAACTCGAAATTCAGAAAAACAAAATGAAGTTCATCGTACTTCGTAACGAGTTTTGAATGTTTGATCGATGTTATTATTATTATTATCTTGAAGAATCTAATGAAGAAATAATGATTTCTTTGCTTTTCTCTTGTTGACAATGAATATTTTACTTGTTGTTCACGTTTTAAGTTCGTTTGTCGACGTTGAATCGTATCTAATTCATGTTGAACATGTGTGATCATTTCTTGTCCAGTTAAAGACACTTGACAAATCGGACATTGTGGATTATGTAGATCGAAATTCGACGATCGACAACGATTGTCTATTAGAAAAGGGAAACAAAAAGCAAAAGGTAGGCATTAGAATATTTTATTCGATCAAGCTGTTTAGCTTTTCTCTTTTGTTTAGTGAAGAGTTTGATTATTTTATTACTTCTGGATCACTATCATTCCATATGTCTAAATAGCCTAAGATCACAAATTGATTGTACAGCTGACAAATAGTGTTGTATCAACAAGAATTTCTAGTGCCCCCAAGTGACTGATTATACATACTTGATTTTAAAGAGTAAGAAAGAGAAAAATCACCGTCTGTGCGAATGAATCTCATCTTATTAAATCTCAATCAATCAATCAATCTTTTTGATCTCATAAGATTTTATGGCAAATTGTAATTCTCATGCGTAGCTAAAGTGTGTCGATTGAAAAAACATCCTGTATCACAAGTTTTCTTATTCACAAGTCACTGATAGGGAGAGGCGTAGTTTGTTTTTTTTCTCAGACAAACTGTTTGCGCTTCCGTAGACTGTTAATTAATGATAATCGATTTCTATTTTCGTACCTGAATATTTTCCAAAGCTTTCCTCGCTACTTGATGTTGTTTCACAATGATTTTCATCGTGTGAATTGCCTTTAAAACGTTTACTAGCCGGTAGAAATGCCGATGTATCATTGGAACCACTGAACAACGGTCTAAAAGCTGCGGCTGCATACGGATAATGTTGAAAAAGACTCGAGAGTAGTTGTTGTTGATGTACAACTGCAGCTGCAGCAGCCGATATCGACGATGATGGTGATTGATTAAGAAGTGTATTAACTGAAAAAGCTGCGTTGAAACCTGAGAGCGATGGCTTTTCAGGACTGATATTAGGCGATGAAATGGTTGTTGGAGTTTGACGAAGTGAACGAAAGGCCGCAGCCATGTCAATTGGATGCCACATCGATGGATGATACATAATTATTCAGTAGATAATAGCAAACTTAATCATTCAATATGAAAAAGAAGAAAAGTAAAAGTGATTGAGTAGATACAAGCACACAAGAGAAACGAGAGAAACGAGAGAGAGAGAGGAGAGAAAAAGAGAGAAGTGTTTATTGATTGGTCGTTAAAGGAAAACGACGATTGTATATATCTATTCAATCAAGCGAAAAGAAAAATGAGAGAAAAAGATACCGAGAGAAACGAAGGACATGATTTGATTGAGTTTTTTTTTTCTTGCGTCAGTTGCAACTAACTGTCGATTTCTTCTCGCCTTCCCACTCCCTCGAGCACCTCATTGTCGATACAAGCGTGTAAATGCGTCGAAGAAAAAAAATAAACCATTACTTCTTTTTTTCAACTACCAATCGGAATGTATGTCGACTCGTCAATAATTGGCTAGTCGAGCAATAGGCAAAAAAAAAGGCACACAAAGAATTTATAATATAGTCGTCTGCTACTAGCATATGTCAGCAGAAAAAAGAAGAAGAAGAAGAAGGAAAGGTGTGCATTAGTATTCATTATGCGTAATACAAACAGAAAACACTCGAATCGATCAGATTGCATACGTTCGATGTCATCATCGTCGAATATGATCGATGGGCTTCTTTTGTATGTGATGTTTCAACATTAAAATTAGGTTGAAATGATGATGAGACGGACGATATAGAAAAAGATCGACGCTTGTAGACATTGGAAAAAAATGAATCACTATTTGATGAGTCTGTAATCAATAACATCGAATCAACACGGTATTCGAGCATAGTTTTCTATCATTGTCGATTTGCTTAAGGCAAACATTTGAATACATCGAGTCATTCGAAGTAGCTGTTGCTGTCTGTATGTATGTCATCTTATGATACTTAGTGGCTCCAGATGGTATGTATCGTTTAAACAAGATGACTTTTTTTCTCGTCATAGACAACATACTCAATTGAAGTTTATACGAAAGACAAAAGAGAAAAGAATAAGGCCAATTAACACTATGAACAAATTAGAAATACATTCCGTTAGATGGATGGATCGATGCTTGTTGTTGCGGTGTCTTCTATTCTGTTGTTCAGGCTCATTGCAAATCGGCATATACATATAAGACAAACAGTATTCTTCTTGATGTGATGCATCGATCGATCGATGACAATTTCTCTCTCGTTTCTTTTTTCTTGTTGAAATTGACTGTTAATGAACGATGGCCATAACCATAAGTGTATGCGAGCACATATGGAAGATGGCAGGTATATAATTGAAAAAAAAGAAAGAGAAATGTACACGCGTGAGTGCGTGATCTCTCGTCGTACTGTCATTGTCAATAATAATTGATCGGTTATTGATAGTTTAGAGAGGATGGCTTTTGCTGAACATGAACAATAGTCTTCTCGTACTAAGTGATGTGTCTGAAAAGATCAAACGTATTACAATGAGAACACTGCTGTTTTCTTTCTTCTTGTATGTTTGCATTAGAACGATTAGTATGTCGACATGCTTTGTTTATACGATTGTTGTCGGAATGGTTGGTTCTAAGTACAATAAGATTTATTTGTGACATTCGGTCAATGTACGAATATTCTGACTGAGATCAAACAATAAAAAGGAAAGGATACTAGTAAAATATATTCATGCATGGTTAATGTTATTTCTTATTTATTCTGCTGCACATTTTTCTGTTTCTCGAGAGAGCGAGATTTGTGCATATTTAAGTTGTGTTATTTCTAAATGATGATAGATTAACATTGTCATCGAACAGTTCTCCAAGGATCTGAACACATCGATTGCCCGCCTTCGTTTTACTAATGTCATTGTCAATATCGACTAATTCGACAATCACTTACAATCGATTTCTATGCTTAGGTATTTTCATGATGATGTGATGTTCGTGGTAATAAAAAAAAGACAAGCAAGGAAATTAGTGTAACAGATGCTATTATTATTGTCGTATTCAGATCAATATGTAACACGTTAATTTCATTTGAGCATGAAAAGATACTTGTTGTTATTTTTCTATTACATATGATTGACACTCTTGTAAAGTGTACAAAATATAGACAGAAGACATTGTATGATTGATAATAGGTTCAAGAAAGATATTCTTTCGCATCTTGAACTCCGCGTGTCAAATCAAATGTTACTATTGCCGATGTTTAAATAGAAAAACAAAACTCAACAAAAATCACATTTAAATTCGACTTTTACTGAGGCGCATTCGGCTTGAAATGACTGCTTAATCGATCGATTGGTCTACGATCTCAGCAGCACATCAATGCAGAATAAATACTTGCTGACATCTATAACGAAGAGAAAGAAAAATACTCAGCATGTCTGTCAGTCAGTCGGTTGAGTAATAACAAACAACAAAGTTCGATTGACTGTAGTTAATTTTCATAAAATGACGGAATATGGGAAAGTTGTTTTGACATTAAGTACCGTTTTCTTGCCACCAGAAAAACTCTATCCAAATCCAACGCCATCAACTCTCGAAGGTTTACCATGGGATGTTGAATACGATCTACGATTAATCGGTTGTGAACTTATTCAAACAGCATGTTTACTTTTAAAATTGCCACAAGTAATTCCAAAACGATGAATCACTTCTTTCGTTATTGATTTCGATTGATTTTCAGACGGCAGTAGCTACTGGTCAAGTATTATTCCATCGTTATTATTATACATCTTCATTTGTTCGTCGTCCTGTTGAAATCTTTGCTATGGCTTGTACAAATCTTGCTGCTAAAATCGAAGAAAATGCACGACGTCTTCGAGATGTTATCAATGTTTTTCATCATATCAAACAAGTTCGTTCTGGAAGGTAAACTAAACTCAATCAAACCAAATCATATATATTTTTTGTTTTCTCTTCAGTCTCATTCAGCCTTTACTCATCGATCAAGGATATATCGATCGAAAAAATGAAGTTATCAAAGCCGAACGACGGATCTTAAAAGAACTCGGCTTCTGCGTCTATGTCAAACATCCACATAAAGTAAATAAACTGCTCTCTGTTTTGTTCAATTTCTGTTTTTTGTGTTTTGACATTTAGATGATTACTTTGTATTTGAAAGTGTTGGAAAAAGAACGTGACAAACATTTAGTTCAAACATCTTGGTATGTATTCTCGACTGAAACTCTCGATTAGTTAGAAAGGTGTCGAATATTTTAGTCATGGATAAAGAAAGAAAAAAAAAGTATTTTAAATTTTGTTTCGAAAATTTTCTTCTGTTTTTTTTCTCTCGTTCGATCAAAACGATTAAACTTTGAATTAACTTGTTTTCTTGTCTTTCATCAAGGAATGAAATGGATTGATGCAAAAATCTAATCTTTTCTTCATTGGATATTCCATTCGACTTTGTCATCAAGTATCGGTCGGTATTGTTTTCTCATTTTGACTTACAGAAGAAACATATTTCAATGAACAAAGCTGAACAACAACAACAATCACCACCACAAAACAGCAAAAGCTCATTCTTTTCAACTAAAAACGAAATCGATTAATCCTTTCATTTATATTGTAGTGTTGCTGCAGATGGTGTTTTTGTTTTCAAATGGCTTTTGCTTTGTCGTGTGTTTTGTTTTTCAGCTTTGTTCATATTCTCTCTGTCTCTACACCGATACAGACCGATACTTGAGAGTAGTTAGGATAGATTGAAACTAAACTTCGATTTGGTCTGTCAAAAATGTTGACTGTCGATTGTGTTTTGTTTAGGAATTACATGAATGATAGTTTACGTACGGATGTATTTCTGCGTTATTCAGCTGAGGCAATTGCCTGTGCGTGCATTGAATTGGCAGCACGAAATCTTCAAGTATGTTGAGAGAGAAGATTTGATTTGAAACGTGTTGAAGTTTGTTCCATAGGTACCCTTGCCAAGAAATCCGAAATGGTATTTGACATTCGGTGCTGAACCCGAGGATATTCATCAGATTATGATCGCTATTCTTCGACTGTACAAACATAAACCAGTATGTAGCAAAAAAAAACAAACAAACAAGAGAAGGAAAGATTCATTGATTTTCTTTGAAATAGAAATCACTTGATGAAATCGAAAAATTCTTGCAAACACTTCGTGATAAACGTGACGATGAAAAACGCAAATTACGTGTCGATTCACCGGCAATTCAACAGCAGACTCCATCCAATCCGACGAATTCAATAGGAACAGGCTCGTCGACACCAACAATCATTCAATCTGAACCCGTGCCACCGTCTGTTCTCACGAAATCCGAAGAGAATATTGTTCAACCAGTTGTGCCTACGAATGGTAAAATACATCGCGAAGGTTCACAAGACTCATCAACAGTGAATAATCATCGACATCAACGAAGAAAACGCAGTAGTACGCGAAGTGATCAATCGTCGTCGAGATCATCGTCACGATCACCTGCTCGACATTCGCAAAAAAAGAAAAAATCCTCAAGACGAAGTCGTTCACGTTCACGGTACGAATTCTACTTTGTTTCTATTTATTGTTATTCAATTATTTTTAGTTCACATTCTCGACGAAAACATCGTCATCATACATCGTCCACAAGTCATCGAAAACGAGATAAAAAACATCGATCTCGTTCGTCATCTCGCGAGGACAAGTAATGACGAGTTCTCTTCGCGTTGAATTCCTCTGAATTCTCTTCTTCTAGTTATTATTCCAAATCAAATAAAGACGCCAATAATAATCATCAACGTCATCATTCATCCAAACAAACCAACGGTGTATCTCATCGAAAAGTTCATTTAAAATGATGAGTGTCTAGTCATGATGTCAAAAAACAAAGAAAATATATAAAAACAAAACAAAACATTTTTCTTCTTCTTTTTTTCTTTATTTCTTTCGTTAACTGTATCTTGTACTGAAATAAACAAACAAACAAACATATACACAGGCTAAAATAACTCGATTTGATTCTATATTTTCTTTCATTCGAAGGATTTTGTAGATGCTTTCTCGATGTCAACACGACTTGAAACACTTTTAAAAGATCGGGAAGATGAATACACCCGTTATAAACAATTCTACGTTCTTGTTGGAACGTTCAATGTGAATAATCGACAAGCACCAGACAGTGCTCGACTCGAACAATGGTTTACTCAAGTCAGTTCAAATGACAAGACCAACGAAAGTGTAGTGCCCGATATAATCACGGTTGGATTTCAAGAAATAGATACGAGCGGTGGAGCGTATCTTTACGATGATAAAAAGAAAGAAGATGATTGGGAGAGTTTAGTTAAAAAAACGATTAGTTCGTGTTATCAGGATGATAATGTGCAATTTGAATTATTGAATCGTGTGAGATTAGTTGGAATTTTGTTGTTTGTCTATGTTCGATCGGTACATTTGCCTAAATGTACGTTGAATTCTCGTTCGTCCGTGCCCACTGGTTTCATGGGTTTAGCGGGTAATAAAGGCGGTGTTGGCATACGTTTTCGTTTCTATGAAACAGACATTTGTTTTATTAATTCACATTTTGCATCGGGCGATGGGCAAACTCAACGACGAAATAACGACTATCAAACCGTCGAATCTCACATGGCGTTTACCGATGGACCGATATATTCATTCAAAGATTACTTTTGGTATACAGGAGCAGCAACAAATCCGAATGTATCGGCTTCATCGACAGCAAATTGGTGGAAAATATGTGATCATGATGTTATTTTCTGGTGCGGGGATCTGAACTATCGTATATCCGAACCGAACGAACGAGTTCGAAAGGCAATTGAAGAACTTTCGACTGTACCTTTACACGAGAAAGATCAATTACGAGTTGAAATGAAACTCGATCGTGTTTTCAACGGTTATTATGAACCACCGATTGATTTTATGCCGACATATAAATTCGATATTGGCTCAGATTATTATGATACAAGTGAAAAACTTCGAACACCATCATGGACCGATCGAATTTTGTATCGACCGAAACGTCCGACAGTGATGAATAATAATACAGACGAATTAGAAAGTGTTCAAGTCATTCAATACAAATGTGCGAAGGATATTCGATTTAGTGATCATCGACCGGTTAGTGGTTTGTATCGTGTCGTGATTAAATATGAATGTGATGTGAAAAGTTCGAATCGTATACGAGACGAATTAATTCGACAATTCGATCGATTAGAAAACGAAGCTATACCAACGATTGAACTCGAACCACGACCGCCACAAATCTATTTTCCACATTTACGTTATTTAGATCGACGAACATTTTCGTTGTTCATTAAAAATGTTGGTGAATATCCAGCTATTTGTAAGTTCTCGCCGATGTTCGACTATTTAACATTCTCACCAAGTCCGCCTTACGTGCTCAATGTGAAACAAGAACAACATGTTACAATCAGCTATGAAGCTAAAGGAAATATGAAACCAATAAGTGAAATTCTTATTTTACAAGTCGAAAATGGTGCTGATGCATTCATTACATTGGATATGACATTTGATAAAGGACCATTCGGTCTAAATCTTGATCAATATCCGGCAACATATTATGATAATGATAAAAAACAATATATTTATTCAATTGAACCTCAACTTCCATCGGAACATATCGTTGAAGCGAAAACCGATCCACCGGTTGTTTATATTGCCTTGATCGATTGTTTAAATCAACGAGATGATTTCAATTTATTGAATATTTTTAATAATGAAACTCAAGATTCATTAGATTTAATCGCAATACGAGATCAGATTTATGAAAATCATTTCGATTTTTCGAAATATTCGACAGCTGAAATATTTATGATATTCTTGTATCTTCTGCAATCTTTACCTCGACCATTAATTTCATTTGAAATTCAAGATAAAATTTTCTCATCGAATTCAAAGATTGATCCTTCACGACCAGAAACAATGACAGAAGCTGTTAGCATTGTTATCGAACAAATATCAGCTAAAGAACGAAGTTTATTTTCTCGATTTCTTCTACTTTTAAAACAATCTTGGCCAACTAAAGAACAATTGACCAAACTCGCTGGTAATTCACGTGATATGTTAAATACTTCGCTTGATATTTTAGCGCTTTCGATTATGCATGATCATCTCGATCGAAATCAACGGCAAGCATTTCTATTTGCTTGTCTTGATGAAGAGAAAACAAGTTAATAAAGCAAATTTTTATTCTCGATTTTATATTTTCGACTCAAATAATAAAATTTAACGAATCATTCGTTCGTCATTGAGAACATCTTCGACTGTTTTTCCGTTGAGTTTTTCCAATAGATTTCGAAATTTAATCGCAAGATCGTCCTCCATATAAACTGAATAATCGAATTTGATGTGCGGCAGTGCAGCAGCAACACAGATCTGTTGAAGAAATTTATGTGTTTTATCACCCCCAAATGCACCACAACCCCAATGACCGGTAACGATTTTATATTCGGATGAAGGTGATAAACAAGCAGTTTTGAAAGTTAAATATGCTTTGTTCATATCACGTATGACACTTTCACGTTTAAAATGACGAGTATAAACTGCGTCCATAATGAGAATATCTTGAATAACAATTGGATTTGTTGGATAAATGTATCGACCCGTGTAACGAAATGTATGAAGATAACCTGTATACTCAACAAATCGTTTGCAACCTCGAACAATAACGATTTCGTTGTCTCGTAGGGATTCGCAAGTTAACATCGAAAGAAATGCTTCGGGACAGCAACTGAAGAGAACTTCTTCTTGAGTACAACTCGGAATCATTCGTTGAATTTGAATGTGTTTGTTAGCAAAATCAACGAAACCTTGAGCATCGACCGAAGCTTCCATTCGATCGGTCATAATTCGAATTTGATCAGCCCGAATTTGATCTTTCGATGAACACCAATCAGGTACTTGAGTATTTTCTAATAGATATCGTTCGATCGTAATCAAACGTTCGTCAACATCGGTTTCCGTTTGTTGTTGATGAAAATAATCCAAAAAACAAAGAATTCGTTCGACATCGACACCAGAATAACTCTGTACGTTGTATAGAAGACCGAGATCAAGCGATCCATATCTTTTCAAAATAGAAAAATGTCGAAATTTTTCGTTTCAATGATGAAATTTACCCGCTATCGTCGTTGTTACTTTTGATTTCGTTTGTATTCAAGAAAAATGCATTGGCAAGAATGTATCGAATTTGTTTGACTGTATATTCGAGTTTGCCTTGAGTACCAGCAACGAGTGGTTTGATTAATTTAGCTGAATGTTCATGATCCGATGCCCATTGGCAAATCGATGGGAGAATATCTCGATAGAAATTGAGATTCTCATGTCTTGCCTCGTATTTCTTAATAGCAATCCCTAGACTAATGAGTGGATAGTCCGATGGAAAGAAACTTTTCAATGATTTAAAATTAGCTGTTTGCTCCGATGGAGTGAACTGAAAAGTTCGTTGTGTATTTGTTAATGTTGTTTCGATATTCGACGACATGTTGGCAGAAATGAATACTACAAACAATTGTGCAATACTTTTCTCAATCTCGCAAATAGTGACTCATCTATGAATCAGAAAATATGACGAGTAAATTTTATTTGTGCTTTTGATTTTATTTGAATTCATCGTAGGAAGAAGAAGAAAAAGAGAAAGAAAAAAATAATTTCAAATGTAACGATCGTGTTTTTCATGTGAATCTTCTTCCCAAATACAACAATAAATATATATATGTATACGTATGTGTGAGAATTAATTTTCTTTCGTTTGTTATGATCATAGAAAAAAAAAGAGAACTTTGCCTTTTATGCAAAAAACAAGATGAAGATAAGAAAAAATATAATCAAGACTCCAAAAACTTTGATAATGAGCCATCGATTGGATGTAACTGAACGAAGATATTTAAGTAATTCAGTATGTGCACCTTCGATGTGATGTGTGGCATCATCGACATTCGCGTCAATACTAAAAAAAAAAAAGAAAAACAATGATGATATACAACACAATCAAATTTGTTCAATACCGATGAACGAGTTCTTCTTGTTGTTGAACCATTGTTGCTAATTGAGTGAATATATCTCCTAATTCCACGATTGTCTGTTCGATATTCTGCATGGCTTCCGAACGATTTGCTAGATACGTATCCTAAAAAACAAACATAGAGATTCGCTCGTATTCGATCGAATTCAATCGTACTGTTTCATCGATCATTTGTAGTTGTTGTTTCATAGAAGAATTGTACATTCCATTTGAATTGCTGTGACCACCCATGTCAATGACAGCGTCGCCACTTGTAGTCGTACGTTGTTCGTCACGAAAGAGAACCGACGGACGACCTAGACGAAGAATTTTAAGTTTCCAACAACAACAAAAAATAAAAGAAGAATTTTGAATTTACCATTGGCGATGGGCGGTGCAGTTGTTAATGATGAAGCGACGGTATTGCGTGAGAAATTATCACGACGCGATTTCTGTTCTTTTAGATTCTAAAAGAAATTCTTGAGGATGACAGAAAAGAATTTTTTTAGCTTTTTCAATCATTTACCTGAGTTCGAGCTTCTAAAACTTGTTTAAAATCATTCGACATTGTCGCTAATTTCGACTTAAAAAAGCAATTTATTGTAATTGAATGAGAAAACAAAACAAAACAATAGTTTACTTGTAAAACAAAAACAACAGAATTGGAATGCGTTTGAGAATTTTTTGATTTAGATCCTTGGGTATTTTTCATATACTACGAACACAAGAAACGAACAACTCTAAATATCAAAATTCAATTATTATTCTATACTTGTTGAAGTTGACCAATTTGTTGATTCATATGACTGATATCCTGTTTAATGGCTAATGTTAAATCTTGTATTTCCATGGATTTATCATTGAATAACGATGATTGCTTGGCAATCAGAGATAATTGTTCCAATTTCATGAATGTTTGTGAAAGATGATAGCCGATTTTCTTTGCTTCTTGCATAAAAATACCTCGTTGTTCTAGAGCTGTTTGAGGTTGTTGTTGACGACGATTGAGAGCTGTGGGCAGGGGACCATCGAGTCCATTCTGAAAAACAAACAGACATAATTTTCCATTTGTCGAATAACAAAACAAAACATACGCGTCTACTGGCAAATGTTTTAACTGTTGTTTGAAATTCAGTTGTACGATCACGACCGTTTGAAATCATTGTAAATGGCAAACAGAAAGCTGATGACGATGAATTTAATGTTTGAGAAGGAAATGGATCGAGTGTTTCAACGATAGTTGTCGAAATGGGCGAATGACGTGCTAATGATGATGCCCAACGATGTCGAGCTTCTTGCTGCATACAAAATAAATCAAATTCACTTTGTTTAGATTTCACGTCGTCTGCTCATTCTAAGTAACGAAATTGAAATCTAAAATTTGACAGAAAAAAAGAAGAGAGAGAAATAAAGAATGATTAACGGTTCTTTTTTGCAGAGAAGATAAATAACAAAATCAACAAAAGAAAAAAACATTGCAAAGACAATTAAAATATGTGTGTGTGTGTGTGTGTTCAAAGAGATTCAAAAATTGTTGCCTTTCTATTTCGATAATGCTGTCGATATAAGTAAACTAATTTGTTCTTGCGATGGACAAGCGATAATTTGAAGATCTTCTTCGGAATATTGATCACGAATAAGAATGATTAATTCTTGATAAACTTGTTGAATATTTGTTTTAACTGGTTTAAAAAGAATCTGTTCGGTATCTTTATTTGCTAGATAAAGCGACATGATTTGAAAGATTTCCGGTAGACGTTTTTTCATTAGATTGTAATTTTCAAGAATTAAATCATGTAGAATTTCAGGTTTAGCAAATGGTTGTTGACGTAGGGAAACTTTTTGTGTATTTGAATTATCATGATTGAGTTTGAGAATGACTTGTGCACGTTGAAGATAGGTTCGAATCGAACCACAGAATTGGCCCGATAGATCGGCTATGTATTGTTCACAAGTTTGTTTTAATTGTTTATCAACTTCACGTTTCGAATCGATAAATGATTCTTTAACTTGTAAAGTTCCTTGAAGAAGAAATTCAAGAAAAGCATTATCACGATTCATCGATAATAATTTCGATTTTTTCGTCAAGAATTTCATCGCAGCTTCTTTAAGTTTAGTAAAATCAATGACCATTTCTTTAACAGCAAAATCAACATTGAATGGTGCAATTTGTTCGCGAAGAATCAATAAATGTTTGATTAGAAATAAACGACCATCGATCGGAGTTTTTCGTTTAGTTATTAATTCACTAGCTGCAATCAACGATTGAACACACATGGTCAATGTTTCTTGAGAAAGTCCTTGAAATATATTTCGATCGAGACAACGAAATAATTTCGACAGACAAACGAGCGTTCGTCGAACAGTTGGATACCACATGCCGTGCAGATCGGCAGGCGACGATGAGACTTGTCCATCTTTGGCATTCACAGGAGAGGATATCACAGACAGATCCGTACCCGGTATGGTCTCGAAAAAGACATCGCTTGTCGAATCAATCGATGATTGAGAATTGATTCTTGACAGACGTTGTTCTTTTAATGATTGGGCTATTTTTTGCATCATTTCGAGCTTCTCCGGATAGGCTATATCACCTGGCGATGGTTTGTAACCGAGAATTTCGTTTCGAATATAGACTTGCGTTCGATAGACAAGACGTTCTTGAACATCTTCGAGCATTTGTGTGCAAATGGTTTCGAATGATGTTAGTTCTTTTGTATTGGCTGTGACATGTCCTTCGATCATTTCAACTTTTAAAATTGTTACTAATTCAGCTAAGGTTTCAAGATGAATAACATGAATTATTCGAGAACGAAGATTATCGTAGAGTAAATTACAAAATTCTGATAACATCGTACTAGAAGACAACGAAAAAACGCGAAAGTTTCAATCGAAAGAAAGAAAACAATTGTTTTACTCGAGATATACTGAATGTTTGGAAAAGAATTGATAATACAATTGATATTCATCTTGACAGATTTGAAGTAAAAATGCACAACCACTTCGAACCTAAAAACAGTCAACTATTCATTTCGGCAAACGAAAGATTTCGTTCAAATTTTACCAATGTACACATATCACGTTCATGTTTAACAGCTAATTCTTGAATAGCACTTTGAACACTAAAAATACAAACGATGAATAAAAAAAAAACAAAAATTGTTCGTCTCATCGATCAAACCTGGGAGTTAATAAAAGACGTCTCTGATTCGTATAACATTCATGACAATCGGAAAGGGTTTTCTCATATCTAAATAACGAATTTTACTTTTCTATTGAATTCTATCGATAAAACGAAGATTTACTCAGGATTTCTTGCACAACGTTGTTCGAGTTCTTCGGCAAGAACTTTAATTTTGCCGGCATTGATTCGAAATCGTGCATAGAACAATGTATACGCATTATCGGACAATAATGTTTGATTTTTCGTTGGATCGATTGTATTCGATGATGTTTGGAGTATATGTATAATATGTGCTTTGATAATATTCAATGCTTTGAGAAGAACTTGTTTCATTTGATTTTTATAGACGAGAGATTGTTTGAATGAACTCTTCAAAAAAAAAACAAAGAATTTATTTTCGATTGGAATTGATTTGTAAAGACGTACGTGTGTATCGAAATAAGCTAAACATTCGTCAATACGAGTTAATGTGGGAATTAATTGTTTGATATCGGATACTAGTGGAGTGATCGAGAGATTCTAGTGAATAGATTCAAAGTTGAATTTAGTGAATTCGTTTTGTTTCGTTTTCTACTTTGGAAAATCGATCGACATCATCGAAATACAACAAACGATTTTCAATACATTCAGTGATATTTAATAATTTCGTTTGATCAGCTAATAATTGTTCACAAGCTCGATAAAGTGAATTAGTTTTATACGAAACTTTGGTGTATGTATCATGAAGTGTATCGAGATATTTTACAGCTTCATTTATATCGTTATGCAATCGTTGACATTGTTCTTCCCATAGACAGACATGTTTGAAAGTATTTCTGAATACAGATTAGAATTCGATTAACAAATATCAAGATAGTTGTTATTATGATTTACTTTTGTTGAGAATCATTTGTTGAATTAACAGGAGTCGTATCATAACTGGATAGAGTTTGCTCAACCCAACAATCTAACTGCACAACAATCGAAAAAAAAACAGATTTTATTCGAATTTAATCTCATCGATATTTACTTGTTGTAAATCTGAATTTGTCCAAGGAATTAAATCATTATTATTATTATTATTATTATTATTTAAATTCAATCCATATTTTGTTTCAACTAAATCTTTGAGTAAACTAATTGACTTCCATGTCGAATCATTCAAAGGAGCTACACATTTGATTTCTTGATTGTTCTCATCTTTCGATGAATTATCCCATAGTGTCGTTCGATCGATAAGTACGGAGGACGATGGATTTGATTGAATTTCACTGATTAAATTCGTTTGCATTCTAATGATTTTAGGTCAAACGAATATTCATGGAACAATGTCATGTAGCGAAAAAAAGAACAAATAAACAAATAACAACGACAACGCGGACGTGGCGAACATGAAGGTATTCAATTGGAGAACTTCTTTGACAAGTCAAATTCGACTGTAGATGTCGATAATCAAAAGCCAGAGATCGGGTTCACTTAGACTTTTTGCTAAAATGTCGAACGAATATCGATTCGATTCGAATGTAGTTCGTCTGCCATCGTGTTTGCGTGTTCATGCGCAACTACGATCGGATCTATCGAAGTTTAGTTTAGAAGATTATTTGCAATTGACTCAAGATTTACATCTATGCGGAATTGTCCGAGATACGGAGGTTTTGGCTTTAGCAGCCTATCGGTATCATTTATCAACATTTGATACAATTCGTTTCGAAATCGATGATCTCGTTGTCGATGAAAATCATCGAAATCAAGGTCTAGGAACTCGTCTTTTGAAGTATTTGATTGAACAAGCGAAATCAATGAATGTTACACAAATTCTAATTCATTGTCATCCGATGAACACGAATGCACATCGATTTTTCTATCGTTTCGGTTTAACCGTTATTGTATTCGAATTTGATTTACAAAATTTTCAATTATTCAAAAGTAACGACCGAATTCAAGTGATTGACGTTACAGATTTGCCGACGAATGAAAACGAACAATTACTCGTTCAAGTTCAACGTATCTACCGGCAACTTCGACCACATTTACCCGAAGATCAATCGACTTATATCAAACAAATTCGAGACATATGTCGAATGGGTCCTGCTCGATTGATTCTCGCACTCGATGATCAACGTCAAGTACTCGGTCTGTCGATGTATCGCGTTACGAGAAATGTGAATTATTCTCAACATATCTATTGCGATGATTTAGTTACCGATGAAACGAAACGAAGTACAGGGGTTGGCCGATGTTTGATTAATTATATGAAAAGTCAAGGCAAAATCTTGGGTATCGATCGATTGATATTAGATAGTGGTTGTCAACGAGCGCAAGCACATCGATTTTATTATCGTGAAGGTCTCGTTATTAGTCAGTACGGATTTACGATGTCGATTTAAATAAATACATTTGAAAAATAAAAAAAAAACAATTGATTAGTCTTTGGTGAGAGTAGAAAGTTTGTCTTTGAGTTGGGTAACTCTACTTTTGTATGCAGGAATCTTCTCGTAGATGATGATGGATTTTTTCAAGCAATCATAAGCATCAGTTTTCCAATTGTTTTGTTCGTTATAAGTCGAGAGAATTTCATAACTTTCGCCTAATGAAACGATATTTTTCGGCAGATCATAGAGCGTTTGTTTAGTTGCTCGATAGAGTTGTTCGAATGATGAATCAGACGAATATAATTGTGTAAAAAATGGTTCAGTGAACATTTCATGATAAATATCTTGTATATCATTCCAATAGAAACGAGTCAATGAAGAATCGTGCGTTTGATCTAAGAATTTGCCAATACAATCGAGAGTTTCGAGAGATTCAATTGTCCAAAGTTCATTCTGAAGATTGAATAATTCGGTTTTATATTCTGAAATTGATTGTTCGTCTTCCATTTCTTCGAAAAATGAAACAATCAATCGACATAAGAGAATACGATCGAATATAGGAATATCCGATGAATGAAGTTCAATTGCTCGGATATTCGTATTTCGTTCTTTGTCTGATTGAAGATACAGAGAGAATAATTTTAATAGACCATAATTAACTGCACTTTTCATTGTTCCTTCGGATTTAATGAGATCTTGAAGAGTACAATAGATTTCTAGAGCTGTGCTATATTCGTCTTCGGATGTATAGTAAGCAGCTAGTGCCATTAATAAATTAACAGATTGATTTAGTTCAAGTAGATTGACCAATCGAGTCCAATCAAGATCATTTTCGAATAATAATTGATAGAGTGTAATAATTGTTTCAGGTATATTGTAGAGTTTTTGATAGATTTCAAATAGAACTAAATTTGCTTTTGCTATATCTTCATTTGAATTATTTAATTGAACATTGATATCATAGATTTTTTTGTAAGTATTTAATAGATTAAGCCATTGATTTCGATGAGAAATATTTTCTGATTTGGAGAATGACGCTTCATAACCGTCGATGGTTTTTAAGAGAAAATCATGAAAGAATTTGATGATTGACAATGGTCTTTCTTCGATTTCCTTGTTCGGCAATGAATATTTAACCAAACTAGCTAATTTCACTGCATATTTTTTGAAATATTTAAGTGCCATTTCATTATCACTAAGATTAAAATATGCTTGAGCAAGTTCATTAGGTCGTACTTTATCACTAATTGATTTCGATGAGAGAGCACGTACAGATTTATTAGATGAAGGACGTTCCGATTTATTGGACTTCGGACGTTGTGATTCAATAGAATCCGGATGCTCAGACTTTTTGGAGTCAGGACGATGTTCCGATTTATTCGATTTAGGGCGCTGGGATTCGGTAGATTTTGGACGTTCTAATTCATTGAATTTAGGATGTTGTGATTCAGTAGACTCTGGACGCTCAGATATTTTGGAATTAGGGCGTTGAGATTTACTTGATTGAACGCGTGAACGAGCTTCTTTGTTTTCTGTTTCAGTAGTAGAGCTTTTTTCGTCTTTGTTTTCATCAACTTCACTGGTATCTTGTTCTTCCTCGACTTTATTTGCATCATCTTCCAGCTCGTTATCATCATCTTGTTCTTCTTCGACTTTATTTGCATCATCTTCCAGCTCGTTATCATCATCTTGTTCTTCTTCGACTTTATTTGCATCATCTTCCAGCTCGTCATCATCATCATCATCATCTTCTTCTTTGATAGCATCTAATTTTTCTTGATTTTTTTCGAGAAGTTTTTCTAGAATTGTTCGAATTGTTGTTTGAGATTCGTGTGTTCTATCAAACGCTTGTTGCCAATAGTAATTACTTCCAAAATAATCTTCATCATTGAAACAAAGATGACCAAGCCGATATTCGATTGATATTTGCTTATCTCTATCAACTGTTCCGTCTAATGCTTTCATAAGATTTTCTTTAATTTCATTTGTCATACCATAATATAATCTTTTATATGTTTCACTTAGTTCTTCGTAGAGTAAGAACGAACTTTTATCGTTATCATTTTTAAATATTGTTAATTTTAAATCTAATTGTATTGCTTGTTCAAACAAATCCATTGAATCTTTACCATCGGATGACTTCTCCGAATCAGGAATCAATGCACGAGCAAGAGACAAATAGATATAAACAAGATTACGTAGAACCTGTGCAAATGTTTCGCCATTTTTCGGACAAAGACGAGCTGTCAATAACATTTGCAAACGCTCATAAGATACAATCGAAGCATCATCATTTTCAATGATTTCAATGACATATTCTGAAAGATTCTTTTTTACTACCGTGACTCGTTCAGTTTGAAACTGATGTGCAATAGTAAACATATTTGATTTGGCATATAATTTCGCTAGATTTGTATTCATTCGTTTAAGAGCTTCAATATTTTCTTTTGTTTCCGTTTGATTCTCTTCATCAGTATCCGCTGATGTTTGTGCTTGTTCATAGAATTCTTTTGCCATATCTAATTTATCCATTTGACAATAACAATCTCCCAAAAGAAAATAATTCAAACGTATATCTCGATGATTACTCGACATATTATCAAGTTGAATTTCGATTGCTTTTTCATAATAACTAATAGCATTCTTCGAATCATTCTGTTGAAAAGCGCACGATGCGTGTAATTGATAGTTTCGTACGAGACTCGGATGATTCGGTGAGTAATGTCGTTGTTTTAAATCAAATGATAATCTCGAACGTTGCAACGCTCTTTCATATCGTTTAGCTAATAAATGTGCTTCAGCTAGATAATCGTTGATAATCATTCGAAGATGAATAGCTTCGTTTTCATTCGGTGTTTTCATTAGTAATTTATCGATACCAGCGAGTTCTTTCAGTGCTTCTTCGTAGGCTGCTGTTTTCGTCATGGTTAACATTCGTAAAAGTATGCCGACCATCGACGAAAGATCGTAATCTTGTGTATCTAAAATTCGTTTGTAAACAGCGAGTATACCTTTGGAATTTCTTTGTGTAATACAAATATTTGCAAGAAGATATGAACTCATTCCTCGAAGACATTCAACTGCTTTTTCGTAGATGCATTTTTTTGCGTAGAGTAGCCCGAGATATTCTCCTCCATTCGATGTATTCTCATTTTGAGAATAATATTCGAATGCTTGTCGATAGGCATCGGCAATGAATTGATTCGAAATGATGATTCGTGAGCTACGAGTCGACGAGAGTAACTCATCGAGAAAGGATTTAAATTCATGACCGATACTTTGAGTCCAAAGTGCCATGGCTTTATCGAATTCTGTTCGATAGGCATAACAAGCTCCGATAATTGAATAGAATTTCGCTAGATCTCGTTGACTTGTTGTCTGTTTGAATTCGTAAGTTTTCAATAATGAAATCAATCGTTCATTATAGAACGAAATCACAGCATCGTAATAATGATTTCGTGCATATTCACAAATGATATCCATACGAGCTTCAGTTATTTTCGGATGTGATGCAGGCAAAGTTGATTCGTAGATATCTAAAGCTTCACGAAATTTCTCGTTAGCTAATGAAGAATTCGTCGGATTTTTCACGCTAAGTAAATGTCCGTAGGCAAGACAAAGATCTGCCGAGAGAAGACGTCGTTCGAGAGCATCATGTGAGATTTTCGTATTTCGTTTGTATAAATCATACGAACTCTGAAAATTACTTTCGGCTTCATCGTATTCTTTTCGTGCATATGCAACTTGACCTAATGTCGAATAGAGTTCAGCGAGATGTTGCTGTGCATGTTTGGGCTCTCGTTTTTGTATTCGAATGCCTTCTTCAAGATTTTCTTGAGCTTCATCTAACTGTCCAAGACTGAGATGTGTTTGTCCAATGTAATTAAATATTTCAGCAAGAGAATTATTATTCGAAAATTGTAATCGAGCTTGAGTATCCAGTGCTTTTTGATAACAATCCAATGCTTCACCGTACAATGTCTGTCGAAAATAGATCGTTCCAAGAGAATTATATACAGCAACTAAATTCGTATCGTTCTCCAATTGTTTACTGTCGATTAATTGTGTTAGATAACGTTTGCTCACACGATCTTCGCCTAATTCAATTAGGTAACGAGCTAAGAGAATGCTGAGTGTTGCTTGTGATGCATGTTTAACTTTAGCTTTCATTGAATCGAGCAGTGGCCGGTTGAAATCTCGTGCAAGGAGTTTAATTCGTTTGATATTCGCATCCGATGGTTCATTATCGATATCACAGATTTGAAATGTTGCGCCCATGTTAAATAGAATTTCTTCTTCTTCAGGATGAAATGAGATCGATTGAATATCAGCAAAAGCCGAACAAGATACAGCGGGATCAATAGTTATTTCATAGAGAATAACAACATCGTTTCCTTGTTTGCGTAATTTAGCTGCAGCATATTGAAGACTGATTTCTTTATTTCGAGATGTGGATATGAATCCATTGATACTGATGATTGCATCTTTTTGATCTTTCGATTCGACTAATGTATCGAAATCAGTTCGATTTAATTTATCAGCTCGATAGACAATCAATTTCGATGATAATTTCGTTTGTGAATGAGCTCGTTCAATCATTTGACAGAGATCACTGATATAATATCGATGACACATGAGTAATTCGAAATTTTCCAAACGAAGAATATTATTCATTTGATCGAATATTGGAGCTTCATTGAACGAATACCACCAAATTGCATTATCGAAATTAAGTATTCCGCCGATGGACGAGAGTTTCTTCGATGTTTTATTATTAAAATCAGTTTCTTTTCGAAAATAAGACATTCGAAATGTTTCAGCATACAAACGTTTTGTTTTCCATCGATTCAATTTCTCTCGATCGTAAACATTCTAACAGACAGAGACAAAAAAAGAATTCAAAACGATCGTTTCTCAATCAAACATACGAGCTGATTGATATTCACATTGGGCCGTTGACTTTCGAGATATTGTTCACATGTTTCAATCATATCTGTTCGTGCGAGATCCATATCAAATCGTGTAAATGCATCGTTCTGTTTTCCCATGCAGAGAAAGATTTCCTTGATTCGTCGAAACCATAAATGCGAACAAGCAGCTTGAGAGAGATCTGTTATCGATTTCTTCTGTGCTTTGAACACTTTCGTTGGCAAGACAAGATCCGTATCTCGCGTTCGAAAAGCAAAAAATTGCGTCATATCTCGAGACATAATCGATGCTTTACGAGTACTTGTATCAACAACGAATGTGTTCTGATGGCTAGCTATGGCTGGCAGAGGTGTTTTCGCTCGTTCAGATGCAATCGGAGGATTAAATGAATTTGATACTGCATTTGGCAATGGTTTTTCGTGTAATAAATCATCGGTACTTTCGTTGAGTTCATTTGAACCGGAATTCATTCGCTCCATTCTTGTGCTTCAGAATAAATTTACTAAAGCCAACTTTACTTTGAAAACGAAAAGAAAATAAGAGAATTTTTCTTCTTTTTTTTTCTTCTTTTGACGTCAAAGTTGGCAAACAGCGAAACCAAGAAAATTATCTCATTATCGAAATGATTGAGTGCAACATACGAGAAAAAATAGCAACAGTTTGTTGACATACGAAAATTAAATAATCACCGACTGATCTTCTAAATTTAGTATAAGCGAATTTGCGTTCGATTCTTTGGACGCGTGTGGGAGTTTGCTGACATCTATCTTGCCTCTCTCAGGCAACGTGTTATAATAAGCAATGACAACATTTTCTTGTCCATTCTGTATGTTAGACGAGTTGCTAGGCTTATTGAAATTTCAAAATAAATAACTATTTCTCAATTAATTAATCTCAACAAAAACAAATGGATATTGCAACACATTCGACTAAGTTGCCCGACACAACTGGTTATATTGTTCGACCAAATTTCGAAGAGAAATTTCGTTCAACTAAAGTCCAAGAAATTCTCTATTCATGCATAAGTGAAGTTCTTGGCGATAAAAAATTCGAACAAGATGCTTGTCCTGAATGGACAAAAACAAGTACGAATCAATCATCGATCTTCTAACACACGCTTTGGGTTTTTTCTTTTTTTCAGTTACGATAAATATACGTGATCGACTCAAAACATCGAATATGAAATTCGATCGATACAAATTCATCGTTCAATGTATCATAGGCGAGAATAAAGGACAAGGAGTTAAATATGGCTGTCGATGTTTATGGGATAGTGACACAGATGGCATGGCTGAATATGTCTATTTGAATGAAAGTCTTTTTTGTGCCGTAGCTGCTTTTGGAATTTTCTATTATTAATCTCATTCAATAATAAAATTCAATTCATATCCGTCCAATTTTGTATTGTAGATTTCCAAAAAAAAGGCTAAACTATGGCTGACATTCTTTTTGAGGATATATTCGAAGTAAAAGATATTGATAGTGGTGGTAAAAAATTTCTTCGAGGTAAAATTATTTATTTATCTATCGAATCGAATGATTTGTATTCGTTTGATTTATTTGCTTTTAGTTTCACGTATCTTTTGCGAATCAGAATCGTTTAAAATGGATTTGATTCTCGATGTCAATACACAAATTTATCCTATGAGTCTCGGTTCGTAAAAAAAAATACTCAATACACATAATCTGATAAGAACATAAGTAGTCTCTTTAAATACGTCCAACGAGGAAATTTAATCGTTAAAAAGAGAAAGAAAATTATTGATCACAGCTGTTTCTCTCGGATTACTTTTCTTTACTAAGCACATCGAAACGAATCCTTGAACGGTATAGTAGAGTTCAATAAGATATTGCATACAGCTGACTTGATTTTATTTGATAATAAACGAAGAAAGAAAAGGACGACCGACCGTTCGTATGCATACGTTAAGCTCTCTCATAGTGTATAGTAAAAGAACGATTACGTGAAGTGCCATAAAAATAAAAACTTTAAGAAGATACTTTTCTTTCTTTCTCTCGTTCTCTCGTAATAAAACTTCGATTCAAATTGCATTTCTTCGTTTTCTCTTTCAGGTGACAAATTTCGTTTGAAAATCTGCACGACTCTCCGTGAAGATGGCAAGCCTGATACAGGCGAATATGCTCAACACGATAATGCACCGAGTCGTGCCGATCAATTCGAATATGTAATGTACGGACAAGTCTATCGTATTGAAGGCGACGAATCCGGCTCGGATACAGCATCGACATTGTAAGTAACGTGAAACAAAAACTGCTTGTGTTTCGTTGATGTGCTCGTGCCCGACAATGCTTTTGCACGTGATCGCCCTTAGACTGTAAATGCATTGGTCTGGTACGAACTAGTGAAACGTGTTCGTCGTTGTTGTTGTTTAGTTAAACGGACATTTGTCATGATTTTCGATTCTTATTTAGGTCAGCCTATGTCTCTTTCGGTGGTCTACTTATGCGTTTAAAAGGTGATGCAAACAATTTACATGGATTTAAAATCGATTCCAATGTCTATTTACTAATGAAAAAATTGGCTTTTTAAAGCACAAAAAAAAAAAACTTTTCTCTTTGTTCTTGCTGTTCATTTTTTTCATTAATTCAGAAAAAAAAAGAAAATTATTCGATAGATACATATACGTACATGAATTCGTAGTTCTTTTTTAAGCGCCTTAAAATCTTATTCTAATCAGTTTATTTTTCAAAAATCTTATTTTCCAATGTCAAAGAAAAGTAAACAATTTGAGACAGATCTTTTTCGGCATGTACTCAATTCATTAAGTCAATTCGATTTTCCCCAACAAAATCTTTGTCAATGTCATGTTTACAATCGAAATACGAATGCAATCGAAAACGAACCTACGGTTCCAACACAATTGTATCCACATATGAGAAAAGTTTATAATGATGAAACAGATCGACTGGAACAAGTTCATATAACGATGTCGACAGTTAAACCTGAACAAGAAATTGTTAATCAACAAAAAAGTCAACGTCGACGTGCACGTATATCGAAACAACGTGCCGAAGTGTTGATAACTGAATATTGTAAACGAAATATTGTTAATAAATTGAAAGCTTCGAGAATGAAACGAAACTACTCATCATTTCTTCATTAGAATTTTTATTTTTAAGCGGAAAGAGCAAAAAAATGCTAACAAAATCATATATTTTAGATTCTGAATTAATATTTTGTTATTGTTCTTTTTTTGTGTAGAAACAAAAAAGGGGAAAACTAATGTTTTGTCTAATTGTATAAATCATCATCTGGATTGTTGTTATTGTTAGTAGTTGGTTGTTGATCAGGAAAACGAAATTGTGAACCAAAACCGCGTGATTGTTGTAATGTTTGAGCGAACATTTCGTATTTACGAATGTCATTATCACTAACTGATCGTCGAGCGAATCTCATTGCTTCTTCGAAATGATCACGACGAATTTCCGGTACAAGATCGGGCTCATCCGAGTCCATTGCAGTTTGTCCTGTACGTACTCGTTCTTTTTCTCGTTTAAGATCGGATTCAATCGATTCTCGAATGGCTAATTTACATGCTCGTTGACAAATTTCAGTTAAATCAGCTCCACTAAAACCTTTGGTTGCTGTTGCCAATAGATTCAAGTCAACATCTCGAGCAATCGGCGATTTTCGTAATGCAGCTTTGAGAATAGCTAATCGAGATTTATCATCCGGCAATGGGATGTAAATTAATTGATCGAGACGACCTAAACAACAATCGAATTATTTAGTTGTTCGAGTTCCGCGTTTTACCTGGTCGAAGAATAGCCGAATCGATGATATCTGGTCGATTGGTTGCACCAATGATGAAAACGTTCTTTTTTGCGCCCATACCATCCATTTCAGTTAGAATTTGATTGATAACTCGATCAGCAGCACCACCACCATCGCCAACACTTCCACCTCGAGCTTTAGCTAAAAAGAAATCAAATTTATTGATCTTCTATTAAGAGAAAAAGGCGTCGTCTTCGTTTACCAATCGAATCTAATTCATCAAAGAACAAAACACAAGGTGCAGCTTGACGAGCTTTGTCGAATACATCTCGAACATTCGCTTCGGATTCACCGAACCACATGGTCAACAATTCAGGACCTTTGACCGAAATGAAATTTGCTTGACATTCATTAGCAATAGCTTTTGCTAATAATGTTTTACCTAAACAGAAATAAAAAAACAACAACATTTTCTCTCTTTTGCAAATCGTATTAACGTACCACAACCCGGTGGACCATAGAAAAGAACACCACGTGATGGTGTCATGCCGAATTTTAAGAATTTTTCGGGATGTTCAACTGGATATTGAACTAGTTCTTGTAATTCTCGTTTGACATTTTCAAGACCACCGACATCGTCCCATGTTGTTGTTGGAACTTCGACAACTGTTTCTCTCAAAGCCGATGGATTCGATTGGCCAAGTGCAAATCGAAAGTTATCATGTGTGACAGCCAATGAATCGAGAACTTCGGCATCGATTGTATCTTCTTCTAAATCGATGACGTCCATTTTCTCTCGAATTTGTTGAAGAGCAGCTTCCGAACACAATGAAGCTAAATCTGCACCGACATAACCGTGTGTTTCATTGCCAATTTGTACAAGATCGACATCATCACCTAATTTCATATTTTTTGTATGAATACGAAGAATTTCTAATCGACCGACGGCATCTGGGATGCCAATGTCGACTTCACGATCGAATCGACCGTAACGACGAAGTGCAGGGTCAATCGAATTGGGCCGGTTGGTTGCAGCCATGACAATAACATGTGATCGTTGTTTGAGACCGTCCATAAGAGTTAACAATTGTGAAACAATACGACGTTCGACTTCACCGTGTGTTTTTTCTCGTTTAGGAGCAATGGAATCGATTTCATCGATAAAAATAATGGCTGGCGAATTTTTTTCAGCTTCTTCGAACGCTTTTCGAAGATTCGACTCGGATTCACCGGCTAATTTCGACATTATTTCCGGACCGTTGATTAAGAAGAAGAACGCACCTGTTTCATTGGCAACAGCACGTGCAATCAACGTTTTACCCGTGCCCGGTGGTCCATAGAGAAGAATACCACGTGGTGGTTTAACACCGATTGTTTTGAACAATTGAGGATGTCGTAATGGTAATTCAACCATTTCTTTAATTTGTGCTAATTGTTTTCGTACACCACCGATATCATCATAGCCGATTTCATTCAATGACGCATCTTCTTCTTCACGTTTGATTGGATCACCTTCGCAATGTATCACAGTCTCAGGAGCAACGATACAATACGGTGATGGATCGGTTTCAATGACTTTAAATTCGACAGCACGCATAGCTGCACGAACAATGAACACATCACCTTTTCGAACAGGTCGATAAGCTTCAAGAAAATACGGTTTCAAATAGACTTCGAATAAATTGCCTGTTATGCCTTCGACACTATCATCGATTGGTAAAACATGAACACGTTTACCATATTTAATATCTTGACATGGTTGAACTGAAGCAACATCACCGGATCGTACACGTAGATTGTTTCTTACGACACGATTCATTCGAATATGATCATTCGGACAAGTATCGTCAGCAAGAACAATACAAACTGTTTCACGACGTTTTTTGCCTTTTAGAAGAACTGTATCACCACGAAATAATTGTAATTCGTCCATTTTTTGTTGTGATAATGCAACGACACTGTTATCGTCATTGACAGCATCGGAAATAATCAAACGGTTTGGCCGTTGTTTACGATCTAAAATCGCTGTTGCATATTTATCTTCTTTAGTTGGGTCTACTGCTTTAGCCATAGTTCGGAAAAATTTAATATTTAATTTATCTACAACGAAGAAAATATGATATAAAAAACTGTAAACTAGAAAATATTCTCTTGGCTATTCGTAGGCGTTAGAGAAATTGTTGATGATGATGTTGTATTGGAGTTTAGTAGAGAACGAGAATTTTGATGATTCTAAATAGAAGAAAAGAACGAGAACGAATGATTTATTTGTTTGTTTCGAAAGTCGATTAAAAGCGAACAGAAAGAGAGGAGCGAATGTTTAGGATAAATTTAAAAGTTCAGCTTGTTGAAGGACGATTTCATCGAGATTGTCCGATGTTAATTGTTGCTGTTCGACTATCGATGGTCGTCGTGATGTTTGCATTTGAACTAGTTGCATGTAGTTATTTCCGAGGCCGAATTTCGTCATCGTATTTAGAACGTATTCGCTCGATGCCAATTGTGTGCCGTACTGAGCAACGTACATTTGAGGATCGACACGAACTGTACCAAGTTCGCGAATGTTTTTAACGAGATCGACTCGTGGAGCGTCATAGGTGATGACGGTATTTTTCTGAACGGAATTTTGAATGATCGGTGGAGCACGTTCGACAACGACTCGACGTTCTTCTTGGGGTTTATAGGGAAGCCATTTTTCGATGATCACTGACTGGGGTTTTGAGGGCAGAGGAGCTTGCCGTTCGACGATGACTTTTCGTGGGGGAGGCGGAGGAGCTGGTAGATATTTAGTGACAATTCGTGGCGGTTCCATCGGAGGTGGAATAGGTGGTTGTTCACGAATGACAATTGGAGGTGGAGTGACAGGAGCTGGTGGTTGCTGACGAATAATCAATGGAGGTGCTTCGGGTGGTTGTGGTGCTCGAATTTCTCGAACAATGATAGGCGCTGGTGGTGGAGGAGTTGGTGGTTGTAAGTAACGAATTGCTACATCTTGTTGATAGGTAATTCGTCCGTTATTTGGTCGATGAATTTGTTCAGGATTTGAATCTTGATTGATAGGATATTCGTTGAAATTGATCATTGTGCCAGTATTTTGAAATTGTTGATGAAATTCATTTGTTGGCGATAGACGGTATCCTTCGACATCGATTTCCGAAAAATGCGAATTGTCAATATATTTTTCCGACATTTGCATGATGATACTCTGTTTTCCTAACTATCTATTTAAATACCTCATCTCCTCCTCTTCCCGTCGGTGAATAATTCAACGATTGATTATTCATGTGTAACTCGATTACTCACCTGTGAGGGTTTTTTTTGATATAATTGAATAGTAGATTCATACAAACGTTGCCCATAATAATGCCCGAATTCATTTCGAAAATATTCCAGATTTTGTGGTTCTGAATGAGATGTACGGTAAGCATTAGGAATGTATTTCTAAAATTTCAAATGATTCCAATCGAAATATTATTTCTCTCATTCTCGATCAATTTCTTACGAGTATAATCTGATTTACTCGTTTAACCGTATTCTTATCTGAGGGTGATAATGCTGAATTTTCATGTAATTTAGTTATTCGTTCACCAAGAATTTTAATAATCGGAAAAACTAATCGTTCAATTGTCTAGAATTGTCAAATTATAATTGCAAAATGTCGACAACTATTTCTTACCTCTTGTCCCATTTCACAAAGGCCAATCAGTGCACCATAGTGTGTCACAAGAGACAATCGTTCGTTATGAAATGTTTGCAAATAAATTCCGACAATTCGATTTCTCAAACCGTGAACATTGGTCGCAAACATTCTGTTAAAAAAAGCCGATCATCTTTTTTCAATTTATCGATTTTGTTGATTTTACTTGATCATAAGAGCGCAGCATTTAGCAGCGTGATCCCGTAGTTCCCAATGATCGTCAGTATCTGGCTGTGCACAAATTTGTTTCGAAAGAATGCAAGACATAATCGCGGGAAATAATTGATGAAGCTAAATAAGAAACTTTGGTTGTTTTTTTTTCGAGAAACTTTCTTCTCTTATTCATACATATTTTTCACAATACAAGGATTTATTTTCAATCAATGCATTGATCATTTGTATAAGTGATTTTAAATAGACTAGACTGTTCTGTTGAATGTTCACTTTAATACCTTCGCAGATAAACAAAACAAGACGAGGTAGAATCTGATGAAGACCAGTTTCAGTTGTTAGACTCTCGATAGCTTTCTAATTGGATAAATAAAGATTTGAAGATATAATCTATGAATTCGTACTTTTTGTTTGTGACTATCCTTGTCGATACAAGCTTCAGTTATTTCTTTATAAAATATTTGTTGTTCCTGAAAATACCCAAAAAACAAAAGTTCGAGAATATTCGATTGTTTTCGGTTTTATCTTACCAACGACAGTTCGTGTGGGTTTGACGTTCGGATTTTCACTGAATCAACATTATAACGCTTTTTTGCCACAAGTTTTGTCTACGAAATTTTTCAAAATGTTTTTCTTTGAAACGACCTTGAGACACATACTGAATCTGCCGTAGCGGTTTCGTGAGGATTTTCATTGATCGTCGGCTGTTTACCTTCGATTGCAAGCCAATGCGCTAAAAGCCCAATGGGTTAATTTGCATGAATCAAATCCCGAGAACAAACCTCGAAGTGACACATCCAATGGTACTTTGGGCAAAGGTAATTTTGCTAGTTGATCAAGTGAAATTTCGTGCTGACTAGAGGTGATGCATGAAGCGACAGGAAACAATGGCTACGAGGAAGAAAAACCACAACTACACGAAATTTCGTTTCGCAAGAGAAATTACATCTAAATATCGAGTTTTCAATGCCGATTCGAAATCTTCGACTAACATATGTGTTCGTCGACATGTTCGAGAGAATTTAAGTGCGTCCTAGAAAGGAAAAAACGAAAATCTTGAAATGGATTCTTCCTTGGTTTTTTCCTACTTACCAATAAAAGAAATTGGACAATACCAGTTGTTTCAAGAGTTAGAAATCGAACTGACTCGTCCGATAGGTTCGAACATTGATTGTTGTTAGCAATAGATCGAATTGTTGAATAAGGAAAATGTATATTGAGCTCATTTGTTGTCATCTTTTGCCGAAAAAAAACAACAATAGTGTTTTGCTCACATGATACAACAATGTTTCGTGATAAAATACTAAAAAGTTACCTTTTATATACAGAAAGGGTTAGTCATACGACTGGTTCGGATTGTGCAAGTTCGAAAAGAAAACGTTTTCTTTTTTGAATCATTATATATTCAACCTATCAACTGTCGACAAGTCTTATGCAGAATAGAATCATTTTATTTCTTTTTTTCCTTATTCAGCTACTTGGATTAAATAAACTTATTTTAAAATATGCTGGAGAGTAAAAAAAAGGAAGAGAGAAAACAAACGTCATGGTGACTGTGCATCGAAAAAAGAGGCATTTGCGTTTAGTCATCGGAAATAGAAAGTTCTACGAGGTGTTCTGTGTTGGTTCTTCATCAATGAATAAAAAATTGACACCGACAATGAAATAGATGACGCCATCGAACACCTTTAAAACAGATGTCATTCAATTTCAATTAGTAATCGAATGTTCACGTACGAAGATTTTGAATTCAGACAGAAAATCAATTAAAAGTCACTGTAAATCAGAATGTGTAATTAGTATGACCTTTTGCAACAATTCATCAGACATCATTGGTTCTTGCATCATCGAACGAAAACGAATGAGTCATAGACGAAGACGAATATTATAGTTTCTCCTCTTTTGGTCAAGTTTTTGAATATCTAACGATGCAAAATCTTTGTCTAACCAATACTCGAACAGTAGTTTTAAGTGATTTAACCGGTGCAAATGCAGTTCGACGTTTTGCTGTTGATTCCGATAAGCAAACGATCTATTTGCTAACATCATCTTCGATTTATTCATTAGCATTAGAGAATGAATATCTTCAATCGATCTATTCATCACCGGATTCGACTGTTCAAACTGAAGATCTTTGTTTTCTTTCGGAATTAAACCATTTAATATTCGGTCTTTCCAATGGTGATCTACTTTCTCTACAATTCGAAGATGAATTCGAATTCAATGCAAATGTAATCGGAACATTAGAAGAATGTATACATGAGGTGAGATCAAGTCCTGATCAACAGATACTTGTTATTGCAACAGGAACTAAAGTTCTTCTCTTATCTCCACATAATGATTACGAACCAATTGCAGAAAATCCTCTTGATACAGCTGACTTCGGTGAACAACAATTAGTTAACGTTGGTTGGGGTTCGAAAACAACGCAATTTCATGGTTCACTTGGAAAAAAAGCTGCTCTCGAAACAACGAATCCACTTCCGACTCGATTACATTCGGAATTTGATGACAAACGAAGTCATGTTGTTTGGCGTGATGATGGCGATCTATTCGCTGTTTCATTTATTTCTCTAACAAATCAATGGCGAACAATAAAAATCTACAATAAAAACGGACAATTACAAGCAACCAACGAATTATCATTGAATGGATACATTGAATCGGCTTTTGCATGGAAAATCAGTGGCGAACTAATTGGTGCAGCTATGAGATTTAATAATGGACAAAAGCTAACAATTAGTTTCATGGAAAAGAATGGTTTGAAACATGGCGAATTGATACTTGATAATCAATATCAATATGTTGAACATTTATCTTGGAATAAAGATTCGAGTATACTCGCAATTGTTCTTCGACAAGAAGTAAAATGATCTCATTCGAAAGATTTTTTTATCTTTCTTTCTTTCTTTTTAAGAAACAATCCATTCTTCAACTTTGGTCATCGAGTAATTATCATTGGTATTTAAAACAAACATTTCCTTTCGAAACGAATACAAACATTCAAATGATTCAATGGGATTTGGATCAAGCAAATAAACTCCATTTTCTAACTAATCAAGGTCAATATCAAACAATGACTTGGTCGTGGACAAGTCAAGTGAGTTATACAAATGCACGTTCACTTGTCTATCTCATCGATGGATCACGTTTACTCATCTCGGATTTTACACATTCATCGATTCCACCGCCAATGTCATCGTATGAAATCACTTCACCAACGTCGATTCTTGCAGTTGCGTTCGATGAAGATGTCAATCAATTGATTTTGATTCTCTCCGATCGATCGATTGCGATCTGTGGACCGAATCCATCGGATAACAAAGAATTTCCAACAATCAATCATCTCGAAGGCAATCGATATCTCCAATATGTAAACACTCTCATTCCATCATCAGAATCGCCAATTCAATCGCTTGCAAATGCAACACATTTTCGTTTGATTAATAATCAAATATATTTCATCGAAAATAATCAATTGCTAATTTACAATCTCGAAAATCGAGTATTAACTAAACATAAACTAAATTTCAATTGTTTAACAACAACTATCAATCATCAAGAAAGCAAACATTTATATCTTCAAGATGAACATGGTAAAATCTATCTCTTCGATCAAAATGAATTCCATAGTAAAATGCTTTTTCCTCGTGCATGTCCGCAATTCTCTGTCATTGCCAATGGGCAATTTCTTGGTCTCACAGAGAACTATCGTTTGTATCTCAATACAACTGAATTAGCACATAATTGCAATTCATATTTCATTCATGATAAAACCATTCTCGTCTATTCAACATTGCAACATCAATTAGTTTTTCGTTCGTTGATTAACGATCAACAAATGTCCGAGATCAGCTATCGACGAACAGGTTATTTCTTTTTCGTTTTCAAACAAAAAAGATGATTGTGTTTTTTTTCAAAGAACGTGGAACTCGAATTGTTTGTACGGCTTATACGGATTTGAAACTTGTTCTTCAAATGCCACGTGGCAATCTCGAGACGATCTATCCGCGTCCGTTGTTACTCACTTACATCAGTTCGGAATTGCTCGATCCCAATGTCAAAAACTACAAACGTGCATTCGAATTAATGCGTAAGAATCGTTTGAATTTAAATTTTCTCTACGATTATAATCCATCGCAATTCATCGATAATCTACCTCAATTTATCGCCAATGCACGAAACGATGATGACATCTGTTTATTTCTCAGTGAAATCGATAATGAAAAAAATACACGAAATGAATACATGAAATATATTCTTAAATACGATGATACGATTGTGATCGATCAATCGAAATGGTATCCGAAAGCGAATTTAATTTGTGAACGTTTTCGTTCGTATCTTCAAACACCGGGGAATATCAATTCGATTCTAACAAGTTATGTTAAACAATCACCATCGAATCTCGAAGGTGCATTAAAATTTCTCAACGAACATCCTCAATCGTTCGATGCAGCCATTCGTTATATGACGTATTTCATTGACATCGATCGATTGTATGATATTGCGTTGGGCACGTACAATTTCGATCTTGTTTTAATGATCAGTGAAAAAACTCAAAAAGATCCGAAAGAATATCTACCGGAATTGAATCAATTACGTTTAATAACCAATGTTCATTGGAGAAGATTTCGAATCGATTGTCGATTGAAACGTTTTCGAAAAGCCATTGAAAATGCTTGCGAATATCTAATCGAACAAATACTCAATCCAACTGACGAAAATATTGAGAAGAACTTTCATGAATTTGTTAATATTCTTGAAACACATCGTTTCTATCGAATTGCTCTACGAAAGATTCTTTCGAGTGCAGAAATACAGTCAACGATGAATTATGTCAAAAATGTCATTCAATTATACGGTGATTATCTCGTAACGAAAAAATATTATATCGAAGCGGGGCTTGTTTACGAACGAGCTGAATTGTACGAATTAGCGAGTCAAGCGTTTCGGCAAGGTAAAGATGTGCAAAACGCCCTTAAATTATTGCCACAGCAATCATGTCAACAAATCAACGAACAATATCGTTCGTTAGCCGAACAATTTCGTCATGATTTACTCTATGTTGATTCGGGTCAAATCTTTGAAATCTATTTGAATGATTACGAAGAAGCACTTGTCTCGTATGTTCAAGGTCATGAATGGTCGCATGCCAATCGATTATTTTTTACAACACTTAAAAATCGTCGAGATTTATACGAACATGAATTTCTCAGTGCATTCAATCATTTCTATGATGACATACAAAAACAAATTCGAACTGATCAAGACAAATTTCAAGAATATCTTCAACGATTAGCCGTTCTTCGTACGAATCTTTTTCAACATATCAAAGAAATACTCGATTCAGGTCGAGATTATGATATCGACGAGAACGATGATCAATCCGATGACGAATTTGGTGGTGCTGGTGATGATCGAAGAACGATTGCAACACGAACAGCCGATGACAACGGATCGATTCGAACACGTTTAACGAAAAAATCAGGCTCAGTATCATCGAGTAAGAAATCTCAACGACGTGCTGCTCAACAAGCCGAGAAATTAGTTCAACTGAAACAAGGTTCGAAACATGAAGATCTCGCACTTGTTCGAGAACTTTGGTTGTTGATAACAAAATTCGATCGATTAAATATCGATATTCGGCATGTAATTAAAATTTGTTATCAGATAAGTACGCACGAACGATCACTTGAATATGAATATAAAGGTGAAGCATTGCAAAATCAATATTCAAACTTGATGACTACGATTGAAAAAGAGCTGCCTGCAATTTGGTTGACTACTCCTGATCA
>Ga0209935_1000254_pt1 | contig 165631 bp, 154 predicted proteins | sample ThiBio_1000_plan_2_FD_183958 | JGI IMG/M metagenome (GOLD analysis project Ga0209935, IMG submission 183958) | Wastewater bioreactor microbial communities from Cape Town, South Africa - Thiocy_cont_1000_plan (SPAdes) | ecosystem: Engineered > Bioreactor > Thiocyanate-remediating >... | reverse complement strand
GCTTCGGCTTCGCGGAGAATACTGATGATCTGTTCGTCGGAAAAACGCTTCTTCATGGGGATGTCCTCATGTGGCTTATGAAGACATTACTAACATCGGGGTGTACTAATCAACGGGGAGCAGGTCAATATTGCTTGCGGCCATAGGGCTCGTTTGACCACAGATCGTATCCCCACTCCTTCAAGCTAAACGGTGGGTTGGCAACAACACAATCGAAGGTTTCTAAACGATCACTTTTTAAAAACTTAGGTTCGCGTAACGTATCCCCCCGAACAATATCGAAGTCTTCCTGACCGTGGAGGAACAGGTTCATCCGTGCAATAGCTTCCGTCGTCAGGTTTTTTTCCTGACCTTTGATTTTTAGCAAGCGCGGATCGCCACCGTTTTCTTTTACGTGGTGAATCGTCTCAAGCAACATACCGCCTGTGCCACAGGCTGGATCGTAAACACTCTCACCCGCTTTTGGATCGAGAATGTTAACCATCAAACGAACGATTGTACGTGGGGTGTAGAACTCACCAGCTTTTTTGTTAGCTTTGTCTGCAAAACGTTTAATCAGATACTCATATGCACGGCCCATGACATCATCACGGACACTTGCTACACCCAGATTCACCTTATTGAAGTGATTAAGTAGCGTAGCCAGTAACTCATCTGAAAGGCGTTCTTTATTGGTCCAACTGGCATCGCCAAAAATGCCATGCAGTTTAGGGTTTGCCAGTTCTATACCACGGAAGGAGTCTTTTAAGGCCTGACCAATGTCTTTGGTCTCAGCGAAAACATCACGCCAGTGGCAATTCTCTGGTATCTGAATGCGGTGAAACATCTTCCCCTTGGCAAGCTCTGCATCCCCAACCTTCTCCATCGCATCGGCAAATTCTTCGTCATATACATCACAAATGCGCTTGAAGAATAGGATTGGGAATATGTACGTTTTGTAATCTGACGCATCAATAGGCCCAGTGATAATATGGGCTGCATGCCAAAGATGGGCCTCGAGGTCTTTTAGATTAATCAGTGTCATTGTTTTCTCTTTTCGATTCTGCGACGCCGGAATCTTGTACAACAAAACATCTATGCCGTAGTTGAAAAGCAATCTTTTACTTCAGTCTTCGTCGTTAGACTTTCGGAAGCATTTTTTGAAAGCATAGTGCTATGGAGTTAACATCTGAGCCGGTAGGTTAGTATCGTAAGAATTATTACGCCCATAAACCAGCCTTTTTAACATCAGGCGTGATTAGTGTCGTTGTGCATGATTATAGTTATAACTTCATCATGACAGCGCCAGCATTGTGAGTGGGAATAGCAATTTTTCACGAATTTCAGACACAAAAAAAGCCGCCCTTAAGCGACTTTCATTTGCATCTTTTGGTGCGAAGGCCGGACTCGAATTTCACACCCAATAGACTGATATCAATGCAATTTATAATCAGGAATAAATAGTTATACCCGCACTTGTACCCACATGTTAAAATCCGTACAAAAAATAGACATTACTAGTGGGTATAAAGCCATACCAGTAGAACACCGATATGGACATCAAAGCAATATTCAGGCGGGCAGGAAAGTTTTCTTCAGAGGCACCAAAAGTTTGGTTTCGATATCTACTTGCTCATAATTCTCAATAAGCGCACGGACGAGATCATCAAGCGTCCAGAGCGTTAGTGGTATCGTCGAACGATCGGCTTCATATCGAGCATCTTTTGTAAAACCACCGGTACTGACATAAAGCCCGCGATCGTCTTTATGGCGACCGCCGATAAAGCTGCGTATCTGCTGACTCCCCATTTGCTCCCTGCGATGTTTTACCTCAACGATAATACGTGGATTTTCAAAACCGAACCCATCAGGTGAAGCAATGATATCTTTACCCCGATCGGCTCCCGCAGGTGAGACCTGCGTTTTATAGCCCATACTGCGTAAAACTCCGGCAACCAGATTTTGCATCTCGTCCCAGTCAAGAGAGTTGATGCGATCTTTGATACCCTCAAACGCAAGCATTTCCATATCGCGCAGCGGATCAGAAACGACCTCATCTTCATCCATCACAATTGGATTCTGAGTAATCACATCTATAGTGGGTTTCTTATCCTGCAACAGCTCTTCTAGCGCATATTCTGGAAGCTGGAAAACCGTCAGCGTAGAACCCAATGTGTTCTTGGTAGCAACAGACAGTCGATCGCGATCTATTTCTTGTGTATTCCATTTAACCTGCCGAGCGATACCCATCCCCTCTTCCACCCATTCAGGATGATATTGGAAGTCTGAAGTAACTTTGCCTAGCAAATAAGTACGGTTGGCTGGCGAATAGGTAATAACCCAATCACCCTTTTGGATTTCGTTCACAAAACGCCAGACCTGCGATGCACCAGAACGCACGGTTCCCAGCTTTGTTAAAGGATCTGCCTCTTGGTATAAGGCGAGTAATTGGGCTCGGGACAAGCCGGGTTTGACTAATGGAGCCAGCTGAGACCAACCGATGCCTACAATTTGCTTATCGCGAAAATCGTCATAGAGCTTGCCGCCGTCACCGCGGATCATCCACATTCTGTTGCCCATACCCATCCCTTCATAAGGAAAAGAAATTAAGCTGGATCATAAGCTTGTTCGCCGCATGCGTCAAAACCATCAACAACGACGGCCCAGCATTCCAGAATTGTACTTGCGATAATGTGCCCAGTTAAAATTACAGCTTCTATTTGCATGATATTTCGTCCATATAAGTAAAAGCACCAACCAGAATCGGCAGGTGCTTTTTGGAATGAGTAAATAAGTAAGGAAAGCTGCAGTGTGAATCAGGAAGGCTATTCCCAATGTTCACCGTGCCGCGCTAATGCGATTTCTTTTCAATAAACCAGTTGCCTGTCGCGCCCGCAGAATATCGACTGCCCGCAGATATGGGGACTGTTCTTGCCAGTCGAATCCCCTACGATCAATACGAACCAGCCCATACTTTTCCACCAGAAAATTAACGGCATCGGCCAAAGATATACCGGCATCGATATGTTCCTGAATTACCGTTTCATCACTGAATGGTGTGTCGTTGAGTGTCAGGCCATAATGTTGTTCCAGCAGGCGTGCAAGCAGCATTTGCCAGACCGCCACGGGCGACAGACATAGCGTCGCCACCTGCGGATTTGTTGCAGGTAGAGTTTTCATATTTGCTCTTGTGAAAGTAGTTAACGATGAGTGGGGTAAACGGCGATGTATACGTAGCCGCAACTGCCAAGGGTGTCGGCTTCGCAGGTTAAATCGTTGTGGTACAGGGTAACGCAGTAGGCATGGTGGGGGCTGAGTTCGCCGGTGGTCAGCATCGATTCCATCTGGCGGATAAAGTGCGGGAATGTTTCATCCAGCTTCCGGCATTCGATGTCACTGAACTTGCCGGTGATGCTGGCCCGGTCAGCCAGATAATGCAGTCGGTTGCCTTCCTGCACCAGACGGGCTCCCAGGCGCGGTGTAATCTCCCGCTGCAGGCCCCTGGTAGGGTTGCTCATTACAGTTCTCCACTATTGTCAGTTCAGGGTGATGCTCATCAGGCAGGTATAGGGCCCATTGCGGTCCTGGCGGCGTTCGGCGTATACCGCGAGGACTCCGGTGATATCCGGAACGTCCCTGCCGGTGTAATGACAGACGCTACCGGGCCACTGATATTTTCCGCTGCAGTAGCGAAAGATTCGGGACTCAGGATGCTGGCGGTATATCGTCATTGCCCGGCGTTTACTGATAATTTTCATGTCATACCTCACAGCAGACCGTGTTCTGCGAACGAATAGATTTGCCTGCCGCCGACAATCAGATGGTCAGGGACGCGGATATCCACCAACTGAAGCACCTGTACCAGTCGCTGCGTGAGGGCTTTGTCTGCCTGGCTGGGTGTTGTCTCGCCAGAAGGATGGTTGTGCGCGAGTATCACCGCCGCCGCATTGAAGTACAGGGCACGTTTCACCACTTCCCGGGGATGCACCTCGGTACGGTTAATGGTGCCGGTGAAGAGCGTCTCATGGGCAATCAACTGATTCTGGTTGTCCAGATACAACACCCGGAACTCTTCCCGCTCAAGTGCGGCCATATGCAGTCGCAGCCACTCACGGACAGCATGTGAAGAGGTGAAGGCCACGCCGGGCTCATGCAGGTGTCGGTCCAGAGCCCTGAGCGCCCGCTGAATGAGACGCCGGTCCTGTGGCGTCATTTCGATGGGTAAAAAGGAAAGCTGTTTCATTCGTCGTTCCTCCGGTCAGTCGATGATACGCATAATGGCGTGGGCCTCTGGATGCTGCAGGGCGTAGTCCCGCAGGCGGTAATAGTGTTCGGTCATGGCATCGCATTCGGTGCGACAGGCGTGATGGCTATATTCAATCAGGCAGACCGCGATGCCTGCGGCTTCCGCGCTCATTTGAGCATCATTGCCGTTCATGCTGTTGAGCAGATGCCATTTATCGTCATTGTCAGCATCAGGGGCCATAAACGCGCCGCCATTACTGAGGGTGTAGAACGACCAGATACCGCCGCTGTAGGTCGCACAGAAACGCTCCATCCAGGCCAAAATACGCGGCTCCAGGGTTATCCACTGTGGGATAGTGCCAAAATGCTGCGGCCAGAAATCGATACGTTGTTCATCGGGGACCTGCGTGACGGTCAGTTCAAATTCGGGTTGGTTAGCGGGTGCGAGGTCGTACTGCGTCTGCGTTGTCATGGATATGTCTCCGTCAATAAAAACGCCAGCGGCGATGACTGGCGTATAGGGGAATAAAGGGTGTTCGGACAGGTGGAATGTTGCAGGTAAATGCTTCGCGGTCAGCGGGTGGACGTGTCTGTACAGATGCCTGAGGTGCGGATATAACGGTTAAGACCTTCACCGGCATCCGGCTCAAAATTCCATGCCCGCCAGACCATCCGGCCTTCAGTGTCACGAACCACCAGGCGGAAGTGACTGCCCTGGTCGTCTTCGAGTGTGATATTGCAGTATGTGGTAGTGACCGCTTGCGCTTGTCTCCGGGTGAAAGGCCCCGGTGGCAGTAACACGGATTGGGACATTTTCGGGCTCCTGATAAAAGAAAACCCCGGCAGCCTGATGGCTGTCGGGGTTGGTTTGCGTAAGGAGGAACGGCTTTCAGTCGTTACCGCAGTCTCCGGGAGTGGGCAGAACTTTCTCTGCGTTCTTCAGGTCCACAGTGAAAGTCCCCGCTTTACGGTCATTGACGTAAACGTCAAACTGCCCGGTCTTACGGATATCCATAATGAAGTCATACCAGGCGTTATCGCCGTTACGCCAGCCAAGGGTTGAGGGAATGGCATATTGCTTATGGTCCATCACCACGGTGACTGTGGTGCCATCATCGTGCGAACTGACCATTCTGTTATCCGTCTGGGTCAGAAAAACTGAATGCTGGTAGAAACCATTCTGGTCAGGATTTCCAGTACAGTTGATGGTAAACATCCTCCCACTGGTATCGGTCACGCTGTATTCCGTATTGCCCTGGCCATAGCCCTGCTGCCAGAATCCGGGAACCGCAGAGGCTGTAAAGCTGGTAAACAGTGAACATGCCAGTACAAACCGGCTTAGTGAATCTATTGTCATTTCTGTCTCCTTTATCGTTGTTTTTATTCGTGGTTCTCAGGGTTTGAGGGTATCAGCAGTCGCCCCATCAGTTTGCCGTCATGGGCGTACTCAAAGTATCTTTCTTTGGTATACGGGTCCGTCACCTCCTGGTATTCCAGTTTGATGTTATCGGCAATACAAAGCGCATTCATCAGCGGCTGGACGGTTTTTTCCTGCATATCCGCGAGGTAGTAGTAACTACCGCCCTCGCAGCCATCGGGCGACTCACGGGTACGTAAGACCTGCAGGGTGAGACCAGATGAGAAGCCAACCTGTGACCATTCTTCGCTGACATCATCCTGACGACTGACCACATCGCTGAAGCGCGGCGGGGTGAGATCCTTGAATTTGCTGATGGCCTTCAGGTCATCACTCCTGTCATCGCAGGCGCTCAGAAACAGAGTGGTGGCGACCAGTGCCAGAAGAGGCAGTGTTTTACGTTTCATTATTTTTTCCTGAAATCAGACGAACCACTTTGGCAAAGACATAAATGCCCACGAAAATACCCACCGGCACGCCGACGAACGGTGTCAGCGCGACACTGGCGGCACCTGCTGCACCTCCGCCCGTCAACAGTGCAGCAACGGTGGCAAGGGTCAGGGCCGTGAGGCTGTCGGACACCCCGGTTTTGTTCAGAATGATGACGATGACAACAATGGCGATAATGGCAATAACGGGCATCGGGCTCCTCCCTGCTGCCGGGTTGATAACAACGCCTGTGCTATTCCGGTGGGCTGTCAGCCGGAACAAACGCAAGCAGTGACTGCTGGATAAAACGAAAATGGGGTAAGGCTTGAATGAATACCGGGTCCTCAACCAGGCGGCACAGACTGTCATTGCGCCGGAAACTCTCCTGCAGGGGCTGAACCAGATGGATTTCATCCAGCGTGAATACGGCGATATGTCCGTCGTGTTCAGCAACCAGATACCAGGCCTGCTGTTGGATGAGAAGGCGGCAAGGTGCCAGTCGCTCACAGCGCCGACCATCGGTAAGCAGCGTCACCCTCCTGCGCCCGGTAATGGCCTGAATCAGTCGCCAGAAAGACAATGCGCCTGATGGCGAAGGAGCCGGACTGGCGGGTGCGATTACGCAGGGAGACTCATCGCACATCAGCAGTGCGTTTACCAGACGACGGTCAAAGCCAGGGAAAAGACCGGCCATCCCGCTGCGGTGGGCAAAGATAAGCACGTCGGGCACCATCTGCGTCTCACTGCCCGCAGTGCGTAAGCGGCAATATCCGGACTGATACTCCAGGTCCAGATACATCAGCCGCTCACGAAAATCACGCCGCAGCGTGCGCACCGACACACCAAACTCAGCGGCAAGCTTACGCACACTCAGCGTTTCCCCTGCCACCAGACGGCTGATTATCAGTGACAGCCTGACAGCCAGCCGGTCATGGCGGCGTTCTGCCTGTGTCATGAGACGTTCTCCGTGAAAGTTAACTGACTGAAAATGATGTGATTACTTTAAAGAGGGGGTCGGACAGGGTATGGACACCACAGAAACTATTTTTCATTTCTGTAAAAGCCAGAGGCAGCGGGGGTTACAGGCCTTCCCTCGGTGAGTGAGGACCGTCAGCACGGTGCGATGCGGACAGGTGGTGTCCGATATTAACAAAGCAGCAACATTAAACGGTCACTGCAGTTGCGTGAGCAGGGCTTCCGCCATCACCCACAGTGCCCGGTTAAGTTTCACGTCCCCGTCGATACCGCGAACGGCACGGGTATGTGACCGTCCTCCTTTGGCATTACGGCCACTGAGCCCGCCCTTAATCAGGTTCTCCTGAATACGCTGGTACGTGGTCCACAGGTCATTGCTCTCATCCTGCCAGCGGCGAGGGGAGAGGATCTGCGATTCAGTCACCGGCTGGTGGTCTTCACCAAAGCGGTATGTGAGGGCGGCTTTTGCCAGTGCCTGCTGTGCCGGGGGTGGCAACAGCAACGACTGCATGGCATCCCGTTTCTCCTCCACCCGGTCAAAAATCCCCAGCACCTCATACGCGCCTTCAATCACCTGACTCACCACGTCCCCCTTGTGTGGCACCCGCACCTCGCCAAACGACTCACCGCAGACGAGCCCGTTCTGACAAACCGCACGAAATAGTCCCGGCAACATCTGATACGAACTGGTTCCATCGTGAGAGTTGAGTAGAATAATTTCCGGCACCTGTATACCGGTGATCTGCCCTTCCCGCCGCAGACGCAGCATATGCTTTGTATGTTCACGACGACCCGGGTCACGCACGCGGGTCTGACAGGCAAAGAATGGCTGGAAGCCTTCTCGCTGTAGGCTGTCGAGCAGGGAGATGGTGGGTATATAGGTATAACGCTCACTACGGGACTCGTGTTTGTCCTCACTGAATACACTGGGCACTACGCGAAACAGCTCTTCACGGGTTAACGGACGGTCGCGACGGATAAGGTTTGCTGCGCCAAAGCGCGAAGCCAGACGGGTCATAAGCAGACTCCTCATAACGGGAAAACAAATAAAAGGGATCCCCGTCGCATCGGCGACAGGGGCAGGGAAGTAACAGGGATGGGTTAAATACTCAGAAGAGGAAATCCCAGACGGCGCGGGCCACTGACACCACCGTGGTGCGCACGGCCTGAATGACGGCCCGCACCGGGGCGGGTATCAGGGGAAAGGCACTGATGCTATCGAGTACGGCCCCGACGGTTTCACCAAAATCGCTACGAGCCTGTTCCCGGACTACCGTCGTGCGAAAGGAAGGATGGAGTTGCGACACCACCGGGCTGGTGGCCTCACGTGGCAGGCACTTAATCATCCGCTCGGCCATCACCTTAAGCCCCCATTGTAGACGGACCGACACAGCACACACCGGATGGACGGGCTGGAACAGCTCATGCAGCAGGCAGATTTTGCGGCTGATATTCTGCTTCTGCTCTGTGGACAATCGCTCTCCACCGCTGGTGGGCTCAGTCTTATCAGACTGGCTGATAACAAACAGCACTTTATGCCGGTAAGCTTCACCAATCACCTGGCGGTAAAAATGCTCATCCACCGCCAGTGCCCGATCATCAGCCTTAATCAGCCACAGCACCAAGTCGAGCCGGGGAAGCTGTTCACGGTACAGCCCCGCATACTCAGTATCGCGTGCACCACTCTCCCCCACGCCGGGCAGATCCACCAACGTCATATAGCGCTCGCCAACCTGCAGGCGAAATCGCAAAGGTTCACGGGTACAGGCCGCCACATCGCTGACCGGCGACACCTCACCGGCAAACAGAGCATTGCAAAGGCTACTCTTTCCCGCCCCAGTTTTACCCATAATGCCAATCACTGGTTCGTAGTGGGTTAACTGATTTATCTGCTGCAATATACGTTCAGACACCCACTGCGGCAGGCCGGAAAGCGAATGGTTTAATGGCTGCAAACCTTGCTGATTAATCATGACAACTCCTGCAATAAATAAAACTAAAAACGGCAGTACCGCGAAGTTCTGCCGTTATGCTGGTATGTTCATGAAAATGATATATATCTGAATATAGTTTGAATGATGATTTTCTATTGAATCATCCTAAATACTTCCAGTACTCGTAAGGAAGGTTAATGGTGGCTTTAGGAGGGTATAGCTGATTAGGTAAGGCTTTATCGATGTGCAAAGCAGCGATAAAAATAAACCCTTCCTGAAAGGGAAGCACTGGAATCCATGAAAGATAAGCGGAATTAAGATGTCTTTTTTTTCTGCGCATATATTCATCAATTCCTGCATTGCAAAAATCAACAGTTCGAACATGGCAAAGTGACTGAATGTCAAATAAATAAGACTCAACAACAAATAATGGAATTTCTATTTGAATCAGGTCATAGCCAAACTTCTCACCAGATTTTTTATTTACGCACAAATAAACATAGCGTGATATACAATCACCCTCGGGCATATAGGATTTAATTTTATTCTCAATTCTCTCCATAAACCCACTATTGCAAGAGTCCCATTCAGATATTGCCGGAAGGAAAAAGCTTTCAACAGGATTTGGGTGAACATTGAATATAAGCTTTTCAGACAGAGAGTGAAGATATTTAAAAGTAGAGTCATCTTTATGCTGCTGCGTTTCGAAGTGACGAACCTCATGATAAAACATGCTAAAAAGCCTGCTTTCAACCTCCTGAGTAATTCTATTTTGATATGTCACAAAATCAAGAATAGGTGCAGTGGACCGTAATAACTCACATATTACCTTAGAACGTGACATGCCATTGGATTCGGCATACCTGTCGATTGAATTAATCGTTAAATCATCATCGGTGTTAAATGTAATTCTCTTTACCATAACTGTTATGCACTTTGTTGATTGTGCATAACAACCTATCACAGAGGCCAGTAAAGCGCCAGATCGCACTGCAATACTTCAGATTTCGCGTACACATTTCTTCCTGTGTAAGGCCACCATGTGAACCTACGATAGAATCCTTGAAACCATCAGTTCTTACTGAATTAAGGTTAATTAGTATTATCACCCGGAGTTAACCGTTCCTCTCCGGTAATCAATACTCATCCCTGCATTAAAAAATACATCACACATCTATCTATTGAACCCCGTTTAGTTTGAGGATAGATCATGAAAGAACCCTACAATGCCAACCCTAATTACCCTATGCATCGTATTCTTCTCGAAGAGATAAACCACCATCTGGATGAAATGTTTGAGCGTTATTCCCGCTTGCTGGCTTTTCGTATGGATTTTGGCTGGAAACAAGGGAGTGAACGCTCGCAGCGTAATCTCATGGATGAGATGGAGGGCGAGATACAGCACCTGATGGATGTGGTATTTGGCCGAAAGATGGTTATTGGGTATTGCTGGGTAATTGAATACAGACAGCGTAAGGGGTTGCATGTGCATGCCATGCTTTATCTTGATGGGCAGAAGCATCGGAAATTCTATCCAACTTCGCGTGCGATAGGGGAAGAATGGCGCAGATTGACTGACGATGAAGGTCTCTTTCATCTGTGTTCCAAGAAAAAGCATTTCGTTGCGAGTTCCGGAACGATAGTGGATCATCGCAATAGGCAAGCAGTTGATGAACTACGTTACGTAATTAGTTATTTAGCCAAATCTGAGCAGAAGTCACGAGGGGTTATTGCAGGTATGAATGCTATACCACCACGAAGCCGTAGAGGCAGGCCCAGGAAGGAGTAGCGACAGGTAAACGTTAAGCTGAAGTTTTTTTACAACAGAAGCCATTGATGTGGAGGAGCTGACGGTAATGATTGGTTTACTAGCAGCTCCGGTTATTCATCTTTAACCGGAACACATCAACATGTATACAAAACCTGCACTACTTGAAGATCAATTCATTGATATGAAATTCATTACCCAGCTTACTGGCCTGAGCGATAAATGGTTCTATAAGCTGATACAGGATGGGGCATTCCCTAAACCGATTAAATTGGGCAGAGCTTCCCGTTGGTTAAAAAGCGATCTGGAGGAATGGTTGTATTACCGTATTTACGAATCCCGTAATTAATTACTTTGGAACGATATTTGTCTTGGCCAAGATAATGCCCCCTTCAACGTATTTACAACAGATGCTTCGTGTATTTTAAAACGTAGCGACAAGCGTTGCAGCATAGTAGCAATATCAGCGGGAGGGAGCATGCAGTAAAGCACGCTCTGTAATTACCTCTAACGGATTTCACCTGATTTATGCATTGTTCCGGTATGTGAAGACAGCTCCTAGTGCCTTACAGTAAAATGTGGAACATAAGCGCATCTTCGCACTCCGAAATTAAGGATAAAAAATGTATTCAGATCAACAGCGTAGTTATCTGGCCCATTGGTTAACGTTAAGCGGCAAAGCCGAGGACTCACTGACGCAGACTATCGCCAGTGCGCGAGTTGATATGAATCCCCATCAGGTAGAAGCGGCGATGTTTGCACTTGCATCCCCTTTGTCGAATGGAGTTATTTTGGCCGATGAGGTCGGGCTCGGGAAAACCATTGAGGCCAGTCTGATTCTGGCGCAGAAGTGGGCTGAACGGCGTCGGAAATTATTACTTATTGCTCCGGCCACGCTGCGTAAGCAGTGGAGTCAGGAACTTGAAGAGAAATTTTCATTACCTTCGCGCATTATCGAAGCAAAGAGCTTCAATCAAATGATCAAAGAGGGATGTTGTAATCCATTTGACATTGAAAACTCGACTGGAGAGGCTGCGATATGTATTTGTTCATACGAATTCGCTTCCCGTAAAGAACATGAACTGGCTCGTATTCCATGGGATCTGGTCGTCATGGATGAAGCCCATAAACTGCGAAATATCTACAAGAGCGATGGCGCTAAAACAGCCAAAAAACTCAGTAATGCATTATCTGGCAGGAAAAAAATTCTGCTTTCCGCTACGCCGCTTCAGAACAGCATCCTTGAGCTTTATGGTCTGGTTTCCGTTATTGACCCTCATTTCTTCGGCGATTTGGCCTCGTTTAAGGCCCGTTATTCTCGGCAAAATATTGACGATGCAGAATTGGCGTTACTAAGGGTACGTCTGAATAAGATCTGTAATCGTACGCTTCGCCGACAGGTTCAGCAGGAAGGCGGGATCAGTTTTACCCGCCGTCATTCAATAACAGAAGATTTTCGCCCGACAGAAGACGAAGAAGTTCTCTATAAACAGGTTTCCTCTTATTTGCAGCAAGACGATCTGCTGGCAATCAAAAGCGGTGCTCGTCACCTGGTGACATTAGTCATCCGTAAAATTCTGGCCTCATCATCTACGGCGATTCAGGGAACGCTAGAGACAATGATTCACCGTTTAGAAAATAAAATGCCGGTTTTAGATGCCCTGACTGATTATGAAAATTATGATGATTACAGTGATGAAGAAGGTATCGAGGATGAAGATACGATCGATCCTCGGGCACTACAGGCAGAAATCGATCAGTTAAAAAGTTATAAAACCTTAGCGGAATCTATAACTAAAAACGCCAAGGCGGAGGCATTGTTAAGCGTTCTTAGTCGGGCTTTCGAATTTACAGTAGAACTGGGTGGATTGCGTAAAGCGGTCATTTTTACCGAGTCCGTGCGCACCCAAACCTGGCTAGCGCAACTGCTTTCAGACAATGGGTATGAAGGCGAAGTGGTATTGCTCAACGGCAGTAACAGCGATGCGGCGTCTAGAAAGATTTATAGCGACTGGTTGGAGAAACATCAGAACTCTGGCCGAGTTTCCGGCTCTCGCACGGCGGATATGAAAGCGGCACTGGTCGAAAAATTTAGAGATGAAGGTACTCTGATGATTTGTACCGAGGCCGGTGCAGAAGGTATCAACCTTCAGTTCTGCTCTCTGTTAATCAATTATGACTTACCTTGGAACCCGCAGCGGGTTGAACAACGTATCGGGCGTGTTCACCGTTACGGACAAAAGCACGATGTTGTAGTGGTCAATTTCATTAATAAAGGCAACCGGGCCGATCAGCGTGTGTTTGAACTATTGAGCCAGAAGTTCCAGCTTTTTGAAGGCGTATTTGGTGCATCCGATGATATCCTGGGATCGATAGAATCGGGCGTTGATATTGAACGGCGTATCCATGAGATTTACCAGCACTGCCGCTCCGACGAGCAAATAGAACAGGAGTTTAATCAGCTCCAGGATGAACTCAAAGACCAGCTGGAAAACCGGGAGAATGAAACCCGGCGTTCCTTATTCGAACATTTCGATGTAGATGTCGTCCGAAATCTAAAAACTCGACGCACAACTACCCTCGCACAGTTAAACGTTTATCAGGAAAATCTGCTGCTGCTAGCGGAAATGTTTCTAAGTGACAATAGCGATTTCCAGCACTCTGAAACTGGTTTTCGTTCCTCGGGAAAGTATTATGACGTTAGCTGGCCTGTTGCGGATGAAAAGGATGCAGAATTTTTCCGACCTAATCAGGGATACGGAAAGCAACTGATTGATGAGGCCCTACATGAGGGAAAAGATCTTTCCACATTGCCAGTTTGTCAGAAACTCCATTTCATCTACCAACCCAAGGCAGGACAATTGGCTGATGTAAAATTGCTTTGCCAACAATCAGGGCAGTTGTTACTAGCAAAAGTCAGTATCGGAAATCAAGAACAACAACGAGAGCAGCTACTTGTCGCTGCCGTAACGGAAAATGGTGAGGTAGTGGCGGAAGAAACCGCATCCCGTCTGCTTCGCTTGCCGTTGTCAGAGGTAACATCAATCGAAGAACAGCCTGTGTTACCCACTTTAACCGCACAATGTGAGGTTTTACGGAATTCTTTTATCCAGCAGGTCGAACGTGATAACGAACTTTATTACAATGAAGAAGTAGAAAAACTTGAACGCTGGTCAGAAGATCGTCGCATCGCGCTGGACCTACGCATCAAACAGTTAGATGCAGAAATTAAAGAAGCGCGTAAAACCGCCCGCCAACTTCCTTCGCTGAAAGAGAAGATGGAAGCTAAACGCTCCCTAAAGGCGCTAGAACGCGAGCGGGACAACATCATGTTGCAGTATCATGATGAAAAGAAAAAAATTGAGCAGGAAGAAGACCGCCTGCTGGAAGAGGTTGAACAAAAGCTGGCGACAGAGATAACGTCCAGTCAATTATTTGCGGTGAGCTGGACATTGAATTCACCTTCCGCATGAAGTGTTGTTGTTTCAGGAGTCAATAATGGCTAACGGTAAAGTATTAAGACAGCTGATAAAAGCGGGCGCGACGGGCGACACTGCTACGTTCCGTCGCGTTTCAGAAGCCATTATTGATGAGGAACGTCAGAAACAGCACCATCTTCTGGCTAACGATCTGGAGCATATTCTTTATGGCGGTCACATTGTTCAGGCTTCGCGTTCACCTACGTTGCCTCCGGCACCGGTAGACAAAGAAAGGGGGCTGCCACTGTTGGATCTACGGCAGCCGCAGCGCAGCCTCGATGAAATGATCCTTCCAGCTACCAGTGCTACAGTGATCGATGAGCTCCTTGAAGAGCACCGGCGTAGCGATGTATTGCATAGCTATGGGATGAAAGCAGCCAGTAAGATCATGTTTTTCGGGCCACCAGGCTGTGGTAAAACGCTGGCAGCGGAGGTCATTGCCTTTGAGCTGGACATGCCGCTGGCAATTGTCCGCCTTGATGTATTGGTATCCTCATTTCTGGGTGAAACAGCCGCAAATCTGCGTAAAATTTTTGATTTTATTGCCCAACATCCGCTGGTGGTCTTGTTCGATGAATTTGATGCAATAGGTAAAGAACGCGGCGACAGCGGAGAACACGGTGAATTACGCAGGGTCGTCAATGCTGTACTGCAAATGATGGATGCTTATCAGGGCAAAAGTCTAATTCTGGCGGCCACCAACCATGAACATATTTTGGACAGCGCCATTTGGCGTCGTTTCGATGAAGTGATTGAATTTCCTCTGCCAGATCAGACGCAGTTACGCGAGTTGCTGGCGTTAAAGCTACGCGGCATTCGCCGACAGTTTGAACTGGACGATAATGAGTTGTTATCCTTGCTTCATGGTAAAAGTGGTGCAGATATCGAACGCATTGTTCGCCGAGCCACTAAGCACATGATCCTGCGCCATCAGGAATTCCTGACGCTGAAAGATTTAAAAAACGCGATGCAGCGAGAGAACGCCAGAACTCACAGATAAGGGACTGCCATGACGGCGAATTATCAGCATCTAAATATTTCCAAAGCCCCTCTTCAGAATGACCGACGGACCCGCAGAGTCAATATGCCTCGTATTCGCAGAGGCGATTTACGTCTGCATGGACAAATGTTATTGAACCAGCTCCAGACTGTGCGCCCGATGCTGACGCAGGTACCAGGCAGCGCCGCTGATGGTCGATATATACTCAAACTGAACTACAGCGGCACGATGAATTTTTCGGCATTGATACATCATGGAGTAGAGTTTGTCAGTCAGGAAAATAAACAAGTTTGCGTAGTCTTTAGTGACGAGCAAGGGCTGGCTACATTTGCAGAACATCTGTCATCCCTCGGTCTAGGTAATACAGAACTAACCTACAAACAGATCCTGGAGGCGCTTGACGGTATTGAGGGCTGGTCTGCGGAAGATCGCAAAAGCTGGGCTCTTCGGCGTTATGGTTTTCCTGTAGCGGAACGCTTTAAACTGGATGTGGAGCTCTGGCCTATCGAAGTTGCGCATCATCCCAAACGTATCGATCTATATACACGTTTTGAGCACTGGTTACATGAGCAGGATATTTCCAGGCAGGATAAAGTCAATCTGGACAGCCTGTTAATGTACCGGGTCGAGGTTTCACTCGCGCAAGCGGAACACCTATTAGCTCATCGGGACGTTAGGTTTATTGATTTGCCACCGTCTAGTGGCATTAGTTATCAACAAATTAACCGGGACATCAATACACTTCCAGCTCGCCTGAGCTCGCCAGCGGAAAATGCGACCAGGATATGTATTCTGGATAGTGGTATTAATACCAACCATCCTTTGTTAAGCACTGCCATTGCTGAAAGCGCCAGCTTTATTCCCGATCAAGATGCGTTTGATGAACAGGGGCATGGCACTGCCGTTGCCAGTATTGCGTTGTATGGTGATGTTGAGGCTTGTAACCAGAGCAATTTCTGGCAGCCTCAACTATGGCTGTATAATGGAAAAGTACTGAACGAGCAGGCTGAATTTAACGCCGAAACTATTGAAGCTACGCTTGCAGCCGCTGTTGCATATTTTACCGATCTCGGCTGCCGCATTTTCAACCTGTCATTGGGAAACGCTAATGCTCCCTACGACGGCAAACATATCCGCGGGATTGCGTATTTATTAGATACGTTGTCCAGGCAGTACAATGTACTATTTGTTGTGTCTGCAGGGAATTTTGCAGGTAGTGATGAACCGCCTGTGCCGCAAAATAGCTGGCGGGATGAGTATCCTGATTACCTGTTGCATGAGGCAAGCGTTATCATCGATCCAGCTCCTGCACTCAATGTACTGACAGTGGGCAGCATCGCCAAGCATAACGCAACGCACGCTGCACAACGAAGGCCTGAGGATATTCAGCATCTCTGCCCGGCAACAGAAAATCAACCTTCACCTTTTACCCGACATGGTCCATCAATAAAAGGGGCATTTAAACCCGACGTGATGGCACACGGTGGCAGTGTCGCTTCCAATGTGCGGCAAGGGCAATGGCAGGCGCACATGCGTGGTTTGGGCGTATTAAGTTGCCATCACCAGTTTCAGGGCACTACCCTGTTTAAAGAGCTCAGCGGTACCAGCTTCGCCGCACCGTATATTACGCATCTGGCTGGACGCCTGTTAAATGAATACCCGGATATGTCCGCCAGTATGTTACGGGCAATGCTGGTTAATCATGCATCTATCCCTCAGGCGATGGCGCAGGCTTTCCCGCAGGAGATGCGAGAAAGTTATAAAAATGCACCTACAACGAAAAACCGCGAGATAGAACGTGAGGTAACGGGTTACGGCATCATCGATGAAGATGCTTTATACCGCTCTTCAGAATATGTGGTGGTCATGCGATGTGAAGAGCAAATAGAAAATAACGCCCACCAGTTTTTTGAGCTGCCCTTCCCTGCTTCTTTTTTAAGATCACAGCGGGCTACTCGTGAGATCCGCGTTACCCTTGCTTACTCGCCCGCTGTGCGTACCACCCGACTGGACTATACCGCCACGCGGATCAGCTTCCGGCTGGTTAATGGCCGCTCGCTGGATGAGGTGCAGGCCAGTTTTAATCACCAGACGCAGAGTGAAACGGAAACCCGCTCCGATGATGCCCAAACTAACCGGGTTGTATCTGCTCAACAGCGGGAACGCGGTACGGTACAATCATCAGTATGGACTTTCCGTCAGCGTAACCCGAATGAAAAATGGTTTATCGTTGTAACCCGTCAGGACAGAGATTGGGGCGAAGCATTCAGCAGCGAGCAGGAGCCTTACGCACTGGTAGTGACCGCGACCGATCGTGATAACGAACAGGCTCAGCTTTATACACAAATTCAGGCGCAGATCCGTGAACAGGAACGCGCCCGAGCACGTATTGGATAAAAATAGATTATGTCAACGAAGCAAAAATTAGAACTCAACTGGATTGGTAAACATAAACGTCCTCGTCTGGAGCCGCGTATTCTGCTTGAAGACAAAGATTTGTCTTATGGTGATGCGGATAGTGAAAATCTACTGATTCATGGTGATAATCTGCTGGCGTTGAAATCTCTGGAGCAGCAGTATGCGGGGAAGATAAAATGTATATTTATCGACCCACCGTATAATACAGGGAGTGCTTTCTCTCACTATGATGATGGGCTTGAACACTCGATGTGGCTTTCAATGATGAGAGACCGATTAGAGTTGCTTCGTTCGTTACTCAGTGAAGAGGGATCACTTTGGATAACTATTGATGATAATGAGGCTCACTATCTAAAAGTCTTATGTGATGAAGTGTTCGGCAGAGCTAATTTTGTAGCAAATATTGTTTGGCAGAAAAAATATTCCAAGCAGAACGATTCGAAATGGTTCAGCACAAGCCATGATCATATTTTTGTTTATGCAAAAAATAAAAACAAATGGTTCCCAAATAAACTCGAGAGAAGCTCTGATGAACTTAAAGGTTATAAGAACCCTGATAACGACTCTAGAGGACTGTGGCAATCAGTTGTATATACCTGCGCAAAAACCAGATCTGAAAGGCCTAATTTATATTACCCAATCACTCATCCTAAAACAGGTGAAGAAGTATACCCAAGTGAATCCCGTGTTTGGGCATATGACAGAAAAAGGCATGAACAACATATTGCTGATGGTTTACTGTGGTGGGGCGAAAATAATGACAAAGATAAACCTCGATTAAAGTCATTTTTAAGTAAAGTTGGTAATGGAATTGTACCTGATACACTATGGCTCAGAGATAGTGCTGGCGATAATCAAGATGCAAAAAGGGAAGCAAGAAATTTTTTCCCTCAAGGTACGTTTGATACACCAAAACCTGAAAAACTAATCCAAAAAATATTACAGATATCGACCAGCGAAGGAGATATTGTTTTAGATTCATTTGCTGGTTCCGGAACAACTGGAGCGGTTGCTCACAAAATGGGCCGTCGCTGGATTATGGTTGAACTGGGAGATCATTGTCAGACTCATATTGTACCTCGCCTGAAAAAAGTCATCGATGGAGAAGATAAGGGGGGGGTTACTAAATCGGCGAATTGGCAAGGCGGCGGTGGTTTTCACTATCTACGTTTAGCCCCCTCACTCATGAAAAAAGATCATTGGGGCAATTGGGTAATCAACAAAGAATACAACGCTGAAATGCTGACAGAAGCCATGTGTAAGCATATGAATTTCACGTATGCACCAAGTCAGACTCAATACTGGAATCATGGCTACAGTACCGAGACTGATTACATCTACGTCACTACCGGTTCTTTGGCTTATGAACAACTCAAAGTTATAAGTGAAGAGGTTGGAACTGAACGCACATTGTTGATCTGCTGCAAAGCCTTTATGACCGAAGGTGCAGAATTTCCTAACCTGACATTGGTAAAAATTCCTCGTGCCATTCTAAGTAAATGCGAATGGGATCAGGACGACTATAGCTTTACGCTAAATGTACTCTCTGATTCAGAACAACCTGACGATATTGACTACGACGAAGATACTGAAGGCGAAGAACAATTATGAGCCAAAGCAACGCCATAAAAATTGCCAATCGGATTAGTGCACGACTGTCACTGCGCGATCCGCAGGATGAATCATTGCGCATCTTATGTGACGTGCTCGAACAGCTCGGTCTCAGCAAAGATCCCGATCTTGATCGCTGGATTGAATTGCTGCGTCAGCAGTATCCCACAGTGAAAGGATTTGAACGTGCCTTCCCTTCACTATGCTTTGCACTAGCTACAGGTGTGGGTAAAACACGCTTAATGGGAGCGATGATTGCTTGGTTATACTTAACCGGACGCAGCCGCCATTTTTTCGTGCTAGCTCCAAACCTGACCATCTATGAGAAACTCAAGATGGACTTTTTACCTGGCTCGCCAAAGTATGTTTTTCAGGGCATTCCTGAACTAGCACAAACACCGCCGGTACTAATTACTGGTGATGACTATCAGGAAGGGCGAGGCGTTCGTCTGGATTATGCGATTGCTGAAAGCAAAACGGGTGATCTTTTTGGCAGCGAAACAGCTCCACACATTAATATCTTCAATATTTCCAAAATCAACGCGCTGGAAAATGCCAAAGGTGCAACTAAATCCAAAGTCGCTAAAATCCGACGCATTCAGGAATACGTCGGAGAATCTTATTTTAGCTATCTTGCAAACTTGCCCGATTTAGTTGTTTTGATGGATGAAGCCCACCGTTACTATGCTAGTGCGGGTGCACAAGCGCTTAACGATCTTAACCCAGTATTAGGTATTGAATTAACCGCCACCCCGAAAACCGTAGGTGCAAACCCACGTGATTTTAAAAATATTATTTATCACTATCCCCTTTCGCGTGCACTAAAAGACGGATACGTCAAAATTCCAGCTGTTGCTACGCGCAAAGAATTCCGTGCTGCCAACTACTCTGAAGAGCAGTTGGAAAAAATTAAGCTGGAAGACGGAATCCACCATCATGAATACGTGAAAACGGAACTAACCAGCTTTGCCAACAACACCGGTAACAAACTGGTCAAACCTTTTATGCTAGTCGTTGCGCAGGATACCGATCATGCGGACAGGCTAAAAGTACGCATTGAACACGACGATTTTTTCAATGGCGCTTACAAAGGCAAAGTAATCACCGTTCACTCGAACCAAACGGGTGAAGAATCAGAAGAAACTATGCAGCGACTTTTGGCCGTCGAGCATGACAAAGACACCGAAATCGTCATTCATGTCAACAAGTTAAAAGAGGGATGGGACGTTACAAATCTGTACACTATCGTTCCATTACGTGCTTCTGCCTCTGAAATCCTGACTGAGCAGACCATAGGCCGAGGACTGCGCCTTCCCTACGGCAAAAGAACCGGCGTCGAAGCCGTCGATCGCCTGACGATTATTGCCCATGACCGTTTTCAGGAGATTATCGATCGTGCCAATAACGATGACTCGATTATCAAGAAAGTTCTGTATATCGGGCTGGATGATGATGAAAACGGTATTCCAGAAGTAAAACCCCAGCAAATTATCGTACCATCAATGGCTGAATTCCTGTTGGGAAATCAAGTCATTGATAATAATGGGTTGCAGGCTTGTGAACCTCAAGCAATATATCAGACAAACTCCATATCAAAACCGGTACTCAATACGGAAACAGAACGTAAAGTCGCAGAACTCACGTTTAAAGTGGTGTCAGAAGAAGCTAAACGGTTAACCAGCAGTCAGCAACTCAGCACGCCAGAGGTGAAAGCAAACGTAACTCGACGGGTACAACAAGCCTTGCGTGAATGGGAAGTGACTCAACATCAAATCTCATCGTCTTCGGATCAACTCGATTTGACGGAAATGATTGAAGAGCAAGTTGAACAGCCAAGTTTCCTTTCAATGGAGGATACGGAAGTTCAGGAGTTGGTCGGGACGATCACCGAAAAACTGATGGAATATACTATCGATATTCCTCGAATCGTGGTTTTGCCAGAACGTGAAGTCAATTACGGGTTTAATGATTTCAACCTTTCCGGATTGGATCGCATTGCGCTCAAACCCGGCAGTAAAGAGCTCTTACTCACGCATCTGGAAAATAACGAACAGCGGACAATCAGTTGGCAGGAAGGTGGAGAAGCGGAAGAACGGCTAGAAAACTATCTCATTCGTTATCTGCTCGACCATGATGAAATTGATTACGACGAACATGCCGACATGCTTTACAAACTGGCCGGACAGATGGTGAACCATTTGTGCAGTTATCAGCCGCCGGAAGATTCAGAATCCGTTCTGAAAAATGCGGGTCGGCAGCTGGCTGAATTTATATGGGTGCAAATCAAACAGAATATGTGGACAACGCCAACGGGCTATACCGGACGTATAACTCAGGGCTTTGATGTAATACATCCAGCGACGTTCAATTTTGCCGGTAATGAAAAACCGAGAGATTTCCGTATTGCAGTTCCCGCAGGAGAAAAAAATAAAGTCCGCCAGATGATTTTCACTGGTTTTACTAAATGCTGTTACCCTTATCAGAAATTTGACTCTGTAGATGGGGAGCTCCGCCTAGCTCAAATATTGGAGAATGACCCCTCAGTGATTCGTTGGATGAAACCTCGTCCAGGTCAGTTCCGTATCGAATATGCTAATGGTAGAAATTATGAACCTGATTTCGTTGTCGAAATGGACAATGGCTATTGCCTGATTGAACCGAAAAAAGCGACAGAAATCGACACGCCAGAAGTTCAGGCCAAAACGCGAGCGGCTATCCGTTGGTGCGAATTTGCAAATCAAAATGCTGAGAAACTTAATGGGAAATCATGGCAATATGCTCTTATCCCCCATGATGAAATTGAGTTAAGTCGTTCAATTTCTGGACTAATGGCTGATTTTATGATGACAAATAGTTTATCTGTATAATAGCTATTTTGGAATAATGACGAGAACCATCCTTAGACGGTATAATGCTATCTAAGGATGGTTTAACATAAAAAAAGATAAAAAATGAATCTAGGAAATGAGTTCCCTAAAAAGCAGAATGTTTATAAAGGCATGTGGTATTTAATCACTAACACCAAACTATTTGTATTATCCGCAGCCGAAAACTCAATGGCATTTGAGCTTGAGAAAGAAGAGTATCAACGGAAACTCAAACAAGGAAATTACAGTCTTGATCCAAAAAATCATACCTATTCTCATCCCCAGAGGCTAAAAGAATTACGAACTTTGTTACTCAAGACAACAGTCTATATTTTTAGCATCATCATTTTAATAGCAGGCATTGGTTTTTATACGGGAGCATTAAAAATAACACCCCATCTGTCATGGAAAAATAGTGCCAGCGCATTAGGTATTATTTTAATTTCATGGTCTACATTATTTCAATTAGGCTGGGGAAATGGCTCATGGAGTGGAACGTGTCTGGATGAATTGGTAAGAAATTCTCTTTTTCGTCATATTTTTAGCATTGGTGTATTTGTGAGTTTATTATATTTCGTTCTGCCAGAATGACTATCCCACCTCCTCCCTACTAAATCTGTGGCTTATTCATAAGGAGCTTGAAGAGAGCAGATTGTCCGACCAAGGGCAACAATGATCATTATCCCTTCCAATAGATCCATTTTTGGCAGAATAAAGGCGGCACTTCACGCCGCCGCCCATGATCAGCGCCATTCAACAATTTGAATTATAATCACGTTTTATTATTGGTTTTCCCAAAATCAAACGGACTAACCCCTTTCTCCCGATTCGCATCCAGATAATCCGCCCACCACTGCACCATCAGCCTACGCTCCCCCAAGTGTTCAGCCTTATGAATATAAGCCGCACGCACAGAGTTACGTTCCTGGTGACTCATCTGCCGTTCAACCGCATCCTTCGACCACAATCCCGACTCGATTAACGAACTACAAGCCATTGTCCTGAAACCATGCCCGCAAACCTCAACCTTCGTATCGTAACCCATCACTCGCAAAGCCTTATTCACCGTGTTTTCACTCATCGGCTTACGCGGATCGTGATCACCAACGAAAATCAATTCGCGGTTTCCACTCATGCTTTTGATCTTTTCCAGAATGGCAAGAGCTTGTCGAGATAAGGGTACAAGATGTGGAGTCCGCATCTTCGAACCACGCTGAGAATGCTTTACACCTTCCAGCGGTTCACGCTCACCAGGGATCGTCCACATAGCCGTTTCAAAATCCACTTCTGTCCAACGGGCAAAACGCAGCTCGCTTGAACGGATGAAAACCAACAAAGTGAGTTCAACCGCCAGTCGGGTTAACGGCCTGCCAGAATAGTGATCGATGCGGTGAAGCAATTCAGGAATGCGATTAAGTTCCAAAGCAGCACGATGCTGTCTTTTCGCCGTAGCAACCGCACCAGCAATCTCCTGCGCGGGGTTATAGTCGATTAAGCCACTCTGAACGGCAAAGCGCATAATCGCAGTAGTTCGCTGTTGTAAACGGGCGGCAACTTCGAGCCGCCCGGATGACTCGACAGCTTTGATGGGTACAAGCAGATCCCGTGTCTTCAATTCAGCAATGTTCCGCTTACCGATGGCAGCAAAGAGATTATCTTCGAGGCTTTTCAATACACGAGCGCTATGCGATGCAGACCACTTCTGATTGCTGGCGTGCCACTCTCTAGCTACCACTTCAAACGTTATCGCCTCTTGCTCCTGCTCTACCTTAACGGCTTTCTTGTTCTCACTGGGATCGACGCCATTAGCTAACAGCTTACGGGCTTCATCGCGACGAGCCCTGGCATCCGCCAGCGAAACCTCAGGATATTTCCCAAGCGCCAGCATCTTCTCCTTACCGCCAAAACGATAACGCAGCCGCCAATATTTGGAACCGTTAGGGTGAACAAGCAAAACCATACCTTCACCATCAGTAAGTTTATAAGCTTTTACTTCAGGCTTAGCCGAACGAACCTTCACATCACTCAGAGCCATGATGAGTATCCTTTCAAGGGTTCTGTGTGGGTACAAACATTATCGAACCGGGATATACCCGCAGTTGTACCCGCATCAGTTAGTTGATGTAGATTGAATCAGGTTGACTTAGGTTGAGTGAAAAAGCGAGGAAAGCCTTGCGGATACTGGATTTCAGACACAAAAAAAGACGTCCGTTGACGTCTATTGATGTTCCGATGGTGCCGAAGGCCGGACTCGAACCGGCACGTATTTCTACGGTTGATTTTGAATCAACTGCGTCTACCGATTTCGCCACTTCGGCACTGAAGGGGATGCGGAAACGTTGTGGATTATACCTGTCGCGCGCCGCCATGCAAGCGACGACGCGCTAAATCCGCGCTAAGTGCCCAAAAAACCAGCGCCCTTCGTCAGTCCAGCTCAGACACCGCCAGACGAATCACACCCGCCGCCTTCTGCTCCGGCAGCGCCAGCACCTTCACCCACATCTCCTGCACCATATCGCAGGAGAGCTTCTCTTTGCCCGCCGCCTTCTCCGGCATCTGCAGCAGCTGGATGTCCTCGCCGTACTTATCGGCAAGCGCCTTCATAATCGGCCGCACGTCCTCGACAGCCGCCTCGCGTTCGGCCGGGGTCACGGTGTGGCGGTTTTTGCCGTAGGCCGCGCGCATCATGTCGGCGTCGGCCTGCATGCGCCGCGCCATCAGGTCTTTATCCAGCATGCGCATCGGGTTCACGCCGCCCTTCACCGTCGGGTAGAGGAAGCGGAAGCAGGCGTCGTCGCTCACCTTCTGAATGGCGGCGGTCTGCTCCATGTTGATGGTCATGTAGTTCACCACGTTGGCGTCCGGGGCGTTTTGCAGGCGCGACATCTGCAGATGCAGGATCTGCGGCTGGATGGTGTCGATAATCTGCTGCTCCGGCTCGCCCGCTTTTTGCAGGGCGGCCATCTGGTCGAGGATGCGCTGATGCAGCGCGGGCTCCTGCTCCTTAATCACCTGCCAGGCGGGCATCGCGTTAAGGGCGGAATCCGTCTGCCGTTCCGGAGCGCGCTGCCTGTCAAAGAACACCCAGAACGCCACGGCGGCGGCCACCACAACAACCATCACGGTACGGGTCCACGTTTTATTCATCTCGCATCCTTATCCTTGAGTTGTGCCGGTTTATACCGGCACGCCGCTGTGGAAGCGAAACTCGTTGTCCGGTGTCGAGATAAGTGTGGCTTCAATTTCGCCAAAATGCTGTATGCGCGGTGAGATATCGTCGTCGCTCACCTGCTGGGCCAGCGTCAGGTAGTCCTGATAATGCCGCGCTTCCGAGCGCAGCAGCGAGAGATAGAACTTCTGCAGGTCGTCGTCGAGGAACGGGGCCAGCGCGGCGAAGCGTTCGCACGAGCGGGCTTCGATGTAGGCGCCGCAGATGAGCTTGTCGATCAGCGTCAGCGGTTCGTGGGTGCGCACTTCCTTCAGCATCCCTTTGGCGTAGCGGCTGGCGGTAATTTTGACGTACGGAATGTCGCGGGACTGCATCGCCTCGCGCACCTGCCAGAAGTGGTGCAGCTCCTCTTTAATCAGCAGCACCATGCTGTCGATGAGCGCCTGGCCCCACGGGTCGTCGGTTTTGGGCATCACGCTTTTGCCAATCTGCTTATGCAGGGCGATGAAGTCCGGCTCCGGGCCGTCGCGGAAGGTGAACTGTTCGTAGGGCTTGAGCCAGTCGAGCAGCGCGTCGGCACCGCTTTCGTCGGCGACGTATTTACGCACCAGCAGCAGCGCGGTCTGGGCGGCCTTGAGCTCGCACACCATGTGGTCGGTGAGCAGCAGCGGCAGGTTCGCCGGGTCGCGGGCTTTATCAATCCATGCTTGCGGGGTCGGGCACTGGAGGAAGTTGAGTACGGGGGCGAGTATCTGCGGGTAATCCATGGTTCTGCCTTGAAAAAGCGGTGGCGCGCGCCACCGCCTGAAACGCTTAGTGACGCACGCCGTCGTCGTCTTCGTCGACGTAATCTTCGTCGTCGCCTTCTTCGCCGTCTTCACCGTTCGGATCTTCGAAGTAGGTTCCCCAGCCGTCGTATTCCACTTCAAACTTCTCGGCCAGGTTCATCAGCTGTTCTACCTGCGCGTCGATCAGCTCCGCCTTCAGCGCGCCTTCGCTCAGGATGTCGCAGCAGATGACGGTGTCGCCCTCTTCCACTTCCAGCTCTTCCGGCTCGGTCACTTCGTAACCCAGCTTGAAGGCTTCCACGGCCAGTTTTTCCAGCGCGTCGAAATCATCCGCAGAGAAATGGTGCTCGATGGTGTACAGCGCGTCCGGATCGCTACCGTCTTCCAGCAGTTCTTCAATAATCAGACGCGTCTCTTCGCGTTGCTCTTCCAGGTGTTCCGGGTTTGCCATGGCTCAATCCTCTTTAAAGTGCGGCAGATACTTCTATTTTCACACACGGACGGGTTTGCCTCCACCTTTGTAAGAAAGAATTGTGAAACGGGGTTGCAAATGAATAATTACACATATAAAGTGAATTTTAATTCAATAAGTGGCGTTCGCCATGCGAGGATAAAATGTCCGATTTATACAAAAAACACTTTCTGAAACTGCTCGACTTTACCCCTGCACAGTTCACTTCTCTGCTGACTCTTGCCGCACAGCTCAAAGCCGATAAAAAAAATGGCAAGGAAGTACAAAAGCTTACTGGTAAAAACATCGCGCTCATCTTCGAAAAAGACTCGACCCGTACACGTTGCTCTTTCGAAGTTGCCGCATTTGACCAAGGCGCGCGCGTTACCTATTTAGGGCCGAGCGGCAGCCAGATTGGGCATAAAGAGTCAATTAAGGACACCGCGCGGGTTCTCGGGCGGATGTATGACGGCATTCAGTATCGCGGCCACGGCCAGGAAGTGGTCGAAACGCTGGCGCAGTATGCGGGCGTGCCGGTGTGGAATGGGCTGACCAACGAGTTCCATCCAACCCAGCTGCTGGCGGACCTGCTGACCATGCAGGAGCACCTGCCGGGCAAGGCGTTTAACGAGATGACGCTGGTCTACGCGGGCGATGCGCGCAACAACATGGGCAACTCGATGCTGGAAGCGGCGGCGCTGACCGGGCTGGATCTGCGCCTGGTGGCTCCGAAAGCCTGCTGGCCGGAAGCGAGCCTGGTGGCGGAGTGCAGCGCGCTGGCGGAGAAGCACGGCGGGAAGATCACGCTGACGGAAGACGTGGCGGCGGGCGTGAAGGGCGCGGACTTTATCTACACCGACGTCTGGGTGTCGATGGGCGAAGCCAAAGAGAAGTGGGCGGAGCGGATCGCGCTGCTGCGCGGGTATCAGGTGAACGCGCAGATGATGGCGCTGACCGGCAACCCGAACGTGAAGTTCCTGCACTGTCTGCCGGCGTTCCATGACGACCAGACCACGCTCGGCAAGCAGATGGCGAAAGAGTTCGACCTGCACGGCGGGATGGAAGTGACGGACGAGGTGTTTGAGTCGGCGGCGAGCATCGTGTTCGACCAGGCGGAAAACCGGATGCATACGATTAAGGCGGTGATGGTGGCGACGCTTGGGGAGTGAGCCTCTCTCTTACCTTGAGATGGTGATTATCTGCTGAATTATTTTTCAGCAGATAATCATTTCCAGTTTACGCGCAAAAAAATCATTTTACTGACGCATCTTCAGATAAGCATCAACCATAATATGTATTTATAATTTTATTAACCATTATTTATTAGATTGATGATGGTTAATATTAGATCATTATCAATTACATACCATTGTAAATATCCGGTGTAATGTTTCCTTATTACTACGTTTCGTTAATAAAATAAGGATTATTTTATGTCATGGAATAAGCATGAAGCTGTGTCATATGCCCGCAGCCACGCACATCATAACAGTACGGGTTACTGCGCTCGCGCCGTCGCTGCAGCTATTCGTGCCGGAGGTTTGAAAATTGATGGTGCTGATGCAAAAAACTTCTGGCGCTCTCTTGAGAAGGCAGGATTCAGCAAGGTGTACGGCACACCCATTGAGGGTGATGTCGCAGTAATTGACGCATTACCAGGTGCGCATCAGAATGGGCATGCATGTATCTACGACGGATCGGGTACCTGGTATTCAGATTTTAAACAGAACAGCCTTTATCCCGGCCAGACATATCGTAAGATACAGCCAAAAATTACCCTTTACAGGCACTACTGATATGAAAAATATCTTACTGCTTCTCTTCATATTTTCTTTCTCTGTAATGGCTGGCCACTCTGACCCGATTGAGCGTGCTGTAAAATTTAACAGCTGGTACGTTAATCAAATCAACAAAGATGCATTTCCCATTACTGATGGAAACGAAATAGATAAATATGTCACAGCATCAACAATGAAAAAACTCCGTCATACGCAGGATCCGCGTTATGCCGACAAAGAGTTTTACGAAGCCGATATGTTTTTAAAAGCGCAATACGTTGGCGATGACTGGCCCCAGAATGTAACAGCCATAGCCGGGGATACCGATCCAGTTTGCGTCAACGTATACATTGCATTTGGCAAAAAGCAGGAGCACGTAGTCATAGACTGCATGGTTAAAGAAAACAACTTATGGAAGGTACAGTCAGTTTCTAATGCGGATTTTTCAAGAAATCTGGCTATCTCTAAATGAGCCAAACAAAGTTCTTATCACTCTAGTGGTTCAGTGCGCCTTTCTTGCCGGGTGGCGCTGCGCTTACCCGGCCTGCTTTGTGCAACGATATCAATAATCGTAGGCCCGGTAAGCGCAGCGCCACCGGGCAAATCAAGCACCGATACGGCCCTCTCCCTGTGGGAGAGGGAGTAAACCCGATTAGCTAATCAGCATCTTCACAACAACCTTGCGCACCTTCGCAGGCGTCCCCACCGCGCACAGCGGCTTGTGCACTTCGCCCGGCCAGAACACCACAAAATCCCCTTCGCTCAGCACCACGGTTTTCTCCTGCTCGCCTTCCGGCAGGAACGCGATGTCTTTGTCCGCCAGCCAGTCGGTGTCCGGCGTACCGTGCGGCAGGGTGCTGAACGTCATTCCTTCCTGCCCCTTCATCACGATCTGGATATCCAGATAGCGCGCGTGGTACTCGGCGCGGCGCTCGGCGAACGGCTGAGTCATATCTTCCGAGACCAGATAAAACAGGCTGCTGCCGTTGATGTCGTGCTTGCCGAGCGGCGTAGCGTCGGTGACGTGGGCTTTAACGTGCTCAATGGCCTGGCGCAGCGCGTCAGGCAGCCAGGGCTGCAGATGGTGGATGTTGCCGATAATCATGTGAAATCCCTCTACGTAAAACAACGTTTCATTTTTATCTTTTATACGAGAGTTAAGACTGCCATACCAGCCCTTTTTCGAAGAGGTTTGCGCGAGCGCATGTTTATCGGGAAAGGTGTTAACCCACTGTTAATCCTGTCCAGGCAATTATGCAGGGGTTATGCATAACCTCGATCAGCGCTTGTCGGACGGCTGTTCTAACCTCTTGATCATGCTCTCTAATTAACAAAACCCGTTGCCGCCTCACACTTTACTGTTTTGATAATTTGCTCTAAAAAACCATAATTATTTATTGATTTTTCTTAAGTCAAAAATAGTTAATTACGTTAATTGCATAGCAATTCTTGCTCATGATATTTATCATTTAAAATCAGCCACATAACGATATATTTCAAAACATTAAAATCTACAAAATAATAACAATCTCAAATAATGCCACCGAATCCTGCTTAGCTATTCACCCCTCAATAATATGAAATTAATCATTATCTGATACGAATCATGCAAATGAAAACAAACCCCTTAATATCCGGTTTCGCGTGAGCGATATCACAATACGGATTATTTAACTGCCTAGTATGAATCACGAAATCAATTGAGCTTAGCCGCCATGAAATTAAACACATCACATGGCGCATGCCCTTTTTATTCTGAAAAACAGTTAAAGGAATAATTATGGAAAAGCATTACGTCGGTTCTGAAATTGGTCAATTGCGTAGCGTTATGCTGCATCGTCCTAATTTAAGTCTGAAACGTTTAACGCCATCAAACTGTCAGGAGTTGCTTTTCGATGACGTGCTCTCGGTTGAGCGGGCGGGTGAGGAGCATGACATCTTCGCCAACACGCTGCGCGAGCAGGGTGTGGAAGTCCTGCTGTTGACCGACCTTCTGACACAAACCCTTGATATTGCAGAAGCGAAAGCCTGGCTTCTGGATACCCAAATCTCTGACTATCGCCTCGGCCCGACCTTTGCCGGCGACGTCCGCGGCTGGCTGGCGGATATGCCGCACCGCGAACTGGCGCGCAGATTAAGCGGCGGATTAACCTACGGCGAAATTCCGGCGGCCATTAAAAATATGGTGGTGGATACCCACACGGCGAATGATTTTATTATGAAGCCGCTGCCGAACCATTTATTTACCCGCGATACCTCGTGCTGGATTTATAACGGCGTCTCTATTAACCCCATGGCGAAACCGGCCCGTCAGCGTGAAACGAATAACCTGCGGGCAATATATCGCTGGCATCCGGCGTTTGCCGACGGCGATTTTATTAAGTATTTCGGCGACGAGAATATTAATTACGACCACGCCACGCTAGAAGGCGGCGACGTACTGGTGATTGGCCGCGGGGCGGTATTAATCGGCATGTCCGAGCGCACGACGCCGCAGGGCGTGGAGTTCCTCGCCAACAGCCTGTTCAAACACCGTCAGGCCGAGCGCGTGATCGCCGTTGAGCTGCCAAAACACCGCTCCTGCATGCACCTCGACACCGTCATGACCCACATCGACGTGGACACCTTCTCCGTCTACCCGGAAGTGGTGCGCAAGGACGCCCAGTGCTGGACGCTCACCCCGGACGGACGCGGCGGCCTGCTGCGCACCCAGGAAACCGACCTGCTGCACGCCATCGAGAAAGCGCTCGGCATTAACCAGGTGCGCCTGATCACCACCGGCGGCGACGCCTTTGAAGCCGAACGCGAGCAGTGGAACGACGCCAACAACGTGCTGACCATCCGCCCGGGCGTGGTAATTGGCTACGAGCGCAACGTCTGGACCAACGAGAAGTACGACAAAGCGGGCATCACCGTGCTGCCTATCCCGGGCGATGAGCTCGGACGCGGCCGCGGCGGCGCGCGCTGCATGAGCTGCCCGCTGGAACGTGACGGAATTTAAAGGAGCCATCATGGAACGAAAACCCACTCTGGTTGTGGCCCTGGGCGGCAACGCGCTGCTCAAGCGCGGCGAGCCGCTGGAAGCCGAAATCCAGCGCCAGAACATCGAGCAGGCCGCGCGCACCATCGCCGGATTAACAGAACAGTGGCGCGTGGTGCTGGTGCACGGCAACGGGCCGCAGGTCGGGCTGCTGGCGCTGCAGAACAGCGCCTACGACAAAGTCACACCCTACCCGCTGGACGTTCTCGGCGCCGAAAGCCAGGGAATGATCGGCTACATGCTCCAGCAGGCGCTGAAAAACAATCTGCCGCAGCGCGAGGTGAGCGTCCTGCTCACGCAGGTGGAAGTGGACGCCGCCGACCCGGCCTTCAGCAACCCGACCAAATACATCGGCCCGGTGTACAGCGAAGCCCAGGCGAAAGCGCTCGCTGCGGAAAAAGGCTGGGTGTTCAAGGCCGACGGCAGCTACGTCCGCCGCGTGGTGCCGTCACCGCAGCCGAAGCGCATCGTCGAGAGCGACGCCATCACGGCGCTGATCCAGCGCGATCACCTGGTGATCTGCAACGGCGGCGGCGGCGTGCCGGTAGTGGAGAACGCCAACGGCTATCGCGGCATTGAGGCGGTGATCGACAAAGACCTCTCCGCCGCCCTGCTGGCGCGCCAGATCGAGGCCGACGCCCTGCTGATCCTGACTGATGCCGACGCGGTGTACCTCGACTGGGGCAAGCCGACCCAGCGCCCGCTGGCGCAGGTGACGCCGGAGCTGCTCAGAGGCATGCAGTTCGACGCCGGATCGATGGGGCCGAAAGTGGCCGCCTGCCGCGAGTTTGTTGAGGCCTGCAACGGCATTGCCGGGATCGGCGCGCTGGCCGACGGCGCGGAGATCCTGGCGGGCGAGAAAGGCACGTTGATTCGTAACTGAGTCGTTTTCCCCTCACCCTAACCCTCTCCCTAAGGGAGAGGGGACGATTACACCCTCTCCCCGTGGGAGAGGGCCGGGGTGAGGGCATCAGACAGCTAATTTTTAAAAGGATTTCCCACATGACCATCAACCTGAAAAACCGCAACTTCCTGAAACTGCTGGACTACACCCCGGCGGAGATCCAGTACCTGATCGACCTCGCCATCGAGCTGAAAGCGGCCAAAAAAGCCGGACGTGAAAAGCAAACCCTGGTCGGGAAAAACATCGCCCTGATTTTTGAAAAAACCTCCACCCGCACCCGCTGCGCCTTTGAAGTGGGCGCGTTCGACCAGGGCGCGCAGGTCACCTATCTCGGCCCAAGCGGCTCGCAGATCGGCCATAAAGAGTCGATGAAAGACACCGCCCGCGTGCTGGGCCGCATGTATGACGGCATCGAATACCGCGGCTACGGCCAGGCCATCGTCGAAGAGCTGGGCGAATACGCGGGCGTGCCGGTGTGGAACGGCCTGACCGACGAGTTCCACCCAACGCAGATCCTCGCCGACCTGATGACCATGCTGGAGCACGCGCCGGGCAAAACCCTGCCGGAGCTGAGCTTTGCCTACCTGGGCGACGCGCGCAACAACATGGGCAACTCGCTGATGGTCGGCGCGGCCAAGATGGGGATGGATATCCGCCTCGTCGCACCGAAATCCTTCTGGCCGGAAGCCGGGCTGGTTGAGCAGTGCCGCGCCATCGCGAAAGAGACGGGCGCGCGCATCACCCTCACCGACGACGTGGAAGAAGGCGTGCAGGGGACCGATTTCCTCTACACCGACGTGTGGGTCTCCATGGGCGAGCCGAAGGAGGCCTGGGCCGAGCGCGTCAGCCTGATGAAGCCGTATCAAATCAACGCGGACGTGATGAAGGCCACCGGCAACCCGAACGTCAAGTTTATGCACTGCCTGCCGGCGTTCCACAACGAACACACCAAAGTGGGCCGCGAGATCGAGATGGCCTACGGCCTGAAGGGGCTGGAGGTGACGGAAGAGGTCTTCGAATCACCGAACTCCATCGTCTTCGACGAAGCAGAGAACCGCATGCACACCATTAAAGCGGTCATGGTGGCGACACTCGGCGACTAATCACCGCCCGGCGCGCCGCGGGGTGCGCCGGGTTTAAGGAGAACATCATGGGCAAGTTTAAGTTTCCCTCCGCTTACACCATTCTCTTTTTCCTGATTGCCGTTGTGGCGGCGCTGAGCTGGGTCGTCCCCGCCGGTCAGTACCAGATGGCGATGAACGAAACCCTCGGTAAAGAAGTCCCGATTGCCGGAACGTACGCGCACGTGGCGGCACATCCGCAGGGGCTGGTTTCCGTCCTGATGGCGCCCATCGCCGGGCTGTACGATCCGGTCTCCGGCCAGGCCGGGGCAATCGACGTCGCGCTGTTTATCCTGATCATCGGCGGTTTTCTCGGGATCGTCACCAAAACCGGGGCGATTGACGCCGGGATCGAACGCGTCACTACGCGGCTGCGCGGGCGCGAGGAGTGGATGATCCCGATCCTGATGGCGCTGTTTGCCGCAGGCGGCACGATTTACGGCATGGCCGAAGAGTCGCTGCCGTTCTACACCCTGCTGGTACCGGTGATGCTGGCCGCCCGGTTCGATCCGGTTGTCGCCGCGTCCACCGTGCTGCTCGGGGCGGGGATCGGCACGCTCGGCTCTACCATTAACCCGTTTGCCACGGTGATCGCCGCCAACGCCGCCGGGATCCCCTTCACTAACGGCATCGCCCTGCGCGTGGCGCTGCTGGTCATCGGCTGGGTCATCTGCGTGGCGTGGGTGATGCGTTACGCCCGTAAGGTGCGCCAGGATCCGTCGCTGTCGATCGTCGCAGACAAACAGGAAGAGAACCGCGCCCATTTCCTCGGCGACAAGGGCGAACAGTCGCTGGAATTTACCCCGGTGCGCAAAATCATCCTGGTGATTTTCGCCCTCGCCTTCGCGGTGATGATCTACGGCGTGGCGGTGCTGGGCTGGTGGATGGCGGAGATCTCGGCGGTGTTTCTCGCCAGCGCGATTATCGTCGGCCTGATTGCCCGCATGAGCGAAGAGGAGCTGACGTCGACGTTTATCAACGGCGCGCGAGATTTGCTGGGCGTCGCGCTGATTATCGGCATCGCGCGCGGTATCGTAGTCATCATGGATAAGGGCATGATTACCCACACCATTTTGCACAGCGCGGAAGGGCTGGTCAGCGGGTTGTCCACGGTAGCGTTTATCAACGTGATGTACTGGCTGGAGGTCGTGCTGTCGTTTCTTGTGCCTTCTTCATCCGGCCTGGCCGTTCTGACGATGCCGATCATGGCGCCGCTTGCCGATTTCGCTAACGTCAACCGCGACCTGGTTGTGACGGCTTACCAGTCGGCCTCCGGCATCGTTAACCTCGTCACGCCCACTTCTGCCGTCGTGATGGGCGGGCTGGCTATCGCCCGCGTGCCCTACGTGCGCTATCTGAAATGGGTGGCGCCGCTGCTGGGCATTTTAACGGTGGTGATTATGGTGGCGTTAAGTCTGGGTGCCTTGTTGTGATTTGCCGGATGGCGCTGCGCTTATCCGGCCTACGGATCGGTGCGGTGCCACCGGTTATTTCAGGAACTGATATGGGAACTATGATGGATTACGAAGAGTACTCTCCCAAAGAGCAACTACAGCTGACGGTCTGCCAGCGCCTGATCGCAGAAAAGAGCTATCTCTCTCAGGAGGAGATCCGCCGGGATTTGCAGGAGCGTGGTTTTGAGACCATCAGCCAGTCCACCGTTTCACGTCTGCTTAAATTGCTCGGCGTCATAAAAATTCGAAATGCCAAAGGGCTAAAGATTTATTCGCTGAATCCCCAGCTGCGCCCTGCCCCCGACGCCGCGCGTACCGTGTCCGAAATGGTGGTCAGCGTCGAGCACAATAGCGAGTTTATCCTTGTTCATACCGTCGCCGGATATGGCCGCGCGGTGGCGCGTATTCTGGATTATCACCAGCTGCCGGAAATTTTAGGCGTGGTGGCCGGCAGCAGTATCGTCTGGGTCGCTCCCCGGGTCGTGAAGCGCACCGCACTGGTGCATAAGCAAATTAATTATTTACTCAGAACGCATTAATATTCATAAAGAACCGTTTGCATTGAGTAAAGCGTGCATTAAATCGCTTGATCCGAAAAGCGAGCTGCGTATAATGCCCGACAATTTGCCGGGAGGAAGCATGGTCAAGCGTGTACGACATAACGTCTTACCGCGTCTGAAATCAGACGCTGGCCTGCCGTTTTTCTTCCCGTTGCTAAACCTATTCCCAGAGCCCCTCATTTGAGGGGCTTTTTTTTGCCCGGCGTCAGGAGATAAACATGAATCCGCTTTATCAAAAACACATCATTTCCATAAACGACCTCAGCCGCGAAGAGCTGGAACTGGTTCTGGAAACCGCGGCAAAACTGAAGGCCAATCCGCAACCGGAGCTGCTGAAGCACAAGGTGATTGCGAGCTGCTTCTTCGAAGCCTCGACCCGCACCCGCCTCTCCTTTGAAACCTCCATGCACCGCCTGGGCGCGAGCGTGGTGGGCTTCTCGGACAGCAGCAACACGTCGCTGGGTAAAAAAGGCGAGACCCTGGCGGATACCATTTCAGTGATCAGCACCTACGTCGACGCGATTGTGATGCGTCATCCGCAGGAGGGCGCGGCGCGCCTGGCGACCGAATTTTCCGGCGGCATTCCGGTGCTGAACGCCGGTGACGGTGCCAACCAGCACCCGACGCAGACCCTGCTGGATCTGTTCACCATTCAGGAGACGCAGGGCAAGCTCGAGAACCTGAATATCGCCATGGTCGGCGACCTGAAATATGGCCGCACCGTCCACTCCCTGACCCAGGCGCTGGCGAAATTTAACGGCAACCGCTTCTTCTTCATCGCCCCGGACGCGCTGGCGATGCCGCAGTACATTCTCGACATGCTGGACGAAAAAGGCATTCAGTGGAGCCTGCACGCCAGCATCGAAGAGGTGATGAGCCACGTGGATATTCTCTACATGACCCGCGTGCAAAAAGAGCGTCTGGATCCGTCCGAATACGCCAACGTGAAGGCACAGTTCGTGCTGCGCGCCACCGACCTCGAGGGCGCGCGCGACAACATGAAGGTGCTGCATCCGCTGCCGCGCATCGATGAGATCACCACAGACGTGGATAAGACGCCGCACGCCTGGTACTTCCAGCAGGCCGGAAACGGCATCTTCGCCCGCCAGGCGTTACTGGCACTGGTTCTGAATCGCGAATTGGCACTGTAAGGGGAAACGACCATGACACACGATAACAAACTCCAGGTTGAAGCCATCAAGCGCGGCACCGTGATTGACCATATCCCTGCGCAGGTGGGCTTTAAGCTGCTGACGCTGTTCAAACTGACCGAAACCGACCAGCGCATCACCATCGGCCTGAACCTGCCGTCGGGCGAGATGGGCCGCAAGGACCTGATCAAAATCGAGAACACCTTCCTGACCGACGAGCAGGTCAACCAGCTGTCGCTGTACGCACCGGACGCCACCGTCAACCGCATCGACGAGTATGAAGTGGTCGGCAAATCCCGTCCGAGCCTGCCGGATCGCATTGAAAGCGTGCTGGTCTGCCCGAACAGCAACTGCATCAGTCATGCTGAGCCGGTTTCTTCCAGCTTTGCAGTGAAAAAACGCGCCGATGACATCGCGCTCAAATGCAAATACTGCGAAAAAGAGTTTTCTCATTATGTGGTGCTGGCCAACTAATTGAGGTTGGTAATGAAATCCCGGCTGTTATAATGGCCGGGAACATTCTTAACGCTGTAATTCTGGAGAAAACATGAGCAAAGTACTCGCGACGGAAAATGCACCAGCGGCTATCGGCCCTTACGTTCAGGGCGTTGATCTGGGTAGCATGATCATCACTTCCGGTCAGATCCCGGTGAACCCAAAAACCGGCGCGGTGCCGGAAGACGTCGCGGCACAGGCCCGTCAGTCGCTGGAAAACGTGCAGGCTATCGTTGAATCTGCCGGTCTGAAAGTGGGCGATATCGTGAAAACCACCGTTTTCGTGAAAGATCTGAACGATTTCGCGACCGTTAACGCCACTTACGAAGCGTTCTTCACCGAGCACAACGCCACCTTCCCGGCGCGCTCCTGCGTGGAAGTGGCCCGTCTGCCAAAAGACGTGAAAATTGAAATCGAAGCGATTGCAGTACGTCGCTAATTCGCTTTGGCGATAAAAAAAGGCAGCCCAGGCTGCCTTTTTTGTTGCTTGCTACTGATTCCGCGTCGCCCTGAGCAGCGTCTCCAGCGGATAGACCGCCGCAATCACCACCTCGTCCTGAACCTTCGCCGCGTTATCCAGCTCGCTCTGAATCGAGGCTATCTCTTTATCATCCAGCGTGCCCTGGCGCGCTACCAGATCCGTCAGCCTCAGGCCAATGGAGGCCAGCTTATCCACCTCCTGGATCACCGGCTTCATGGCCTTCAGCTGATAGCTGTTTTCGCTTAGCGCCAGCGCGTCGCTGGTGTTGCTCTGCCAGCGGTTAAAGACGTGGCGCAGCGCGTCGGCGCTTTCCGCATCTTCCGCATCGCTCACCAGGCGGTCCGCCCATTTGTTCATCTGCCGCACGGTGGCGCTTTCGGCGTTCAGCGCATCGGCGAAGCGGTTGAGCGGTTCGAACTGATGATAATTTCCCGCCTGGAACTTCAGGTGCTGGCGGGTGTAATACTGCGCGGGCTCTACCGCCTGAGCGAGGATCTGCAGCGGCAGCGTGTCGGCATTACCGGCAAGGCGCGTGAACTGCACCTGCTGCTGGGTATGCTGCTGCAGCCCGACCGACACCGTCGACCAGCTGTCCATCGCCTGCAGGCGGGTGTACATGTTGTCGACGTCGTTGACGTCCTGCGCGGACCACAGCCGTTCCGCCACCGCGAAGGTGCGCGGCCACAGGCGGATATCCAGCACCGGCGCCACCACGTTTTCCGCCCACAGCGCGGCTTCCCCGCCGAGCAGGTTGGCCTGATTCGCCACGTCCGGCACGACCGGCGGAATGCCTTTCGGCACCGCGTCCAGACGCGTGCCGCTGATTGGGTAACGCGTATTCCCCACCAGGAAATAGCCGGTGAGCTTGTCGTTATCAACGGAAACCACCGGGCGCGTCTCGCCCATCCACGTGTCGACGGTGAAGGTCACCTGGCTGTCATCGCGCCATTCAATATCCTGCACCGCGCGGCGGGATTTCCCGGCAAAATCAATAAATCCGCGCCAGCCTGCGTCCCCTTTCACCAGCGTGAAGCTCCCCTCCACCGGCTTGCCCTTCAGGCGCGGCATGGAGAAGGCCCAGCTCTGGACGCTGTCGGTGTCTGCAATCACATCCACGCCGTTCAGCCCCTGCGGGACAATTTCGTTGCGGTAGTGATAGGCGGTGGACTGGGGCTGGTCGAGATAGAAACCGGTGGAAAGAATGCCCTTGTAGCCGTTCTGCGCCACCTGCCCCAGCGCGTCCTGCCCCTGCCAGGACTGGATCAGAATGCTTTTCGGCAGGTCGGGATGGTAGATCTCGTCCCAGCCGACCATCTGCCGGTGATGCTTCTCAAGGATCGTTTCCAGCCTGCGGTTGAAATACGCCTGCAGCGCGTGGCTGTCCGCCAGCCTGTTGTCGCGCATGAAGTTCTGGATCGCGGCATTCGCTTTCCACTGGCTGTCGTCCACCTCATCGCCGCCGATATGCAGATACGGATCGGGGAAGATCGCCGCCAGTTCGCTGACCATCGCGTCAGCAAAGGCGTAGGTTGCCTCTTTGGTGGGATCTAACACCGGCTTCAGCACGCCCCAGTGGCGCTCCATGGCGTACGGCCCCGGGGCGCTCATCAGCTCCGGGTAGGCTACGGCAATCGCCGAGGCGTGGCCCGGCATGTCGATCTCCGGCACCACGCGGATACCGCGTTCGGCGGCGTAACGCACCACCTCGCGCATCTGTTCCGGCGTGTAGTACAGCCCGTCGCTGGCAAGCTGCGTCAGCTTAGGGTAGCGCTTCGAGCTGAAGCGCCAGCCCTGGTCGTCGGTCAGGTGCCAGTGCAGGACATTGAGCTTCGCCGCGGCCATGCCGTCGATCTGGCGCTTGATATCCGGCAGCGGAATAAAATGACGCGCCGAGTCGAGCAGCAGCCCGCGCCACGGGAAGCGCGGCGAATCTTCAATGGTGACCCACGGCAGCGAGGTGTTTTCCGCCCCGTTCTGCATCAGCTGGAGCAGCGTTTCCATGGCGCGCAGCGCGCCGAAGCGGGTGTTGGCGGAGATATCGACGCCGTTGGCATCCACCGTGAGCCTATAGCTTTCATCGCTTTCCGGCAGCGGCAGCGGCTTGACCTTTTTGGCAATCGCGATACGGATGGTCGGCTTTTCAGGCTTTTCAGGCTTTTCAGGCTTTTCAGGCTTGTCGGCCTGGGGCTGCAGCGTCCAGCCGGTTTGCAGGGCAATGCGCTGGCGCAGGCGGTTGACGGCGTCACCGAGATCGTCCCCGCTGACGCTAATGGATACGTTGTTGCTGAGCACCAGCGCGCCCTGGGTCGTCGGGCGTTCGACCTTCGCAGGCCAGGGCATCAAAGGGAGATCGCCTGCCGGGGCGGCAAACGCAGAGGCGCCGAGCATCAGCCCGGCGGTTAAGAGGCTGTACCGTAACATGAATGTTCCTTATCTGACGGGCCAAATAAAGGCAAAACATTCTGTTAACATGCGCTCAATTTGTCGTCAAGCGAATGCGCCGACGGAGATCACAGGTTGTTGAATTTGGGAGGAAAGCCAGCCCCCTCACCCCAAAGGAGCGAGGGTGAAAGGCGACACCGAGCGGTCCCCTCTCCCTTTCAGGGAGAGGGTTAGGGTGAGGGTAAAAAATTACTGCCACCCGTACCGACGCGCATAGAATCCTTTCACCATCTGCGTCAGCACCATGTAGCCCGCGAGGATAGCCACCAGCCACGGGAAGTAGCTCAGCGGCAGCGCCTGCAGCTGCAGGTAGCCTGCCAGCGGCGAGAACGGCAGCGCGATGCCGAGCGCCATCACAATGCCCGTCATTACAATCAGCGGCCACGCGGCGCGGCTCTGGATGAACGGAATGCGGCGGGTGCGGATCATGTGCACAATCAGCGTCTGCGACAGCAGGCCTACCACGAACCAGCCGGACTGGAACAGCGTCTGGTGTTCCGGGGTGTTGGCGTGGAACACAAACCACATCAGGCAGAACGTCAGAATGTCGAAGATGGAGCTGATCGGCCCAAAGAACAGCATAAAACGCCCCAGATCCGCCGGGTTCCAGTGCTGCGGCTTCTGGATCTGCTCGTCGTCGACGTTATCAAACGGGATCGCTACCTGAGACACGTCGTACATCAGGTTCTGGATCAGCAGGTGCAGCGGCAGCATCGGCAGGAACGGCAGAAACGCGCTCGCCACCAGCACGCTGAAGACGTTACCGAAGTTGGAGCTGGCGGTCATTTTGATGTACTTGAGCATATTGGCGAAGGTGCGGCGCCCTTCGATCACGCCCTCCTCCAGCACCATCAGGCTCTTTTCCAGCAGAATAATATCCGCCGCCTCGCGGGCGATATCCACCGCCCCATCGACGGAGATACCGATGTCCGCCGCACGCAGCGCGGGCGCGTCGTTGATGCCGTCGCCCATAAAGCCCACCACGTGCCCTTCACGCTTAAGCAGGGTGACGATGCGCTCTTTGTGCATCGGCGTCAGGCGGGCAAACAGCGTGGTACGCTGGGCAAGCTTCGCCAGCTCGTCGTCGGACAGGTGCTCAATATCGCTTCCCACCACCACGTCGCCCGCGTCCAGCCCCACTTCATGGCACACTTTGGCCGCCACCAGCTCGCTGTCGCCGGTGAGAATTTTGACGGTAATACCGCTCGCCTTCAGCGCTTTCAGCGCCGGCGCGGTGGTCTCTTTCGGCGGATCGAGGAAGGCGATGTAGCCCTCGAGGATTAGATCGGATTCGTCGATACGCTGATAGTCCCCCTCGCGCGCGGGCAGGAACTTGCTCGCGACCGCCACCACGCGCAGCCCCTGACGGTTCAGGTTGTCGGTGACGCGCTTGATGCGGCGCAGCATGGTGTCGTCCAGCGGCACGATGTCGCCGTTATAGCGAACCTGCGTCGACACGTTGAGGATCTCCTGCAGCGCCCCTTTACAGATCAGCTGATGCACGTCCGTCTGCTCGCTCACCACCACCGACATGCGGCGGCGCTCGAAGTCGAACGGGATCTCATCCACCTTCTGCCAGCGGCCGGAGAGCGTGCGGGCGGATTCCTCGTCCACCCCTTCCAGCACCGCGACGTCGAGCAGGTTTTTCAGCCCGGTCTGGTAATGACTGTTCAGCCACGCGCTGTGCAGGACGCGCTCGCTGGTTTTGCCGGAGATATCGGTGTGGTTCTCCAGCACGATTTTGTCCTGCGTCAGGGTGCCGGTTTTATCGGTGCAGAGGATGTCCATCGCGCCAAAGTTTTGAATGGCGTCGAGGTGTTTAACGATTACTTTCTGTTTAGAGAGCTTCACCGCCCCGCGCGCCAGCGTGGAGGTGACGATCATCGGCAGCATTTCCGGCGTCAGGCCAACGGCCACGGAGAGCGCAAACAGGGCCGCTTCCCACCAGTCGCCTTTGGTGTAGCCGTTGATCAGCAGCACGATCGGCGTCATCACCATCATAAAGCGGATCAGCAGCATGCTGACGCGGCCAATCCCTTTCTGGAAGGCGTTCGGCTCGCTCTCCTGCTCGCTGACGCGCCCGGCAAGCTGACCAAACCAGGTGTCGCCCCCGGTGGCGGTGACAATCGCCTGCGCGGTGCCGCTGACCACCGTGGTGCCCATAAAGCACAGGGTGTCGCATTCAAGCGGGTTCATCTGCTGCGGGTCGCGGCTGCGCGCTACCTTTTCAACGGGCAGGGATTCCCCGGTCAGGGAGGCCTGAGCGACGAACAGATCGCGCGCCTGGATAATGCGTAAATCCGCCGGGATCATGTCCCCCGCGGCCAGCTTCACCAGATCGCCCGGCACCAGCTGGTCGATAGGCAGCTCCACCCAGGCGTTTTCGCCGAGATCGTTAATCACGCGCGAGACGGTCGCGGTGTTGCTGACCATCGCCTTCAGGGCGTCCGCCGCTTTGGTGGAGCGGGCTTCCTGAATAAAGTTCAGCAGCGTGGAGATGCCCACCATCAGGGCAATGACGCCTGCGGCAAACAGATCTTCCGTCGCGTAAGAGATGAGGCCGAGTACGGTCAACAGCAGGTTGAACGGGTTGCGGTAGCAGAGCCACAGGTGCACCCACCACGGAGACGGCTTCTGCGCCGGGATTTGGTTATCGCCGTGCACGGCGCGGATTTTTTCCACTTCGGCCGCGTTTAGCCCTTCCGGGTGTCCGCCGAACGCGCGCCAGACTTCGTTTTCATCCATCGCCGCCGCGTTCAGGCAGCGTTCGGTCAGGGATGCGGGGATCGCCGCCCCCGCCATGTTTTTGGCGTTTGGCAGCGGGTCGCGCTGAACAAGACGGTGTGGCAGGTGGCGGCTCAGCAGGGCCTGCAGCTGCCGGGTGATATTTTTAAACATAGGCATTCCTCCGCATCCGCAGGGGCGGACGCAGCATTTCCTTCAGGCGTGGCAAGGCCGTACCTGAGAGGCACTCAATTTTTCAAGCAGGAACGTTTAAGACGCTACTGCCTCACGCCGGTGAGACAGCAACAAGGCTGGCTTACCGGAAAGAACGTTTTCTCCCGCTCAGGAGAGGTGTGGGATCGGGATCCATGAAGCCTCCGGTAAGTAAAAAAACAGGGTGTCGCTGCGCAGTATAAGGATTTAAGCGTACCCTTTATGACGATTCGGGCGGTATTATACCCCCCTGCAAATAAACCGAACGTAAACCAGACTTTGCCCATAGCGAAATCGCGCTATAGCATTAGGCTCAATTCACTACATCGTCGTTGTTACAGGGAATACAGCATGCAGAACCGCCTTACGATTAAAGACATCGCGCGTTTAAGCGGCGTGGGGAAATCGACCGTCTCACGCGTGCTGAACAACGAAAGCGGCGTCAGCGAACGCACCCGCGAGCGCGTTGAGGCGGTCATGAATCAGCACGGTTTTTCCCCTTCCCGCTCCGCGCGCGCCATGCGCGGGCAGAGTGACAAAGTCGTCGCCATCATTGTTTCTCGTCTGGACTCTCTGTCTGAAAATCTCGCCGTGCAGACCATGCTGCCCGCCTTCTATGAGCAGGGGTATGATCCGATCATGATGGAGAGCCAGTTCTCTGTGCAGCTTGTTGAAGAGCATCTGGGGATGCTCCAGCGGCGCAACATTGATGGCGTGGTGCTGTTCGGTTTTACCGGCATTAAGGACGAGATGCTGAAACCCTGGCAGCCTTCGCTGGTGCTGCTGGCGCGCGATGCACACGGTTTTGCCTCCGTCTGCTATGACGACGAGGGCGCGATCATTACCCTGATGCAGCGCCTGTTTGACGAGGGCCATCGTCACATCAGCTTCCTCGGCGTCCCGCACGCGGACGTCACCACCGGCAAGCGTCGCCATGAGGCGTATCTGGCCTTTTGCAAAAAGCACAACCTCTCCGCCGTGGCCTCCCTGCCGGGGCTGGGCATGAAGCAGGGCTACGAGCAGGTCGCCAGCGTTCTGACGCCGCAGACCACGGCGCTGGTGTGCGCCACGGATACCCTGGCGCTGGGTGCCAGCAAATATCTGCAGGAGCAGCGTATCGATAACCTGCAGGTGGCGAGCGTCGGCAGCACGCCGCTGATGAAGTTCCTGCACCCGGAGATCATCACCGTCGATCCGGGCTACGCCGAGTCCGGCAGACAGGCCGCCGCGCAGCTGATCGAGCAGATAAACGGGCGTTCAGAGCCTCGTCAGATCGTCATTCCCGCTCACCTTTCGTAACCCCTCTAAAACAGATTATTGTGATCTTCGCCTGATTTCGGGAACGTTCCCATTTTCGCCGTCACGCTGAAGGAGTAGGCTTGCGCTCAGGTCATTACACCCCCTCACCATCTGTCATGAGGTTTCATGATGAGTAAAGTCAAACAAGCAGATATCGATCGGCTGATCGTCCTGGTCGGCGGACGCGAAAACATCGCCACCGTCAGCCATTGCATTACCCGCCTGCGCTTCGTGCTGAACGATCCGGCCAAAGCCAACCCGAAGGCCATTGAAGAACTTTCCATGGTCAAAGGCTGCTTCACCAACGCCGGGCAGTTCCAGGTCGTTATTGGTACCGAAGTGGGCGATTACTATCAGGCTCTGCTGGCGACAACCGGGCACTCTTCTGCCGATAAAGAGCAGGCGAAGAAGGCCGCGCGCCAGAATATGAAGTGGCACGAGCAGCTGATTTCCCACTTCGCGGAAATTTTCTTCCCGCTGCTGCCCGCGCTGATCAGCGGGGGCTTAATCTTAGGCTTCCGTAACGTCATCGGCGATGTGCCGATGAGCGACGGCAAAACCCTGGCGCAGATGTATCCGGCGCTGAAAACCGTTTACGATTTCCTGTGGCTGATTGGCGAGGCGATCTTCTTCTATCTGCCGGTCGGGATTTGCTGGTCCGCGGTGCGCAAGATGGGCGGCACGCCGATTCTCGGTATCGTGCTGGGCGTCACGCTGGTCTCTCCACAGTTAATGAACGCTTACTTACTTGGTCAGCAGGTGCCTGAGGTGTGGAACTTCGGCCTGTTTACTATCGCCAAAGTGGGCTATCAGGCGCAGGTCATTCCGGCCCTGCTGGCGGGTCTGGCGCTGGGCTTTATTGAAACGCGCCTGAAGCGCATCGTGCCGGATTATCTCTATCTGGTGGTGGTGCCGGTCTGCTCGCTGATCCTGGCGGTGTTCCTGGCGCACGCCTTTATCGGTCCGTTTGGCCGGATGATCGGCGACGGCGTGGCCTTCGCGGTGCGTCACCTGATGACCGGCAGCTTCGCGCCTATTGGAGCCGCGCTGTTTGGCTTCCTGTACGCCCCGCTGGTGATCACCGGCGTGCACCAGACCACGCTGGCCATTGATATGCAGATGATCCAGAGCCTCGGCGGCACGCCGGTCTGGCCGATTATCGCCCTGTCTAACATTGCACAGGCGTCGGCGGTCACTGGCATCATCATCGTCAGCCGCAAGCACAACGAGCGTGAGATCTCCGTTCCGGCAGCCATCTCTGCTTACCTCGGCGTCACAGAACCGGCGATGTACGGTATCAACCTGAAATACCGCTTCCCGATGCTCTGCGCGATGATCGGTTCCGGTCTGGCGGGCCTGGTGTGTGGTCTGAACGGCGTGATGGCGAACGGGATTGGCGTCGGCGGCCTGCCGGGCATTCTCTCCATCCAGCCGGCTTACTGGCAGGTGTTTGCCCTGGCGATGGCCATCGCGATTATCGTCCCTATGGCGCTCACCACCGTGGTTTACCAGCGTAAGTTCCGTCAGGGCTCGCTGCAGATTGTTTAACTTCTTCTTTCGGGGCGCAGATGCGCCCCTTCGCATTTGCAGGAACGCATTATGAATACCCTTCCTCACTGGTGGCAGAACGGCGTCATCTATCAGATTTACCCAAAGAGCTTCCAGGACACCACCGGCAGCGGCACCGGCGATCTGCGCGGCGTGACGCAGCGTCTGGACTACCTGAAAACCCTCGGCATCGACGCCATCTGGCTGACGCCATTTTATATCTCCCCGCAGGTGGATAACGGCTACGACGTGGCGAATTACACCGCCATCGACCCGGCTTACGGCACGCTGGATGATTTCGACGAGCTGGTTGCCCGGGCGCACGAGCGCGGCATCCGCATCGTGCTGGATATGGTGTTTAACCACACCTCCACGCAGCACGCCTGGTTCCGCGAGTCGCTGAACAAAGAGAGCCCGTACCGCCAGTTCTACATCTGGCGCGACGGCACGCCGGAGCAGCTTCCCAACAACTGGCGCTCCAAGTTTGGTGGCAACGCCTGGCGCTGGCACGCCGAGAGCGAGCAGTATTACCTGCATCTGTTCGCCCCGGAGCAGGCGGATCTCAACTGGGAGAACCCAGAAGTGCGCGCCGAGCTGAAAAAGGTGTGCGAGTTCTGGGCCGATCGCGGCGTCGACGGCTTGCGTCTCGACGTGATTAACCTGATTTCGAAAGATCAGGATTTCCCGGACGACAACACCGGAGACGGCCGCCGCTTCTACACCGACGGGCCGCGCGTTCACGAATATCTGCAGGAGATGAGCCGCGACGTCTTCACCCCGCGCAACCTGATGACGGTGGGCGAGATGTCCTCGACCTCGCTGGAGAACTGCCAGCAGTACGCCTCGCTCGACGGACGCGAGCTGTCGATGACCTTTAACTTCCACCACCTGAAGGTGGACTACCCCGGCGGCGAAAAATGGACGAAGGCGAAGCCGGACTTCGTGGCGCTGAAAACCCTCTTCCGCCACTGGCAGCAGGGGATGCACAACAGGGCGTGGAACGCGCTGTTCTGGTGTAACCACGATCAGCCGCGCATCGTGTCGCGCTTTGGTGACGAAGGGGAATACCGCGTTCAGGCCGCGAAGATGCTCGGCATGGTGCTGCACGGCATGCAGGGCACGCCGTATATCTACCAGGGCGAGGAGCTGGGGATGACCAACCCGCACTTCAGCCGCATCACCGACTATCGCGACGTGGAAAGCCTGAACATGTTCGCCGAACTGCGCGCCAACGGCCGCGAACCGGATGAATTACTGGCGATTCTGGCGAGTAAGTCCCGCGATAACGGGCGAACCCCAATGCAGTGGGACGCTTCGCACAATGCGGGCTTTACCGAGGGCGAGCCGTGGATTGGCGTCTGCGACAATTACGAGACGGTGAACGCCCGCGCGGCGCTCGACGACCCGGATTCGGTGTTCTACACCTACCAGTCGCTGATCGGCCTGCGTAAAACCCTGACGGTGCTGACGTGGGGTGATTATGAGGATCTTCTGCCGGAACATCCTTCTCTTTGGTGCTACCGTCGTCAGTGGCAGGGGCAGACGCTGATGGTGGCGGCGAACCTGAGTCCTACGCCTCAGGAATGGCAGGCAGACGCTCTCAGCGATAGGTCGCAGGTGGTGATGAGTAACTACCCTGCACCGCAAACGACGTCGCTGCGTCCGTTTGAAGCCGTCTGGTGGTTGCAGCAGTAATTCTCTCTACCGGGTGCGGCTCAGCACCCGGCTTACTTTACTGTTTTTGTTGAGTAAATAATCAGATTTTTCTCTCGCGCCTTTACAATCGCTGAAGCGCCCGTCGTTTGTACTCTCGTCTTTTTACTTTGTTCTGCATCAAATAAATCGCAAACATGTTTGATGCAAATCACTATATGTAGCACTTAAAATGCACGCCGACCCAACATCTTGTATTTATCGTCTACTATTCCAACAACAAGACGGCGCTTACGCTGGCCGGAATTGTGGATAACACGAGCTGGGAACGCGGGAAGTCTTTGGCCCGGCGGGGAATACGCCCGGTTATGACTTCTCCACCTCTGTGGATAACCTGTTTTCAAAAAATGGAGTGATCATGACACCGCATGTGATGAAACGTGATGGCTGTAAAGTGCCGTTTAAATCAGAGCGCATCCAGGAAGCCATTCTGCGTGCAGCTAAAGCAGCGGGAGTCGATGACGCAGATTACTGCGCCACCGTCGCAGAAGTCGTTAGTAGCCAGATGAACGAACGCAGCCAGGTCGATATCAGTGAGATCCAGACCGCGGTTGAGAACCAGCTGATGGCGGGGCCCTACAAGCAGCTGGCGCGCGCCTACATTGAGTACCGTCACGATCGTGACGTGCAGCGTGAGAAGCGCGGTCGTCTGAACCAGGAGATCCGTGGCCTGGTGGAGCAGACCAACTCCGCCCTGCTCAATGAAAACGCCAACAAAGACAGTAAAGTGATCCCGACCCAGCGCGACCTGCTGGCCGGTATCGTCGCCAAACACTATGCCCGTCAGCACCTGCTGCCGCGCGACGTGGTGTCGGCGCACGAGCGTGGTGAAATTCACTACCACGATCTCGACTATTCGCCGTTCTTCCCTATGTTCAACTGCATGCTGATCGACCTGAAAGGCATGCTGACCCACGGTTTTAAAATGGGTAACGCCGAGATTGAACCGCCTAAGTCGATCTCCACGGCCACCGCCGTCACCGCGCAGATTATCGCTCAGGTCGCCAGCCATATTTACGGCGGCACCACGATTAACCGCATTGATGAAGTGCTGGCCCCGTTCGTGACGGCAAGCTTCAACAAGCATCGTAAAACGGCCGAAGAGTGGCAGATCCCGGACGCCGACGGCTATGCGCACTCCCGCACCGAGAAAGAGTGCTACGACGCCTTCCAGTCGCTGGAGTATGAAGTGAACACGCTGCATACCGCCAACGGCCAGACGCCGTTTGTGACCTTCGGCTTTGGGCTGGGCACCAGCTGGGAATCACGCCTGATCCAGCAGTCCATCCTGCGCAACCGCATTTCCGGTCTCGGCAAGAACCGCAAAACGGCGGTGTTCCCGAAACTGGTGTTCGCCATTCGCGACGGCCTGAACCACAAGTTTGGCGATCCGAACTACGACATCAAACAGCTGGCGCTGGAGTGCGCGAGCAAGCGCATGTATCCGGACATCCTGAACTACGATCAGGTCGTCAAAGTGACCGGTTCGTTTAAAACGCCAATGGGCTGCCGCAGCTTCCTCGGCGTGTACGAAGATGAAAACGGCGAGCAGATCCACGACGGGCGCAACAACCTGGGCGTCATCAGCCTGAACCTGCCGCGCATCGCGCTGGAGGCGAAAGGCAATGAAGCGGAATTCTGGACGCTGCTGGACGAGCGCCTGCAGCTGGCGCGTAAGGCGCTGATGACCCGTATTGCACGTCTGGAAGGGGTCAAGGCCCGCGTGGCGCCAATTCTCTATATGGAAGGGGCCTGCGGCGTACGTCTAAAAGCGGACGATGACGTGTCGGAGATCTTCAAAAACGGTCGCGCGTCGATTTCGCTGGGCTATATCGGTATTCACGAGACCATCAACGCCCTGGCGGGCGATACGCATATGTACGACAGCGAGGCCCTGCGTGAGAAAGGCATCGCGATTGTTCAGCGCCTGCGCGACGCGGTAGACCAGTGGAAAGAGGAAACCGGCTACGGGTTTAGCCTCTACAGCACGCCGAGCGAGAATCTGTGCGACCGCTTCTGCCGTCTGGACACCGCCGAATTCGGGATTGTGGAAGGCGTGACCGACAAAGGGTATTACACCAACAGCTTCCACCTCGACGTGGAGAAAAAGGTGAACCCGTACGACAAGATCGACTTCGAAGCGGCGTATCCGCCGATCGCCAGCGGCGGCTTCATCTGCTACGGCGAGTACCCGAACATTCAGCACAACCTGAAGGCGCTGGAAGACGTGTGGGATTATAGCTATCAGCACGTGCCGTATTACGGGACCAACACGCCAATCGACGAGTGCTACGAGTGCGGCTTTACCGGTGAGTTCGAGTGTACGAGCAAAGGCTTTACCTGCCCGAAATGCGGCAACCACGATGCGGCTCGCGTCTCCGTGACCCGTCGCGTGTGCGGCTATCTCGGCAGCCCGGACGCGCGTCCGTTTAACGCCGGCAAGCAGGAAGAGGTGAAGCGTCGCGTGAAGCATTTGGGGAATGGGCAGATCGGGTAAGTTCTGCGCAGGGTTCTCCCCCTCACCCTACCCCTCTCCCTCAAGGGAGAGGGAACCGATCGAGCACATTGCTAAGCCTGACTCCGGTTTTCTCCCTCTCCCCGTGGGAGAGGGGCGGGGTGAGGGCATCAGGTTAACGCTATGAATTATCATCAATACTACCCCGTCGACATCGTCAACGGCCCCGGCACCCGCTGCACCCTGTTCGTTTCAGGCTGCGTCCACGAATGCCCCGGCTGCTATAACAAAAGCACCTGGCGCTTAAATTCCGGCATGCCGTTCACCGCCGAAATGGAAGACCGGATCGTCAACGACCTTAACGATACGCGCATCAAACGTCAGGGGATTTCCCTCTCCGGCGGCGACCCCCTGCACCCGCAAAACGTGCCGGAGATCCTGAAGCTGGTGAAGCGCATTCGCCGCGAATGTGCAGGCAAAGATATTTGGGTCTGGACGGGATATAAGCTGGATGAACTCAATGCGCAGCAAAGAGAAGTAGTGGATCTGATTAACGTCCTGGTCGACGGCAAGTTCGTGCAGGATTTAAAAGACCCGGCCCTGATCTGGCGCGGCAGCAGCAACCAGGTTGTGCACCATCTGCGGTGAGCATTAGAGCCGTTTGTTTGCATCATGATAAACGGCTGATTTCTCTCGCTTACCGATAGCGATAACGAATACCGTTACAACGTTGTCCTGAACCTGATAGACCAAACGATAACCCTGCGATCTGAGTTTTATTTTGTAGCAATCCGGCAGACCATGCAGGCGGGCCGATTCGACCCTGGGGCTCACCAGCACGTCCGCAAGTTTCTTCTTAAACTGGTCTTTTACAGTCTGCCCCAGCTTGCTCCACTCCTTTAACGCCCTCGGGTCAAATGCCAGTTCATAAGTCATCCAGACTAACCTTGATTCCCTTTTGCGGATTCGCCAGTCGCTCCCGGACCGTCTGTATCAGCGCATCTTCGCTGTCGCTAATCGTGACCGTTTTCACCGGCATACGTCCCGTCTCCGCGACGTACTGAAACAGTAATCGCACGGCTTCCGTTGGGGTGATATTGAGTTTTTCCAGCACGGCATAAGCCTCGTTTTTGAGTTTGTCATCCAGACGGACGTTCAGCGTGGCCATTATGCCTCCAGTAAAATCGAATGTGTAATGCAGTTTAGCATTACATTCGCATTACATCGAATTCTGGATAACGCCTCTCAAAACCGGCTCAAACTCTCCATCGCCACCGCCTTAAACCCGGCAAAATCTCCGCAGCTACAGAGCCGCGACATCGCCCGTTCACGGAGGAAAGTGACGAAAATATCGTAGATCGCCATCGCCTCTTCGTATTCGCTTTTGCTGATGGCGAGCAGGAAGATGACGTGCGCGGTTTCATCTCCCCACTGAACGCCGTGCGGGGCGAGCACGGTATAGACCACGGTTTTCTGCGCTAAAAGGCCGAGGGAGTGCGGCAGCGCGATGCCGTCGCCGAGCATGGTGCTGACGATGGCTTCACGCTCGACGACAGAATCCAGGAACTCCGCGCCGACAAACCCCTCGCCTTCAAGCTGCGCGCACAGTTCCCGGAACAGCGTTTGCTGATCAACGGGCTTGTCGAGAATGCGGAAATGGGCCGCGTCGAAGTATTTATCCAGCATCCACGGGCGGGTGCGGTCCACCAGCACCAGCTTGCCGATCTGTTCTAACTGGTAATCGGTCGGGAATGGGGCGATCATCACCACCGGTTTAGATTTTTCGCTCACGCGGGCGGTGGAAATGACAAAGTCCTCGCCGATGGAATCCGCCAGCTCGTACTCGCGCAGGGTGAGCGTGCGGGCCACCTCAATCTGCGGGTACTTGCGCTGGAGCACCGCCTCGATCATGCGGACCATAGCATTCCCGGCGTCGCATACCAGCAGCACCCGCGGCTGGCGCTGGTAGCCGATGTTGTAATGGCGCTCCAGCCCGACGCCGATATGCAGCACCAGGAAGCCGATTTCGTTTTCGCTGATCACATACGGCGTGTATTTTCCCCAGCTCGACACCGCCGCGAGGGTCATATCCCACGCCATCGGGTAGTGCTGCTTGATGTTATCCAGCAGCGGATTGGGGATCATGATTTGATACCGCACGCGGGTGATCATGGTTTTGATGTGCGTGAGCAGGTCCGCGTGCAGCTGCGCGTCGCTGAGCAGGTTGTAGTTATAGTGGGTGTTGATGTAGCGCAGGATGTAGTTGACCAGCGCTTCGTCGTCATCCGCGTTAATTGCGCTCGGGGCAATCTCCTGAATCTGCCGCGCCGCAATGTGCACGCACAGCCAGCTCTCCTCCGAAGGTGAAAGCGCTTTGCCCGCCAGCTGCTGGATAGTGACGGCGATATCCTTCGCCGCCTCGCGCACGTTCTCTTCCACGTCTTCGGCATGGAATTCCGGCAGCGGATAGCCCTCGCTGATGCGCCGCACCGACACTGCACAGTACAGGCGCAGGAACAGCTCGCCTTCATCGGTCAGACGGATGTGATGACGCGTCAGCGCCTCGTGCAGCACGGGCACCATCTGCTCCGCCACGCCTGCATTCAGCGCCACGTCGGTCACCAGCGGGTTCAGGCTGTCCTGCTGCGCCAGCTCCCAGAGCAGATCGGTCAGGCAGGCGCGGGTCGACATCTCGCTGCCAAACAGCTTCATGCCGTGGCGAGGACGCGTTTCCAGCGTCAGGTTATAGCGGTGAAACCACTCGCGCACTTCGGCCATGTCGCTCTGCAGCGTGGCGCGGCTGACGAACCACTCGTCCGCCAGATCCTCGAGCTTAAGAGAAAATGCCGAGGTGAGAAAACGCACCACCAGATAGTGCACGCGCTCCGGCCCGGTCCGGGGAATACGCAGCGCGCGCGGGTGGGATGCCTGCAGCTGCTGGTAGCGCTGGGCATCATCAATTTTGAGCTGATAGCCGTTGCCCCGGCTCAATATAAACTGCGCGCCGTGGCCTGCCAGCAGCGCGTTCAGGGCGGTGATATCGGCACGGACGGTTCGCGTGGAGACCGACAGCCGCTGCGCCAGCTCGTCCTGCGGCAGCGTCTCGTTTTGCAACAGATCGAACAGTTGCGCTAAACGTTGGTTCGGAAATCGCACGGGTTTGTCCTCTTACAGCTTAAGGTGAAATGACCATCTGGGATGGGCTGCCGACCGGGGTATAGTCCGGCTCGAAGCTTAATTTCCCGTCCTGCGCCACGCGGAAACGGGTGATGTTGTCGCTGCGCTGGTTCATGACGTACAGCCAGTGTCCCTGCTTATCGAGCGTCAGGGTGCGCGGGTAGTCGCCGCGCGTCCACACGTCGTCCTGATGCGTCAGCGTGCCCTCCGCTGTTACGGTAAAGTGCCCGATGCTGTTATGCAAACGGTTAGCCACATACAGCTGTTTACCGTCGGCGCTTAATGCGAGCCCGGCAGCAAAGCTGGTGCCTTTGTAACCTTCCGGCAGGGCTGAGAGCGTTTTGCCCTCTTTCAGGGTGCCGTTGGCGTTCACGGTATAATGGGTGAGCGTAGACGCCTCTTCGTTAATCAGCCACAGGGCATCGCCTTTTGGCGTAAAGACAAAGTGGCGCGGCCCGGCGCCTTTTGAGGAGGCGCTGATAAACGGCGGATCGTTCGGCGTCAGCTTCCCTGTTCGATCGTCAAAACGATACTGGTAGAGGCGATCCAGCCCAAGATCGGTGGAAAACACGTATTTCCCGCTCGGATCGGCGGCGATCATGTGCGCGTGGGGGCCGTTATGATCGCTGATGGCAAAGCTTCCTTCGACAGCCGCTTCCGGCTTCGCCGCGCCCGGTTCGCCCTGATCCTGACGTTTATCCGTAGCCTCACCCAGGCTGCCGTCTGCGTTGACTGGCAAAACGGCGATCGATCCGCTGACATAGTTAGCCACCAGCAGATGTCGACCGTTCGGCGTCAGCGACAGGTAAACCGGCCCCGCGCCGCCGGAGGCCACCTGATTAAGCTCGCTCAGCGCGCCGTTATCCCCCACCCGCAGCGCCTGCACCACGCCCTGCTCCACTTCACTTGCCAGATAGAGCGTTTTGCCGTCGTGCGAGACGGCCAGCTGCGCGGCGTTCGGCAGCCTGCTCACCAGCGTTTTATTCGCCAGCGCGCCGCTTTGCGGGTCAACGGTAAAGCGGTACAGCCCTTCGCCGTTGGGGTTGTAGGTGCCCACCCAGGCGTACTGCGGCTGGGCGATAGCGGCGGTGGCGAGCATTGAGAGTGAAGCAACAAGCAGGGTACGGGTGTGCATGGTGGCTCCTTCAGGTTTGTGCGGTTTGTTTTCCCTCACCCCGGCCCTCTCCCAAAGGGAGAGGGGGTAAAAGTTCCCTCTCCCTTTGGGAGAGGGTTAGGGTGAGGGCAGATACTACTTCACCAGCTTCTTCGTCATCGCAAGCAGCGTACGCACGTCTTCCGGGCGCGTGTCGCCGCTGGCTTTGTCGATAATCGAGCTGTAGATATGCGGGATGATTTTGCTCACGCCCGCGTCGAGGGCGATCTGCAGGATCTCCTCATAGTTTTCCAGATCGATACCTCCGGTCGGCTCCAGCCAGAAGTCGTGACGGGCGCAGGCTTCCGCCACCGCGTTGTACTCATCACGGCACTTGAGGCCGCCCATCGGGAAGTATTTGATGGAGCTGCCGCCGAAATCCTTCAGCAGGGCAATCGCGGTTTCAACCGGCACAATGCCGTCCGGAGCGTTGCTGCTCAGCGGTCCGGTGGAGATTTTGACCATCCCGACGGTGCCGGTCGGAGAGACCAGACCGTTGACCACCGACTCATTCTGCCCCAGCAGCGCGCGGCTGGTGGCCACGCCGGTGAAGACCTGGTTGACGTGCTGCGGCTGCACCTGACGGGAGATCTCGCTCACCATCGCCGACTGGTTCGGATCCCCCGCGCCGAGGCCGACGGAGAGTGCGTTATCGATCAGCGCGGCATATTCACGCATATCGGCAACGGCGCTCGCCACGTCCGGGTAATTTTTGGAGAGCACGCCCACCAGCACGTGACCTTCCGCCGCCTCGTAAATGGCGCTGGCGTTGGCTTTCGATCCTGCCAGCACGTTCAGGCAGACGCGGTCACGGTAAAAGTTGGGGGTCAGTTTCATGCTTTTTTCTCCTGTCCTAATACTTCGCTAATGCGGCGATACACGATGTTCAGCTGGTCAGCATTCACGCTGCGCACGTCCGCCTCGATAATCCCTTCGTTGGCCTTGTAGCCACGGAAGTAAATGGCATATTCGCCCTGCTTGAGCTTCGCCACCAGATCGCCCGTGCCGACGCCCGTTGCGGCTTCGTCGAACTTAATCTCGGTGCGCGCGATATCGCGACCGGCGCTGTCCCAGACCACGCGCGCGGTCACGCCGTTGAGGGTGTTGAGCGCCTCGATAAACGGCGTCATCTTCGCCACCATCTCGGCCCCGCTCTCTTTGGTCGCCGTCAGGTAGTGTTCGATGGCGCAGGTCAGGCCAAGAATGCCCTCTTTGCCCACCTTCATCGCGCGGCCAATGCCCGCGGTCTGGCGCTTCACCCACTCAACGTACTGGGTTTTGCCGATCACCAGCCCGCTGGTTGGGCCTTCAATCGCCTTCGCGCCGCTGTAGATCACCAGATCGGCACCGGATCGGTAGTACGCGTGCAGGTCTTCTTCCGCCGCCGCATCGACGATCAGCGGGAGATCGTGCTTGCGCGCCACCACCGCCGCCTGCTCGACGCTGAGCATGCTTTTCTGCACGCAGTGGTGCGATTTGATGTAGAGGATCGCCGCCGTGCGCGGGGTGATCGCCGCCGCCAGCTGATCGGCGGAGCATTCGTTGGCGTAGCCCGCCTCCACCAGCTTGCCGCCGCCCAGTGCCACCATGGTGCCCACCGGCGCGCCAAAGTTCACGTTGTGGCCTTTCGGCAGGACGATTTCGTTGTTCTCAATCGGGGTCACGTGCAGGTTTTCCAGCAGCCAGTCGCTGTCTTTGACCAGCACCGCCGCCACGGACTGGGCAATGCCCGCAGACGCGCAGGAAACTACCGTCGCGCCTTCCACATCCAGCAGCTTCGCGATGTATTCCCCGGTTTTGTTGACCAGATCCTTCATCTCGAAATAGTGATTCATGCCGTCCATCGCCACCTGCACCACTTCCGGGCGCGGCGTGGAGACGCCCAGCGCCGTCATGCGGCCAGAGGTGTTGATAACCTGCTTTAAATGGTACTTCTCATAAATCGAAGGCATGTTCCGTGCTCCCTTGTTCGGTCATGTAGCCCTTGCCCGCGCGGATCGCGGCAAGCGGCACCAGAATGTGTTCAGCCTGCAGGCTGTCGTTTTCGGCGTCCGTCAGCACCGTCGGCTGGCGTTTAATCGTGAACAGCGTCAGGTCGGCGTCGAGACCCGGCTGGATGCGGCCCTTGCGCGCCAGGCGCAGGCCGTCGGCGGCGTTGGCGGTCACGCAGTCAATCACCTGCGGCAAGGACATGCCGATGGCGAGAAACTTCGACATCACGCTTGCCAGCGAGCCGACCGGACCGTTGATGCGGTTGCGGCAGTAGATATCCGAGCTGATGGTGTGCGGCAGAATGCCCATCGCGATGGCGCGTTTCGCCACCTCAAAGCTGAAGCTCGCCGTGCCGTGGCCGACGTCCAGACGCACGCCGCGCTTCAGGGCGGAGGTGATGGAGGCGCGCAGCTCGCCGGAGGGCGTAAGAATGCGGTTGGGTTTGCCGTTGTAGCAGTGGGTGATGATGTCGCCGGAGCTCAGCAACTCGGCAATTTCGTCGAGGTTCGGCGGGTTGTTGCCAATGTGCACCATCAGCGGCAGGTCGCCGTTCTCTTTCTGAATGGCTTTCGCGCGCTCCAGCGGCGTGATGCCGTTTTCACCGACCACGCTGCTGCTCATGCGCGCCTTCAGGCCGACGATAAAATCAGGGTGGCGCTTCACCGCCTGCTTCACCGCGTCGGCGTCGATATTCGCCATGTTGGCCAGCTCGTTCTGGGCAATCAGCCCCACGCGGGAGATGTTCAGCAGGGCAAACACCTCGGTGGAGGCCCTGCGGGTGATGTCATAGAAATCGTCCACGTCGTCGGCGCCGGTACTGCCCGCGTCCACCACGGAGGTGACGCCGGTGGCAATGCCCACGCTGTCCGGCTCGTCGTGGTAAATCGGGGAGTTCGGGTAGCAGTGAACGTGGGAGTCAATCCAGCCTGCGCTGACGAACACGTCGCCGTTCAGCTCAACCGTTTTATGCGCGGGGGCGTCAATCTCGCCCAGCGCCGCGATCTTCCCGTCCTGAATGGCGATATCGGTCAGGGTATCGTCGGCAAGGCGCGCACGGCGCAGGAGTAAATCAAACATGAGGATCTCCTGATAAGGCGGGCGCCTGAGCGCCCGCGGGTATTAAAGGGCGACCGGGAACAGCCAGCCCAACAGCATTGCGCCGAGGATCGCGCCACCGGTGATCGGCTTCTGCCAGATGTAGAACACCAGCGCACCCAGCAGGGAACCGACGCCGATAGGAATGGAGGCGGTCATGGCGCTGAGGATAATCAACGGCCCGAGGAAGCGGCCGGAGGCGTTACCCGCGCCCATCATCACGTCTGCACCGTAGGTGGAGTTGCTCTGGTTGATGGTGAACTTACGCGCCAGGATGATGACGTAGCCAATCGCCAGACCAATCACCAGGCCGGTAATCAGCGCGGCAATGAAGTTGGTCACCGGGAACATGATGCCCGCGCCCAGCAGCAGCGCCGGAACGCCGAGGCCCACGCCGGTCTGGATGGCGCCGCCGATGTCGAGAATACCCACCAGCGACCCTTCGATAATGCGGGCGAACAGGAAGCTCGCGCCGAACGCCGCCACCGCGCCGTAAACCCCGGTATCGATCCCCGCTTTCAGCATCGCCACGAAGGCCACTTCGTTAAACGCGCCGATGCCGTAGAGGTAGTACATGTGCGTCCCGGCGAAAACGCCGGAGGAGAGCAGGCCAACGAAGATCGGGAACGACCAGTCGGCATACCAAAAACCTTTATTCTGTTCCATGTAGAGGCTCCTGTTATTTACCGCTGAGCGAGTTGTGGATCATGTCGAGCCAGTTCGGCACGGTCAGATGGAAGGATTCGATCATCTTCATGTCGAAGCCGCGGAAGAAGCCGCTCAGCACGAAGAGCAGGACGATCGCCGCCATCATCACTTTGGTGACGTGGTTCCAGCCGCTCTCTTCCACGCCTTTCCCGATCAGGATCCCCAGCACCAGGCCCGGTACGGCGTTCCCCATAATCAGCTGCGCCGCGCCGCCAAAGATGGTGGCCCAGAAGCCCGATTTTTTACCCGCGTCGATGGCCGCCAGCCAGAAGATCACCGGCATGACGGTGTTGACCAGCAGGTTTGCCGCCGGTACCAGCACCTTCACGGCGGTGACCTGAAGCGCTGCCGGCACGGAGGAGGCGGTCAGGTTCAGGAAGGTGACGACGAGCATGCCAATCACGCCGCAGGCAATTGCCATTTTGCGCGGGTCGTGCAGCGTTTCGCCGACGTTACGGTTTTTGATCATCAGTGCAGCAGCACCCCAGTTCGGGATGATGCGGTGGTCAACGTCCTGTGTGAAGGCACCTGCGGCCACGGAAGAGGCCCAGGCGTTAAAGAAGAAACCTAACCCAAAGGAGAAGTGGGACGCCGGATCCCCTTCACAGGAGTTCAGTTCCCCCAACGTACGAAACGCGCCCATACCCTGAGTGGTAGGCGCATGAAACATGCGTGCAGCCCCGGCGCCAACACCGACGCCAACCAGGCCGCCAATGATGAGCGATTTTATTAATATAATTAAGAACATCAGTCTGCCCTTTTATGAATAATCAGCGTTGCGTGACGAAATCCACCTGGTCAAGATTGATAGCGGTCACGTTGACGGTCACATCCAGCTCCACGCTGTAGGTGCGTCTTTCCCGGCGCAGAAAGAAGAACAGAAACGCTTCTTTTCGCACCGCTTCTTGCGCCTGAACGACCTGCACATCCTGTGGCTCAATACGCAGTAAGATATGCGGTGAGGCTTTCATCACCGCGGCCTGAACGTGGTTGAGCGCGTCGGCAAAGGCGCGCGCTTTGGCGTCGCCTTTGCCCTTCACTCTCACCGTGGTTGTGAACTGTTCTTTCATGCTTATGCGCCGTATTTCTTCTGCCACGCCTGCACCAGACGCTCGCCCAGCTCTTCTTTATCCATAAAGCCGAAGCCCAGCACGTTGCAGCCTTCGTTGATGGCGGTCACGCCCTCTTCCACCGAACGCATGCCGTATTTGGCCTTGTAGCCATATTTGGTTTGGGCCGTGATGGCACCCGCGCCGCCGCTGCCGCAGAAGGAGATGCCGAAGGTGGCGTTTTCCGCTTTCATCACGTCGCCGAGCTTCATGTCCGCCGCCATGCCCGGTACAACCACCGCGCGTCCACCTGCTTTTTCCACACCGGCAGCCACTTTCTGACCTTTACCCAGGCGATCGCCAATCACGACTGTAATCTGTTCCATGTGTTGCTCCTTAAAGGTTGTCTTTCGCGACTTCAAAGTGAACGGAGAGCAGCCAGGCTTCTTCATCAGGAAGATTGCCAAACTGCGCGACCACTTCACGGGCGAGCCGCATTGAATCCGGTGAAATTTCGTCAAACAGCTCTGCTTCAACCTCCGGCAGCGGCTCGCCGGTCACGGACCGGTGCGCCATTGCGCGCACGTGGGAGGTGAGCATCTGCTCCTGTACCGCATTGGGGATGATGTTGTTTCGGGCCAGCAGGGCATAAACCTGCTGCAGCATGGTGTTCGCGAGCTGTTCTGTTTGCTCCGCCTGTTCCCCAACGTCGTTCATTACCGCTCCGTTAATCACTGGTCTTACCCCGTTAATGGCTCTGGAATAAAACTAACGTTGGGGGGGAATTGTTTGTAGCGAGTTGTTTTCCACTTCGAAGTGGAAAGGCGAGCCGCAGCAGTGATCTGTGCCACATAAATGCGGTGAATCTGAATTAATGACGGTATTTGCGTGATGAATATCACGTATTCCAGCGGCAAAACGCGCGCCGGGGAAACGAAACGTTCAGGCGCGGTGACGCAAAAATGTGATGGCGATAGGGTTTACTTATTACCGCGTAAAAAAAACGGGGGCCGCTGGCCCCCGCTGGTTGTTTGTCAGATGCGCGATCGGTTAACGGTATTTCTTGTGATAGGTGTTACGCGTCGTCACAAACTGCTCGGCCGCCGCCTGGGCTTCCTTCACTTTGCCTTCGTTAGCCAGCTTCAGCGCGCCGTCGATCTGGCCGACCAGCACGTCAAAGCCGTGGCGGTAGTCTTTCATCTCTGCGCTGTCTGCCGCTTTGCTTTCCAGCTTCGGAGGCGTCGCTTTTTGTGCGTCGAGCGCCGCTTCACGCATTTTGGTCAGCGCGTCTTTCATTTCAGCCGCATTGTCGGTTTTCTGCACCACCTTCAGGTTTTGACCGAGGATGCCCATGTCGTTTTCAAGATCGGCAGCAAACGCAGAAGAGCCAAGAACCAGCGTTGAAGCCGCGACGATCGCTAACAGATGTTTACGCATTGCTCACTTCCTTTTTTATTATTAAAACGCCTTTACGGGTATTACTGACCGGCGATTTTCATTTCCGGCAGAAGTACAGAACCACACTGTATATTGCTACGTGTTTCAATATCGTTACCGACCGTAACGATATTGCGCCACATGTCCTTCAGGTTGCCGGCGATAGTAATTTCGCTCACCGGATACTGAATTTCGCCGTTTTCCACCCAGAAGCCCGCCGCGCCGCGCGAGTAGTCTCCGGTAATGCCGCTTACGCCCTGGCCCATCAGCTCGGTGACCACCAGACCAGTGCCCATCTCTTTCAGCATCTGCTCAAAGTTCAGGCCCTGTCCGGCAATGCGCCAGTTGTGGATGCCGCCAGCGTGTCCGGTGCTTTTCAGCCCCAGCTTGCGCGCGGAGTAGTTGGTCAGCAGCCACTGGGTCAGAATACCGTCTTTGATGATATCGCGACGTTCGGTGCGCACGCCTTCGCTGTCGAACGGCGTGGAGGCCAGCCCCTTCAGCAGATGCGGATGTTCTTCAATGGTGAGCCATTCCGGCAGGATCTGCTTGCCCAGCGAGTCGAGCAGGAAGGTCGATTTACGGTAAACCGAGCCGCCCGCGATAGCGCCCACCAGATGGCCAAACAGACCGGTCGCCACTTCGTTGGCAAAAATAACCGGGGCCTTCATGGTGGAGAGTTTACGCGGCGACAGGCGTGACAGCGTGCGTTCGGCACACTCTTTACCCACCCACTCAGGAGATTGCAAATCCCCCAGCGCGCGGCCAATGGTATAGGCGTAGTCACGCTCCATGTCACCGTTCTCTTCGGCGATCACGCAGCTGGAGAGCGAATGACGGGTAGAGCAGTAGCCCTGCAGCATGCCGTGGCTGTTGCCGAAGACTTTGATGCCGTAATGGCTGTTGAAGCTGCCGCCTTCGGTATTGGTGATGCGCTTATCGGCCTGCAGGGAAGCCTGCTCGGCGCGCGCGGCCAGCTCGATCGCTTCGTCCGGGGTCACTTCCGCCGGGTGGAAAAGATCGAGATCCGGCGCGTCAAACGCCAGCAGGTCTTTATCCGCCACGCCTGCGTAAGGATCCGGAGAGGTATAACGGGCGATATCCAGCGCCGCCTGCACCGTACGGGCAATGGCATCCGGGCTGAGATCGGTAGATGACGCGCTGCCTTTGCGATTCTGGTGATACACCGTGATCCCAAGCGCGCCATCGCTGTTGAATTCTACGTTCTCCACTTCACCATAGCGGGTGCTCACGCTGATGCCGGTGGTTTTGCTGACCGCCACTTCGGCGCCATCTGATTTTTCTGAAGCAAGCATCAGCGCGGTGGAGACGGCTTCTTCAAGAATCTTACGCTGCGCTTCAACTTGTGAGGTTACTTTCATCGCAAATGCCATACTGTAAGAGAGAGTTATCTGAAGTCTAACAGAGAACCGTTTTTCAGTGCGCGTCTTAACTGGTAACATTAGCCTCTTTTTTTAAGGAGCCTGACATGACTAAGCAGCCCGAAGACTGGCTCGACGACGTTCCCGGTGATGACATCGAAGACGAAGATGATGAGATCATCTGGGTCAGTAAAAGTGAAATTAAACGTGACGCCGAAGAGTTAAAACAGCTTGGCGCGGAAATGGTAGAACTGGGTAAAAACGCGCTGGACAAGATCCCGCTCGACCAGGATCTGCGTGATGCCATTGAACTGGCACAGAAAATCAAGAAAGAAGGCCGTCGTCGCCAGCTTCAGCTTATCGGGAAAATGCTGCGTCAGCGCGACGTCGATCCGATCCGCCAGGCGCTGGACAAGCTGAAAAACCGCCACAACCAGCAGGTTGCGTTTTTCCACAAGCTTGAGCAGATCCGCGATCGCCTGATTGAACAGGGTGATGACGCCGTACCGGAAGTGCTGAACCTGTGGCCGGATGCCGACCGCCAGCAGCTGCGTTCCTTGATCCGCAACGCGCAGAAAGAGAAAGAAGGGAATAAGCCGCCGAAGTCTGCGCGCCTGATTTTCCAGTATCTGCGCGAGCTGTCTGAGAACGAAGAGTAATCTGTTCCCCTCACCCCGTAGGGGCGAGGGAGAAAAGAAAGTAGGCCCGGTAAGCGCAAGCGCCACCGGGCTTTTTTTTACTCTGCGGCTGCCGCTTCCGCTTTCTTCGCCAGACCGTCCAGCAGCTTCTGATGGATCCCACCAAAACCGCCGTTGCTCATCACCAGAATGTGGTCGCCAGGCTGTGCGGCTTTCACCACCATATCCGCGAGCGCATCCACATCCGCGCTCCAGTGCGCAGGCTGAATGCAGGCATCGGCCACTTCGGCCACCTGCCACGGAATATGCTGCGGCTGCAGCAGGAAGACCTCATCGGCACGTCCTAACGACGGCGCGAGATCATCTTTGCAGATGCCCATCTTCATGGTGTTCGAGCGCGGTTCCAGCACCGCCAGAATGCGGGCTGTCCCGCCGACCTTGCCACGCAGGGCGGCAAGCGTTGCCAGAATAGCCGTTGGATGGTGCGCGAAATCGTCATACACGGTAACGCCGTGGGCTTCACCGCGCAGTTCCAGACGACGACGGGCGTTGATAAACGAGCCCAGCGCATTGGCCGCATCCGCAGGCAGAACGCCAACGTGACGCGCCGCAGCAATAGCCATCAGGCCGTTGTGCATGTTGTGCTCGCCCACCAGGCCCCACTTCACCTCACCCACTTTTTCACCGTCGAGCAGCACTTCCCACTCGGAGGCATCGGCGTTGAGCTTCTTCGCCTGCCAGTGGCCCTGCTCGCCCACCAGCTCCTGCTCGCTCCAGCACCCCATCGCCATCGTCTGCTTCAGGTTGATGTCGTTTTCCGGCAGGATGATGCGCCCCTGGCCCGGAACAATGCGCACCAGGTGGTGGAACTGTTTCTGGATCGCTTTCAGGTCGTCAAAAATATCCGCGTGGTCGAACTCAAGGTTGTTGAGGATCAGCGTGCGCGGGCAGTAATGCACGAACTTGGAGCGCTTGTCGAAGAACGCGCAGTCGTATTCGTCGGCTTCGATCACGAAGAACGGGCTGTCACCCAGACGCGCAGAAACGTCGAAATTACCCGGTACGCCGCCAATCACGAAGCCCGGCTTGTAGCCGCAGGCTTCGAGGATCCAGGTCGCCATGCCCGCGGTCGTGGTTTTGCCATGGGTACCGGCAACGGCAACCACCCAGCGGTCGCGCAGGACGAAGTCATGCAGCCACTGCGGGCCGGACATGAACGGAATATTGCGTTCCAGAACCGCCTCGACGCACGGATTGCCGCGGGTCATGGCGTTGCCGATGATCACCAGGTCCGGCTCGGGATCCAGCTGGCTGGCATCGTAGCCCTGAATTAACGAGATGCCCTGTTTCTCCAGAAGTGTGCTCATTGGCGGATACACATTGGCGTCCGAACCTGTCACTTCATGGCCCAGCGAGCGCGCCAGCATTGCCAGTCCGCCCATGAAAGTGCCACAAATCCCCAATATATGAATGCGCATACGTCACTATCCTTCTTCAATGTGGCGCACATTTTACTCACATGTTAGCGGCTGTGAAACGCATTTCAGGTAAATCCGTATGTTGCTGGCGCGATTCACCTCTGCGCTAATATTTGAATGTTTGTTAAGATTGTTGGGCTTTAGTCGTTTTAGTGAACATACAATCGCTCTACTCACAAAGATGCAGGGAAAGTGTTATGAAAACGTTAGGTGAATTTATTGTCGAAAAGCAGCACGAGTTCTCTCATGCTACCGGTGAACTCACTGCTTTGCTGTCGGCAATAAAGCTGGGCGCTAAGATCATCCACCGCGATATCAACAAGGCCGGTCTGGTCGATATCCTGGGTGCCAGCGGTGCCGAGAACGTTCAGGGCGAGGTTCAACAGAAGCTCGATCTGTTCGCAAATGAAAAATTGAAAGCTGCACTGCGCGCGCGCGACATCGTTGCGGGTATCGCCTCTGAAGAAGAAGATGAAATTGTTGTTTTCGAAGGGTGTGAACACGCTAAATACGTTGTTCTGATGGATCCGCTCGACGGTTCCTCAAACATCGACGTTAACGTTTCTGTCGGTACCATTTTCTCCATCTACCGCCGCGTCACGCCTGTTGGCACGCCGGTGACCGAAGAAGATTTCCTGCAGCCGGGCATTAACCAGGTTGCTGCCGGTTACGTCGTTTATGGCTCCTCCACCATGCTGGTGTACACCACCGGCTGCGGGGTTCACGCCTTTACGTACGATCCTTCACTGGGCGTTTTCTGCCTGAGCCAGGAACGTATGCGCTTCCCGGAGAAGGGCAACACCTACTCCATCAACGAAGGCAACTACATCCGCTTCCCGAACGGCGTGAAGAAGTACATTAAATTCTGCCAGGAAGAAGATAAAGCGACCCAGCGTCCTTACACGTCCCGCTATATTGGCTCTCTGGTCGCGGATTTTCACCGTAACCTGCTGAAAGGCGGTATCTACCTCTACCCAAGCACCGCCAGCCACCCGGACGGGAAGCTGCGCCTGCTGTACGAGTGCAACCCGATGGCGTTCCTCGCCGAACAAGCGGGCGGCAAGGCGAGCGACGGTAAAGAGCGTATTCTGGATATCGTGCCGGAAAGCCTTCACCAGCGCCGTTCATTCTTCGTCGGCAACAACCACATGGTTGAAGACGTTGAACGTTTTATCCGTGAGTATCCGGACGCGTAATGCCTCTCTACAGGGGAGCCGTTCTGGCTCCCCTGGTCATTTATATGTTTTACCGTATAAGTGTTTATAAAAAACAGGCTTTAATATTCACCACTGCTCCTGCATTATTTCCATAACAGTTTGACAGATATTTCGTGGAGCAGAATCGCAATGAACAATTATTCCCGTGCTAATACCGGCATTGATTTAAATCTTATCCCTGTATTTATTGAAATCGTCCGCTGCGGCAGCATGGCTAAAGCCTCTTTGCGTCTGGAGATGTCACGTCCGGCGGTGAGTCTGGCCCTAAAGCGTTTTAATCAACTCTTTGATGAACCGTTATTTTTCCGCAAAGGTTTATATCTTGAACCGACGGAAAAAGCGTTAGCCTTAACCAGCTCACTGGAAATATTAATGGGTGAAATTCACGATAATATTGCAGCAGTTAATTCCGGAAAAAATAAAACCCCGGCACAGAACGTACCGGGGCTGGGTAATATTATGCAGCGGTCTGAGTCGTCACTTTGAATGATGACATGGCTTCCATCAGCTGACGCGACTGCTCCTCAAGAGAGCGGGTCGCGGCGGAGGATTGCTGCACCAGCGCCGCATTCTGCTGCGCGGTTTCGTCCATCTGATTCACCGCAATATTCACCTGCTCAATGCCGCGGCTCTGCTCCTGAGACGCGGTCGCAATCTCACGCATCAGTTTGGTCATGCGCAGCACTTCTGTTGCGATTTCGTCCATCGTCTCGCCAGCCTGCTGGGCCAGCTCGCTGCCCTCGTTAACGTGGGTCTGCGAATCACTGATAAGCGATCGGATCTCTTTCGCCGCGTCGGCGCTGCGGCTGGCGAGGTTTCGCACTTCGCCCGCGACGACGGCAAACCCGCGCCCCTGCTCGCCCGCGCGCGCCGCTTCCACGGAGGCGTTAAGCGCCAGAATATTGGTCTGGAAGGCAATACCGTCGATCACGCTCAGGATGTCGGCGATGCGCGCCGAACTGCCGGAGATATCGCGCATTTTTTCAATTACGTAGCAGACCATTTCGCTGCCGTGATCGGCCGTGTCGGACACCGACTTCGCCAGCTGGTGCGCCTGCTCGGCGTTATCGGCGTTGAGCTTCACCGTTGCGGTGATCTGTTCCATGCTGGCCGCCGTCTGCTCCAGCGACGTGGCGGTGGATTCCGTACGCTCGGCAAGATCGCGGTTTCCCAGCGTCAGCTCGCGGCTACCGGTGTCAATTTGCGAGCTGGCATCGCGTACCCGCATAACCGAGTTCATCAGCGACTGCCGCATCTCCTCTATCACCGCATTGAGGCGGTTAAACTCCTGGCTCGCGGGGGCATTCAGCGTATGGGTTAAATCCCCCGCCGCCACGTTCTCCAGCTGAGCGATCGATGCAGAGAGCGGCTTGAGCAGCATATGGCGCAGCACCAGCCACGCGAGCACGATAATGCCCGCCGTCAGCAGCGCTGCGACGATAATCAGGATCAGTACGCGGGTTTTACTCGCCTGCACGGCGCTCACTTCCGCCTGACCACGCGCTTCGCTCCATTTCTGAAACGCCTGCATGTCGTTATCAAACTGCTTCGCCACCGGAATCAGCGTCTTCTCCAGCAGATCGTAATACCCGTCCGCGCTCTGGTCATTCAGGGTTTTCAGCATGGGGTTGATCCCCTGCTGGCTATACGTCGCCAGGCTGGCCGCCACTTTATCGAGCAGCTGTTGTCCCTGCTCGTCAGCCACGCCGCCGTCGATCACGCCTTTCAGCGTTTTCTGGGCCAGGGCAACTTCCTGATTGATGTTTTTTACCGCTTTGGCCGCATCGTCCAGCATGCCGATTTCCATCATGCGGACGGCCTGGCCCGCCTCATTGCGCGCGCGCAGGATCAGCGTATAGCCTGAATTAAGCTGCACCATCTGCTCACCCTGAAGGTGATTAATACGCTGCAGTGAAGAAGAACTCTGTGTGAGGGCATAAATGCCAATGCCGCTGACAATCAGCAGCAGAAGGGTCATAACGGCCAGTAAAGAGAGCAAGCCGGTACGAATCGATAGCGTTTTAAGCATGATATTATTTCCGGTAGCGAGATATTTCTGGGCATAAAAAAAGAGTATCGGCCGCTACCGGAAAATGTTTAGACTTTAAGCAAATTCAGCGTGTTATCGCTCTGTTACCGATGTGTTTACGCGGGTAACAGGCGAGCTTTGACGGTTCTCCCAGAGCACCGTCAGGCCACGCTGCAGGGCAATAAAAATAAACAGCAGAATGCCGATGGCGATCTTCGTCCACCAGGAGCTGAGCGTGCCGTCGAAGTTGATATAGGTTTGTATCAGCCCCTGGATAGCCACGCCGAACAGCGTTCCCAGCACCGTCCCCACCCCGCCGCTGAGCAGCGTGCCGCCAATGACCACAGAAGCAATCGCATCCAGCTCAACGCCCACGCCTGCAAGGGCATAACCCGCCTGGGTATACACCGAGAAGACGATCCCCGCCAGCGTCGCCAGGCCGGTCGAGAGCATATAGATGCGGATGGTGGTACTGCGGGTGGAGATCCCCATCAGGTTTGCCGACGTGGCGTTACCGCCGATGGCGTAAACCTGGTTGCCAAACCGGGTACGGTGGGCGAGGAAGATGCCAATCACCACCACGCCCAGCATCAGCAGCCCCATCGCGCTCAGGCGGCCGCCGCCGGGAATTTTCCACGCCAGGCTGGAGAGCGTGTCGTACACCGGATGGTTAATCGGAATCGACTCTTCCGAGACCAGATAGCTCACCCCGCGCAGGAAGAACATTCCCGCGAGGGTAATGATAAACGCCGGGATTTTTAACGCGTCGATCAGCAACCCCATAAAGGCGCCAAACGCGCAGCCCATCGCCAGCACCAGCGGAAACGCCACCAGCGGAGAGATGCCCCAGAAGCCGATCGCCTTCGCGAGGAACACGCCCGTAAACGCGATCACCGACCCGACGGAGAGATCGATCCCGCCGGAGAGGATCACAAAGGTCATCCCGACGGCGATGATGCCTAAAAAGGCGTTATCGGTCAGTATATTGCAGATCACGCGCGTCGAGGCAAAACCGGGGAACTGCGTCAGACAGTAGAGATACCCCAGCACAAACACACCCAGCGTGATCATCAACGGTAAATTACGTTTTATCATGGCCACGGATCCCCTTAATGATGCTGACAAAGCGCGGCGACTGGACGATCAGCACGCAAAGCACGACCACCGCTTTCACCACCTGGTTGAGTTCCGGCTGAAACCCCGAAAGCAGGATCCCGGTGTTCATTCCCTGAATGATCAGCGCGCCAATCACCGAAAGCAGCAGGTTAAAGCGCCCGCCCATCAGCGACCCGCCGCCGATCACCACCGCGAGGATCGCGTCCAGCTCCAGCCAGAGCCCCGCGTTGTTGGCATCGGCCCCGCGAATATCCGCCGCGACGATGACCCCGGCGATGGCGGCGCAGACGCCGCTCAGCACGTAGGTCAGCATCACCATCAGGCGGGTGTTGACCCCGGCGTTGCGCGCGGCGCGGATGTTGATCCCGACGGCTTCAATGAACATGCCCAGCGCCGTTTTGCGGGTGAAAAGCCAGAAGACAATGAGCGTGACCAGGACAACGATCACCGGCGTCGGGAAGAACAGAAGGTTGCCGCTCCCGATCCACGCCAGGCTCGGCGAGTTAAAGGTGACAATCTGCCCGGAGGTGATCAGCTGCGCCACGCCGCGCCCGGCCACCATTAAAATAAGGGTGGCGACAAAGGGCTGAATTTTCAGCACCGCCACCAGAATGCCGTTCCATAATCCGGCCAGCACGCCGGTGCCTAAGGCCGCCAGCAGTACCACCGGCAGGCTGTGTCCGGACACGGTCATGGAAGCTGCCGTGGCCCCGGCGATGGCCATCACCGCGCCGACGGAGAGGTCAATCCCGCCGGTGGCGATGACCAGCGTCATCCCGATAGCCAGCAGCGCCACCGGCGCGGCACGGTTTAGAATGTCTATCGGGCTGCCAAACAGGCGGCCATCCTGCACGATAATCTGGAAGAAATGCGGCGCGACCAGGCTATCAACCAGCAGAACCACCAGCAGCGCTGCGATTTGCGGCGTGCCGGTTGGCCAGCTGAATCGGCGCTTTGACTCACCGGTTTGCGAAAGCGAACGGGGCATCACGATTTACTCCTTATGCCGCGATGGCATTCATGATCGCCGGAACGGACAGCTTATCCAGCGGGATCTCTGCCACCTGTTTGCGATCGCGCATGATGATGACGCGATCGGCATAGCCCACCAGCTCCTCCAGCTCGGACGAAATAACCAGCAGCGCCAGACCGTCTGCACACAGGGTTTCGATAAGCCGGATAATTTCGGCGTGCGCCCCCACGTCAATGCCGCGGGTCGGTTCGTCGAGGATCAGGAACTGAGGTTTGGTCAGCAGCCAGCGGGAGAGCAGCACCTTCTGCTGGTTGCCGCCGGAGAGGAACTCGATGGGCTGTTCCGCGCTCGGGGTACGAATACCCAGCTGACGGATAAAGCGCTCGGCTATGGCGTTTTGCTCTTTACGGGGGATCGGGCGCAGCCAGCCGCGCTGGGCCTGCAGCGCCAGGATGATATTTTCCCGCACCGAGGCCGCGGCAATAATACCGTCCGTTTTTCGGTCTTCCGGGCAGAAGCCGACGCCCAGGCAGGAGGCCTGATGCGGCGATCGTAAGGTTTGCGGTTTGCCCTTGATCAGCGCGGTGCCGCTGTCCGCCGGCTTGATCCCGAAGATCACCTCGGCGGTTTCGGTCCGGCCGGAGCCCAGCAGGCCCGCCAGCCCGACAATTTCGCCCGGGCGGACTTCCAGATTAAACGGTGAGATCACCCCTTTCTTGCCGTAATCGCTGAACGCGGCGACCGGTTTCTCGCTGAGCAGCGTGCGCCCGGCGCGCTGAAGGGCGTTGGTTTCCAGCTCGCGGCCCAGCATCATTTTCACCAGCTCGATCTGCGGCAGCTCGCGGGTTTCGCGGCAGCCGACAAAGCTGCCGTTGCGCAGCACCGTGATGCGATCGCTTACCTCATATACCTGATCGAGGAAGTGGGTAACGAAGATCAGGCTGACGCCCTGATCGCGCAGCTGGCGCATCAGGGTAAAGAGCATCTCCACTTCCTGGGTATCGAGGCTGGCGGTGGGTTCGTCGAGGATCAGCACCTTTGCCGAGAGATCGATCGCGCGACAAATGGCGACGATCTGCTGCATCGCCACGGAAAAGCGGTTCAGCGGCTCGCGGACGTCGAGGGAGAAGCCGTACGATTCCATCAGCTTTGTCGCCCGCGCCTCCATCTCTTTGCGGCGCAGCAGGCCAAAACGTCGCGGCTCACGGCCAATAAACAGATTATCCGCCACCGACATATTCGGCAGCAGGTTTACTTCCTGGTACACCGTCCCGATCCCCAGCTGTTGGGCATGGGCGGTATTTTTCGGCGAAATGGCGTTGCCTTCCAGCCAGATGGTGCCGCGATCGGCGTGATAAACGCCGGTGAGGGATTTAATCAGCGTCGATTTTCCCGCGCCGTTCTCGCCCAGCAGCGCCATGATCTCACCGCGCCGCAGGCTGAAATCAACGTTATCCAGCGCCTTTACGCCGGGGAAGAATTTGCTTAAGCCCTCTGTGCGGAGGATTTCCTGGTGTTGTTCAGTGGTCATGGTTTTCCCCCTCACCCTGACCCTCTCCCCGGAGGGGAGAGGGGATTGATCGTGCCAATTGTTAATATCCAGCTCCGCCCAGCCTTTCTCCCTCTCCCCTCCGGGGAGAGGGCTGGGGTGAGGGGCGCGGGTCTTAGTAGCCCATATTTTTCTTCTTCTCTAACTCTTCTTTCGCCGTGTCAGGCAGGTAGAGCGTGGACTTGGTGACCGTCACCTTCTCAGGCATCGTGCCGTCTTTCTTGAATTTCTCCAGCGCGTCGAATGCCGGACCCGCCATGTTTGGCGTCAGCTCCACGCTGGCGTTGGCTTCGCCGTCGATCATCGCTTTGTAGATGTCCGGCACGCCGTCGATAGAGCCGGTGAGGATATCTTTGCCCGGCTTCAGGCCCGCTTCTTTAATTGCCTGAATCGCACCGATCACCATGTCATCGTTGTGGGCGTAAACCATGCAGATGTTCTTGCCGTTGTTTTCAGCTTTGATGAAGCTCTCCATGACCTCTTTACCTTTACTGCGCGTAAAGTCGCCGGACTGAGAGCGGATAATCTTGATGTTTGGCGCTTTAGCGATGGCCTCAGCAAAGCCTTTTTTACGGTCGATGGCCACGCTCGCGCCGACAGTGCCCTGCAGCTCAACGACGTTACACGGCTTGCCATCGACCTGTTTCACCAGCCAGTCGCCAATCAATTGCCCTTCCAGCACGTTGTTGGCGGTCACGGTGGTCATATAGAGGGATTTGTCTTTGACGTCGATGGAACGGTCGAGCAGGAAGACAGGGATCTCAGCGTCTTTCGCTTCCTTCAGGACGGGTTCCCAGCCGGTCGCCACGACGGGTGCAATAAAGATGGCATCCACGCCCTGGGCGATAAAGGAGCGCACGGCTTTGATCTGATTCTCTTGTTTTTGCTGACCATCGGCGATTTTCAGGGTAATGCCGCGTTTCTGAGCCTCGCTTTTGGCAACGTTGGTTTCTGCCGCTCGCCAGCCAGATTCAGAGCCGACCTGCGAAAAACCTACGGTTAAGGGAGCGGCCATCGCCATAGACGACATGGCTGCCGAAACTGCTGTGACAAGAAGTAAGCGCTTCCACATATGAGCGTCCTCGTAGGGGTGTTTATTGTTGGTTAAAAGATGTTCTGCGAAATGACTATAGCCCATGAAATATGTAACGAATTGCGTTACATCACACTTCAGAAAAGTGAATAAAACGTTAATCACAAGTTTGTAATCGCTTTCATTTCACCATGAAAAATGCGGCTGAGTTTATGGATTTTTCTGTCATGGAATCGGTCTGAAAAGTGGAGAAAGCGGGGAGAGAAAGCGAAAACAGGCGGAGACATTCAGCGCGAGTTGGCTATAATACCTGCCACTTGTTTACCATCCATTTTAAAGGACACCGACATGAGCTTACTCAACGTCCCAGCGGGTAAAGAACTGCCAGAAGACATCTACGTAGTTATCGAAATCCCGGCTAACGCAGATCCGATCAAATACGAAGTGGACAAAGAGAGCGGCGCCCTGTTCGTAGACCGTTTCATGTCTACCGCGATGTTCTATCCGTGCAACTACGGTTACATCAACCACACCCTGTCTCTGGACGGTGACCCGGTTGACGTGCTGGTCCCAACGCCATACCCACTGGAGCCAGGCTCCGTGATTCGCTGCCGTCCAGTTGGCGTGCTGAAAATGACCGACGAATCCGGTGAAGATGCGAAGCTGGTTGCGGTACCGCACACCAAGCTGAGCAAAGAATACGATCACATCAAAGATGTGAACGACCTGCCAGAGCTGCTGAAAGCGCAGATCACTCACTTCTTCGAGCATTACAAAGACCTCGAAAAAGGCAAGTGGGTTAAAGTTGACGGCTGGGACAACGCAGAAGCGGCGAAAGCAGAAATCATCGCCTCCTTCGAACGCGCTGCTAAGAAGTAATTCTTACTGCTGTTAATGAAGGCCCCGCGAGTCGGGGCTTTTTTATTTCCCTGGTTGAGAGTAGTACAAACTTAACTTTTAAGAATAATCCCATTCCTTTTGTTTTGGATATTAAAAACAAAAAAAAGACTCCCTATCATTTATAGTGGGAGTGGTTGAATAGCCTGGCTGTTCACAACATACTGTCATGATGATCATTAATCCCCATTCATTACAGGATTCATATGTCATCCATTAACATTGATGTTGCCCGCCCAACTGGAATTTATTTTATCATTGAACGGTTGTATTCCCGCGATGGTTATATGCCTTCTATTGGGGAAATCAGCCCCTCTTTGACACAGGTGCACCGTACTGTCATTCAGCTAAAACGCAAGCAGGATATGTTTATGGATGGTGTTAAGGTTACCCCTAAAGATATTACCCTTTGGCAACAGATAAAATATATTACGGGTTCAAAAGTAACGACCAAGGATACAGATGCGTTAGTGTATACGACCGATTTTATCGGCTCCCTTGTTGCCACCACGCCTTTAGGTAATATTGAGCATGAAAATATTCCTCGCTTCCTCACGACAGAGTCTATCCACTCCCTTCCACAGGCGGTGAGTTATGGGCGTGATCCCATCCCACAAGTCCTTCTTTATGGTCGTAAGGATATAGTCTTCTTTATGGATAATGGTGGTAAGGGTACACCAACCGCTATTGCAAAATATAACCACAATACTCGTGACCTTGCCATAATCAAAGATCAGCTAGAAGCCAGTAAAACGATGAAGGAGCTGCTATCTAAGGGAGCAAAATTATGAGTAAGAAAAACCATGTCATAAGCCTATTCGTCCTTATTATTGCCTCCTTTGTCTTTGGCAGAAGTACTTATGTTGAATATCTGTCATGGTACTATGGAAGCGATCATTTAATATTCAGTCAAATAAATAGCGCATTACTATCTGGTTTACTTAACGGACTTTACTTCGCGCTATCATCAAGCATTATTTATGCGTTACTCACTCTATTAAAAACAATTCCCAGAAATATCTTTTTTTCTTGTCTTCTGCAATTCTTTATTAACATAGGGCTATATACGCTTTTTGTTGCAGTAGATAGAGGTTATAGTAAATTGCATACTTTAGGCTCGGGTGCTACTGATATCACCCAAAGCTATTTTTTAGGGGCGTTGCTGATGAGCACACTCCTGACCGTCGCGATCGTGAGCGTTATACATGCTAAGTTTCTTTCTTCAAAGCATAAAGATGGGCTACATAAAGGCGTTTGACTGTTACGGTAAAGACAGTAAATGGCAGTATCTCTGCATCATGACATTCCAGCTTGCCTGGTTTTTGTTTTACTTATGGATCCCTTATCGAAGCGATTATGTGATTCTGCTGTTTTTACTGTTTTTCCTGCCCGTCATTTCAAGCAATACGCGGTGCATAAACTACTATGGCCGTTCACGCGCCTTGTGTTTTTTATGGCTTATTGCCCCGTACATCATGCTGTTCGTTCCTCTGTTTTTAACCCGACGCCGGGATACAGAAGAGAGTTGAAGGAATAAAAAAAACAACGCCACCTCACGGTGGCGTTGTTTTTTTCAGTACTGGTCTCTGTCTAACCAGTTACCGCTTACAATCCGCGTTAACCCTTCGACCGGACGCTGGTAGACGTACATCCACGCACTTCCGTACGGCGTCTGGATCAACTGGCGTGCGTATTCACCGCCCCTGGTGCGCAAGGCATCAAGTTCGGCAAGCGTCGCGTTATCAATACGATAGACTTCACCCTGTACTGTTCCTTCGCCCGGAACCGCGCCTGGATAGTGGCCCAGGCTGTACAACTGGTAGTTCTCGATATTGTAATTCCCCAGCAGCAGGGCATTGGTCATCCAGTGACTGTTGCCTTGCTTGGTTCGTAAACTGCCGTAGACAAATATTCGCATTGCTAAAACTCAAACTGATAGAGCAGATCAAGTGCCTGGTCTACGCCGGACACTGCTTCCAGATATAGCTTGGGCATCAGGCGATAGCGTAACGTGAGAGTTGCCAGTGAGTCAAAGATCCCCACACCATATTTTACCTGCAGACCCGGCAGTACATAGCCGCTGACCACCACCTGCGAGGAGTCACCCACGCCCTGGGTGTCCAGCGCCAGATTGCTTACGCCGAACGTCTCGCCGATTTTACCCACAACCTGCCCACTTTGTGCAACCCCCAGACCCACTAACATCGAGGTCATCGCCGCACTGTCGCTTTGTCCGCTGTTCAGACCTTGTCCACGCAGCAGATAAGAGAGCGCTTCCTGCTGCGACATCGCCGGGTCAGAGAAGATCTCCGCCTTCGGTTCGTCGGCGGAACCGGTGACGCGAACGCCAGCAATGACGTCATCTTCCGTCGCTTCCGGGTTACGAATCGCCTCGATATTCAGCAGGGGCTGATCCGGTGGACCGGAGAACAGCAGCTCGCCTTTGCGCACAATCAGATCCTGACCATAGGCGTGGAAACGCCCTTCAGGAATAGTGATCTGCCCGTTCAGGCCAAGCCCCTGTTTATCCTGCGCGACTTTCAGGTCGCCCGTGAGCCTCGCCTTCAGCCCAAACGCATTCAACCGCACGTTATTTCCCACGTGCACGATGAGGTTACTATTGATCGGTATGCCCGCGCTCTTCTGTTCGACAGGTTTCAGATTTTCATTGAGCATCACTTCATCACTTGAGACGCCGACCGCGCTTTCCGGCACGTCGTGAACCACGATGCGCGCCCACGGCACGTCGACGCGCCCGTCAAGCGTAAAGAGGCTTGGCGTGGCTTCAAAGACCACATCAGGCGAAACGTCCAGGCGCACCATTGGCGGTACGGTGATGCGTACCCGGCTGCCCTTCGCGGCAATACGGGCGCGCCAGTTGTCGAGCTGGCTCCAGTCCGCGTCGCCGCTCAGGTTGATTTGCCCTTGCTGCGTCAATACCGAGCCGCTCAGCGTCGAGCTCATACCGTTGAAGTTCATCGCGATCTGGCTGGGCTGCATGTCAAACGGCATGAAGTTACCGTCGATATCCACGCCGCTGAGCCGCATCTGACCGAACAGCTGCGGGCTTTGCGCGTTGCCGGCCAGCCGCAGGTTAGCGTTCAGCATGCCCTCCGCTTTTTCCCCGCGCGCGAAAATCGGGTTCACCATCGCCAGGTTGAAGTTACGGACGTTGACGTTGCCGCCCAGATTACGCCGTCCCTGCGGATCGGTAATCTGGACCTGCCCGTCCAGCTGACCGTTGTTGGTCAGGCGGATCGTCCACCCCAGCTGCGCGCGATTGTTATGCAGATCGGCACTCAGGTTCAGGGTGTCGAACGCCACCGGCAGCGGCGCGTCGTTGACCTCCTGCGTCACCTTCACGTTACGCCCGGACAGCGTGACGCTGCCCTGCGGCAGTCCCTCTTTGGTGGTGTCCCAGGCCACATCGGCTTTCCCGCTGAAGACGCCGCTGGCCTGGGTCGTATCCGGCATAAACGGCTTCAGCATCGCCAGATCGAAGCGGTTGAGATTGATCTGCGCGCGCCCTTCCGCACCCGCATCGATGGTCTGCGGCACGCACAGCTCCGCATTCGGGTTGGTCCAGCAGTGTGGCCCAATGCTGATCTTCTGCTCGGCGTTGCGGTAGTCGAGGGCAATGGATCGCGAGAGCGCCAGCGGCCCGACCGGCGCATTGAAGCGCGTGTTATCCAGCGTCCCTTTCCAGCGTTCTTCTTTGCGGTCGAAGCTGCCGGTGAGGTGAAGCTGGCCGGAGACCGGCTCGCCCTGCACGCGCAGCTGGAGGTCGTGCTGTTTCTCGTTCCCTTTGGCGTTCAGGGTGACCAGGTTAATGTTCACGTCCGGCTGAGAAATGCGCTCCACGCGCAGGTTCAGGCTACCGCCGATCTGATCGGTGGATTTCACATCCCCTTCCACGCGGACGCGGGCAACGCTCAGCTCCTGCCAGCGCAGGTTATTGGCGGTAATGTCCGCCAGCAGCTGCGGTGCCTCCACCGTACCGCGCACTTTCACGAGACCTTTCGCCATGCCGCCCAGCCCCGGCAGGGCGTTATCCAGATTCGGCGCGTCGATGGTGGCGTCCAGATTGAGATCTTTCACCCCCAGCTCGCCTTTGATATCCGCCGTGTTGCGGCCCAGCGCCACGTGCAGCCCCGGGATAACCCACTGCAGATAGCTGTTGCCTTTCACCGAGCCTTCAACGTTAACCTTGTTCTGCTTCACGTTCCCGGTGAGCTTGATTTCCGGCACGTCCATCTGCCACGTACCGCCGTACAGGCTGCCGCGGGTTTTAATCAGGCCATCCAGCTTCGACGGCCAGTCCGGCACCTCTTTGGCGGTGTTAATGCCCGTCAGCTTCAGCTCGCCGCGCCAGCTGATCGCCTGCTGCCAGTCGAGCAGCGCGGTCAGCTCGGTTTTGCCTTCCAGCGCCGCGACGGTCAGCTTGTCGAGGTTGACCTGCCGTTCGTTGCCCTTCGCATCCAGCGTGATGTTCGCGGGCGGCACGCCCTGTCCCTTCACCGCGGTGCGGAACGAGAGCGCGTAGTCGGTCATCTTGCCGCTCAGCTTCAGCTTCAGATCATCGGCCTGGAACTGCTTTTCGCCGGTGAACGGCCAGTAAAGCTGCTTGCTGACAACCTCCAGATTGAGCGGCAGCCCGGCTTCCGCCAGCTGCGTTTGCGCGCGCAGGACCATGTCCACCGGGCCGGAGAGATTCACCCCGACATCCAGCTTATCGCGCAGCGCACCGCCCACTTTGACCTTCACCTTTTCGCCTTTCAGCGGATCGATGTTGAGGGCACTGTTAAGCGTGATGTCCACCGGCCAGTTGTCGCGCAGCAGGGCATTCCCCGACGCATTCACCGAGCCCTGGTTGGTGTCGATATCCAGCGCGTCGAGCTTCATGTTGCCGTCAATGCTGCTGACTTTCAGCAGCATGTTATAGACCGTCAGATCGGTATCGCCGGTCAGGCGCAGCTGCTCGCCTTTGAACTCCTCGATGTTGAGGTTCAGCGGCAGATGAACGTCGGTCATTTCCGGCAGGACAGGCTTCGAGAAGAGATCTTTCAGCGTTTCGCCCAGCGGCTTTTCTTCCGGCTGCGGGTTCTGGATCTTCGGCTCGACGATCTCTTCCTGCGCCACGTCGGCCACCTTCGGCAACGCGATCAGCAAGCCCTGCAGGGACGTCGGCGTCAGGGTCAGGTTTTTCTCCTGCCAGCGCAGGCCGGAGGTGAAATCCATCACGGACACGGTAGTGTCGTCGATTTTGATATTGACGTTATCGAGCGCGACCCGATAGAGCGCGATCGGGTACGGCGTGGAGAGATTCAGCGGGCCGCTGTCCTCTTCCTCGACCGGCGCAGACTTCGGCATTTTTTTCGAATCTATCGCCACGTTGACGTCTTTAAGCGACAGATCGTTGACGCAGAGCTTGCTGTCGCGCAGGCAGCCCAGCTTCACCGCCAGGTGGAACTCCCCGGCGTTCACCGCCACGCCCGGCTGCTCGTAGCGGATATTCTTCAGACGCAGATCGCGCCATCCGCCCGTTACCTGGCCAATCTCCAGCCCCGGCACCCAGCGGTTCGCAGCGTTAAACAGCAGATGCAGCCCGGTCGTCGTTCCCACCAGAAACGCCACCGTACCGAGCAGCAGCACGATAAAAATCAGCACCCCGAGGCTTATTTTCTTCCATAAACTCATAATTCAGGCCCCAGACCGATGTAAAACTGTAATCCGTGCTCTTCTTTGTCACCGACAGGCACGGCGAAGTCGAGCTTGATGGGCCCGACGGGTGACTGCCAGCGTACGCCCACGCCCGCGCCGGTTTTAAAGTCGCTGCGGCGGATATCGTTCACCGCCTCACCGCCGTCAACAAACATAGCGCCCCACCACTTTCCGCTGACGTTGTACTGATACTCCAGCGATCCGGTCGCCAGTTTTGATGCCCCGGTCAACTGGCCTTTCTCGTTCTCAGGTGAGATCGATTTGTACTTATACCCACGAATGCTGCGGTCGCCCCCGGCGAAGAAGCGCAGATCCGGCGGAACGCGCTCGAAGTCTCCCGTTTCAATCCAGCCGAGATTGCCGCGCATCACAAAGCGGTGTTTGTCGTACAGCGTGCGGATCCAGACGTTTTGCGCCTGAATCACCGAGAAATCCACGTCGGAGCCCCAGGCGGAGTTGGAATAATCAATGGAGTAGCGCTGTGAGTCGCCCCAGGTCGGCATCAGGCCGCCGCGCGAGCGGGTACGGCTGATCATCACGCCCGGATAAAGCAGCATGGTGGTATTGGTGACGTTGGCCTGGGTAAAGTGGTCCAGGCTCCAGCGCAGGTTAATGGCGCGCTGCCAGCCGCTGGAGAGATCCCAGAAGCGGGAGACCGCAAGGGTCGTAGAATCCTGCTTGGTGTCGTTCAAGTCGGTGCGCTTAAAACCGCCCTGCACAAGGTAATATTGCTCAAGCGGGTTTTTCAGCAGCGGCATTTTGTAGCTGAAATCCAGCTGCTGCTCGGGCGCAGAGAGGCTCAGGCTGGTGGTCAGGCTGTGACCGTACGAGTTCATCCACGGCTTTTTCCACGAGGTTCTCACGCGTGGTCCAACATCCGTCGAGTAGCCAACACCAGTCTCAATGGTGTTCTCGGTGCGCGGCGAGACAACGCCATGCAGCGGCAACACCTTCGTTTTGCGAGACTTATCAAATTCCGGTGCGACAACCACGGAGTTAAACCAGCCGGTAGCGGAAAGACGACGGTTCAGTTCCGCCAGGTCTCTCGACTGGTAGTAATCCCCTTTTTTGAACGGCACGAGGTTTTGCAGGTATTCTTCACGAATTTGCGAACCTTCAAACGTCACATCGCCAAAGCGGTAGCGTTCCCCGCTGTCGTAGTCGATATCCCAGAAGGCCTGACGCCGATCCAGCGCAATCCCCAGCTGGCTTTTATTGAACTGGCTGTCGAAGTAGCCCTTACGCAGGGAAACGTTCGTCAGCTCTTTTTTGAAATGGTCGTAGTCACCGTGGTTAAGCACGGTACCGATTTTCGGCCGCGTGCTGAGCAGGTCCAGGTAATCCCGGTCGGTACGCGCCCCGCCGCGCAGGATAACGTTCGTGCCGCCAATCAATACCGGCTCACCCGGCGAAACGCGGGCAATAAGAACCTGGCGCCCCTTCTTTGGCGGCGGGCGAAGATCGAAATCAATGGTGGGTTCGTAATACCCCAGCGCTTTAAGCCCTTCACGGATAGCGTCATCGACGCGCGCGCGAAAACGCCGGTCCGGCGTCACCTCATCACTCTGGATGGTCGACAACTGCGCACGCACGTTTTTTTCCAGCGCCCCGGATAACCCCTCAACCTGCAAACGGACATTCGCCGCGCTGGCAATCCCGCTTGTCAGCAACACACTGACTAAACATAACTGGCGGATTTTTGTCACGTTTTCTCCTGAATATCCCTGTTTCCACCCTGGAAGCAAATGAAGTACCGCTCCGCGGCAAAATACGGCCTGTTGGCCAAAAACCCAAATCACGGGTTGAAAACGGGTGTAACACCCAAATATTTCTTATGATTAAATCTAGACTCATTCAGCGCATTTATTGTGTTCAATTAAACGCTTCGTGACAACCTTAACCGAAACATCGCACCCCGGGAGGCCCCATCGTGAGTTTATTCGACAAAAAGCATCTGGTTTCACAAACTGATGCATTACCGGGACGCAACACCCCTATGCCTGTGGCGACCTTACACGCCGTCAATAACCATTCCATGACCAACGTGCCGGAGGGAATGGAAATCGCCCTGTTCGCCATGGGCTGCTTCTGGGGCGTTGAGCGCCTCTTCTGGCAGCTGCCCGGCGTTTACAGCACGGCGGCTGGCTACACGGGCGGCTACACGCCGAATCCGACCTATCGCGAAGTCTGCTCCGGCGAAACCGGGCATGCGGAAGCGGTACGCGTGGTCTATGACCCTGCAGTCATCAGCTACGAGCAACTCCTGCAGGTCTTCTGGGAAAACCACGACCCGGCGCAGGGCATGCGTCAGGGCAACGACCACGGCACACAGTACCGTTCGGCCATTTATCCGCTCACGCCCGAGCAGGATGCCGCCGCACGCGCCAGCCTTGAGCGTTTCCAGCAGGCCATGCGTGAAGCGGGCGATACGCGCGAGGTGACGACGGAAATCACCACCGCGAAACCGTTCTACTATGCCGAGGACGATCACCAGCAGTATCTGCATAAAAACCCGTACGGCTACTGCGGTATCGGGGGCATCGGCGTCTGCCTGCCGCCACAGCTGGCCTGATTATCAGCCGTTAAATCGTCGCCCGTACCGGACAGCGCCACGCTGTCCGGTCTTTTTTATGCCAAATTGTGACCTCTGGCAGATTTACATCTCTTTACGCTATACTACCCGCTGAAATAATCGGCTCAACGCTACGAGCTGATTTTCAATGTGTTTTCACACAAATGGTATCAACTCCCCTTCTGAGGATCTGGCGAGAAGCCGGATAAACTATGTTAAACAGCCATTTTGAATCCACTTTACTGGGGCAGTATGTCAGTGTTGGTGCGAGTTTGATGGAATTTGGACCTTAGCTATAACTATTGAAAAGATCAAGATATTATGATTAAAGTACGGGTCGGTAGAAGATATAATTTTCTTACTTTTCAAGGGAAGAAACCTGATGAGTTATCCCAAAAAACATCATTACATCCCTGCGTGCTATCTGAAAGGCTTTACCAATCAGGGTAAAAGGACATCTTTATTCTGGGCATTTCCAAAAAATAAGCCTGGATTTAAACATGGTACAAACCCTAATGATGCATGTGTGAGCAATAATTATTATAAATTAGAAGAAAATATACATCCGTTCCTAATTGAAGAATGGTACGGTAATACAGTCGAGACACGTATAGGTGAGTTTTTAGAGACCATAGATACGAGTAAAGGAATTAATTCCGAAGATGAAGGTTTAATCTGGTTGTTATCGTCTTTATTTTTAAGAAATTCACAACATAGAAATAATATCGAAACACCTCTAAGACAAGAACGAAAAATAGTCGAATCAATGAAAAAAGATCTTAATCAAAGGAATGTTACCTTAGGCATGTCAGTGAGGGATTACATTATCGATGATATTATTGAATATGAACTCAAACAAACCAAAATTGCCTCTTATTACCTCCCTCAATTCAATTACTCACTAATCAAAGCACCAAATAAAATTAATACCATCACAAGTGACTCACCTTTTATTTTATCTCATAATCGATTGCAAACATTTGGATTAGCTACTCCAGGGTCAATGATATTAGCCCCGTTAAATAAAAATACATTTCTTTTTGGATGTAAAGAAATGAAATTAAGTCCAATTCATAACGCAACAGATAAAACAATCGCAGATTTAAACACAATGATAATGCTTTCCTCGAATGAAAAGTGTTTTTCTAATAACGATCATTTTTTCATACTTGATGCACAAGATAATATCGCAAGGTATCCATGATCAATTTATAATCTGAAGAACACGCATTAACTATAAATTTATATATGTAAACATATCACTTGGCAACCATATGAGTACTCCCATTCAAAACTGGTAGCCGATTAATGCTAAAAAATGACGCACCACTAATTTCTATAAAATTCAGCTTTACATATAACTTCAAAATACGAGACAATTACAAAAAGTAACGATTTTGAGAGGAATTATGAATAGTTATGATTTTTCCAGACTAAATGATAAAGACTTTGAAGACCTGGTAATTGATCTAATTAAAATTGAAATGCCTGGTACTAATATAGAAAGATTTATGCCTGGAAGAGATAGCGGTATGGATGGTAGATTTTATATAGGTGGGAATAAGGTCATTATCCAAAGCAAACATTATGTTAACTCAAGCTACTCTGCTTTAATTAATAATTTGAAAAAAGAAGCAGCAAAGGTTGCAAGAATCAATCCTTCACGTTATATATTGGCTATCGGAAAAGGATTAACAGATGTTAGAAAGAATGAGATAATCAGTATATTTGGAAGTAGATATCTCCGGAGTGATGATATATTTTCAATTGAAGATATAACACATAAATTATCTCAATATAAAAATATCGAACGTAAGTACTATAAGCTCTGGCTTAACAGCACTTCTTTTTTAACATCAATATTGCATAATGACATTATTGGAAAAAGTAGTCATATTCTTGAGCAAATAAAAATAAATTCAGAAAAATACGTAGAAACACGAGATTTCGCCACAGCTAAGAATAAAATTGAACATTTCAACACTCTTATAATTACCGGCGAGCCAGGTGTTGGAAAAACAACTCTTGCGGAACAATTATGTCTTAATTATATATTAGAAGGATATCAGTTAGTTTATATAGAAAGCGACATAGAGGAAGGTGACAAAATCATTGAGCCAGATACAAAACAACTTTTCCTTTATGATGATTTTCTTGGAAGAAACTATTTAGAAGCATTAAGAAACAAAGAGGATTCAAAGATAGTTAGATTTATAAATAGAATCCGTTTCAAACCCGAAAAAAAATTAATTCTTACCTCCAGAACGACTATACTAAATCAAGGAAAAGCATCAAGTGAATTATTTTTTATTAATAACACTGAAAAGCATGAATATGAGATTGAGGTAAAAAACCTTGATATAATAGATAAAGCTAAAGTTCTTTATAATCACTTGTGGTTTAGCGAACTGCCAGACGAATTCAAAGAGTGCATTTGGAAAGAAAAAAGATATAGAAAAATAATTTCGCATAAAAATTATAACCCCCGGTTAATTTCATTCATTACAGATTATGATAAAGTTTCGCATCTTGAGCCAGAACATTACTGGGAATATATAGTTGAGAGTTTAGACAATCCCACAGCTATTTGGGATTATATGCTTACGAAACAAGTACCTAAATGTGTATTTTATTTAACTTATCTTGTATCGCTAAATAACGGAAAAATATCTGAAAAGGAGCTAAGTGAGAATTATGATAATTTATTAGAAATAATAAATTTCGATCGCTCACGAAATGATTATCTTGATTTTAAATCCTGCATATTACATGCAGTTAAATCAACATTACAACGCAAATTGGAGGAAGGCAAAGACGCGATATACGATGTGCTAAACCCATCAATTTCTGATTATTTAATTGCTAAAATAAATGATAACCTATCGCTTATACCATCATTTTTCTTAGCACTCTCATCTATACAATCACTTAACAATTTAAACACATTACTAAATAAAAAAATTGCACCAAATGCTGCGAACAAAATCGCAGATACCTTATTAAGTAACATTCATAGCAACAAAACTGAAGACTATATCATTGAACTTATTGAATTAATGATATCTAATAATAATTTATCACATAGTGTTAAATTAAAAGCAGCAAGGATTTTAAATACAAATACCCTCCCCTTAAGCAAATATTTTACAAAATATAATTATAGGATTGCAAAAATAATTCATTGGTTATCTTTAAATGATATAGATTGGATAGGTTATAAAAAAACACAGGAATACACAAAGTTAACGTTACTAACCAGTGGCGACGATCTTGATTATGAAGATTTAAATATTTTAAGCCATATTTCCAATGTTATCAGTGACGATGAATTACTGGGTGATATCCGTACCTCTTTATTAGAGTATTGGTATGATTTTGTGCATGAATTTATTTCAGAAAGTAATGAATTTAGCGAGTATTATGATGAGCAGGAGAGTTATTTAATTAAATCGAAAGCAAAGGATATGGTTAAGGATATGTTATCCGAAAGCTCGATAGTTTTTAACGAAAGTGAAATTGATGACATTATTGATAATATTGATGTACAATCAATAATAGAGAGCAATATCGAAAATTATTCTGATTGGGATGGACAAGAATATACTCAACATGGTGGATATCAGGATAACGGGTTTGATGGTGTTGATGACATATTTTCAAGGGAGTAATTGTTAGCCAGAGATTATGCCACGCACCTCACTTTTATCCGCATACTGATATGCTACTAAAATATAGTGTAGCGATTAAGCATCCTTAATCGCTACATACCGCACATCCTCCTAAAGCCTGATTAAGTGTAGCGATCTGCCTTGATTTTTCATCGCTACACTCTATAATAAATCGCAACATACAAATCGATACAGTATAGAGATTTTGACATGGCACACATCGCTTATATTCGCGTATCCAGCTTGCAACAAAACAGCGAGCGACAATTAGCAGATACGGGGATCACCTTTGAAAAAGTATTCACTGAGAAAGTAAGTGCGAAAGATACCAATCGTGAAGTATTCTTAGCGATGATGGAGTACTTACGCGAAGGCGATACTTTGCATGTGCATGACATCAGCCGCCTTGCCCGTAATACAACCGACCTTCTCTCAACTGTAGATGCTTTGACTAAACGGGGTGTCGCGATCCAGTTTCATCATGAAGGCATTAAGACGGGAGATAACTCACCCACTGGTAAACTGGTTCTAACTTTACTTTCGGGAATTTGCCAAATGGAACGTGAAATGATGCTGCTCAGGCAAAGAGAGGGTTACGAAGCAGCTAAGGCTGCTGGTCGTATTGCTGGGCGTGGAAATGGTAGGCATATCCCGCGTACTGAAATCCTCGCGGCATTGGCATCTGGCGGAAGTGTTCGCTCTGTAGCTGCTGACTTCGGTGTAAGTACCAACACTATTAGCCGAATCAAGAAAGAAATGAACTGTGCGGCATCTTAAGTTAAGCAAATGATTTCTTTCACACAAACAGAAAAGACTTTGCATGACCTAATGCACAAATACTTTGATACTGGAACAGAAGATTACGTGATGTTTGGCGTTTTGCTGTGTGAATGGAGTGATGAAAGTACTTCAAGAATTATTAATAGCGGTTTTCCACCAGCCCTGACTCATCGATGGCAATAAAAAAGGTAGCCTACGCTACCTTTTAACATCAGCCACCAAGATTTGTACTATTCCTGAGTCGATAAAGATCTAATGTTTTATCGCGGATAATATTCATTTTGCTTTCAGCCGCAATCAAACTCCAGATAGTACCTTCTTCTTTTTGATAAAAAGCCTCAATTCCTTTATTATACGAATCTCTGTATTTTATCCATTGCCTTTGTGAATCTCTTAGGGCAGCACGCACATTTTCAGGCTGATCTTTCATTAGCAGTTTATATTGATTCCCAAGCTCCGTATCCCACGCTGTAGTAGCTTTAATATAGCAATTCTGTGAGTCAATGGTACTAACCGCATCCATCTTGCATTTTTGTAATGTGCTATCAATATTTTGCTTAAGTTCATCAGCAGAGGCCGATAAACACAATAGCAAACTTAAACTTATAACAACCGCTTTGAAATACATAATCCTGAATCCATTTCAATTATCAGTTTGTACTGTAACACGATGTTCTATCTCGTTAAGATGAGCTATACCACAATTTTCTAATTGAGAACGGGCAAATCTAATATCATTGCTGGTTCTCTGGATGTCAGGATCGGTTGTAGGACTCCTCCCCCCTGCAAATGGCGAAACACCCGACCGTGTTAAAGAATCAGAGGTTTCATTCCAGTACTCAATGGCTTGCTCAGACGCTGCATTAGCAGCCAACAGTCGATTGAATTCACGTGAGCATGACTTCTTTTGAACAGCAATGTAATCATCGACCCAAACACCATGTTGCTTGTAGATATTTTCAGCTACTAAGTACTTACCACTACTCTTGTCGAGACTATTAATCTTACTTTCGATGTAGTCTTTGTTATTTTTTTCTAATGTTGCAGCGGTGGCTTGTTTATCGGCTAATTTTATTGACTCATCTTGCTTAGCTTTAATCTCAATCCACTTTTCTCTGTTAAAGATCCCAGCACTCTTCGCTTCAGAGAATTGATCTTCGATCATAAAACCAAGATTCTTTCCTTGTAGGTTCATCATATATACATTAGCTTGCCCAGCTATTAATAATAAAATGACAATGATGATAGGTAGAAGAAAGTTATTAAAAAACTTTGGAAATTTTTGCGTTAATGCGGGGTGGTTTTCTTGTATAGATGGAATGGCTATAATTGACCACCAAAATGAGATGATCATAACCATACTCCAAAATGCTAAAGTAATTAATGCAAGTAATACTGTAGCAAATGACATCCCAGGTTCATTGAATGTACTAAAATAACTATAAACCATGGATGCCATGATTAAACCGAATCCCATATAAACAAAAAACTGTATTTTCTTCATTTTTATTTCCCCTTGTTATTTTAATACTCGTTTTATATTACCGAGAGAGTCAACTTCTACTCTGACAAGTTTTCTACATGCTCCGCACGAACCTACACCTGTACCACTGCTTTTTATTCCGGTGTTAACTGTCGTAGTACTTCCACAATGCGGACAAACCACTGTATATGTTGCGTATGCCACAATTTATTCCTCACTATTGCTGTAACGTTCAGGCCAGATTTCTTCTCGAGTCACTCCGATATAATCTGCAATGATCTTCTCACCTTTAGGCCAATGTCTCTCAAGGGCGTTGTATAGCGTTCGTTCATGTAAGCCGTTGTCTCGGGACAACTTAGCCAACGAACTACCTTTTTTGCGTATAGCTGCAAGTACATCGGCCCGATGCCAGTTTCGAGTACTGGCATTTGATTCCTTTTTTTGAGATCCTTCTTGTTTATGATTCTTCATTATGATCACTCATTACTTAATCATGAATATGATTGATCAATAAAATGAACAAGTCAAATCGAATTAGGAATACAATTCCTTAAGTTGAATGGCGATAGAATGAACAATAAAAAGCAGAGTACTAAAGAGTTCAGTGAACGCTTAAAGCACGTCATAGCAGCACTTGGAACAACGGGTAGAGAGTTCTCAAAACGTGCGGGTATTGGCTATAGTACTGTTCACAACTACATGCACGGCTCATCAAGCCCTACACTGGATAACTTGGTACTCCTGGCAAAAGCAGGCAATGTATCTATTGAATGGCTGGCTACAGGCCAGCAATCGAGCATGAGCAGCACTGATTCAAATGTCATACTTGTACCTTTTATTGATCATGCCGATGAAATGTTGAATCTTGATGCTCAACTGCTTGATGTGACGGATTTACATTCTCTGCGTGCTATCAGGGTTAATACCGATGTAATGACCCCTACCTTTCTTATGGGTGCAGTACTACTCATTGATACTAACGATACAAATTTAACCGATAACAAACTTGTTGTATTAAAACAGAGCGGGAATTATTTGTTTAAGAGAGTACAGGTGCTCATGGAGGGAGTACGCTTACTGAGTGATAATGACAATTATCCGTCAATCGCAGTCGCTTTTGAAGATATGAAAAGTATCAATGTCATTGGTGCTGTAGTGATGATTATTAACAAAGTTAATTAGCACAATTAGTACTTCCACCAATCACCGTTAACAAACCTACCCAAGGTAGGGAAAGGTGGAAGTTCTCGCTATAGTACATAACCCAATTAATCAGGAGAACATAGCAAGAGGTCGCTATAAGCAGAGATCATCCCCTTCAATCCTAACGATATCTAACTGAATTGATACTTCCATTTAATGCATTTTTTGACTGTCCCGCTTTACAAGCGAGCCAGGAATTTCATTCGATTGAATCTCACGGCGTTCGCTTCAACTCGAATATCAATTCATTGGATATTATTTTTTTTGATAGGACATTTATTAAGTATTGATTAGCTTTAACAGCATTACTCCTTGACGGGATTTCTTGGATACATTTCGATCCCCTACTGCGGGGGAAAGATATTCAAGATATACAATTAATTTGTATTTCTTGACGCTGATACTCATCAACATTTCATACAGCGAATTTTGGATACAACTATATTGTACTCAAGCGGAAGCGGGTTGCCCTGTTTCTTCCTATCGCCATTCTCTGCAACGGTCGTAGCTCATCGCTACTCTTCTTATAAAAGCTGTATGAATAACTCCTATAAGCGTCTAAGTACTTCTCGAATTCTGGACGGATCTATATTGTATAAATTCGCCACTGAATCTATTAGAAGTAATAGACTCCCTTATACCATTTGGTAAGGATTGGCCTTATATGTCTATCAAGGGAATCTACGGGGTATTATCCGATTCCTTTATAGTGCCACATTGCCGTGACTCCTGCGTTTTCGTCTTTTTTGTCTGGAATTTACGCTCGGGAAATTTGCACGGGTTTCATTTGCACTGCGTTCTGTTGAACAACTCATCTGCCATCTACTTGTCGATAGGATCAGGTTTTAATTTATTATACCAAGGATAATGACGCTCTTATCATTACCCCACGACTAACGGGTACACCAACAGGATTTTAACTATACATATAGTATAGGACATAATTTAAATTCATTTCATTTTTTCTTCTCCCCCTATAAATATCTACCGATATTTATAGGGAATGAAACATGCGTTTTTTAGTACATTTATATTTAATTACTTGTATTACTAAGTGTTGCTAAGTAACCCGCCTTTAGATCATGGAATAATAGCAACGCACCTGTTCCTATCGCACAACAAAAAAACTAAGGAATCGGTTACCCATTGAAAATATGATGAAAATTTCAGCATTACAACCAAAGAATAAAAATAAACAGTGACAAAAATATTCAGCACGTATAAAAACACATAAAATAAAAATGAATGTGGTTTATTTTTTAGCATTGATTATATTTGTTTTTATTAACAACCTCTTATTGCTGTCTTTAGAAAGCTTCCTTTCCTCTTCCCTTATAATACACTCATACTTTTCTTCTAATAATTTATAATAAGATAGTGTCTTATCATAATAATGTTCTTTCATTCTCATATATTAAACCTCACATTTTTTATAAATTCATTATTCCTCTTAGTATAGGATATAAAGGGAAAGAATTTCACAAATGATTTAAAGTAATGTACTTCACGATAACACATCCATGTGCTTGTTTTTAATTCAGATACGATCAATCACGTGTTTCATTTGCAGAAGTGGTTGTTTACTCCTGTATGTTCTATCCGTCATTGTTCGATGAGCATGTCCAAGTATCGAGAATCTTATATGGTCAGGTACTTCTTGAAGATCTCTCAATCGGTCTGACAAGCCATATCTATAGTCATGTGCTGTATGTTTCATGCCTGCTTTTTTGAAAGCCTTGCTTACGGCATTACTTGCAGATGAATTATTAACCCAATGATATATTGGTTTCTCTTCCCATATACCAGCCTTTAGAAGACTATCACTTAAAGGTATATCGCGAATTGACTCGTTATTCTTAACGGTTTTAGTACCATCATCATTAATGCTGATACATTTAATGAGTATTCCTTGGTCTTCTTTCTCAATATAATCATTTGAAGAGATTTGGATCGCCTCACCGATACGTACTCCTGTGTAAAAAAGTAGGTTTAGTAACCACCATAAGGATCTGGTATTGGCAACATGCTCAGAAGAAATTAATTTTTGATGCTCCCTTAATGAAACACCCGTTTTAATACTCATATTTTCAACATGCTTATAGTTCATCCCCAAAAAAGGATTCTTCACGATGTAATCACGTTGCTTCATAGCGAAATTGAACATTGCAGAAACCTTAATAATGGCATCTTGTCTGGATCGAGGTGACTTACCCGACTTATCAAGAAACTTTTTATAAGTACTCACCGTCTTTTTCGTAACTGAATCGACTGGGATATCCCCACACCATTCCAGGAAACCATTTACCGTTCTCTCATTAAGCACTTTGGTACTCTTCGCCCAATCAGAACTCATCTCTTCAAGCCACTCATTAAGTACTGATGACAATAGAGGGGAAATGCTCTTTTCTTGTATTACTGGATGCAGCGAGACATGACATACAGAGACGGCGGATAAAAATTCATCCTCTATTTGCTTATCTCTGGCCTTTAGAAGCGTTTCACGAATCAATAGTGGATTTGTATTCCCCATTAGCTGAGAGAGCCTTATAAAGGCTTCAGTGAGCTTTACGGCACGATACTGAGCCACATTTCTGTCCTGGGTGCGTAGGCTAACCCGAAGAAGTTTCCCAGCTAATCGACGCTGCCACATGAAAGAGCGTTCAGAGGAAGCTGTCCTGTCTAAAAAACGCACATTTTGCTGTATAAAGATTGGATAAAGATCTGGTAAAGATTGCATGAAAACCCTCTTCAAATGAGAATGGTTCCCATCAATTCCCAAACACAACACTTAGCGGTACTTAAGCGTCAAATTGTGACCTCTGGCAGATTTACATCTCTTTACGCTATACTACCCGCTGAAATAATCGGCTCAACGCTACGAGCTGATTTTCAATGTGTTTTCACACAAATGGTATCAACTCCCCTTCTGAGGATCTGGCGAGAAGCCGGATAAACTATGTTAAACAGTATTTTAGTAATACTTTGTCTGATTGCCGTCAGCGCGTTTTTCTCGATATCTGAGATCTCGCTGGCCGCGTCCCGTAAAATCAAACTGAAGCTGCTTGCCGATGAAGGCAACATCAATGCCACCCGCATCCTGAAAATGCAGGAAAATCCCGGGATGTTCTTCACCGTGGTGCAAATTGGCCTCAACGCGGTCGCCATTCTCGGCGGTATCGTGGGTGATGCTGCGTTTTCTCCAGCGTTTTATAGTCTGTTTGTTAAGTACATGTCCGTTGAACTGGCCGAACAGCTGAGCTTTATCCTCTCCTTCTCGCTGGTAACCGGCCTGTTCATCCTCTTTGCAGACCTGACCCCGAAACGCATCGGTATGATTGCGCCAGAAGCTGTGGCTTTGCGTATCATCAACCCGATGCGCTTCTGTCTGTACGTGTTTCGTCCGCTGGTGTGGTTCTTCAACGGTCTGGCGAACGTCATTTTCCGCATCTTTAAGCTGCCAATGGTGCGTAAAGACGACATCACCTCTGACGACATTTATGCGGTGGTGGAAGCCGGCGCGCTGGCCGGGGTGCTGCGCAAGCAGGAGCACGAGCTGATTGAGAACGTATTCGAACTGGAATCCCGTACCGTGCCGTCTTCCATGACGGGCCGTGAAAACATTATCTGGTTCGATTTACATGAAGATGAGCAGAGCCTGAAGAACAAAGTGGCGCAGCATCCGCACTCTAAGTTCCTGGTCTGTAATGAAGATATCGACCACATCATCGGTTACGTCGACTCCAAAGACCTGCTGAACCGCGTGCTGGCAAACCAGAGCCTGGCGCTTAACAGCGGCGTGCAGATCCGCAATACCCTGATTGTGCCGGACACCCTGACGCTCTCAGAAGCGCTGGAAAGTTTCAAAACCGCCGGGGAAGACTTCGCGGTTATCATGAACGAATACGCGCTGGTGGTGGGTATTATCACCCTGAACGACGTGATGACCACGCTGATGGGCGACCTGGTTGGCCAGGGGCTGGAAGAGCAGATTGTTCAGCGTGACGATAATTCGTGGCTGATTGATGGCGGCACACCGATTGAAGACGTGATGCGCGTGCTGGATATCGACGAGTTCCCGCAGTCCGGCAACTACGAGACCATCGGCGGCTTTATGATGTTTATGCTGCGTAAGATCCCGAAACGTACCGACTCGGTGAAGTTCTCCGGCTACAAGTTTGAAGTGGTGGATATTGATAACTACCGCATCGACCAGCTGCTGGTGACGCGCATCGATAACAAACCGACCGTACTGGTACCGAAGCTGCCGGACGCGGAAGAGAAGGTGTCGGCGTAAAGTACCAGCCTCTACAAACATCAACGGCTCCCATTGGGAGCCGTTTTTTTAACTACTGCATAGCACGTTGGTTAAGCCATCTCAGTCTGCAGACGCATAACCTGACGGTTGACTTCGGACATCACAGACAGGTGCTGTTTGTCCTTCACTTTTGGGACAAGGATCTTGCCCTTATCAAACTCAAAAGCGCCAACATCCTTGATGTACAACCGTCCACGGAACAGGATCTTCACGTACTTCGCCACCTGAAGCGGGTTGTAGCGTTGGAAAATTTTCATTCTTGTATCTCCTGCGAATCATACGCTCTTGCGGTGCCACAATCGGCCCGACTGTCCTGAGCGCAAATTTTAATGCCCAATGACTATAGACCAGAACTACGGTGTTACCCAGTGTGCATAAGTTTATTTACCGTTTGATTACAATTATTCAGAATAATCTTTGCAAAGCGTGACCGGGCGCAGTATAAGCCGTCGTTTTTTCATGGATATGTGCGTTCGCCCGCAAACTGGCATCGGGATTGCGGGAAAACCCCATTGATCGCACTTATGATTAAAAGCGCAAGACCAAGTGGTCGGATCACCTGCAAACAATAAGGAAACGCCATGACCCTACGTAATATCCTTGCAGCAGCCTGCCTGCTGCTGCCGCTGTGGGCTTCCGCTCACAACATTGAAAAAGGACAACGTGTACCGCCAGTCGGCATTGCTGACCGGGGAGAATTGATTCTCGACAATGATAAGTTTAGCTACAAACCCTGGAATAGCGCGCAGCTCGCGGGCAAAGTGAGAGTTGTACAACATATTGCCGGTCGTACATCCGCAAAAGAGAAAAATGCTACCCTGGTGGAAGCGATCAAGGCCGCAAAATTCCCTCACGACCGCTACCAGACGACCACGATTGTTAACACCGACGACGCCATTCCGGGCTCCGGGATGTTTGTGCGCTCAAGCCTTGAGAGCAATAAAAAGCTCTACCCGTGGTCGCAGTTTATCGTCGACAGCAACGGCGTAACCCGTAAGGCCTGGCAGCTGGAAGAAGAGAGCTCCGCGATTATCGTGCTGGATAAAGAGGGCCGCGTACAGTGGGCGAAAGACGGCGCGTTAACCCAGGAAGAGGTGCAGCAGGTTGTCGACCTGCTGCATAAGCTGCTGGCTCAGTAAATAGAGACGCGGAAGCCGGGGTTGAGGAAGGATTCGCGCGGGGTATAGTCCAGCGGCTTGCCCTGCCAGTCATGAACATGCGCCCCGGCGGCCGCGGCAACGGCATGACCTGCCGCGGTATCCCAGACGTTGGTTGGCCCAAAGCGAGGGTAGAGCTGCGCATGGCCTTCCGCCACCAGGCAGAATTTCAGCGATGAGCCAATCGAGGTGGTCTGGTGTTCACCCAGCTGCTGCAGGTACTCCTGCAGCTCGCTGTCGCTGTGCGAGCGGCTAATCACCACCAGCGGTGGACGCGCATCGCGCACCTGGATCTGCTTGCGCACGCCGCACTCTTCCTTCCACGCCTTCCCTTCTGCAGCGCTGTACATCACCTTCATTACCGGCGCGTAGACCACGCCCAGCACCGCTTTGCCCTTCTCAATCAGGGCGATATTGACGGTGAATTCACCGTTGCGCTTGATGAACTCTTTTGTCCCGTCCAGCGGATCGACCAGCCAGTAACGCTGCCAGTGCTGGCGCTCGTCCCAGCTTTGCGGCGCTTCTTCTGACAGAACGGGGATGTCCGGCGTTAAGGCCTGTAATCCTTTCAGGATCACCTTATGCGCCGCGATATCCGCCGCCGTGACCGGAGAGTCGTCGGCCTTGCTGACCACCTCCATAGGTTTACTGCCGTCATACACCTGCATGATGGCATCTCCCGCATCCCGTGCGAGCTGACAAATTTTATCTAGCATTTTCCACCTCTTTGTTAACGCAGTGAGGTTAACTCTTTGTTTTAGTTATATCGTAATGTGAACAATTCCGCTATCTGTGAAGCAATTCCGGTTTCAGGTGACTTTTTTCTGTCAGGATTCACATTTCTGTAAGCAACAAGCTATAGATACATACTCTTTTGTGCTCTGCATCGAAAAAAGGACTCCTCTGATGATTAAGTTTAGTGCAACGCTTCTGGCGACGCTGATTGCAGCAAGCGTACAGGCGGCGACGGTAGATCTGCGTATTCTGGAAACGACCGATCTGCACAGCAACATGATGGACTTCGATTACTACAAAGATACCCCGACGGAAAAATTCGGACTGGTACGCACGGCAAGTTTGATCGATGCGGCGCGTGGCGAAGTGAAAAACAGCGTGCTGGTCGACAATGGCGATCTCATTCAGGGCAGTCCGCTCGGGGATTACATGGCGACCAGGGGACTGAAAAAAGGCGAGGTTCATCCGGTGTATAAGGCGATGAACACCCTGGACTATACCGTCGGCAACCTCGGCAACCACGAATTTAACTACGGTCTGAAATACCTGCATGACGCGCTGGCCGGTGCGAAATTCCCGTACGTTAACGCCAATATCATCGACGTTAAGACCCAAAAGCCGCTCTTTACCCCTTATCTGATTAAAGAGACAAACGTCGTCGACAAGGACGGCAAAAAACAGACGCTGAAAATCGGCTATATCGGCTTTGTGCCGCCGCAGATCATGACGTGGGATAAAGCCAACCTCGACGGCAAAGTGACCGTTAACGACATCACCGAAACCGCGCGGAAATACGTGCCGGAAATGCGCGAAAAAGGCGCCGATCTGGTGGTCGTTGTCGCCCACTCGGGCCTCTCCGCCGATCCGTATCAGGCCATGGCAGAAAACTCCGTTTACTATCTGAGTGAAGTCCCGGGCGTCGACGCGATCCTGTTCGGCCACGCCCACGCGGTCTTCCCGGGCAAAGATTTCGCCAGCATAAAAGGAGCGGACATTGAGAAAGGGACGCTCAACGGCGTGCCGTCGGTGATGCCGGGCATGTGGGGCGACCATCTTGGCGTGGTGGATCTGGTGCTGAATAACGACGGCGGCAGCTGGAAGGTGACGCAGTCAAAAGCCGAAGCGCGCCCGATTTACGACGCTGCGGCTAAAAAATCTCTGGCGGCGGAAGATAAAAAACTGGTCGACGTGCTGAAGCACGATCACGACGCCACGCGCGAATTCGTCAGCAAGCCGATCGGCAAATCCGCCGATAACATGTACAGCTTCCTGGCGCTGGTGCAGGACGACCCGACCGTTCAGGTCGTCAACATGGCGCAGAAAGCCTATGCGGAACACTTTGTGCAGGGCGATCCGGATCTGGCAAAACTGCCGGTCCTGTCAGCGGCTGCGCCATTCAAGGTGGGCGGGCGTAAGAACGACCCGGCAAGCTATGTTGAAGTCGAAAAAGGCCAGCTGACCTTCCGTAACGCCGCCGATCTCTACCTCTACCCGAACACGCTGGTGGTGGTAAAAGCGACGGGCCAGGAGGTGAAAGAGTGGCTGGAGTGCTCTGCCGGACAGTTTAACCAGATTGACCCGCACAGCAGTAAGCCGCAGTCGCTGATTAACTGGGACGGCTTCCGTACCTATAACTTCGACGTGATCGACGGCGTAAACTACCAGATTGACGTCACCCAGCCGGCGAAATATGACGGCGAGTGTCAGGCGATCAACCCGCAGGCGGAGCGCATCAAAAACCTGACCTTCAACGGCAAGGCGATCGACCCGAATGCCACCTTCCTGGTGGTGACCAATAACTACCGCGCCTACGGCGGTAAGTTTGCCGGTACGGGAGATAGCCACATCGCCTTTGCCTCGCCGGACGAGAACCGCTCGGTGCTGGCGGCGTGGATCAGCGCGGAGTCGAAGAAGGCGGGCGAAATTCATCCGGCGGTGGACAACAACTGGCGCCTCGCGCCGATCCACAGCGATACGAAACTGGATATCCGCATAGAAACGTCGCCGTCCGATAAGGCAGCCGCGTTCATCAAGGATAAAGCCCAGTATCCGATGAAGAAGGTCGCAACGGATGATATCGGGTTCGCGATTTATCAGGTGGATTTGAGTAAGTAAAAACAAAACGGCAACATACGTTGCCGTTTTTCGTGTTTGTTCCCTCTCCCTATGGGAGAGGGGTCCTCAGTAATTTTCCAACTCGAAGCGATGAATATTTCTTCAGAAAAATTCATGAATTGCAGCGATGACCTGGTCCGGCTGTAAATCGCCGAAGCGTTTCCGCAAGGCCGGGGCGAGGCGCAAGGATGCGCCGAGAGGGCGTGGCCTGCAGGGATGCAGGCTCATGCCCGACCCGATAGCCTGAAGGAATAAGCTGAGGACAAAATTGCCGGGAGCAATTTTGGACAGCGCCTGAGCTGGCCCTGAAAGGGTGAGCCCCAGGGATGGGGCGAGCAATCCGCGAAGCGGCGATTTACCGCCGGGAGCCCGGGTCGCCAGGGCGGCGGCGATTGAGCCGCCCTGGCACATTCACAGGCCATGTCGTTACAGAGAAGCAAGGAACATAAAGTGAACGGAATGACCACCAGAGTTATATGTTCCCCCCTCACCCCAGCCCTCTCCCTCAAGGGAGAGGGAGTCGCCCACGCAGGCATTAGGTCAGGGTGAAGACATCAGGCCGCACGATCGTCCCGATTCGCCATCACCTTCGGCGTATTCACCTCAATCCAGTCCGCCAGCGCGGCGACTTTCTCGCTGACCTCAATCCCCATCGGCGTCAGGCTATACTCTACGTGCGGCGGCACCACCGGATACGACACGCGATCGACAAACCCGTCCTGCTCCAGCGCCTGGAGTGACTGGGACAGCATCTTTTCGCTCACCCCGCCCATTTTACGACGCAGATCGCTAAAGCGATGCGTTCCCTGGCGCAGGGCCAGCAGAATCAGGACACCCCAGCGGCTGGTCACGTGTTTGAGCACCTCGCGTGAAGGGCACTGTTCCGCGAAAAGATTGCCATCGCGCATTTGTTCGCTGAGCGTCGGTATCGTTGTTTCCATACTTACCTTTTTGTACGTACTTACTAAAAGTTAGCTATGGTGCTAGTGTGCCACAACACCAGACAAACACGAAGGAGATTCATCATGATCGCGATTACCGGCGCTACCGGCCAGCTTGGCCATCTCGTTATCGAACAGCTGTTGAAAACCGTACCGGCCAGCCAGATTGTGGCCATCGTACGTAACCCGGCGAAAGCGCAGGCCTTAAGCCAGCAGGGAATTGTCGTTCGCCAGGCGGACTACACGGATGAAGCCGCATTCACCGCCGCGCTGAGCGGCGTGGATAAGCTGCTGCTGATCTCTTCCAGCGAAGTCGGCCAGCGCGCGACCCAGCACCAGAACGTGATTAACGCCGCCAAAACGGCAGGCGTGAAATTTATCGCCTACACCAGCCTGCTGCATGCGGACAACTCACCGCTGGGTCTGCACGTTGAACACGTTGCCACTGAAAAAGCGCTGGCGGCGTCCGGCATCCCTTATGCCCTGCTGCGCAATGGCTGGTATACCGAAAACTACCTGGCGAGCGCGCCGCCTGCGCTGGAACACGGCGTGTTTATTGGTGCGGCAGGCGAAGGCAAAATTGCCTCTGCCACCCGCGCCGACTATGCCGCGGCGGCCGCCAAAGTGATTGCTGAAGAGGGCCACGCGGGCAAGGTCTACGAACTGGCGGGCGACCACGGCTGGACGCTGAGCGAACTGGCGGCTGAACTCAGCAAACAGAGCGGGAAGCCGGTAACCTATCAGAATCTCAGTGAAGCGGATTTTGCCGCCGCCCTGAAAAGCGTCGGCCTGCCTGCAGGGCTGGCAGATATGCTGGCGGACTCGGATGTGGGTGCGTCCAAAGGGGGACTCTTTGACGATAGCCATACGCTGAGCAAACTGATCGGGCGCGCAACGACGCCGCTGGCGCAGAGTATTAAAGCCATTCTTTAACAGTGTCACCGTTCTTTCCTGCGGCCGGGTGATTTCCCTTACCCGGCCCGCTCATATTTATTAATAATAAAAACAGATATAACGATTAAAAGTCCGGGTATTCTTTATCCGTCGCGTACGTTATCGGTTTTTCAAATCCGGGAATGGTGATGCCATTCATATCAATCTTAATATCTTCCTCATTTATCCCCTGCTGGCCGAAAAGATAAATGACATTGAGTTCCCCCTGCGACGCCGCCTCGTCGTAGGCGTTAGCCTGACGTCGCACCTGGCGGTTACGCTGCTGATAATTCGCAAACACCGCGTCCCCATAGCGTTTGCGCAACCATTGACGGGTAAGCTTCGGCGAGTAAACCACCCCCGTGGCATTATTACCGCCAAAGCCTTTTGAATTAATAAAGGCGATTTGTCCCTGACCTTCCTCTAATTTGCAGTCCTGAAGAGGAATGGTTAAGCGCGCGTTGTTCACCTGCGGCGCGATGTGGGACACGCTTTTAATTCCCGGCAAAATACCATAGCGGAAGACGCCGAGGCAGCCGATCAGCTGGTCGCCGCTGGCTGGGCCCAGGGAGTGACCGAGGTACGATTTCACCGCCGTCACCGGCCAGTCGCGAATCGAAAAAGCTTGCGCAACGCGATCAAAAATATCCGCCTCGGAGACGCAATTCTTCGGCGTGCTTGAGCCGTGCGCCTGAATAAACGATCCCTTCTGCACCGTCTCTATCCCGGCCATCGATACCGCAGAGGCTACGGCTTTCGCCATGGTGATGTAGTTCCCCGGCCCCGGCGACGCAATAGAACGTTTAAAGCCGTCAGCGTTGATGAAGACATTCCCCACCGAACCGTGGATCTCTGCGCCAAGCTGCAGCGCCAGCTCGTCGTCCATTAGCACGACATACTGGCTGGATTCTGCGATAACAAAACCGCAGCTGTTACCAAACGGGCGGCTGCTGTTGCGCCAGTCGGCCGTTTCCGTTTCATCAGTGTGCTTAAGCTTGCTCTCCGTTGCCAGGGCGCCCATGGCATCGAATCCTTCAATCACTTCTGAGGTGACCGGTGCTTCGGCGCTGCCAACGACGGCTACGCGAATGCGCCCCGCTTTGATATCTTCGACTGCCGCATTCAGGTTATACAGAAACGTGGCGCACGCCCCCAGCGTGGCGCTGGTATGACCGACGCTACCCAGCACATACGCATTGAGGAAATCGGCGCACATGCTGTTCAGGCCCAGCGGGCACTGTTTGGCGCTGACGCGATGGCCTTTCAGGCGCGACTGCAGCATTCCGCCAAAGCCATAATCGTCGAGCTGCCCCATGATATTGCCCGAATAGACGCCGAGCTGATCCGGCGTGATTTTGGCCTGTACCTCTCGCCACGGGATCCCCAGCGCGTTGATGGCGTCTGACGCTCCGACAATCGCCATTTGTAACGCCCGCGGATGGAACTGCGAATTGTAATGGTCGCCCGGACGGAATCCCTGCGGCAACAGCCCTGCAGCCTGAACCTCCGTGCGCAGCAACGCCTCAATTTTGCAGTCCATCTCTCCCTGAACGGTAATACGGACACGCCGATCCGCTAATTCTTCAACGTGCCATCCCGCCGGTAAGGGTTGAGGTAATTGCCTGGCAGATATATTAAAACTGAATCCCTCTTCGCCTGAAACCATATTCAATTTTGCATGACCGGCAATAGCATCGACATCAAAGTAGTCGCGCGTAATATTTCTGATAAGGGTTCCCTCAAGCACCTCGTCTTTTATCCTCGCGGCGGCCTGAGCAGGTGTAAATCTTTTACCGGAAATGTCGCAATACCCACCTTCATCATATTTAAGGATGCCCATCAGGATGGCTAACGATAATAACGTATCCTGCCGTTCCTCTTCCGATAATGACTCAATAATCATTCGACGGAATGCATGATGTGAAGAACTACGCCCAGCTGGACCATAGCCGCCAAAAGCCGTTATTACGGGTAATTTCACCATAATTTATTCTCTCGTGGTCGTGGATTTATTTTATTAAGCAAGTACGATAATTTCAGATATTAGTTTACAAATTACCAACAAAAGCTAATATGAAAATCCAGCCAAAACGCTGACTTTTTTGGCCACGGCAACGATGAGCCACCAAAAATAATAGTCAAAACAGGTATTAATCAAAAATGACAAATACACAAATAGGATTTGTGTTATGTGAACGCATGCTAAGTTCCGGTCTCAGTCTTCCGATTGAAATGTGGAAAGCGGCAGCCAGTAGCTATTTAGCTGAGCAAAAAACAACATCCCACGCAGGCACGCACAAACCGGAGAAGTCACCCTTCAGGCTCTGTCGCCCGGAGAATATTCTGAAGGTGAATACCATTGGCATAAACAGCGAGCCCATCCTGACGCACAGTGGTTTTAGCATTACCGCCGATACCACCCTTGCCGCAGACAGACACTATGACGTTATCTATCTTCCTGCCCTGTGGCGCAATCCTCGCGCGGTGGTCAGACAACAGCCTGAACTTCTGGAATGGCTGACCGAGCAGGCCGCGCGAGGAACCCGCATCGCCGCCGTCGGAACGGGCTGCTGTTTTCTGGCGGAGTCGGGATTGCTAAACGGAAAGCCCGCCACCACCCACTGGCACTACTTCAAACAATTCTCGCGCGACTACCCCAGCGTAAAATTACAGACAAAGCATTTTCTCACTCAGGCCGATAATATTTTCTGCGCCGCAAGCGTTAAGGCCCTGTCCGATCTGACGATCCATTTTATAGAAACGATATACGGGAAACGTGTAGCCACCCATACTCAACGGACATTTTTCCATGAAATTCGTAGCCAGTTTGAACGTCAGTGTTACAGTGAAGAAAACAAACCCCATCCGGATGAAGATATTGTTCAAATTCAAATCTGGATAAAAGCCAACTGCGCCTCGGATATATCCATGCAGAATCTTGCAGATATGGCTGGCATGAGTTTGCGCAACTTTAATCGCCGCTTTAAAAATGCCACCGACATGTCCCCACTGCAGTATTTATTAACCGCCAGAATTGAATCCGCCATGACAATGCTGCAATCCACCAATCTGTGTATTCAGGAGATTGCAAATGCGGTTGGATATCAGGATATTGCGCACTTTAATCGCCAGTTTAAGCATAAAACAACGGTTTCACCGGGGGATTACCGTAAGACCGTCCGGGCAAAGATGTTTAGTGCATAAACTGCGGTCATCTCTGATAATGAAAAGATGACCACGAGGAGGCTCAACGTGCAAGGCGTACCGGAACAGTTTAATGATGAAAGAGACAGCGCGCGCTTTCGCCATCTTGCGCAGCTGCCGGGCCTGGAGCTTTATCACGCGCATATTTCTGACTACGCCTTTGAGCCTCACACCCATGAAGCCTTCGGGATCGGCACGATTGAAACCGGTGCCGAACGCTTTCGCTATCGCGGTACCCAGCATCTCGCGGCGGAAAAATCCGTCGTCACCATGAACCCGGACGAGATCCATACCGGCGAATCCGCCACCGAAGGCGGCTGGCGCTACCGGATGGTCTATATCGAACCCGATCTTCTGGAAGAGGTGACCGGCCTCCGGCACTGGTGGTTTAGCGATGTCACGCGTCATGACCCGCTGCGCTCGCAGCAAATCGGCAGGCTGATTTACGGATTGTGGCATACGGACGATCCGCTTGCGCAAAAAGGATTACTGCTGGATCTGATTGAGACCTTCCAGCCGCTGGCCCATCACGCGCCGGTGATTCAGGAAGGCGCGCACCGCTTCGAACGCGTGCGCGAGTACCTGCACGACAACTACATGCACGCCCTGACGCTGGACGAGCTGGCCAGCGTCGTTTCGCTGAGCCCGTACCATTTCCAGCGCCAGTTCAAAGCCCATTTTCACGTTACGCCGCACCAGATGCTGATGGCCATTCGCCTCTGGCGCGCTAAAGCGTTCCTCACCCACGGCATGCCAGCCGCCGAAGTGGCAGCCGCGACCGGGCTGACCGACCAGTCCCACTTAACCCGCGCGTTTACCCGCCGCTACGGCATTACGCCCGTGCGCTACCAGAAGCAGGTCACCCGGCGCTAATGCGCAATCTCATACAATACGCACGCATTTTCCCCTCCTACACTGCATGCAGCGTAAATACCTGTGGATGGAAAAATGATTAGTGGAGTGTTGTATGCCCTTCTGGCCGGGATGATGTGGGGGCTGATTTTTGTCGGCCCATTAATCGTGCCCGAGTATCCGGCAATACTGCAGTCGACCGGACGCTATCTGGCGCTCGGGCTGATTGCTCTGCCCCTGGCGTGGCTGGGACGCGCGCGCCTGCGTCAGCTCAGCCGTCAGGACTGGGGCACCGCGCTAGCGCTGACCATGATGGGCAATCTTATCTACTACGTTTGCCTTGCGAGTGCCATTCAGCGTACCGGTGCGCCGGTATCTACCATGATTATCGGCACGCTGCCGGTCGTCATCCCCGTCTTTGCTAACCTGCTCTACAGCCACCGCGATGGCAAACTGGCGTGGTCAAAAATGGCGCCGGCGCTGGTATGCACCGCCGTGGGGCTGGTATGCGTCAATATTGCAGAGCTGCGTCACGGGCAGGCGGATGTTGACCTGTGGCGTTACGGCTCTGGCATTGTGCTGGCGTTCATTTCCGTGGCGTGCTGGGCATGGTATGCCCTGCGCAACGCGCGCTGGCTGCGGGAGAACCCGGACAAGCACCCGATGATGTGGGCGACGGCGCAGGCGCTGGTCACGCTGCCCGTCTCGCTGGTGGGCTATGCCGGGGCGTGCATCTGGTTAGGCCATCAACAGCCAGACTTCGCCCAACCCTTCGGGCCAAGACCCTGGGTGTTTATCGGCCTGATGGTTGCGATTGCGGTGCTGTGCTCATGGGTGGGCGCGCTGTGCTGGAATATTGCCAGCCAGAAGCTGCCGACGGTCATTTTAGGGCCGCTGATTGTCTTCGAAACCCTGGCCGGACTGCTTTATACCTTCCTGATGCGCCAGAGCTTGCCGCCGCTATTCACGGCCTGCGGCATCGCGCTGCTGGTGGTAGGAGTGGTGATGGCGGTAAGAGCGAAGCCGGAAAAACCGAGGGTCGTTCCGGCGTCGGAGGTGTGATTTTTGCCGGGTGGCGGCTCCGCCTTACCCGGCCTACAAGGAGCCGTTTCGTAGGCCGGGTAAGCGCCAGCGCCACCCGGCATGATGTTAAAACGTTTCCCAGTTCCCTTCAGACGCCGCCGCTGCGGGCTGCGCTTTAGGTACATAGGTTTTCACCGGCGCCGCTTTGACCGCCTGGTTGCGGGTGATTTTGAACACCGCCACCGCTTCGTTCAGGCGTGCAGCCTGATCTTCCAGCGCCGCCGCCGCGGCCGCAGACTCCTCTACCAGCGAGGCGTTCTGCTGGGTCACGCGGTCCATCTCGGCTACCGCCTGGCCCACCTGGTCGATACCGCGGCTCTGCTCGTCAGAGGCCGAGGCAATTTCACCCATGATGTCCGTCACGCGGGTGACCGCATTAACGATCTCCGCCATCGTCTCCCCGGCTTCGTTAACCAGCTGGGAGCCCGCGTTCACGCGCTCGCCGGAATCATCGATCAGCGCTTTGATCTCTTTCGCCGCCTGGGCGCTGCGCTGGGCGAGAGTACGCACTTCCCCTGCCACCACCGCAAAACCACGGCCCTGCTCGCCCGCGCGCGCCGCTTCCACCGCCGCGTTCAGCGCCAGGATGTTAGTCTGGAAGGCAATACCGTCGATTACGTTAGTAATTTGCGCGATTTTACTGGAGCTGGTGGCGATTTCGTCCATCGTACGCACCACGCCTTCAACCACGTTACCGCCCTTCTTCGCCGTAGAGGAGGCGTCCAGCGCCAGACGGGAAGCCTGACGCGCGTTATCGGCGTTCTGCTTCACGGTTGCCGTCAGCTGTTCCATGCTGGCTGCCGTCTCTTCCAGAGACGCGGCCTGCTGCTCGGTACGGGAAGAGAGGTCGTTGCTGCCGGCAGAAATTTCACCGGCACCGGTGTAGATGGTATCCGCACCTTCACGCACCACGCCCACGGTGTTCGCCAGCGAGGCCTGCATCTCCTGGACGTTGCGCGCCAGGATAGCCATTTCGTTCTTACCTTCAGCCTGAATCGGCTGGGTTAAATCCCCCGCCGCAATGGCGCGAATATGGTTAATCACCTCTTCCAGAGGCAGCAGCAGCACGCGGCGCATGGCTACCCAGCTGGAAATAATCACCACAATCACCAGCAGCATAACCGCAGAGAGGATCCACAGGATGCGCTTGTAGTCGCTTTCATTGTCCTGGATGCCTTTATCGGTAAGCGTTGCCTGCGCTTCGCGCCATTCACGGTAAACCGCCTGCATCGCGGTCTGCTTTTGCTCCGCATTCTGCTTGAACATGTCTTCCAGATTGCCCTGGCTCAGCAGGACGTTCATTTGCGTCAGCGTTGCAGAGTAAATGCGGTACTGCTCTTCAAGCCGGTTAGCCAGGTTCTCGTCCAGGCCCGGCGTATTTGGCAGGGCATAGTATTTATCGTAATGGACCTGCGCATCGGCGAGCAGATTTTTCGCCGTGTTGACCAGCTCATTAAGCTGCCCACCGTTAATCTGAGAGGCCATGCTGCTTTGCAGACGCAGCATCCCGCGGTTCAGCGTCACGCGCGCCTGGTTCAGGCTGATCCACGCATCGGTAAACTCCGCCACGTTCTTGCTGGAGAGCTGCGACACGGTGAAGTTGTCTTTATCGTTATTCAGCGCGTTGATAAAGATACCCGCGGAAATCACTTGCATGATGCCGAGCACAAGCAGCACCGAAATCAGAAGGGTAATGACTTTTATACGTTTAAACATGCGTTGCCTTTGTTATATGCAGGTTTGTCTGACGTGGATATATCGGCAGGCGCGGCGGGTTGTTTACTGTTTCTACACCTTTAAAAAGTTTCTAAACCACTTTCCTAAGTCCATTCAGAGAGTTAAACGGGGTATTTTTTTGTGATCTGCATCTCACTTTCCCCCTTCCCTCTAAAGGGTTATAGCGCTGGCTTAAAGATGCATTTAATATGCATCTTATATTATTAATGACGAGGTAACTGCTATGGCCTTTCGCGACCAACCCCTTGGCGAGCTGGCGCTCTCCATTCCTCGCGCTTCTGCGCTGTTCCGTAAATACGATATGGATTACTGCTGCGGCGGTAAGCAAACCCTGGCGCGTGCGGCCTCACGCAAGGAACTGGACGTTGAGGTGATTGAAGCAGAGCTGGCGCAGCTGGCCGGGCAGCCCGTCGACAAAGACTGGCGAACCGCCCCGCTTGCTGAAATCATCGACCATATCATCGTGCGATACCATGACCGTCACCGTGAACAGCTGCCGGAACTGATCCTGCAGGCAACCAAAGTTGAGCGCGTTCATGCCGACAAACCTTCCGTACCGCGCGGTCTGGCGAAATACCTGACCCTGCTGCATGAAGAGCTTTCCAGCCACATGATGAAAGAAGAGCAGATCCTCTTCCCGATGATTAAACAGGGAATGGGAAGCCAGGCGATGGGGCCTATCAGCGTGATGGAAAGCGAGCACGATGATGCGGGTGAGCTGCTGGAAGTGATCAAACACACCACCCACAACGTCACGCCGCCGCCAGAAGCGTGCACAACGTGGAAAGCGATGTACAACGGCATTAACGAGATGATTGACGACCTGATGGAACACATCAGTCTTGAGAACAACGTTCTGTTCCCGCGGGCATTAGCTGGGGAATAGAAAAACTAAAAACGGCAACCGAAGTTGCCGTTTTGCTTTTACCTTACGCCTGCCATACGTTTCTTACCGATAAACACCCAGCCCAGCCCCAGCGCGATAAACCACAGCGGCGTGACGATGAGTGCCTGACGGGTATCATCTTCCAGCGTCAGCAGAACCAGCACGAAGACGAAGAACGCCATGCACACCCAGCACATCAGCTTGCCCAGCGGCATCTTGTAGATCGATTTTTCATGCAGGTGCGGGCGCTGCTTGCGGTACACCAGGTATGAACAGAGGATGATGGTCCAGACGAACATAAACAGGATCGCAGAGACCGTGGTGATCATGGTGAACGCGCCAATCACGCTTGGGTTCACGTAGAGCATCACCACGCCGCCCAGCAGGCACATGCAGGAGAAGGTCAACCCTTTTGCCGGTACCGCGCGCTTGGACAGCTTGGCGAACGCGCTCGGCGCCACGCCTTCCTGTGCCAAGCCAAACAGCATACGGCTGGTGGAGAACACGCCGCTGTTCGCGGAAGACGCCGCAGAGGTCAACACCACGAAGTTAATCAGGCTCGCGGCAGCAGGCAGGCCTACCAGCACGAACAGCTCAACGAACGGGCTCTTGGTTGGCACCACGGAGCTCCACGGCGTCACGGACATAATGACGATCAGCGCGAAGACGTAGAACATGATGATACGCAGCGGAATAGAGTTAATCGCGCGCGGGAGAGACTTCTCGGGATCTTTGGTCTCCGCTGCCGTCGTGCCCACCAGCTCAATGCCCACGAAAGCAAAAACCGCGATCTGGAAGCCGGCAAAGAAGCCGCTAATGCCTTTCGGGAACCAGCCGCCGTCATTCCACAGATGGGTAAACGACGCCTGAACGCCCGTTGGCGACTGGAAGTGGGTGAGCACCATCACCAGACCCACGACGATAAGCCCGACAATCGCCACGATTTTGATCATCGCGAACCAGAACTCCATCTCACCGAACATTTTAACGGTGGCGAGGTTAAGGCTCAGCAGCAGAAAAATGACCGCCAGCGAGGCGACCCAGTCCGACAGCCCCGGGAACCAGAACTGCGCGTAGGCGGTAATCGCCACGACGTCCGCCATACCGGTGACGACCCAGCAGAACCAGTAGGTCCAGCCGGTGAAATAGCCCGCCCACGGCCCGAGCAGGTCAGAAGCGAAGTCGCTAAAGGATTTGTATTCGAGGTTCGAGAGCAGCAGTTCACCCATTGCACGCATCACGAAGAACAGCATAAAACCGATGATCATATAAACGAATATGATCGACGGCCCGGCGAGACTGATGGTTTTGCCTGACCCCATAAACAGCCCGGTACCGATGGCACCCCCAATCGCAATGAGCTGAATATGACGGTTTGTGAGATTGCGCCGTAGCGACTGTTCAGACGACGCCTCTTCGTCGGCGACGACTTTGACCTGATCTACCATGTGATATTTTCCTGTTTATGCCTGTCTGTGTTGTTAAGGCTCTTCTGGCCTTTAAATACGTCAAAAGATGACGTTCCCTTGTAAGGGCTAATCGATATTAGGTAAGAATCGGCGGGATGAATACTATGATTTAGATATTATGTTAATAATATGTTGAAAGTGAGTGTCATATCACTCATACAGCGCGAAACAGCTCACAAAAATACACGCAACAGTTTCGTTTGCAAGATAAAATGTTGATAGCACCGTAACTATAGGTTTTTACACTATTTTCCTCTCCCCTACCGGGGAGAGGAAATAAGAAAATTCGATTACAGAATTTCCAGCAGCTCGACTTCAAAGACCAGGGTGCTGAATGGCGGGATGGACGCGCCAGCGCCGCGCTCGCCATAGGCCAGGTTATGCGGGATAGTCAGTTCCCATTTGGAACCGACCGGCATCAGGGTCAGAGCTTCGATCCAGCCTGCGATCACGCCGTTGACCGGGAATTCAGCCGGTTCGCCGCGCGCCACGGAGCTGTCGAACACGGTACCGTCGATCAGTTTACCGGTGTAATGCACGCGAACGTGGTCGGTACGCGCCGGGATTGCGCCGTCGCCCTGATTGATCACGCGGAACTGCAGACCGGATTCGGTGCTGTTCACGCCTTCACGCTCGCGGTTCTCTTCCAGATATTTCACACCTTCGGCTGCCATCTCTTCGAAGCGCGCGCGACGCACGGCGTCAGCACGTTCGTGGATTTCACGCAGCGCACGGTGCACAACGTCTACCGGAACGGCAGGCTGTTTGCCTTCCAGCGCGTCAGCGATACCCGCCACCAGCGCTTCAGGTAACAGACCTTCCAGGCCGGATTCGCTCAGCTGCTGTCCTACCTGCAAGCCGATACCGTAACTTGCCTGCGCTTCGATAGTGTCAAAAGTCGGGGTGGTCATGGGTTTTCCTTCCATCACATTTAAAGTAGCGGGCAGCATATCAGCCATGCCCTTATGGGTAAAACTTTGTCTGAAGTTAAGGTGACAAACCGCGACGAAACAGAAACAATAGAGATAACCAGGATTAATCCCGAACTGATGTCACGGATGTCGGGTTTACTACGCCGTTCAGGCAGTTAGCAAACTATACTTCGGGGCACAGGATAAAAAATACGCGGAGCAGGAGGAGTGCCATGCCCGGGCGATTTGAACTGAAACCTACCCTGGCGAAAATCTGGCAGGCGCCGGACAATTTTCGCATCATGGACCCGCTGCCTCCTCTGCATCGCAGAGGGATCATCATTGGCGCGCTGATGGTGATCGTGGGCTTCCTGCTTCCTTCCAGGGGCGATGATGTCGATACCGCACCCGTCACCCGCAATGCCCAACTGGACATTCAGTCGCAGACGCGGCCGCAGCCTGACGCACAGCCGATGCAGACGCAGCTTGTGACCCCGTCTAACGATCCGGGTCAGGTCGCGCCGGTTGAGCCAGAACCTATTCAGGATGAACAGCCGCAGGATCAAGCCGCCGCCCCGTCTCAGCCTCAGACGCAACAGCCTACCGGTATTGAGCAACAGTGGCGTTCTTATCGCGTAGAGCCGGGTAAAACGCTGGCACAGCTGTTCCGCGACCACAATCTGCCGCCAACCGACGTGTATGCCATGGCGAAGGTGGAAGGTGCGGGTAAACCGCTCAGTAACCTGCAGAATGGACAGATGGTACAGGTTCGCCAGAATGCCAGCGGGGTGGTGACAGGGTTAACGATTGATACGGGAAGTGGACAACAGGTGCTGTTTACCCGCCAGCCAGACGGCAGTTTTATCAGGGCGCGTTAAGGCCCGGATCTGCCGGATCTGTAAAAAGCAAAACGCCGGCACAAGGCCGGCGTTTCAACGTGAGCAGAGTAAAAAATTACTCAGCTACAACGTTAACAACCAGTTTAGCGAACACTTCGCTGTGAACCTGGAAGTCAACTTCGTGCTCACCAGTGGTACGCAGAACGCCGTTCGGCAGACGAACTTCGCTCTTAGCCACTTTAACGCCTGCTGCAGAAACTGCATCAGCGATATCGCGAGTACCGATGGAACCGAACAGTTTACCTTCGTCGCCTGATTTAGACGCGATGGTAACGGTGCCCAGTGCGTTGATTGCTTCAGCGCGAGCGTTAGCAGCCGCCAGAACGTCAGCCAGTTTGGCTTCCAGTTCAGCGCGACGTGCTTCGAAAAACTCTACGTTTTTCTTGGTAGCTGGAACAGCTTTACCCTGTGGAACCAGGAAGTTACGTGCGTAACCCGCTTTAACGTTAACCTGATCACCCAGGCTGCCCAGGTTTGCTACTTTATCAAGCAGAATAACTTGCATTACCTTATCCTCTTAAAGTCGTATTAATGGACCGTGCCCGATTACTGATGACGATCAGTGTACGGCAGCAGGGACAGGTAGCGAGCGCGTTTGATAGCGCGAGCCAGCTGACGCTGGTATTTTGCACGAGTACCGGTGATACGGCTTGGGACAATCTTACCGCTTTCGGTGATGTAGTTTTTCAGCGTTGCGATATCTTTATAGTCGATCTCTTGAACGCCTTCCGCGGTGAAACGGCAGAACTTGCGACGACGGAAATAACGTGCCATATGGCTAGTCTCCAGAATCTATCAAATCAATCTGCTCGGCATGCAGAACCATTTTGCTCAGGCCGTTCTTTGCCTTGTGGCAAGAGATGAACCCCTGAACGATTACTGCGCTACCGACCGTTAAACTGTGAGTAATGGCCTGGTTTTCGTGTCCGCTAATAATAACGGGCATTTGGCACCACGCCTGCCGGTGAAACCCGGCTTCCTCTTGCACAGAACGATGCTCAAGCACGAACTGGCAATGCGGAATTCCTGATGGACTGACCTTTCGAAGGGGAGCCCTGCATACGATGCCGGACAACGCCAGACGGTTGGTCATCAGAAATTACTCTTCAGAATCCCCAGCATCAGAATCATCTGCGGTTTCGTTTGCGAAATCATCGCGACGCTCACGGCGCTCGTCTTTCGCTTTAACCATCGGAGATGCTTCGGTAACTGCGTTTTTGGTACGCATAACCATGCTGCGGATAACGGCATCGTTGAAGCGGAAGGTAGTTTCCAGCTCATCGATCACTTCCTGCGGCGCTTCAACGTTCATCAGAACGTAGTGTGCTTTGTGCAGTTTGTTGATCGGGTAAGCCAGCTGACGGCGGCCCCAGTCTTCCAGACGGTGGATCGTACCTTCTGCACCAGTGATGGCAGCAGAGTAACGCTCGATCATACCCGGAACCTGTTCGCTCTGGTCAGGATGGACCATAAAAACGATTTCGTAATGACGCATCGAATTGCTCCTTACGGATTATTCAGCCTCCTGTCTGGGTCAGCCGAGGCCCGGGGAGGCAAGGAACGTGTTAAAGGTCGGCTGAAAAATTGACGCGTCATAATACTTGCGCGCCCCTGGAAACTCAAGCTGATTGCACAAATAATTCGCACAAAGCGCGAAGCGGGTCTAAGTGGGTGATTTAAAATTGGTCACACCCGGAAGCGTTGTTTTTTTGAACAACTGCATCAGAAATGGTCACGCATCCCCGCCGGATGAGTGATTACACTTTAATCAGAGATCGCCTGAATTAAAGAAGGAGCATCCCCCCTCTCGCAGCACGTAGTCGTGGAGCGCATATCATGAAAAAAATCGCATTAGCCATGATGGCGGCGCTTTTGCTCAGTGCAAACGCGATGGCAGCCATCAAGATAGACAGCCGACAGGCCAGAAACATGGATGATGTGCAAAGCTTGGGCGTAATTTACATCAATCATAATTTCGCCACGGAAAGTGAAGCAGATCAGGCACTAAATGAAGAAACCGATGCGCAGGGCGCAACCTATTACTACGTGATGTTAACGCGTGAGCCCGGCAGCAACGGCAATATGCACGCCAGTGCAGATATTTACCGATAACGCTTTAACGCTAGCACCAGGAAAGCCAACAACGAGAACATAGCCATAGTTGACGTTGCCCCCTGCCCGGGGGCTTTTTTTTGTGAATAGCTCCGGAATACTCCCGGTAAAAGAGCCCCCAGAGATCCTCCCGAAGCGGGAAGATAAGGGCGTCAAAGTCCCGCGCGTTACAGGTGCTGGCGGAAAAACGCCACCGTGGCGTCCAGCGCCGTTGGCGTAATGCGGTGGCGGACGCCCGGTTCCCACAGGCAGGTCAGATTACCGTCCAGCCCTTCATTGATTAACGCCTGCTGCAGACGGAAGGTTCCCTCGGGCGGGACCACATCATCCGCGTCACCGTGCCACAGCAGCAGCGGACGATCGGCCACGCGCGGTAATGCCCGGGTCACTTCCCACTCTGCCAGCGTCGCCGTCATTTCCGCTAAATTCTGAGGGGGGAAAAGGGTCTTCGCCAGCGAAGTAAAGTAGCCCGAGCCCATCAGACAGGCGACAGACTTCACTTCAGGATGATGCGTCATAATCCCCAGCGCCGTCATACCGCCCATCGATGCCCCGGCTACCGCCAGACGATTGCCGGCCACCAGCCCTGCCCCATAAAGCGCATCGCGCAGCCCGGCAAACTCGGTCAGACTCCCGTGCAGAATCTGCCAGAACTGACCCAGCCGCGCCTGTTCATTACCCGTAAAGCGTGCGCCGTGGTCGGGTGCATCTGGCATCACCACGCGAAAACCCGCCTGCGCCAGCGCTACCGCAAAATAACTGTAAACCAGCTTCGATGAGGTAAACCCATGATAAAAAACCACAACAGGCAGCGATTTATCACGTTTACCCACCGGCATCGCGTGTAAAATTTCATGGTCGCCGAGGTGGCGTATTTCAATTTCAATCATTGTCGACCCTGTGCGAATCTATGATTCATAATGTTGAGAACTGGGTTACGCTTTCGCGTCATTTTCATTCGAAATATACGTACCAGATAACACTTCGGGAACATTCCCCCAAAACTAAATTCACAGACAACTACACTATGGCTATCAGGAAACGAGATATGGTTATGCGCAGGTTTGCTGCTTTATTGCTGGTGTTTCTGCTGAGTGGCTGTAGCGCGCTGCAGGGAACGCCGCAACCCGCTCCACCGGTCGCCGATCATCCACAGGAGATTCGTCGTAATCAGACGGAAGGATTACAACGAATGGGCACCATCTCCGCGCTGGTTCGCGGCTCTCCGGATGACGCAGAATCGGCAATAAAAGCACAGGCCGTCGCCGCCAAAGCAGATTATTACGTCATCATTATGATCGACGAAACCATCATAACGGGACAGTGGTATTCACAGGCCATTTTGTACCGCAAATAATGGTTTTCCTTTGAACGAGATTTACACTGCTTTGCGTCCATAGACATTTTCCTGTCCACAATAAACTCCACGCCCGCATCAATGGAAGGGAGTTTATTAGCGAAGGATTGCCCGGCGGATACCGGATATATGTGAAATGGAGCTGACGATGAAACGAACTCTTGCTTTGACCTCACTGTTGCTCTCAGCAGGCCTGCTGAGCACCACCGCGCAGTCAGCAGAATTCGCCAGTGCTGATTGTGTGACTGGCCTGAATGAAATTGGCCAGATCTCCGTGAATAATATCTCGGGGAGCCCGCAAGACGTTGAACGTGTCGTGGCATTAAAGGCCGATGAGCAGGGTGCTTCATGGTATCGCATCATCCAGATGCAGGAAGATAACCATATCGATCGCTGGCGGGTACAGGCCATTCTCTACGTGTAAACTCCCTCCTGATAAAAGCCACTTATTTTTAGTGGCTTTTCGTTTTTGCAAATTTTTTATCTTATATAAAACCAATAAAGAACAATTAAATAACATTTTGTTACATTAAAACAGTAAACGTAATCCCCGCTCTGCCGTTGAAGAACCATAACTTTTCAATGATGAGCAATTTATGATCAACTTTTTCCGCCGTGCGGGCCTGGGGTCGAAACTCTCGCTGCTAACTGGCGTCAGTGTCGCCACGCTGTTTCTGCTATTCACTTTTCTGCTCAGCCAAAAAGCCAGCCAGCAGCTTGAAGCCCTTGCGGTCGAAGATCTGCATAATCAGTCCACCGGCATGGTCGACATGGTGCAGATGTTCAACACCAGCCTGAGTGAAGAGGTTGAGAGCTATACCCGCCTGTTTACCACCTTCTTACCGCAGCCCCTGAACATTGATAATTCCCAACCCCAGACGATTAACGGACTTAGCGTTCCGCTTCTGAAAAGCGGAGACACCGGGCTGCATGAAAATAACACCCTTTCGGACGAGTTCCTGAACCGTACGGGAGCCATTTCGACGCTGTTTGTACGCAGCGGTAACGACTTTGTGCGCGTAGCCACTTCCCTGCGCAAAGAGAATGGCGATCGGGCAATGGGTACCGTTCTGGATAACGCCAGCCCGGCCTTTGCCGCCGTCAACAAAGGTGAAGTGTACCGCGGCCTGGCGCTGCTGTTCGGCAAACGCTACATCACCCAGTACCAGCCCGTTAAAAACGCCGAAGGGCAGGTCATTGCGATCGTCTTTGTCGGGGTGGACATCACCCACTCCTGGAACGTCATGCGCGAGAAAATCCTCAACCGCCGCCTGGGCGAGAGCGGTCGCTTCTTCGTGCTGGATCGCAGCAACGGCAAAACGCGCGGGCAATACCTGTTCCACGCCAGCGAAGAGGGAAAACTGCCGCAGTGGGACGGCGCGACGCAGCAACAGCTTCTGAGTGACAAACCCGGCACGCTGGAGCGTACAAGCGACGACGGCCGGACGCTGAAAATGGCCTATACCCCGCTGCCGGGCTGGAACTGGACTATCGTGGGCGAAGTGGATAAATCGGTGCTGCTCTCAAGCGTTACCGCCATGCGCGATCGCTTCCTGCTGGCCGGCGTGGCCTTATCCATCCTTTTTGCTGGCCTGTTCGTGGTCATTATTCGCCGCGTGCTGACCCGACCGCTGCGCAACGTGATCCATCTTGCCCGACAATATGCCGCAGGGGATCTCCGTTCCAGCCTGCCCGTGACGCGTCAGGACGAAGTCGGCCAGCTGATCGATGCCATCAACGGCATCGGCGGCGGCCTGCAAAAAATTGTCCTGCAGGTCCGTGAGGCTGCAGGCGAGATCCATTTGGGCACCAACGCGCTGGCCGCCGACACTGGCGAGATTTCAGAGCAGATCAACAAGCAGGCCAGCAGCGTGGAGGAGACGTCCGCCAGCATGGAGCAGCTGGCCGCCACCGTGCAGCAAAATGCCGCCAACATGGAGCAAACGCAGCAGCTGGTGGGTGAAACCTCGCTCGCGGTCCATCAGGGCGGTGAGACGGTCACCCACGCGGTGTCGACCATGGACGACATTCGCGAAGCGTCAAAACGCATCGAAGACATCACGCGCGTGATCGAATCCATCGCTTTCCAGACCAATATTCTGGCGCTGAACGCGGCAGTGGAAGCGGCCCGCGCAGGCGAGCACGGAAAAGGGTTTGCGGTAGTCGCGCAGGAAGTTCGCGCGCTGGCGGGTCGCAGCGCTAACGCGGTGAAGGAGATTGAGCAGCTGATTGGCGATACGCTCAGAAAAGTGAGTGAGGGTCATGCGCTGTCTGAACGGACGCGCCTGGCGATGGACGACATCATCATTCATATCGATAACATCAGCCAGCTGGTCACCGAGATTAACCATGCCTCACGCGAGCAGTCCGCCGGGATCGGCCAGGTGAACCTCGCCATGACCCATATTGGCGAAGCGTCGCATATCAATGCCGATCGCATCTCACGCAGCGAACAAACGGCTCAAACGCTGCGCGAGAAGGGTTCACACCTGACTCAGCTGGTGAGCCTGTTCCAGCTAAAAGGCTAACCAACTCTGCCCGTCGCACGCAGCAGCAGGTCGCTTTGCACCTGCTCGCTCATCAGCGTGCCGCCACGGGTATCCAGCATCATACGGCACCACGCCTGCGCCACCGGGGGCGATGCGTGCCGCAGCATCTGGCTTCCGGCACCCAGCAAGAAAAGCTGCTGCGCGATCTCCCGCCCCTGTGCCTCCTGCGGTTTACGCAGTTTTTGCTGAAGCTGTCGCCAGCTGCGGTCGAAGTGTCTGTCCTGCCCTTTCACCTGCGCAAACTCGTCGGCAAGCAGGTCGTGAATACCCGGCTGCTTCGCCAGCACGCGCAGAACGTCCAGGCACATAATATTTCCTGACCCTTCCCAGATGCTGTTCACCGGCATCTCGCGGTACAGGCGGGGAAGTTCGCTCTCTTCGCAATATCCATTCCCACCCAGCACCTCCATCGCCTCAGCGACAAACGGGATGCCCGCTTTACAGACGCTAAATTTCGCCGCCGGGGTAAACAGCCGCGCCCAGGCGGCCTCTTGCGGATCGGCACGCTTGTCCCACGCCCGGGCCAGGCGGAACAGCAGCGCCGTTTGCCCCTCCAGCACCAGCGCCATCCGGCTTAATACCTCGCGCATTAAAGGCTGATCGATGAGGTTTTTGCCGAAGGTCTGACGCTGGTGGGCATGGTACAGCGCCACCGAGAGCGCCCGACGCATCAGTCCGTGGCTGCCCAGCGCGCAGTCAAAGCGCGTCAGACCGCCCATTTTGAGGATCTGCCGTACCCCTTCGCCCTCTTCCCCCAACAGCCAGCCGGAGGCATCGAGAAACTCCGCCTCGCTGCTGGCGTTGGAGCGGTTCCCGAGCTTGTCCTTAAGGCGCTCCAGACGCACGGCGTTGCGCTGTCCGTCAGGCAAAAAGCGCGGCACAAAAAAGCAGGATAGCCCGCCCTTCGCCTGGGCCAGCACCAGGTGCGCATCGCTTTGCGGGACGGAGAAAAACCATTTATGCCCCACCAGCCTGTAGCTGCCGTCGCTGCATTTTTCCGCTTTGGTGGTGTTGCTGAGCACGTCCGAGCCGCCCTGCTTTTCCGTCATCCCCATGCCAATCAGCAGGCCGCGCTTTTGCGCGCCAGGGGCAAGGTGCGGATCATAGCGATCGCTGAGCAGCGGCGTCAGCCAGTCGTGAAATGCTTTGGGGAGCGCCTGCTGCAACAGCGGCGTGGCGGCAAACGTCATAGTGACCGGGCAAAGCGTGCCTGCCTCTACCTGAGCATGAAGCACAAAGCGTGCGGCCCGAGCGACAAACGACCCTTTACGCGCCTCCTCTTCCCACGCCAGGTTATGCACGCGGTTGGCGCAAAGCCCCTGCATCAGCAAGTGCCATGCCGGATGAAAACGCACGTCGTCCAGCCGCTCTCCGGTGGCGTCATAGCGTAACAGCTCGGGCGGGTTGACGTTAGCCAGCCTGCCCAGCTCCAGCGACTCCGCGGTGCCCAACTGCTGCCCGATGCTGGCGAGCAGCTCAATATCCCACTCGGCCCCTTCACGCGCGACCGCATCGCGCAGGGCGCAGTCCGAGAGGAAAAGGTTGCTATTGGAAAGCGGTGCAGGTTGATTGAAAACGGTATGGGTCTGCCAGTGCATGCTGTCTCCCTCCTTCAGTGGCAATGACGATAAGTATGGACAGACCGCGCGCACGCTGCATGGGAGGGGAGTCACACGTTCACGATCCCGCTGATATCATTCGTGAAATAGCTCACAGAACATAAGAATAAACTATTTCATGACTCCGCTTTTGTTGAATAATTTATTCTTACACCTTAAGTGAGGATCGTTATGCAACCGGACGCGCACAAGCGAGCATTAATTGCAGGCTCCATTGGTAACTTTATCGAGTGGTATGAGTTTGCGGTCTACGGTTTTCTGGCGACCGTCATTGCGAAAAACTTCTTCCAGCTTGAAGGAGAGGCGGGGCTGACCAGCCTGATCCTCACCTACGCCTCGTTTGCCATCGCCTTCTTCTTCCGCCCGCTGGGTGCGGTGGTGTTTGGCCGCATCGGCGACCGGATTGGCCGTAAGCCGACGCTCATCATCGTGCTGGTGCTGATGACGCTCGCTACCGCCGCCATCGGCGTTGTGCCGGTCTACGCCAGCATCGGGATTGCCGCGCCGCTGATTATTACGCTGCTGCGCATCCTGCAGGGGCTGTTCGCGGGCGGCGAGTACGGCGGCGCGGTCTCGCTGATGACGGAGTTCGCCCCGCGCGGCAAGCGTGGGCTCTATGGCGCGTGGCAGTCCTTTACCGTGGCGCTGGGGCTGCTGGCGGGCGCAGGCATCGTGGCGCTGCTCTCCACCCTTCTCACGCCTGAAGCCCTGCACGACTGGGGCTGGCGCATTCCGTTCTTCCTGGCGCTGCCCATGGGCGTTGTGGCGCTGTGGCTTCGCGTCAGTATGGAAGAGACACCGAGCTTTGTGCAGCAGCAGGATAAACCGGCTGTCGCTCAGGCGGATACTGCCGCCACGCTCCGGGCCATCGTGATGGGAATTGGGCGCGTCATGGTCTGGTCTGCGGCGGGGTATACCTACCTGGTGATTATGCCGACCTATCTGCAGTCGGCGCTGCACACCGGGTTCAACCAGGCGCTGTTGATAGCGGTGATTTCAAATATTGGTTTTGCGCTGACCATCATTCCGTCGGGGATCCTGAGTGACCGGATAGGGCGCCGCACGGTGATGATTCTCGCCACCGCGCTGCTGCTGATCCTCGCCCTGCCGCTGCTGAAAATCCTGCAGGCGGAGTCGAGTACGCTGGCGGTGAAGGCTGTTGTGGTGCTGATTGCGGGCGGTCTGGTGGGCATGCTGGCGGGTCCGGGCCCGGCGATGCTGTCTGAGATGTTCCCGACGCGCGTGCGCTATACGGGGCTGGGGCTGGCCTACTCGTTGTCGAACGCGATTTTCTCGGGATGCGCAGGGTTAATTATTACCGGGCTGATTAAGCAGACGGGCAACCTGGATATTCCGGCGTATTACGTGATGGCGACGGCGGTAGTGAGTATTTTCGCGCTGATGACGCTGAGGAAGGACGACCATTTGCGGTCACTGGAGGAGTGAGGTTGTCACCGTCAGGTGCCCTCACCCCGCCCCTCTCCAACGGGGAGAGGGAGAAAACACAAAAGGCCGTCCTGTGGACGGCCTTGCTGTTTATTCTCCGCGCTGACGCACCGCTTCAAACAGGCAGATGCCCGTCGCAACGGAAACGTTCAGGGACGACACGCTGCCCGCCATCGGGATGCCGATCAGCTCGTCGCAGTGCTCGCGGGTGAGACGACGCATGCCTTCGCCTTCCGCACCCATCACCAGCGCCAGACGGCCGGTCATTTTGCTCTGGTACAGAGTATGATCCGCTTCACCGGCGGTACCGACGATCCAGATATTCTCTTCCTGCAGCAGACGCATAGTGCGCGCCAGGTTAGTCACGCGGATCAGCGGAACGTTTTCCGCCGCGCCGCAGGCCACCTTCTTCGCCGTCGCGTTCAGCTGCGCGGAGCGATCTTTCGGCACGATCACCGCGTGCACGCCCGCCGCATCGGCGCTGCGCAGGCACGCCCCGAGGTTGTGCGGATCGGTAACGCCGTCGAGGATCAGGAAGAACGGGTTATCCAGCTCAGCAATCAGATCCGGCAGATCGTTTTCCTGATACTGACGACCCGGCTTCACGCGGGCAATGATCCCCTGGTGGACCGCGCCTTCGCTTTTCTCATCCAGGAACTGGCGATTCGCCAGCTGGATCACCACGCCCTGCGCTTCCAGGGCGTGGATCAGCGGCATCAGACGCTTATCTTCACGCCCTTTCAGAATAAACACTTCCTGAAAACGCTCCGGTGCGCGCTCGAGAAGGGCCTGCACCGCGTGGATGCCGTAAATCATTTCACTCATTGATGGTTCTCGTAATAAGTATTTCCCCTCCCCCCGCTGGGGAGAGGGTCAGGTTGAGGGGAGAATTTACTCCGCCTGCTTTTTCTTGGCCGCGCGCTTCGCTTTGGTGGCGGCAGCGATTTTCTGCGTTTTCGCGGAAGGTTTTTTCGCTGAACGGGCTTCTTTCTTCGCCGCCTTCGGCTTCTGTTTCTTCTCGCCGCGGAACGCGCTGTCCGGCTCGAAGTTTACCTTCTTGCCCGCCTGACGACGTTTACCGCCGCCCGGTTTACCGTTACCGGTTTTTTTCGCCCTTTCACGCTCGGTTTTACCGACGTTACGCGGCGCGCGCTCGCTGGAGATCAGGCTGAAGTCGATCTTACGGTCGTCCATATTCACGGCTTCGACCTTCACTTCCACACGGTCGCCCAGACGGTAGGTCTGGCCGCCAGATTCGCCAATCAGGCGCTGGCCGACCTGGTCGAAGCGGTAGTAGTCGTTATCCAGGCTGGATACGTGCACCAGACCGTCGATGAACAGCTCGTCCAGACGAACGAAGAAACCAAAGCCGGTCACGCTGGCAATCACGCCTTTAAAGACGTTACCGACCTGATCGAGCATAAAGTCACACTTCAGCCAGTCCGCCACGTCGCGTGTTGCTTCATCGGCACGACGTTCGGCCATGGAGCAGTGCTGACCCAGCTGCAGCATCTCTTCCATCGAATAGTGGTAGCCACCGGTTTCGGTGGTGTTCCCTTTATGGCCCTGCTCCTGCGCCAGCAGATACTTGATCGCACGGTGCAGAGAGAGGTCAGGATAACGACGGATCGGCGACGTAAAGTGGGCGTAAGACTGCAGCGCCAGGCCAAAGTGTCCGCGGTTTTCCGGATCGTAAATCGCCTGCTTCATAGAGCGTAACAGCATCGTCTGCAGCATTTCTGCATCCGGACGATCGCTAATGGATTCCAGCAGCTCGGCGTAATCGCGCGGCTCTGGCTTGTTGCCCCCGGGCAGTTCCAGACCCAGTTCAGCCAGCACGGAGCGGAACGACGTAATGGCTTCCGTGGTCGGCTTATCGTGAATACGGAACAGCGCAGGCTCTTTGGCTTTCTCGACGAAACGTGCCGCCGAGATGTTCGCCAGGATCATACACTCTTCGATCAGCTTGTGCGCGTCGTTACGCTGGGTCTGCTCGATACGCTCAATGCGGCGTTCGGCGTTGAAAATGAATTTCGCCTCTTCACTCTCAAACGAGATCCCGCCGCGCTCTTCGCGCGCCTGATCCAGCGTTTTGTAGAGGTTATGCAGCTCTTCGATGTGTTTAACCAGCGGCGCGTACTGTTCGCGCAGATCCTGGTCGCCCTGCAGCATATGCCAGACCTTGGTATAGGTCAGACGCGCGTGCGAGCTCATCACCGCTTCGTAGAACTTGTAGCCGGTTAAGCGCCCTTTGGTGGAGATGGTCATCTCGCAAACCATACAGAGGCGGTCAACCTGCGGGTTCAGGGAGCACAGGCCGTTAGACAGCACTTCCGGCAGCATCGGCACGACCTGGGACGGGAAGTAGACCGAGGTACCGCGGCTGCGGGCTTCGTTATCCAGCGGGGTGTGCGGACGGACGTAATAGCTTACGTCAGCGATAGCGACCCACAGGCGCCAGCCACCACCGCGTTTTTTCTCGCAGTAGACGGCGTCATCAAAGTCGCGGGCGTCTTCGCCGTCGATAGTGACCAGCGGCAGGGAGCGCAGATCCACGCGGCCCACTTTGGACTCTTCCGGCACTTCTTCGCGCAGGCTTTCGATCTGCTCTTCAACCGCTTTCGGCCAGATGTACGGAATTTCATGGGTGCGCAATGCCATATCAACGGCCATCGTGGTGCCCATATTATCGCCAAGCACTTCGACGATTTTACCTACCGCTTTGGTGCGACGGGTTGGGCGCTGGGTGAGTTCCACCACCACCACAAAGCCCATGCGGGCGCCCATCACCTCTTCAGGTGGGATCAGAATGTCGAAGCTCAGACGGCTGTCGTCCGGCACCACGAAGCCCACGCCCGCGTCGGTAAAGTAGCGGCCGACGATCTGGCTGGTTTTTGGCACCAGAACGCGTACCACGCGCGCTTCGCGGCGACCTTTACGGTCAGCGCCCAGCGGCTGCGCCAGGATCTGGTCGCCGTGGATGCACATCTTCATCTGCTCAGATGAGAGGTACAGATCGTCTTTACGGCCTTCCACGCGCAGGAAGCCGAAACCATCGCGGTGACCAATGACGGTCCCTTTCAGCAGATCGAGGCGTTCTGGCAGCGCGTAGCACTGGCGGCGGGTAAAGACCAGCTGCCCGTCACGCTCCATCGCGCGCAGGCGGCGGCGAAGGGCTTCAATTTGCTCTTCACCTTCAATGTTTAATTCAACGGCAAGTTCTTCACGATTGGCGGGTTTTTCGCGTTTTGTTAAGTGTTCAATGATGAACTCGCGGCTGGGAATAGGATTCGCGTATTTTTCGGCTTCGCGTTCCTGGAAAGGATCATGTGACATGTCGGTTCCTCCGTTGTCAGCTCCGGTGGAAATTTTCTTCATTCCACCAGCAATAATTTATAAAGCGGTTGATTCTCTTCAACCAAATCGGCCAGCGTGTAGTTATCCAGTTCCATGAGAAAACTTTGCACGGCCTTTGAAAGCGCCTTTTTCAGGCGGCAAGCGGGCGTGATGTGGCAGAACTCGCTGCTGCAGTTCACCAGAGACAGCGGCTCCAGTTCACGTACCACATCGCCAACACGAATACTCTGTGCCGGTTTACCGAGACGGATCCCACCATTCTTCCCGCGGACGGCAGCAACGTATCCGGCACGACTAAGTTGATTGATTATTTTGACCATATGATTACGGGATACGCCGTAGACCTCTGTCACTTCAGAGATACTGGTCATCTTCCCCTCGGGTAACGACGCCATGTAAATCAGCGCACGTAAGCCGTAATCGGTGAAACTTGTTAACTGCACATCAACCTCAGGAAAAAGGGAAAACGCGGTCAAACCGCAGAGATATTCATTAATGATGATAAACCAGCCAGATAGTTAGCGGCTAATTTATTTGACAGACGGGGCGAAAAAGCGGAGATCCAGGAGCGGTCGCCGGATGGCGCTACGCTTATCCGGCCTACGGGTCTCCCCGCAGGCCAGCAGTCACGAAGATTATGCGTCGAACGGGTCGCGCAGGATCATCGTTTCAGTACGATCCGGGCCGGTAGAAATAATATCGATCGGCACTTCGGTCAGTTCTTCAATACGCTTGATGTAATCCAGCGCCGCCTGCGGCAGGCCACTACGCTCTTTCACACCGAAAGTGGTCTCAGACCAGCCCGGCATGGTTTCGTAGATTGGCTCAATGCCTTCCCAGTCGTCAGCAGCCAGCGGAGTAGTGGTCACTTCGCGGCCATCTGGCATACGGTAGCCTACGCAGATCTTCACTTCTTTCAGGCCGTCCAGTACGTCCAGCTTGGTCAGGCAGAAGCCAGACAGGGAGTTGATCTGCACTGCGCGACGCACTGCAACCGCATCCAGCCAGCCGGTACGACGACGACGACCGGTGGTCGCGCCAAACTCGTTACCCTGCTTGCAGAGGAACTCGCCGGTTTCATCAAACAGCTCGGTCGGGAATGGACCCGCACCCACGCGAGTGGAGTACGCTTTGATGATGCCCAGTACGTAATCCACATAACGTGGACCCAGGCCAGAGCCGGTCGCCACGCCACCTGCAGTGGTGTTAGAGGACGTTACGTACGGATAGGTACCGTGGTCGATGTCCAGCAGCGTACCCTGCGCACCTTCGAACATGACGAAATCGCCACGCTTGCGCGCCTGGTCCAGCAGATCGGATACGTCAACAACCATACCGGTCAGAATGTCAGCGATCGCCATGACGTCATCCAGCACTTTCTGGTAGTCAACAGCGTCAGCTTTGTAGAAGTTCACCAGCTGGAAGTTGTGATATTCCATCACTTCTTTCAGTTTTTCAGCGAAGGTTGCTTTGTCGAAGAGGTCGCCCACGCGCAGACCGCGACGTGCAACTTTATCTTCGTAAGCCGGACCGATACCACGACCGGTGGTGCCGATCGCTTTCGCGCCGCGCGCTTTCTCACGCGCTACGTCCAGCGCCACGTGATAATCCAGGATCAACGGGCAGGCTTCGGAGAGCAGCAGACGCTCACGAACAGGGATACCACGGTCTTCCAGACCTTTCATCTCTTTCATCAGCGCAGCAGGAGACAGCACAACGCCGTTACCGATGATGCTGGTGACGTTATCACGAAGAATGCCTGATGGAATAAGATGGAGGACGGTTTTTTCACCGTTGATTACGAGAGTATGGCCTGCGTTGTGACCGCCCTGGTAGCGTACAACATATTTAGCCCGTTCAGTCAGAAGATCAACAATCTTCCCTTTACCTTCGTCACCCCATTGGGTGCCCAGTACGACGACGTTGTTACCCATTTTTTTCAAAATCACCGTTTGCTTAAAAATGGATTCTACCATCGCTTTTTCAGATATACAGCACTTTTTGACCTCAAAATACGCCGATTGCGTCTACTTTTTGATCAGCCAATCGTTTTCCTCAACATGTAGTAGATCACGATGCCCGCAACCACAAGACCGCCGCCAAAACGACGCAAAATATTATCCGGCAGCTGGCTCATCGTGGCGATCATTCGGCGCCAGGCGCGCGGATAAAGCATCGGTCCAAGACCTTCCAGCACCAGGACCAGAGCCAGTGCGAGCCAGATCGTTGAATTCATTTTTATTCCTTATAAAAGAAAACCACCGCTCCGTTGAGAGCGGTGGTTTGAATACTCAAACGAGCCTGAGTTTATCGCGTTGCGTTAGTCGGCGTCTTCATATAACGGAAGAAATCGCTGTCCGGGCTGAGCACCATCACATCCTGGTTGCTCTGGAAGCTATTCTCGTAAGCGCGCAGGCTACGGATAAAGGCGTAGAAGTCAGGATCCTGGCTGAAGGCATCGGCGAACAGCTTCGCCGCTTCGGCATCGCCTTCACCGCGCAGGATACGGCCCTGACGCTCAGATTCCGCCAGCGTCTTGGTGACTTCGTAGTCCGCTGCAGCACGCAGCTTCTCAGCCTCTTCCTGGCCCTGTGAACGGTGACGACGGGCTACCGCTTCACGCTCGGCGCGCATACGGTTGTAAATCGCCTCGGACACTTCAACTGGCAGGTTGATCTGCTTAATACGCACGTCAACCACTTCGATACCCAGCGCAGCCATACTGTTCGGGTTGATCACCGGCACTTTACCGTTGGTCTCCGCCTGAACGCGTTCAGCCGCTTTGGCAATCGCATCATCTGCTGCCGGCGTTGAAACTTCATCTTCAGTGCCCGCTGTACCGGAGTTCAGCGCATCGCGAACTTCCAGGGTCAGACGACCACGGGAGTCGGTCACGATGTCTTTCACATCCAGACGACCAATCTCGGAACGCAGACGGTCAGAGAACTTACGTTTCAGCAGCACTTCTGCCTGAGAAACGTCGCCGCCGCCCGTTGCCAGGAAGTAACGGCTGAAATCGCTGATGCGCCATTTGATATAGGAATCAACGATCAGGTCTTTCTTCTCTTTGGTCACGAAACGGTCGGCCTGGTTATCCATGGTCTGGATACGCGCATCAAGCGTTTTCACGGACTGAATAAACGGTACCTTGAAGTGCAGACCCGGCTCGTAAATCACCGGGCGTTTGTCGCCATCACGCACGACGCTGCTGAACTGGAACTTGATCCCACGCTCGCCTTCTTTCACCACAAAGATCGAGGTATAAAGCGCGACCAGTACGATGACGATGATCGCAATAACTGACTTACGCATCCTTATTCCCCCTGACGCTGGTAGTCGTTACGCTGCGCGTTAGCACGGCGTTGGTCCATAATGTCACCATCGTTCGAAGAAGGCGTTGTGTTCGTGCTGGCGCTGCCTGTTGAGGCTGGCGGCAGACGCAGCAGGTTATTCGCTCCGCTGGTGTCGCCTTTCGCTGCTGGCGCAGAACTGCCTTTCAGCATCTGATCCAGCGGCAGAACCATCAGGTTTCCGCCTTTGTTGTCGTTAACCAACACTTTGCGGGTATGGCTCAGCACTTTTTCCATGGTCTCGATATAGAGACGCTCACGGGTAATTTCCGGTGCCGCTTTATATTCCGGCAGGATCTTCGCAAAGCGAGCCACTTCACCCTGAGCTTCCAGGATGGTCTGCGTCTTATACGCGCGCGCTTCTTCCAGAATACGCTGCGCCTGACCGTTAGCGCGTGGCTGAACTTCGTTGGTGTACGCTTCTGCTTCACGGATGTACTGCTGTTCGTTTTCACGAGCAGCAATCGCATCGTCAAATGCGGCTTTCACCTCTTCCGGCGGACGCGCAGCCTGGAAGTTGACGTCCAGCAGAGTAATACCCATGTTGTACGGACGAATGGTCTCTTCCAGCTCGCGCTGGGTATCGCTACGAATAACGGTACGACCTTCGGTCAGAATACGGTCCATGGTGTATTTACCGATCACACCGCGCAGGGCGCTGTCGGTCGCCTGACGCAGGCTGTCATCGGCGCTGGTCACGCTAAACAGATAACGCTCAGGATCGGTCACGCGGTACTGCACGTTCATCTCAACGCGCACCACGTTTTCGTCAGAGGTCAGCATCACGCCAGAGGCGGCCAGTTCACGGACGGATTCCACGTTTACCGCGGTCACATCGTCAATGAAGGTCGGCTTCCAGTTCAGACCCGGCTCAACCAGATGGCTGAACTTACCGAAACGGGTGACTACGCCGCGTTCTGCTTCTTTAATGGTGTAGAACCCGCTGGCTGCCCAGATGATGACTACCGCAGCGGCCACGATGCCCACTACGCGGCCACCCATTGGCGGGCGCGAGCTCTGAGTGGAATTGCCACCCGAGCCAGAACCTTTTCCTCCGCCAAGGCCACCAAGCTTCTTGCTCAGTTTGCGGAAGATATCATCCAGATCCGGCGGCCCCTGCTCGCGACCACCTTTGTTGCCATTTCCCTCAGAGTTGCCGCCAGGTTTGCTGCTTCCCCACGGGTCGCGGTCTTGTCCGTTATTACCGGGCTGATTCCACGCCATGTATATGCTCCATATTTGTTATGCAAGGGCGAATTATTCAGGCATCCCCTTTCTGATCAGACGATATAGTCGACCAGCGCAGGTTCTTGTTTACAGAGGCGACGCCAGTCAACGATCGGCATACGCACCTGCATCCCCACGCTGCCGTCATCCTCCATCCACTCTTTTTCTATCGCCTGAAGCTGATAAAACCGGCTGCGCAGCCTGCCTTCCTGTGGCGGCAGTCGCAGCGTGTGCTGAGCTACCTCACCGGAAAGACGTTCTGTCAAAGCCTGGAAAAGCAGTGGCACACCAATACCGGTCTGGGCAGAAAGCCAGACCCGAATCGGTTTGTTTTCTTCATCTCTGTCGATACGCGGTTCGAAATCGTCCAGCATATCGATCTTATTCATGACCAACAGCGTTGGGATCTCGTGGGCATCGATCTCTTCGAGCACCACGTTCACCGCGTCGATGTTCTCCTGCACGCGCACGTCTGCCGCATCAATCACGTGCAGCAGCAGAGTCGCCTGTCGCGTCTCCTGCAGGGTGGCTTTAAACGCCGCCACCAGGTCATGCGGCAGGTGGCGGATAAACCCTACGGTATCCGCCAGCACCGTTTCACCGACGTCTGCAACGTCAATACGGCGCAGCGTAGGGTCCAGGGTCGCAAACAGCTGGTCTGCGGCATACACCTGGGCCTCGGTTATCTGGTTAAACAGGGTGGATTTACCGGCGTTGGTATAGCCCACCAGCGACACCGTCGGGATATCGGCTTTGGTTCGCGCCCGACGCCCCTGTTCGCGCTGTTTCTCTACACGTTCCAGACGTGAAAGGATCTGGGTAATTCGGCCACGCAGCAAACGACGGTCGGTTTCGAGCTGGGTTTCACCCGGGCCGCGCAAACCAATCCCGCCTTTTTGTCTTTCAAGGTGTGTCCAGCCACGCACCAGACGCGTTGCCAGATGGCGCAGCTGCGCCAGCTCAACCTGCAGTTTCCCTTCGTGGGTACGTGCACGCTGAGCAAAGATATCTAAAATCAAACCCGTGCGATCGATAACACGGCATTCGCAAAGGGCTTCCAGGTTGCGCTCCTGGGCTGGAGACAGCGCATGATCAAACAACACGACTGACGCGCCGGTTGCTTTTACGGCATCCGCAATTTCGACTGCTTTACCTTCACCAACAAAATACTTTGGGTGCGGCGCTTTACGGCTACCGGTAATCACCTGCATTGCTTCGACACCGGCGGAAGAGACCAGAGATTCAAACTCCTGGAGGTCTTCCATATCTTTGTCTTGCGAAAAATAGATGTGTACCAGCACCGCCTGCTCACCGGCATCATAACGGTCAAACAAGCGTAAACCTCTCTAAAAAGATCAGCGGGGAACGCAGGATCCCTGGCTCCCCGTGTGGATAACAGTGCGAAACCTTATTCGGTCTCGTCGCTGTCCTGCGCCGGCGTTGAAGAACCCTGCGCGCTGCTGCCATGATGGTAGTTACTACCAGTGCCGCCGCCAGCGTTATTGCTGTGATGAGATACCGGACGGGACGGAACAACAGTAGAAATAGCGTGCTTGTAGACCATCTGACTGACCGTGTTTTTCAACAGAATCACAAACTGATCGAAAGACTCAATCTGACCTTGCAGCTTAATACCATTCACCAAATAAATAGAAACTGGAACACGTTCCCGACGCAATGCGTTCAGGAACGGATCTTGTAAAGATTGCCCCTTAGCCATTCTATCTTTTCCTTATATGCTTGTTTTGTACTTAGAACCTTGCGATTCTGAAAAATTGCGCACGATACGTCTCAATTGTACACATTCAGTGAGCGATATCACCAACAACCTCAATCACTTCGTTTAACGCCTGTTGCGGTTTTTCACTGTCTAACCAGTGAACCCCCTCCCAACCGCGCAACCAGGTGATCTGGCGCTTCGCTAACTGTCTCGTGGCGCAAACACCTCTATAAACCATTTCATCGTATGAAATCTCACCTTCAAGATACGACCACATCTGGCGGTATCCCACACAACGAATGGAAGGCATGTCCGTATGCAAATCTCCACGGGCAAATAGCGCCCGCACTTCTGCTTCAAAATCTGAAGCTAACATCTGATGAAAACGCTGCTCAATTCGCTGATGGAGCAGTTCACGGCTCGCCGGGGCGATGGCGAACTGATGCACCTGATACGGCAGAGCGTCTCCTGACGTTTGCGTCAGTTCCGTTAAAGTTTTACCCGAAATGAAAAAAACTTCCAGTGCCCGGGAAAGCCTTTGCGGATCATTTGGATGGATCCGTGCTGCAGCAACCGGGTCAATCTCCGCCAGTTGCTGATGCAAAACGTCCCAACCCAGCTCTGCCGCCTGCTGCTCAATTTTCGCTCTTATTTCCGGATCCGCGGATGGCAGAGGTGACAACCCCTCCAGCAACGCCTTGAAATAGAGCATGGTTCCGCCAACCAACAGCGGTATACGTCCCGCCGCCGTTATCTCGGCCATCTCGGCTAAGGCATCCCGGCGGAAATCCGCTGCGGAGTACGCCTGAGCCGGGTCGAGAATATCCAGCAAACGGTGCGGTGCCGCACGCAACTCTTCTGCGTCAGGCTTCGCCGTGCCGATGTCCATCCCCCGGTAGATGAGGGCGGAGTCGACGCTAATCAACTCTACAGGCAAAACTTTACGCAACTCAATGGCTAGCGCCGTTTTGCCGGAGGCCGTTGGGCCCATTAAAAAAATTGCCTTAGGCAGGCTCGCCTTACTTGCGTCAATCATGTTTCAGGGCGTTCATCGCCGTTTGTAAATCAACAGGTTGTAATAACCCACCCGGCGGCGTTTTCACCAGATGCGGACAGAGGCGTTCCACCTCCGCCAGCACGCTAATGGCCTGCGCCATACTCCACGGCGCGTGTTCGCTTGCCAGATGGCGGGCGATCCACTGCGCGGTGTTGGCGGCATCAAACGACGTTTGCTGCGCCAGGTAGCCTATCAGTTCAGGAATCAAGTTTTGTAAATTTTGTTGGCGTAAGGGTAAAGGCACTGCACGAATTGTCACATGTTGTGGTTCGAGCACGGTTTCAATACCCATTTGCGCCAGCTGCGGCTCTGCGCGCTGCAATACCCTCATTTCATCAGGGGATATTTTCAGGCGAACCGGAATCAACAGCGGCTGCGCGCAGGCTGCATTTTCGCCTGGCGTAAGCTGCATCTGCTTGAGCCAGCGTTCGGCGACTGGCAGGGCCAGAAGCATCAGTTTGCCGTCACGCTCAAGCAGCGCCATATCCGGTGCGATAATCGTCAGCACCCGGCCAAAACTCTGGCTATGGCCGTCCAGAGAAGGCTGAGCTGGCGGAATGTGCTCTTTTCGCTCCACGGCGGGCGTTTCCAGCAGCTTGCGGTACAACGCTCCCTGCTGCTTCTGATAGCCCGGCTGGGCATTCGGGTAGTTCGCGCCCGTTGGCCGCGGTGCGCTCCCGGCCTGGGAGAAACGCGGAGCTGCCGGTTCACGCGCGACGGCAGGCTCAGCAAAATGGTTGCGCCCTGCCGCTACACGGTTTTCAGGCAGCGGACGCGGCGCAGGGGCGTCCTTCTCCAGCGGCAGAGTTGGCGCTGCCTGCTGCTGCAACACGGCGGCCACGCCCTGATAAATGAAGTCGTGAACCAGACGCGACTGGTGGAAACGCACCTCATGCTTGGCAGGATGAACGTTTACATCCACCTGATGGGGGTCGATTTCCAGATAAAGGACGAAAGCTGGCTGCTGATCAGCCCCGAGTTTGTCTTCGCAGGCCTGGCGAATCGCGTGATTGATGAGACGATCGCGCATCATGCGCCCGTTCACGTAGCAATACTGAATTTCAGAGAACGCAGCACTGCTCGCGTTTGGATCGGCAACCCAGCCGCGTAAAGCCAGATCGCCGTGCTGCCACTCAATGGCCAGAGCCTGTTCCAGAAACGGCGTCCCGCAGATAGCGCCCAGGCGACGCTCTTTCTGTCCACCTTCCGCCACCGCGCGGTACTGGCGCATCACCTTACCGTTATGGCTAAGGTTGATGGCGACATCGAATCGGGCGAGCGCGATACGGCGAATGATCTCGTCGATATGGCCGAACTCGGTCTTCTCGGTACGCATAAACTTGCGTCGGGCGGGGGTGTTGTAGAACAGATCCAGGACTTCCAGCGTCGTGCCGACAGGGTGCGCCGCGGGTTTGACCGTCACATCCATATCGCGCCCTTCGGCGTAAGCCTGCCAGGCTTCCTGCTGTTCAGCGGTACGGGAGGTCAGCGTTAAGCGCGAAACGGAGCTGATACTGGCCAGCGCTTCGCCGCGAAAACCGAGGCTAATAATCGCTTCCAGATCGTCCAGAGAGGCGATTTTACTGGTGGCGTGACGAGCCAGCGCCAGCGCCAGCTCCTCTTTTTTAATGCCACAGCCGTTGTCGCGAATACGGATAAGCTTCGCGCCACCGCGTTCGATATCAATATCGATGCGGGTTGCGCCCGCATCGAGGCTGTTTTCCACCAGCTCCTTCACCACCGACGCAGGGCGTTCCACCACCTCACCGGCGGCGATTTGGTTCGCGAGCTGCGGCGGTAGAACCTGAATCGGCATGAATGCTCCTTAGTTGGTCGCGGTCATCTCACCCGGCAGCGCTGCGCTGGCCGTCTGTGCTGAGCCGCTCTGCGGCGCAGACTGCAGAGGATGCGCCTCAAAATATTTACGTAAACCGTTATAAATCGCTTCGGCAATTTGCTGCTGGTAACTGTCGCTTCCCAACAGACGCTCTTCACCGTTGTTACTGATAAAGCCCGTCTCTACAAGGATGGACGGAATATCCGGGGAGCGCAGAACGCCGAGGCTGGCATGTTCCGGACGGCGCTTATGCAGCACGCCAACGCTTTGCAGCTGGTTCAATACGTTAGTGGCGACATCATACCCGACGCGCTGCGAATGACCGAACTGTAAATCCAGCACCGCCTGGCTGAGGTACGGATCGGACTGGCTGTTCGCCAGCACGTCGCCCGCGCCGCCTAACAGTTCAGACTGCTTCTCGTGCTCTTCCAGCCAGTTGGCCATTTCGCTGTTAGCGCGACGGTTCGACAGCACCCAAACCGAGGCGCCGGTGGCGCTACGATTCGGTGCGGCGTCCGCATGAATAGAGACCAGGAAGTTCGCGTTTTGCTTACGCGCCACGTCCGAGCGCCCCATTACGGAGATAAAGTAGTCCCCGTCGCGGGTCAACACGCCTTTAAACATGGGGTCGTCATTGAGCAGCGAACGCAGTTTCCGCGCGATAGCGATAGTGACGTTTTTCTCTCGCGTGCCGCCAGGGCCAATCGCCCCCGGGTCTTCCCCGCCGTGGCCCGCATCAATGGCGATAATGACTTTGTCACCGCTGACCGTCGCGCGTCGCGCGCTGGCCGCCGGACGCGTCACCGTATTGCTGCTGGTTGCCGCAGTAATGCGATCGTTCTGCGATTTAAACGGATTACGCGCAGGTTCAGAAGGACGCGGCGTATACACAGGTTCTTCCACGCGCTTCGCTACGACCGGCGGCGGTGGAGGCGGTGGCGGCGCGTCGGCATTGATGGTAAACACCACCGTATAGTTCGCCCCGTTTTGCTGTTTCACCGCCTTCGTTTTGCCCTTTTCGGTCAGATCAACCACCAGGCGTAACGACTGGCTATCCTGCGGCGTTCCCGAACGGATACTTTTCACCAGGTTGTTACCGCTGAACCGCAGCGGTAGCCCCTGGATCACGCCTGTTTGTTTGATATCCAGCGCCACGCTGTGGCTGTCTGGCTGTGAGAACGCATATTCAGGGTCGCCCATAAAGCTGAACGTGATCCGGGCCTGGCTTTCGCCGTTTGATACCTGAATATCTGAGAGGTTTGCCGCCCCGGCCTGCGCGCACAGCAGCACGGTGGCAGCCAACAACCAACCTTTAACGCGATTTATCATCCCGTCATCCCTACGCTTAACCGGCCAGTCGCGCCAGTAAGGAACTGCCTGATGAGGAAACAGCACTGATGCGCGCCTCACGCCCTTGTGCCTGGTAATCTAAGTGAATTTCGACATCCGGGTCAGGCAGCACACCCGCACCTTGTTGCGGCCACTCCACCAGGCAAATGGCATCGTTGGCAAAATAATCACGGATCCCCATAAATTCCAGCTCCTCAGGATCCGCAAGGCGGTATAAATCGAAGTGGTACACCATGAGATTTTCAAGGATGTACGGTTCAACCAGCGTGTAGGTTGGGCTTTTCACATTCCCGTTATGCCCTAACGCCTGCAAAAAACCCCGGCTGAAGGTGGTTTTACCCGCACCTAAATCACCATACAGATAAATGACGGTTGCCCCCTGACAGGCCTGCGCCACGCGCTTGCCGAGTTCTAAAGTGGCTTGTTCATCAGGTAAAGGAATCGCTCGATTAGTCATTTTCTACGTCAATCACATCCGGGTTAACAACACGCCGTAGCGTGCAAAAAAGATCGGTGGCCAGCATGCCGCGTGTACCGTAACGCGCGGCCAGTTTATCCGCCGCGACACCGTGGGCCACGCAGCCCGCGCAGGCTGCATCATAAAGGGGAAGTTTCTGTCCAAGCAATGCGCCAATGATGCCGGAAAGCACATCGCCCATGCCACCGCTTGCCATGCCCGCATTTCCGGCATCAATAATGCCCTGCGTCTCGTCACTGGCGACAACGGTTCCAGCCCCTTTCAAAACAGCAACACCTCCGTAACGTTTTACCAGACGCTGAGCAGAAAGTAAGCGATCGCTTTCAATTTCTGCCACGCTGCAGTTAAGCAGGCGCGCGGCTTCGCCGGGGTGTGGCGTCAGAATGCGATTGTGACGCTTATCGGGGTTTATTGCCAGAAGGTTAAGCGCGTCGGCATCCCACAGCATCGGTTTACGAAAATTCTCGACCTTTTGCAGGGCCTGTTTGCCCCATGCCTGCTGCCCAAGCCCGGGGCCGATCACCACCACATCCGCCCATTCCAGGCTTTCTTCAAGCGACTGAGGCGTAAGCTCATGGACCATCAGCTCCGGTCGGGCCGTAACGATCGGCGCAATATTCTCAATGCGAGTGAGTACTCGCACTAATCCGGCACCGCTGCGCAGAGCCGCCTCGCCGGTCATGCGAATTGCACCTGCCGTACCATGATCGCCGCCAATAATCACCAGCCTGCCGTGATCGCCCTTATGGGACGTTGGTCGGCGCGGCGGGAGCCACGCCGCAAGCTGCGAAGCATCAAAACGCGCGAGGTGCGTTTCCTGCCCGGACAGCCAGCTCTCCAGCCCCAGCGCATGGTGGTGCAGGACGCCAACAACGTCTCGTGCTTTACCGGTCAGTAGCCCCGGCTTGAGGGCAATGAAGGTTACCGTATGTGCAGCCTGAATGACCGCCCCCGGCGTCGCGCCGGTTTGTGCAATCAGGCCAGAGGGAATATCCAGGGCAACTACCGGCGCGGAATGTCTGTTAGCGTGTTCAATAAGGGCGGCAATGTTCTCGCGAGGCGCACTGCGTAGCCCGGTACCCAGCAGACCGTCAACAATCAGATCCACCTCTTCCGGCCAGACGATATCAGGCGCATGAATCACGCCGCCTGCGTTAAGCCACGCCTCCCGCGCCCCGCTGGCCTCTTCCGGCAGCGGTTTATCACTCTCCAGGGCCAGCAACGTCACGCGGATACCTGCCGCAACCGCGAGACGGGCGACGACGTAGCCGTCGCCGCCGTTATTGCCGTGACCGCACAGAATCATCCAGTGGGCGGCCTGAGGGTACGCGCTGCGGGCAACGTTAAACGCCGCCTCCCCCGCGCGCAGCATCAGTTCATAAAGGGTAATCCCGAGGCTGTCTGCGGCCTCTTTTTCGGCGCGCCGGAGGTCATCCGCATGCCAGATGGAATGTGGTATACTTGCGGGGTTTTTCTTCACCGTATGGTCCGTCATGTCACAGCCCCTCGATCTCAATGAATTAGCGCAAAAAATAAAACAGTGGGGTGCTGAGCTTGGCTTCCAGAAGGTGGGCATTACCGATACCGACCTTTCCGCCAGCGAGCCAAAACTGCAGGCCTGGCTGGACAAACAATACCACGGCGAAATGGAGTGGATGGCGCGTCATGGCATGATGCGCGCCCGCCCTCACGAGCTTTTGCCGGGCACGTTACGCGTCATCAGCGTGCGCATGAATTATCTGCCCGCCAACGCGGCCTTTGCGCGCACGCTAAAAAATCCCTCTCTGGGTTACGTCAGCCGGTACGCCCTGGGACGTGATTACCATAAGCTCTTGCGTAACCGTTTAAAAAAACTCGGGGAAACTATTCAGCAGCACTGTGTTTCGCTGAATTTTAGACCCTTTGTCGATTCTGCGCCTATTCTTGAGCGCCCGATCGCCGAAAAAGCCGGGCTTGGCTGGACAGGTAAGCACTCACTTATCCTTAGCCGCGACGCCGGATCGTTCTTCTTCCTGGGTGAACTGCTGATTGATTTACCGCTGCCGGTAGACGGCCCGGTAGAGGAAGGCTGCGGACGCTGCGTGGCCTGCATGACCATCTGTCCGACGGGTGCCATCGTCGAGCCTTACACCGTTGATGCGCGCCGCTGCATCTCCTATCTCACTATCGAACTGGAAGGGGCCATTCCAGAGGAATTTCGACCACTTATCGGCAACCGCATCTACGGCTGCGACGACTGCCAGCTGATCTGCCCGTGGAACCGCTATTCGCAGCTCACGGACGAAGAGGATTTCAGCCCGCGTAAGGCGCTGCATGCGCCGCTGCTGGTTGAGTTATTCGCCTGGACCGAAGCCTGGTTCCTGAAAGTGACGGAAGGTTCGGCCATTCGCCGTATCGGTCATCTGCGCTGGCTGCGTAATGTTGCCGTCGCGCTGGGTAATGCCCCGTGGGATGAAGCCAATATTCAGGCGCTTGAAAGCCGTAAAGGTGAGCACCCACTTCTTGATGAACACATAGAATGGGCGATTGCGCAGCAAATAGAGAAGCGTAATGCCTGCACGATCGAGGTGCAGCAACCGAAGAAACAGCGTCTGGTGCGGGTGATTGAAAAAGGGCTTACGCGGGATGCCTGAACTATTCACAGCCTGTGAATAAAATTACAAACTCAAGCGCCATCTGGGCTGGAGAAGAGGTCAAGTGATCTCAATAACATTTTGAAATGAAAATTTATTTACTAAATACAGCGCGTTACAAAGATATTATTCACCCTGCTAAGTTTTAACCCTGTTACGGTTAAGTGTAGTTTCTGTGGATAACTCTGTTCACAAGAGTATTTCAGAGACAATAGAAAACGTCCCCAACGACTCTTTTCGCTGTGGATATTTTAGAGATTAAGAAGAATTTGGAGCGGGAAACGAGACTCGAACTCGCGACCCCGACCTTGGCAAGGTCGTGCTCTACCAACTGAGCTATTCCCGCTTGGGTGGTCCGTGCTTTAGAAGCACTTTCAAATTTTGGAGCGGGAAACGAGACTCGAACTCGCGACCCCGACCTTGGCAAGGTCGTGCTCTACCAACTGAGCTATTCCCGCTTGGGTGGTCCGTGCTTTGGAAGCACTTTTCAAATTTTGGAGCGGGAAACGAGACTCGAACTCGCGACCCCGACCTTGGCAAGGTCGTGCTCTACCAACTGAGCTATTCCCGCAAATCTGCACTGCTTTTGTTGCTGTCGTAACGTGTAATTCTCTGTCGTTACGGGAGGCGCATTATACGAGAAATCCTTTTAGCTGCAACCCCCCTTAAAGCGATTTTTTCGAAATTAAGTTCAAATGCTTAATTAATCGGCAAGCTGAACAATTTAACGACAAAAACCCGGCCACGCAAGGCGCCGGATCGCAAAATCACAGCTTAATAAAGTTTTCGCGGTAGTAGGAAAGCTCCGCCACGGACTCACGGATATCGTCCATCGCCTGGTGAGTCCCCTGCTTTTTAAAGCCGTCGAGGATTTCAGGCTTCCAGCGACGCGCCAGCTCTTTCAGAGTGCTGACATCCAGATAGCGGTAGTGGAAATATGACTCCAGCTCCGGCATGTACTTAAACAGGAAACGGCGATCCTGGCCGATGCTATTCCCACAGATAGGCGATTTGCCTGCCGGAACCCACTGTTTCAGGAACTCAAGTGTCGCCAGCTCCGCCTCGCGATCGCCGAACGTGCTAGCCTTCACGCGCTCTACCAGGCCACTGCCGGTGTGGGTGCGCACGTTCCATTCATCCATCAAAGCCAGCTGGTCGTCGGACTGATGCACCGCAATCGTTGGCCCTTCAGCCAGGATATTCAGGTTAGCGTCCGTCACCAGCGTTGCAATTTCAATGATGCGATCGCGCTCGGGATCCAGCCCGGTCATTTCGAGATCGATCCAAATCAGGTTGTTTTCATCCGCGCTCATGTTATTTTCCACCCTTCTCGCATAACCGGCAGTAGCAGGTTAACTAGTATTAATTAGAGTGTATCATAGAGGTTTTGCCCCTTACGGGCGACCAGGAGCCAGCGCGATTGAGTAAAAATAAACTCTCCAAAGGGCAGCAGCGCCGCGTAAACGCCAACCACCAGCGCCGTCTTAAAACCACTTCGGAGAAGCCGGATTATGACGACAACCTGTTTGGTGAAGCGACAGAAGGCGTAGTCATCAGCCGTTTCGGTATGCATGCCGATGTCGAATCCGCCGACGGGGATATCCACCGTTGCAATATCCGTCGCACCATCCGTTCACTGGTTACCGGCGATCGCGTGGTCTGGCGACCGGGTAAAGAGGCGGCGGAAGGCGTTACGGTAAAAGGTATCGTTGAAGCGGTTCATGAGCGCACGTCCGTGTTAACCCGTCCCGATTTCTACGACGGGGTCAAACCTATTGCCGCCAACATTAACCAGATCGTCATTGTTTCGGCGATTTTGCCCGAACTTTCGCTCAACATTATCGACCGATATCTCGTCGCCTGCGAAACGCTGCAGGTTGAACCGATTATCGTGTTGAACAAAATCGATCTGCTGGATGACGACGGCATGGCCTTCGTGAATGAGCAGATGGATATCTACCGCAAGATTGGTTACCGCGTGCTGATGGTCTCCAGCCACACCAAAGATGGCCTTAAACCGCTGGAAGAGGCGCTGACCGACCGCATCAGCATCTTTGCGGGCCAGTCCGGCGTGGGTAAATCGAGCCTGCTGAACAACCTGCTCGGCCTCCAGCAAGAGATCCTGACCAACGATGTGTCCAACGTCTCTGGCCTGGGCCAGCACACCACCACCGCCTCGCGTCTGTATCATTTCCCGCACGGCGGCGACGTGATCGACTCCCCGGGGGTGCGTGAGTTCGGTTTGTGGCACCTTGAGCCGGAACAAATCTTTAACGGATTTGTCGAATTCCATGATTATTTAGGCGCCTGTAAATACCGCGACTGTAAGCACGATAACGACCCAGGCTGCGCTATCCGTGAAGCGGTTGAGAAAGGCGAGATCGCGGAAACCCGCTTCGAGAATTACCACCGCATTCTTGAGAGCATGGAAGACGTAAAAACGCGTAAAAACTTTTCTGATTCTGATAACTGACAACTAAGCTAAGCATCGCTAAAATCGTCCCCTTTTTTCAGGTTCCGGCGGCTAAACGCCGGATCAGGAACGACAAAACAATGGCCTGGAGGCTACCTTGTTAAACGCATTTAAACTTTCGCTTCAATACATTCTGCCAAAACTGTGGCTCACTCGCCTGGCGGGCTGGGGCGCAAGCAAACGCGCGGGCTGGCTGACCAAACTGGTCATCGACCTTTTCGTAAAATATTACAAGGTCGATATGAAAGAGGCGCAGAAGCCGGATACCGCCAGCTACCGCACCTTCAACGAGTTCTTCGTACGCCCGCTGCGTGACGAAGTGCGCCCGCTGAACACCGACCCTAACGTCCTGGTGATGCCGGCAGACGGCGTGATCAGCCAGTTGGGTAATATCGAAGACGACAAAATCCTGCAGGCGAAGGGCCATAACTACAGTCTGGAAGCGCTGCTGGCGGGTAACTACCTGATGGCGGATCTGTTCCGCAACGGTACGTTTGCCACCACCTATCTTTCACCGCGCGACTACCATCGCGTGCACATGCCGTGTAACGGTATCCTGCGTGAAATGATTTACGTCCCGGGCGACCTGTTCTCCGTAAACCACCTGACCGCGCAGAACGTGCCGAACCTGTTTGCCCGCAACGAGCGCGTCATCTGTCTGTTCGATACTGAATTTGGCCCTATGGCGCAGATTCTGGTGGGTGCGACCATCGTAGGCAGCATCGAAACCGTCTGGGCGGGCACCATCACCCCACCGCGCGAAGGCGTGATCAAACGCTGGACCTGGCCTGCCGGTGAAGCGGAAGGCTCGGTGGCCCTGCTGAAAGGTCAGGAGATGGGTCGCTTCAAGCTGGGCTCTACCGTAATCAACCTGTTTGCGCCGGGCAAAGTGAAGCTGGCTGAACAGCTCGAAAGCCTGTCGGTCACCAAACTGGGCCAGCCGCTGGCGGTCTCTACCGAAACCTTCGTTACGCCGGATGCAGAACCAGCGCCGCTACCGCAGGAAGAGATCAACGCCGAGCACGACGCCAGCCCGCTGGTTGACGACAAAAAAGACGAAGGCTAACAACAGAAGGATCGCTGACGTGCGCCCGATTATCGTTCTACTGATGGCCTGGTGCCTCAGCATGGGGGCGTACGCAGCGACAGCCCCCGACGCCAAACAGATAACCCAGGAACTGGAGCAGGCAAAAGCGGCTAAACCCGCTCAGCCAGAGACCGTCGAGTCGCTCCAGGCTGCCCTGAACGCGCTTGAGGAGCGAAAAGGCTCTCTTGAGCGCGCTCAGCAGTATCAGCAGGTTATCGACAATTTCCCCAAACTCTCGCAGACGCTGCGCGCGCAGCTCAATAATTTGCGTGACGAACCGCGCGACGTGCCCGCAGGCATGACCTCCGATGCCCTGAACCAGGAGATCCTGCAGGTCAGCAGCCAGCTTCTGGAAAAGAGCCGCCTTGCCCAGCAGGAGCAGGAGCGAGCGCGTGAAATTGCCGACTCCCTCAGCCAGCTTCCGCAACAGCAAACCGATGCCCGCCGCCAGCTTAATGAAGTTGAGCGTCGCGTGGGTACGCAAAGCGGCAATACGCCACAGGCTCAGGCTCAAAATCTGGGCCTGCAGGCAGAATCGGCTCGCCTGAAGGCCCTTGTCGATGAGCTGGAGCTGGCGCAGCTTTCCGCCAATAACCGCCAGGAACTGTCGCGGATGCGCTCTGAACTCGCTCAGAAGCAGAGCGAGCAGCTGGATGCGTATCTCCAGGCCCTGCGCAATCAGCTCAACAGCCAGCGCCAGCGTGAAGCGGAGCGCGCGCTGGAAAGCACCGAACTGCTGGCGGAAAACAGCGAAAACCTGCCTGCCGGTATCAACGAACAATTCAGGGTCAACCGCGAGCTTTCTGCCGCACTGAATCAGCAGGCGCAGCGCATGGATCTGGTTGCCTCGCAGCAGCGTCAGGCGACCAATCAAACCCTTCAGGTTCGCCAGGCGCTCAACACCCTGCGCGAGCAGTCCCAGTGGCTCGGGTCATCAAACCTGCTGGGCGAAGCGTTGCGCGCCCAAGTCGCGCGCCTGCCGGAAATGCCGAAACCGCAACAGCTGGATACCGAGATGGCCCAGCTGCGCGTTCAGCGACTGCACTTTGAAGATCTTCTCAATAAACAGCCGCAAATCCGCCAGATCCGTCAGGCTGACGGCCAGCCCCTGACCAGCGAGCAAAACCGCATTCTGGAAGCCCAGCTGCGTACCCAGCGTGAACTGCTGAACTCTCTGCTCCAGGGCGGGGATACGCTGATTCTGGAGTTGACCAAGCTAAAAGTCTCCAATAGCCAGCTGGAAGATGCGCTGAAAGAGGTGAACGAGGCTACGCACCGTTATCTCTTCTGGACGTCCGACGTGCGCCCGATGACCTTCTCGTGGCCGATTGAGATTGTCCAGGACCTGCGCCGCCTGATTTCGCTGGACACCTTTAGCCAGCTGGGACAGGCAAGCGTGATGATGTTCACCAGCAAAGAGACCATTTTCCCGCTGCTGGGGGCGTTGATTCTGGTGGGCTTCAGCATTTACTCGCGCAGACATTTCACCCGCTTCCTGGAACGTTCCAGCTCCAGGGTCGGGAAAGTCACCCAGGATCACTTCTGGCTGACGTTACGCACCGTATTCTGGTCGATTCTTGTCGCCTCCCCGCTGCCGGTGCTGTGGATGACGCTGGGGTATGGCCTGCGGGAAGCCTGGCCTTATCCGCTCGCGGTCGCGATTGGCGATGGCGTCACCGCCACGGTGCCGCTGCTGTGGGTGGTCATGATTTGCGCCACCTTCGCGCGCCCCAATGGCCTGTTTATCACCCACTTTGGCTGGCCGCGTAATCGCGTTGCGCGCGCCATGCGTTACTACCTGATGAGCATCGGGCTGATTGTGCCGCTGATTATGGCGCTGATCATGTTCGATAATCTCAACGACCGGGAGTTCTCAGGCTCGCTGGGGCGCCTCTGCTTTATGCTGATATGCGGGGCGCTGGCCATCGTCACGCTCAGCCTGAAACGCGCGGGTATTCCGCTCTATCTCGATAAATCCGGCAGCGGCGAAAACATGTTCAACCGGCTGCTCTGGAACCTGCTGCTTAGCGCGCCGCTGTTTGCGATGCTGGCAGCCGCGGTGGGCTATCTGGCAACCGCGCAGGCGCTGCTGGCGCGGCTGGAAACCTCGGTGGCCATCTGGTTCCTGCTGCTGGTGGTGTACCACGTGATCCGCCGCTGGATGCTGATCCAGCGCCGCCGTCTGGCCTTTGACCGAGCCAAGCATCGCCGGGCGGAGATCCTCGCCCAGCGCGCGCGGGGTGAGGAAGAGCCAAACCACGTCAACAGTACGGAAGGCACAACGGAAGCGGACGAAGTCGAACTGGATCTGGATGCCATCAGTACCCAGTCCCTGCGCCTGGTTCGTTCCATCCTGATGCTGATTGCCCTCCTGTCGGTGATCTTCCTGTGGTCCGAGATCCACTCCGCATTTGGCTTCCTGGAGAACATCTCGCTCTGGGACGTGACGTCTACGGTGCAGGGCGTTGAAAGCCTGGAGCCGATTACCTTAGGGGCGGTGCTGATTGCCATTCTGGTGCTGATCATCACCACGCAGCTGGTGCGCAACTTCCCGGCGCTGCTGGAGCTGGCGCTGCTGCAGCATCTGGATTTAACGCCGGGGACGGGCTATGCGATTACGACCATTACCAAATATCTGATCATGCTGTTTGGCGGGCTGGTTGGCTTCTCGATGATCGGTATTGAGTGGTCGAAGCTGCAGTGGCTGGTGGCGGCCCTTGGTGTAGGGTTAGGTTTCGGCTTACAGGAGATCTTCGCCAACTTCATCTCTGGCCTGATCATTCTGTTCGAAAAACCGATACGTATTGGCGATACCGTAACGATTCGCGATCTGACCGGCAGCATCACGAAGATCAACACCCGTGCGACGACGATCAGCGACTGGGATCGGAAAGAGATCATCGTGCCAAACAAGGCGTTTATCACCGAGCAGTTCATCAACTGGTCGCTGTCAGACTCCGTTACCCGCGTGGTGCTGACGGTACCGGCGCCGTCGGACGCCAACAGCGAAGAGGTCACCCAGATCCTCTACACTGCCGCTGAGCGCTGTTCGCTGGTAATCGACAACCCGGCGCCGGAAGTATTCCTTGTGGATTTACAGCAGGGGATCCAGATTTTCGAGCTGCGCATCTACGCCGCCGAAATGGGACACCGTATGCCGCTGCGCCATGAGATCCACCAGCTGATTCTGGCGGGCTTCCGCGAGCACGGTATTGATATGCCGTTCCCGCCGTTCCAGATGCGTCTCGAAAGCCTGGACGGGCGTAAAACGGGAAGAACGCTGACGTCAGCGGCGCGTACGCGTCCGGCGGGAAGTTTGTAAGGTAAGCGGGGCAACCCTCTCCCGCGGGAGAGGGTTGACTGCCGTCAGGCGCGATCTACGGTAAACGCAATCACATCGCCAAGCTGCTCTGCGCCCAGGGCCAGCATCACCAGACGGTCAACACCCAGCGCCACGCCGGAGCAATCCGGCAGACCTGCTTTTAATGCTTCAAGCAAATTCACATCAATAGGCTGCTGCGGCAGACCGCGCGCGGCGCGCTTGCGGTTATCCTGCTCGAAGCGCTGCTGCTGCTCGCGGGCATCCGTCAGTTCGTGGAAGCCGTTCGCCAGCTCGATGCCTTTGTAATAGACCTCAAAACGCTCTGCGACACGATGATCTTCGGTACTGATCTGCGCCAGCGACGCCTGGCTTGCCGGGAAGTGATAGACAAAGGTCGGACGGTCTTTGCCAATCTGCGGTTCTACACCGAAGGTAAACAGCAGCTGCAGCAGCGTGTCGCGATCCTCTTCGGTATCCGCCACGTTGCTGAGATCCAGTTTTGCCGCCACTTCGCGCAGCTGGGTTTTGTCCGCCGACAGCGGATCGATTTCCAGATGGCGCTGGAAAGCCTGCTGATAGGATAGCGTTTCGGCTTCCGAGCAGTCCAGCACCTGCTGGAGCAGATCGTCCACCTCATTCATCAGACGGTACATATCATAATGCGGGCGGTACCACTCCAGCATGGTGAATTCCGGATTGTGGTGACGACCCATCTCTTCATTACGGAAGCTGCGGCACAGCTGATACACCGGGCCACACCCCGCCGCCAGCAGGCGTTTCATGTGGTATTCCGGGCTGGTCATCAGATACAAATTCATGCCCTGAGAGTGGCCGGGGCCAACAAAACGGGTTTCAAACGGCACCAGATGAATATCCGTTACCGTTGCCTGACTCATGCACGGCGTTTCCACCTCCAGGACTCCGCGGTCGGCAAAGAAACGGCGGATCTCCGCCATAATTGCAGCGCGTTTTAACAGATTAGGGATGGATGCGCTCGGCTGCCAGGTGGCCGTTTCGCTCATGAGTTGTTCTCCGATTTCAGACAAGGGCACGAAGTCTACTCGTTAGCAGGGGCAGAGACAAATTTTGCGCAGTAAAAAAGCGCGTTTCATTTAGGTGAACTTTTTCGTGACGTATTTCATCAATCTTCATGATAAATCGCCGTACAGAACAGCAAAAAAATCGAACACGTCAAATTTCCCTGACATCTACACGGTTATACTGTTTTACCCATAAAGGAGCAGTGGAAACGCTTTCGCAATCGTCCTTTTGGACGGGTGAACTACCTTTAGTTTGTCGCGTTGCGAAATAACAAAAATCTGGAGGAATGTCGTGCAAACTTTTCAAGCCGATCTTGCCGTAATAGGCGCTGGCGGGGCTGGATTACGTGCTGCGATTGCTGCAGCACAAGCTAATCCCAACGCTAAAATCGCATTGATTTCAAAAGTCTATCCAATGCGTAGTCACACAGTGGCAGCAGAAGGAGGATCCGCCGCCGTTGCGCAGGATCATGACAGCTTTGAATACCATTTCCACGACACGGTTGCAGGGGGCGACTGGCTTTGCGAGCAGGATGTCGTTGACTACTTTGTGCATCATTGTCCCACGGAAATGACCCAGCTTGAACAGTGGGGATGTCCGTGGAGCCGCCGTCCTGACGGCAGCGTCAACGTTCGCCGCTTTGGCGGTATGAAGATTGAACGCACCTGGTTCGCCGCCGATAAAACCGGCTTCCACATGCTGCACACCCTGTTCCAGACCTCCCTTCAGTTCCCACAAATTCAGCGCTTCGATGAACATTTCGTCCTCGACATTCTGGTTGATGACGGACAGGCGCGTGGCCTGGTGGCGATGAACATGATGGAAGGCACGCTTGTCCAGATCCGCGCCAACGCGGTAGTGATGGCAACGGGCGGTGCGGGTCGCGTTTATCGTTATAACACCAACGGCGGCATCGTCACCGGTGACGGCATGGGCATGGCGCTCGGTCACGGCGTACCGCTGCGCGATATGGAGTTCGTGCAGTATCACCCAACCGGTCTGCCGGGCTCCGGCATTCTGATGACGGAAGGCTGCCGCGGTGAAGGCGGTATTCTGGTCAATAAAAACGGCTACCGCTATCTGCAGGATTACGGCATGGGCCCGGAAACCCCGCTCGGCGAGCCGAAGAACAAATACATGGAACTCGGCCCGCGCGACAAAGTCTCTCAGGCCTTCTGGCACGAGTGGCGCAAAGGCAACACCATCTCCACGCCGCGCGGCGATGTGGTCTATCTCGACCTGCGTCACCTTGGCGAGAAGAAACTGCTGGAACGTCTGCCGTTCATCTGCGAGCTGGCGAAAGCTTACGTCGGCGTCGACCCGGTGAAAGAGCCGATTCCGGTGCGTCCAACCGCGCACTACACCATGGGCGGGATCGAAACCGACCAGCAGTGCGAAACCCGTATTAAAGGCCTGTTCGCCGTCGGCGAGTGTTCCTCCGTGGGTCTGCACGGCGCCAACCGTCTGGGGTCTAACTCGCTGGCAGAGCTGGTCGTCTTTGGCCGTATGGCGGGCGAGCGCGCGATGGAGCGGGCGGCTACCGCAGGCGAAGCCAACGGTGCCGCGCTGGATGCGCAGGTAGCAGACGTTGAAAAACGCCTGAAAGATCTGGTGAACCAGGAGGGTAACGAGAACTGGTCTAAGATCCGCGACGAGATGGGCCTGTCGATGGAAGAAGGCTGCGGTATTTACCGTACGCCAGAGCTGATGCAAAAAACCGTCGACAAGCTGGCGGAACTGCAGGAGCGCTTTAAGCGCGTGCGCATCACCGATACCTCCAGCGTATTCAACACCGACCTGCTCTACACCATTGAGCTGGGCCACGGTCTGAACGTCGCGGAATGTATGGCGCACTCTGCGCTGGCGCGTAAAGAGTCGCGTGGGGCCCACCAGCGTCTGGACGAAGGCTGTACCGAACGTGACGACGTCAATTTCCTGAAACACACTCTCGCCTGGCGCGATGCAGATGGCACCACACGTCTGGACTACAGCGACGTGAAAATCACCGCGCTGCCGCCGGCTAAACGCGTGTACGGTGCAGAAGCAGAAGCCGCCGAGAAGAAGGAGAAGGCGAATGGCTGAGATGCAAAAAATGAAGGTTGAAGTGGTGCGCTACAATCCGGAAGTGGACGCCGCACCGCACAGCGCTTTCTATGAAGTCCCTTATGACGAGCAAACCTCCCTGCTGGATGCGCTCGGCTATATCAAAGACAACCTGGCGCCAGACCTGAGCTACCGCTGGTCCTGCCGTATGGCAATCTGCGGCTCCTGCGGCATGATGGTCAACAAGGTGCCGAAGCTGGCCTGCAAGACCTTCCTGCGCGAGTACACCAAAGGCATTAAGGTCGAAGCGCTGGGCAACTTCCCGATTGAACGCGATCTGGTGGTCGATATGACCCACTTTATCGAAAGCCTGGAAGCGATTAAGCCGTACATCATTGGTAATCCGCGCACGCCGGATCAGGGGCCAAATACCCAGACGCCGGCTCAGATGGCGAAATACCATCAGTTCTCCGGCTGCATCAACTGCGGCCTGTGCTACGCAGCCTGTCCACAGTTTGGCCTGAACAAGGAGTTCATCGGCCCGGCCGCCATTACCCTGGCACACCGCTATAACGAAGACAGCCGCGACCACGGCAAAAAAGAACGTATGGCGCAGCTTAACAGCCAGAACGGCGTCTGGAGCTGTACCTTTGTGGGTTACTGCTCCGAAGTGTGTCCGAAGCACGTCGACCCGGCCGCCGCAATTCAGCAGGGTAAAGTAGAAAGCTCGAAAGACTTTCTTATCGCTACCCTGAAACCACGCTAAGGAGTGCATGATGACGACTAAACGCAAAGCCTATGTGCGGCCTGTGCCGTCCACCTGGTGGAAAAACCTGCCGTTTTATCGCTTCTACATGCTGCGTGAAGGCACGGCGGTACCGGCGGTCTGGTTCAGCCTTGAGCTGATGTACGGCGTTTTTGCCCTCAAGCATGGTCCGGAAGCCTGGGCCAGCTTTGTCGGTTTCCTGCAAAACCCGATCATTGTTGTTCTGAACCTGATCGTGCTCGCAGCCGCGCTGCTTCATACCAAAACCTGGTTTGAACTGGCGCCAAAAGCGGCGAACATCATCATAAAAGACGAGAAAATGGGGCCAGAGCCGGTGATTAAAGGGCTCTGGGCAGTGACGATTCTGGTCACTGTGGTCATTCTGTTTGTCGCACTGTTCTGGTAAGGAGACACCTGTGATCAATCCAAATCCAAAACGTTCTGACGAGCCGGTCTTCTGGGGCCTGTTTGGCGCAGGCGGCATGTGGAGTGCCATCATCGCCCCCGTCATCATTCTGCTGGTCGGCATTATGCTGCCGCTGGGGCTGTTCCCGGGCGATGCGCTGAGCTACGAGCGCGTACTGGCGTTCGCGAGCAGCTTTATCGGCCGCGTGTTCATCTTCCTGATGATCGTCCTGCCGCTGTGGTGTGGTCTGCACCGTATTCACCATGCAATGCATGATCTGAAAATCCATGTACCGAGCGGGAAATGGGTGTTCTACGGTCTGGCGACCATCCTAACCGTGGTGACGCTGATTGCCGTGGTCACCATCTGACGCTTCTGGCCCGCCATCCGGCGGGCCTTTTATTTCTGCATCTTCCCCACCAGCCACTGGGCAAACTCGCGCATTGCGGGCGTTTCTGTCCGTGACTGTAGTCTTGTGAGCCAGTAGCTGCCGAGGTCAATCTGCGTTGCAAACGGCTGCACGATGCGTTCGCTGCTGAGTAAATGGGTAAACATGTCGACAGGCGCAATGGCAATCCCTGTGCCTGCCTGCGCGGCTTCCAGCATGGTCACGGACGAATCAAACACCATCACCCGGTGCGTCGGCGAGGGAGAGTGTTCGCCCGCTGCCTGCATCCACGCAGCCCACTCGTCGCGCCGGTAGGAGCGCAGCAGGGTAAACTTCAGGATATCTGCCGGGCTTTTTAGACAGGAGGCAATGTCGGGTGTACAGAGCGCAGACAGCGGCGCAGGGCAAAGGAATTCAGCATCGGTTCCATGCCACGCGCCGCCACCGTAGCGAATGGCGTAATCAAGCCCTTCAGCCGCCGGGTCGACGCGATTGTTATGGGTGGAAAGCTGAAGATCAATATGCGGATAGCAGCGGCGAAAGTCCGCAAGCTCAGAGAATAAAACCCCCGTAGCAAAGGTTCCTACCACACCTATTTTGAGCTTCTCCTGAGCGCGCTGGCTGGCAAAGCGATCCAGCATTCCGGCGATACGATCGAACGAGTCATTCAGCACCGGCAGCAAATTCTCGCCTTCGGTGGTCAACATCAGCCCACGCGAAACGCGGACAAACAGCTGGCAATTAAGGTGCTGCTCCAGCGCCTTTACGTGCTGGCTAATCGCGGAATGGGTGACGTTCAGCTCGATAGCGGCATGCGTAAAACTGAGATGCCTGGCGGCTGCTTCAAACGCCCGCAGGGAATTAAGAGGGAGATAGCTGCGCGTCATGGTCTCGTCCGTTAGAAAAATTAACAGCTAATGCTAAATTTAACCGTTTGTCAGCCATAGTCAAATCCAACAGACTACAGCGGTCTGACGGGCCCGGACACACCCTTGAACTGCTATTACGGAAGATAACTGATGATGACTAAATCCCTTTGCTGCGCCCTGCTGCTCAGCACCTCCTGCTCGGTATTGGCTGCCCCGATGTCAGAAAAACAGCTGGCTGAGGTGGTGGAACGTACCGTTACGCCGCTGATGAAAGCTCAGGCCATTCCGGGTATGGCGGTGGCGGTGATTTATCAGGGTCAGCCGCACTACTTTACCTTCGGTAAAGCCGATGTTGCGGCGAATAAACCTGTCACCCCACAAACCTTATTCGAGCTGGGCTCTATAAGTAAAACCTTCACCGGCGTACTGGGCGGCGATGCCATTGCTCGGGGTGAAATATCGCTGGGCGATCCGGTGACCAAATACTGGCCTGAACTGACAGGCAAGCAGTGGCAGGGGATCCGCATGCTGGATCTGGCAACCTATACCGCAGGAGGTTTGCCGTTACAGGTACCGGATGAGGTCACGGATAACGCCTCTCTGCTGCGCTTTTATCAAAACTGGCAGCCGCAGTGGAAGCCGGGCACTACGCGTCTTTACGCCAACGCCAGCATCGGTCTTTTTGGCGCGCTGGCGGTCAAACCTTCCGGCATGAGCTATGAGCAGGCCATAACGACGCGGGTCTTTAAGCCGCTCAAGCTGGACCATACCTGGATTAACGTTCCCAAAGCGGAAGAGTCGCATTACGCCTGGGGATACCGCGACGGTAAAGCGGTACACGTTTCGCCAGGCATGCTGGACGCTGAAGCCTATGGCGTAAAAACCAACGTGCAGGATATGGCAAACTGGGTGATGGTCAACATGAAGCCGGACTCGCTTCAGGATAGTTCACTCAGGAAAGGCATTACCCTGGCGCAGTCTCGCTACTGGCGCGTAGGTGCCATGTATCAGGGTTTAGGCTGGGAAATGCTTAACTGGCCGGTCGATGCCAAAACCGTGGTTGAAGGTAGCGACAATAAGGTGGCGCTGGCACCGCTGCCTGCGAGAGAAGTGAATCCACCGGCGCCCCCGGTCAATGCGTCATGGGTCCATAAAACAGGCTCTACCGGCGGGTTTGGCAGCTACGTGGCGTTTATTCCCGAAAAGCAGCTCGGCATTGTGATGCTGGCGAATAAAAGCTATCCGAACCCGGCACGCGTTGAGGCGGCATACCGTATCCTCGACGCGCTGCAGTAAAACATTGCCGGGTGGCGCTAACGCTTACCCGGCCTACAAAATCCACGGGGTGGCCACCCGGCGAAACACACCGCACAAAAACCACATTTTCCTTGCCGTCATCTACACTTAACAAAAAACAGTAAGGAAACTCCTATGCGCATTCTGCCTGTTATCGCCGCGGTGACAGCCGCGTTTTTAGTGGTTGCCTGCAGTTCCCCTACCCCACCTCCAGGCGTTACCGTCGTCTCGCCTTTTGATGCACAACGCTTCCTTGGAACATGGTATGAAATCGCGCGCCTCGACCATCGGTTTGAGCAGGGCTTAGAGAAGGTCACCGCGAATTACAGCCCGATGGATGATGGCGGTATTCAGGTGATCAACCGGGGCTATAATCCCGATCGGGAGATGTGGCAGCAGTCGATTGGGAAAGCGTACTTCACGGGCGACCCGCGACGGGCCGCGCTCAAAGTCTCTTTCTTCGGCCCGTTTTATGGCGGCTATAACGTGATCGCGCTCGACAGAGAGTACCGTCACGCGCTGGTCTGCGGGCCGGATCGCGACTATCTGTGGATACTTTCCCGCACGCCAACTATTTCGTCAGAAATGAAACAGCAAATGCTGGACGTCGCGACCCGGCAAGGGTTTGATGTGTCAAAACTCATCTGGGTAAAACAGCCCCATTAATGGGTGCTGAGCTTCAGCCCAACGATGCCGGCCACAATCAAGGCGAGGCTGGCGATACGCGCCAGACTCGCTGACTCTCCCAGCAGCAGAATGCCGGTGATGGCGGCCCCCACCGCACCAATGCCCGTCCAGACGGCATAAGCCGTTCCCACAGGCAGCGAGCGCATCGCCCAGGATAACAGGACAATACTCACGATCATTGCGGTGACGGTTATGACGCTGGGCGTCAGGCGGGTAAATCCGTGGGTGTACTTGAGACCAATTGCCCATACCACTTCGAGCAGGCCAGCAATAAAAAGAATGATCCAGGACATTTCAGGCTCCTTAACTTAATTCAAGTTGGGGCCGTCCCCGGTGAAAGAAACGCTTACGGGTCGTCCCGTAAGGCAGAGATTACGCCCCATATTGTGGTTAGCGTGCTATTTTTTTTCAATCATTTTTTGCTGAACACGTTAAGGCAAGAAATAGCCGCAGTATGGCGCGTAGTTCCGGCATTTAGCACTCATCCGACTTCTCTATGATGATGTGCTTTCTGATGGCAGGAAGCCAAACCACTAGCCGACTGCGAATAAAATATGTTCAAAATTCTTTTGATTGACCGTTGTCACTTCACCCGCACGGGGTTTGAAGCATGGCTCAATCATTCCGGTTTGTTCCCAGGACACTACGTTGTGACCGGGCTAAATAATCTGTTCCTTGCCAGGGAGCACATTCTGCAATGGAAACCCACGCTGGTCATCGCCGACCTGTACGGCTTCAGGCAGGATATTCATCATTTTCAGCAGCTCTCGTCCTTGCTTAACGCCAGTGAACGATTACCGTTTATTATGCTGCAATCGGGAGAGGACCGCGGCATGACCGACTGGCTCGGACAGTTCCCGGTGTGGTCGTCGCTGTTGAAAAACGCCAGTCTCGAAGAAGTGGCAACGACTATCAACGACGCATTAAACTCGCGCGCCAGCGCTGAAAGGCCAACGGCAGCCGCCCCCTTGCTGACCCGGCAGGAAGAGAAAGTGCTGACATTGTGGATGGATGGGGCAAGCAATCAAAAAATTGCCGCTCACCTGAGTATCAATGGCAAAACGGTCTATACCTACAAACGCAATATCCGCATGAAACTGCATATGGATACGCGTTTTTCTCCGTTTTTATCCCTGCAGGAATCAGAAAGCTGACGGTACGAAACCCGCTGGTCTCGTACCGTATGTTAATTACTGCTGAGCTTTAGTTGCCGCACCAGAGATTGCGCTACCACCTTCAGAAATATCCTGACCGACGCCACGCGTGGTATTACAGGCCGTTAACACTGAAGAAAGTACCAGGACTGAAAAGATCGCTGCAATTGTCTTCTTAACCATAATATCTTCCTTTTATAGCCAAAGTTGTTTTGTGTATAGCAACTTAAGAATAGACAAGATCCCGCCGGTTGACGGAAAAGGAAGCATTTTTAGGAAAATTAGACGAACTTAGCTGGCGGCGTGAGAAATGATATGACCGAGATCCTGGATATCTTGTCCCATTCCACGGGTGGTGTTACAGCCGGAAAGCAATGCACTGGAAAGCGCTAACAGAAGCAGAATTTTAACGGTACGTTTCATCATCCCTGCCTGCAAAAATCAGGCGCAGCGGGCGCTGCGCCTTCAATCATGACGTAAATTACTTCACGCGGGATACGTATTCGCCGGAGCGGGTATCCACTTTGATCACTTCGCCAGTCTGTACGAACAGTGGAACTTTAACCACTGCGCCGGTAGACAGTTTGGCTGGTTTACCGCCGGTACCTGCGGTATCACCTTTCAGACCTGGATCGGTTTCAACGATTTCCAGTTCTACGAAGTTTGGTGGGGTCACAGCGATAGGCTGGCCGTTCCACAGGGTCACGATGCACTCAGCCTGATCCAGCAGCCATTTAGCGCTATCACCTACCGCTTTCTCATCAGCAGACAGCTGTTCGAAAGTGGAGTTGTTCATGAAATGATAGAACTCACCGTCGTTGTACAGATAGGTCAGGTTCATATCAACAACATCAGCGCCTTCAGCGGAGTCAGTAGACTTGAAGGTTTTCTCAACACGGGTACCGGTCAGCAGACGGCGCAGCTTAACGCGTGCGAATGCCTGGCCTTTACCTGGTTTAACGAATTCGCTGGCTTCAACCGCGTACGGTTCGCCGTCCATCATGATTTTAAGACCAGCACGAAAATCGTTGCTATAGTACGTTGCCATAAGGCCCTCTAAATTTGTTAACTGGTAGCTAAGCCACAAAATGGCGCATATTGTAACCCTAAACACCCCGTCCAGAGAAGATTGGTTATCGCAACTTGCCGATGTAATCACCAGTCCTGATGAATTGCTGCGTCTTTTAGACCTCGATCAGCACCCAGAGTTGCTTGCAGGCCGCGAGGCAAAACGCCTTTTCGCCCTGCGCGTTCCCCGTGCGTTTGTGGCGCGAATGGAGAAAGGCAACCCCGACGATCCACTTTTAAAACAAACGCTTACTTCGCAGGATGAGTTTGTCACCGCGCAGGGATACAGCACCGATCCGCTGGAAGAGCAGAACAGCGTGGTGCCGGGTTTATTGCACAAGTATCTCAACCGCGCCCTGCTGCTGGTAAAAGGCGGTTGCGCGGTAAATTGTCGTTATTGCTTCCGTCGGCACTTCCCGTATGCCGAAAACCAGGGCAATAAACGCAACTGGCAGGTCGCGCTGGACTATATCGCCGCCCATCCGGAGCTGGATGAGATTATTTTTTCCGGCGGTGACCCGCTGATGGCAAAAGATCATGAGCTGGACTGGCTGTTGACCCAGCTTGAAGCCATTCCGCACGTTAAGCGCCTGCGTATTCACAGCCGTTTACCGATTGTCATTCCGGCACGTGTCACTGACGGACTGGTGTCACGCCTGGAGCAGTCAAGATTGCAGGTGCTGCTGGTGAACCATATTAACCACGCGAATGAAATTGACGATGACTTTCGCGCGGCGATGGCGCGTCTGCGTAAAGCGGGCGTGACGCTGCTGAACCAGAGCGTGCTGCTGCGCGGCGTCAATGACAGCGCCCGCGTGCTGGCCGACCTGAGCAATGCCCTGTTTGATGCGGGCGTGATGCCCTATTACCTGCACGTGCTGGATCGCGTTCAGGGCGCGGCCCATTTCATGGTGACGGATGAAGAAGCCCGGCAGATTATGCGCGAACTGTTAACGCTGGTTTCAGGCTATATGGTGCCGAAGCTGGCACGCGAGATTGGCGGAGAGCCGAGCAAGACGCCGCTGGATCTGCAGCTGCGGCAGCGCTAGTTTCCCCGCACCCTAACCCTCTCCCACAGGGAGAGGGAAAAAGGCAATCAGTTCGGGCACTTGTAGACCTGGCCGTTCATCTGGCTGGCGGTCGGCACGAAGCTGGACAGCATACTCTGCGTTGGGCTGCTCACGCCGTAAATCACGTTACCGCCCATTGCCGCAGCCTGGTTACGCAGGGCATTCGCCGCACCGCGCATCGAGCCACCTTCTTCGCCATGCTGACCTGACATCCAGTTACTTTGCTCACCGGTTGCCGTGCCTAACAGCTGGCATTCACTGCCAGGCTTATCTTCCACAAAGCGAACGCCCTGGCCCGCTGCCGACAGCTCATTGCTGGAGCTACAACCCGCCAGCAGCAATGCTGCCCCTACAATCCCTGCACAGACTTTTACGCGCATGTTATTCCTCGTTTTCAATAAGCTGGACAGTAGTTGTCCGTGTGTAAATCTTATACCTAAAAGATGACCAAAAGAAAAACCCCCGAGCATTTCTGCCCGGGGGTTTTTCACATTCTACGACGTAGAACGCACGATTACATCATGCCGCCCATACCGCCCATGCCGCCCATGCCAGCAGCACCTAAGTCTGGTGCATCGCCTTTAGGCATATCGGTGACCATGCACTCGGTGGTGATCATCAGGCCAGCGACAGATGCCGCGTACTGCAGAGCAGAACGGGTCACTTTCGTTGGATCCAGGATACCGAAGTCGATCATGTTGCCGTATTCTTCAGTTGCTGCGTTGTAACCGTAGTTACCTTCGCCCGCTTTCACGTTGTTCGCAACCACAGATGGCTCTTCACCGGCGTTAGAAACGATCTGACGCAGAGGAGCTTCCATTGCGCGCAGCGCAACTTTGATACCCACGTTCTGATCTTCGTTCTGTGCGGTCAGGCCTGCCAGTTTAGCGGCGACACGCACCAGCGCAACACCACCACCAGCAACCACGCCTTCTTCTACCGCAGCACGGGTCGCGTGCAGGGCATCGTCAACGCGTGCTTTTTTCTCTTTCATTTCAACTTCGGTCGCTGCACCGACTTTGATTACCGCAACGCCGCCAGCCAGTTTCGCTACGCGCTCCTGCAGTTTTTCACGGTCGTAATCGGAAGTCGCTTCTTCGATCTGCTTACGGATCTGACCCACGCGGCCCTGAATAGCGGCTTCTTCACCCACGCCATCAATGATGGTGGTGGTGTCTTTGTTGATCACAACGCGTTTCGCCTGGCCCAGGTCTTCCAGGGTCGCTTTTTCCAGCTCCATACCGATCTCTTCAGAGATCACGGTACCGCCGGTCAGGGTAGCGATATCCTGCAGCATCGCTTTACGGCGATCGCCGAAGCCAGGTGCTTTAACCGCAGCCACTTTCACGATGCCGCGCATGGTGTTAACCACCAGGGTCGCCAGCGCTTCGCCTTCAACGTCTTCAGCGATGATCACCAGCGGCTTGCCTGCTTTCGCAACGGCTTCCAGCACTGGCAGCATTTCGCGGATGTTGGAGATTTTCTTGTCAGCCAGCAGGATGAACGGGCTTTCCAGCTCAACAGCGCCAGTCTCTGGCTTGTTGATGAAGTATGGGGACAGGTAACCGCGGTCGAACTGCATACCTTCAACCACATCCAGTTCGTCTTCCAGACCGGTACCATCTTCAACGGTGATCACGCCTTCTTTACCGACTTTGTCCATCGCTTCAGCGATCAGTTTACCTACGGTTTCGTCGGAGTTAGCGGAGATAGTACCAACCTGAGCAATGGCTTTAGAGTCAGAGCACGGTACGGACAGCGCTTTCAGCTCTTCAACAGCGGAGGCGACAGCTTTGTCGATACCACGTTTCAGATCCATTGGGTTCATGCCCGCAGCAACGGCTTTCAGACCTTCGGTGATGATTGCCTGCGCCAGTACGGTCGCGGTAGTGGTGCCGTCACCTGCAGCGTCGTTCGCTTTAGAGGCAACTTCTTTCACCATCTGCGCGCCCATGTTTTCGAACTTGTCTTCCAGCTCAATTTCACGTGCTACAGAAACACCATCTTTGGTGATGGTTGGCGCGCCGAAGGATTTATCCAGCACTACGTTGCGGCCTTTCGGGCCCAGAGTCACTTTAACTGCATCTGCCAGTACGTTTACGCCGCGGAGCATTTTTACACGAGCGTCGTTACCGAATTTTACGTCTTTAGCTGCCATGTTCTTATTTCCTCAAATTCTCGTGCGTAAATTACGCTTCAACAATTGCCAGAATGTCGCTCTCGGACATGATCAACACTTCTTCATTGTCGATCTTCTCGGATTTCACGCCGTAGCCATCGTTGAAAATTACGATGTCACCAACTTTAACGTCCAGTGGCTGCACAGTTCCGTTTTCCAGGATGCGGCCCTTACCGACAGCGATGATTTCGCCACGCGTTGATTTGGCTGCTGCAGAACCGGTCAGAACGATGCCGCCAGCAGACTTGGTTTCAACTTCTTTACGTTTGACGATCACACGATCATGTAACGGACGAATACTCATTGATAGCTCTCCTTTGAGAAAGTCATTATCAGTTATGGATGACGCCGGCCCGCATGCGGTTTTCCGACTAGTGCCCTGAGAGATGGGGATAGCTTTTTCCCCCTTCAAGGGGGAGTCGAAAAAAAATTTGCGAAAGTGTTACCATCGCCTCTCTTTTGGTACTGGCAGGGCGATGTGAATGAGTGGACTCAAGCAGGAGCTGGGGCTGGCGCAGGGCGTCGGACTGCTCTCAACCTCCTTGTTAGGTACGGGCGTGTTTGCCGTACCCGCACTGGCGGCGCTGGTGGCTGGAAATAACAGCCTATGGGCGTGGCCTGCGCTGATTGTATTAGTTTTCCCGATAGCCATTGTATTCGCCATCCTGGGGCGGCATTTCCCCAGCGCGGGCGGCGTGGCGCACTTTGTCGGACTGGCCTTTGGCCCGCGGCTGCAGCGTGTTACCGGCTGGCTGTTTCTCTCCGTCATTCCGGTTGGCCTTCCTGCGGCGTTGCATATTGCGACCGGTTTTGGTCAGGCGCTGTTTGGCTGGCATAACGAGCAGTTATTGCTGGCCGAACTGGGTACGCTGGCGATCGTCTGGTGGGTGGGCTCTCGCGGCGCCAGCTCCAGCGCCAACCTGCAGACGCTGGTTGCGGTACTGATTGTCGCGCTCGTTGTCGCAATCTGGTGGGCGGGCGATATCACAATAAAGGAAATTCCCTTCCCTGCGCTGACCGACGTCGACCATTCCCAGCTTTTCGCCGCGCTCTCCGTCATGTTCTGGTGTTTTGTCGGCCTGGAAGCCTTTGCCCATCTGGCCTCTGAATTTAAGCAGCCTGAACGCGATTTCCCCCGCGCGTTGATGATAGGCCTGCTGCTTGCTGGCACGGTCTATTGGGCGTGTACCGTGCTGGTCTTACACTTCCACGCGTTCGGAGCGGATCTCGCCGCCGCGGCATCGCTGCCGGGTATCGTGGTGGAACTGTTCGGCGTGAAGGCGCTATGGATCGCCTGTGTCATCGGCTATCTCGCCTGTTTTGCTAGCCTCAATATTTATATCCAGAGCTTTGCCCGGCTGGTGTGGTCGCAGGCGCTCGACAAACCTGAGAATCGCCTCGCACGCCTGTCTAAACGCCAGCTTCCGCTGAATGCCCTGAATGCCGTACTGGGCTGCTGCGTGGTGAGCACGCTGTGTATTTACGCACTGAAGATCAATCTGGACGCGCTGATCGTCTACGCCAACGGCATTTTCATCATGATCTACCTGCTGTGCATGCTGGCGGGATGTCGTTTGCTGAAAGGTCGCTATAAAGCTCTGGCGGTCGTCGGGGGTTTGCTTTGCCTGCTGTTGCTGGCGATGGTGGGATGGAAGAGTCTGTACGCGATTGTCATGCTGGCAGGGCTGTGGGTGTTTTTGCCGAAGCGCGGTGCGCTACCGGAAGCCCGGTAGGCGAAGCGCCACCGGGCAACAAAATCACCGATCGTCTTTATGGTCTAAACGGTCGTGCTGTTCATCCTTACGCTGATACTCCCCTTCAAAGGTATCGCCCGGCCCGGTGCTGAATCCGCCCCCCGGCATACGGCTAAAGCGCAGATGCGGCAGCAGCTTCATGGTCAGGTGTTTTTGCACCGGCGGCAGAAGCAGCAGAAGGCCGAGGAAATCAGTGAAGAACCCCGGCAGGATCAGCAGCAGCCCCGCAATAATCAACGACACGCTTTTGATCATCTCTTCCGCCGGGCTTTCCCCTGCGGCCATCTTCTGCTGCATTATCAGGAAATTTTTGAAACCCTGATTACGCACCAGCGACATGCCGATGACGGAGGTGAAAATCACAAGAATCAGCGTCAGCAGGACGCCCAGCACATGGGCAACCTGGATGAAAATGGAAATCTCAATGTAAACATAGAGAAAGAAAGCAATAAACGGTATCCAGCGCACTGGCATCTCCTGTGTGGCAGAGGCCATCGGGCCCCTGTCTGAATGTGTTCGCGACGCGCGTTTGTATGAGATGGTGACGGTTAGCGAAAATTCAATCAGTTTGCACGGATATTTTTTTTGGAAATTATAAAGCGGTGACCCATTTCACAGATTAATAATTATCATGGAATCGGCTCGATAATAAGTGATCCAGCTTACGGCAATTCGCTATCATCAGCATATGATCTCGAACATCTGGCTGATTGAGGGAATAATCGTCGGCCAGAAAATATTCAAAACCACATAAATACTGTGTGTTTAGTACAATCCATCGGCAGCTTGAAAAGAAGGTTCACATGTTAAACAACATTCGTATCGAAGAAGACTTGTTGGGTACCAGGGAAGTTCCAGCGGATGCCTACTACGGTGTCCACACTCTGAGAGCGATTGAAAACTTCTACATCAGCAACAGCAAAATCAGCGACATCCCTGAGTTTGTCCGTGGCATGGTGATGGTGAAGAAAGCCGCAGCACTGGCCAACAAAGAGCTGCAAACCATTCCTAAAAGCGCGGCAAATGCGATTATCGCGGCCTGCGATGAAGTGCTGAACAACGGCAAATGCATGGACCAGTTCCCGGTTGACGTCTATCAGGGCGGCGCGGGCACCTCCGTCAACATGAACACTAACGAAGTACTGGCAAACATTGGCCTGGAGCTGATGGGTCACCAGAAAGGTGAATACCAGTACCTGAACCCGAACGACCACGTTAACAAATGCCAGTCCACCAACGACGCCTACCCTACCGGCTTCCGTATCGCGGTGTATGCCTCTGTAGTGAAACTGGTGGACGCGATCAACCAGCTGGGTGATGGCTTCCAGCGTAAAGCGGTTGAGTTCCAGGACATCCTGAAAATGGGTCGTACCCAGCTGCAGGACGCGGTGCCGATGACGCTCGGCCAGGAATTCCACGCGTTTAACGTACTGCTGAACGAAGAGACCAAAAACCTGCTGCGCACCTCCGAGCTGCTGCTGGAAGTGAACCTGGGCGCCACCGCCATCGGTACGCGTCTGAACACCCCGGATGGCTATCAGCAGCTGGCGGTACAGAAGCTGGCTGAAGTCTCTAACCTGCCGGTTGTGCCTGCAGAAGACCTGATTGAAGCCACCTCCGACTGCGGCGCCTACGTCATGGTACACAGCGCCCTGAAACGTCTGGCGGTGAAACTGTCCAAAATCTGTAACGACCTGCGCCTGCTCTCTTCCGGTCCGCGCGCTGGCCTGAATGAAATCAACCTGCCAGAGCTGCAGGCCGGTTCATCCATCATGCCAGCCAAGGTGAACCCGGTAGTGCCAGAAGTGGTGAACCAGGTTTGCTTCAAAGTCATCGGTAACGATACAACCGTGACCATGGCCTCGGAAGCGGGTCAGCTGCAGCTGAACGTGATGGAGCCAGTGATTGGCCAGGCGATGTTTGAATCCATCCACATTCTGACCAACGCCTGCTACAACCTGCTGGAAAAATGCATTAACGGCATCACGGCGAATAAAGAAGTCTGTGAGGGTTATGTCTATAACTCCATCGGGATCGTCACCTACCTCAACCCGTTCATCGGTCACCACAACGGTGATATCGTCGGTAAGATTTGCGCCGAAACCGGTAAGAGCGTACGTGAAGTGGTGCTGGAGCGCGGGCTGTTGACCGAAGCTGAGCTGGACGATATCTTCTCGGCCCAGAACCTGATGCACCCGGCATATAAAGCGAAACGATATACCGATGAAAGCGAACAGTAACCGTTCTGGCTAGGCTTCTTAAGGCACGTCACTTGTGACGTGCCTTTTTTCTTTTTAGGCGTTACCTAAATACAACAATTCAATATCAACTTGTTAATAAGCAAGGCAGGTCCTTATGTTTGGAGCAGAACTCGTCATCGTCTTGTTGGCGATTTATTTGGGAGCAAGACTCGGGGGTATCGGCATCGGTTTTGCCGGCGGTCTCGGGGTGCTCGTTCTTACCCTTATCTTTCAGATTAAACCCGGCGCAATCCCGTTCGACGTTATCGAAATCATCATGGCAGTTATTGCCGCTATCGCCGCCATGCAGGTGGCAGGCGGTATGGACTACCTGGTAAGCCTGGCGGAGCGTATGCTGCGCCGCCATCCAAAATACATTACCTTCCTTGCCCCGCTGGTGACCTGGTTTATGACCATTCTCGCCGGTACGGGCCACACCGCCTTCTCTACGCTGCCGGTGATTACCGAAGTGGCGAAAGAGCAGGGTATCCGTCCGTCTCGTCCGCTCTCTATTGCCGTCGTCGCGTCCCAGATTGCGATTACCGCCTCGCCGATTTCCGCTGCGGTGGTCTTCTTCGCCGGTATTCTGGAGCCGATGGGCGTGAGCTACCTGACGCTGCTGGCGATCTGTATCCCGGTGACGCTGATCGCGGTGATGATTACTGCCGTGCTGTGTAACTTCCTCGGCGCTGAACTGAAAGACGATCCGGTTTACCAGGAACGCCTCGCCAAGGGTGAAGTGAGACTGCGCGGCAGCCAGGTCTTCGAGCTGAAGCCGCACGCAAAACGCTCCGTGCTGCTGTTCCTGATCGGTATTGTCGCGGTGATGTTCTACGCGACCGCCATCAGCGATACCGTGGGCCTGATCCAGAACCCTGTCCTGCCGCGTAACGAAGCGATTGTAGTGTTTATGCTGACCATCGCGACGCTGATTAGCATCACCTGTAAAATCGACACCAGCGAAGTGCTGAACGCCAGCACCTTTAAATCCGGTATGAGCGCCTGCGTATGCGTACTGGGCGTGGCGTGGCTCGGTGATACCTTCGTGAAAGCGCACATCAGCGACATTCAGACCGTCGCTGGCGACCTGCTCCACAACTACCCGTGGCTGCTGGCGGTGGTGCTGTTCTTTGCCGCTACCCTGCTTTACTCCCAGGCGGCGACCACCAAAGCGCTGATGCCTGCGGCACTGATGCTGGGCGTAACGCCACTGACGGCGATTGCCTCTTTCGCGGCGGTTTCTGCCCTGTTCGTTCTGCCAACCTACCCAACCCTGCTGGCGGCGGTGGAGATGGACGACACCGGCTCAACCCGTATCGGTAAGTATGTGTTTAACCACGCGTTCCTGATCCCGGGCGTGGTCGCCATTTCACTTTGCGTGATCCTCGGCTTTATCATTGGCGGCGTGGTGCTGTAAACGGTGAGTGGTTGTAAAAATAGTTAAAATCGGGCCGCTCTGCGGCCCGTTTCATTAATGACCAACCGCCTTGCGTGATATAGTGAAGCCTTTCGTGATGAGGAGGTCGACTTGTGAACACGCCTGATGCTGTTGTCGTATTGTGTACCGCCCCTGATGAAGCCTCTGCCCAGGATCTCGCCGCCAAAGTGCTGGCCGAAAAACTGGCTGCCTGCGTGACGCTCCTCCCCGGTGCTACCTCCCTTTATTACTGGGAAGGCAAACTGGAGCAAGAGTACGAAGTCCAGATGTTGCTCAAAACCAATCTGGCGAATCAGCAGGCTCTCCTGGACTGCCTCAAATCTCATCATCCTTACCAAACTCCGGAACTGCTGGTGCTGCCAGTGGTTCACGGCGATAACGACTATCTCTCATGGCTCAACGCTTCCTTACGCTGATCCTGCTGCTATGCAGCACGTCAGCTTTTGCCGGGTTGTTTGACGCGCCCGGCCGTTCGAACTTTATTCCTGCCGACCAGGCGTTTGTTTTCGATTTTCAGCAGAACCAGCACGATCTGACGCTCACCTGGCAGGTGAAAGAGGGCTATTACCTCTATCGCAAGCAGGTGAGCATTACCCCTGCCCAGGCAAACGTGGGCGCATTACAATTGCCCGCTGGCGAGTGGCACGAGGACGAGTTCTACGGCAAGAGTGAAATCTACCGCCAGCGCCTGAGCGTGCCCGTTACGGTGAATCAGGCGGATAAAGGCGCGACGCTGACGGTGACCTACCAGGGGTGCGCGGACGCCGGATTCTGCTATCCGCCGGAAACGAAAGTCGTGCCGCTTAGCGAAGTGAAAGTGACTGCTGCTGTAACGCCGGTCCCTGCGGTTGAGAAAACCAACGACCGCGCTGACCTTCCGTTCTCAGCGCTGTGGGCGTTACTGATTGGTATCGGCATTGCCTTTACGCCGTGCGTGTTGCCGATGTATCCGCTCATCTCTGGCATCGTGCTGGGCGGCAAACAGCGTCTTTCTACCGCCCGCGCCCTGCTGCTGGCTTTTATATACGTGCAAGGAATGGCGCTAACCTACACAGCCCTTGGCCTTGTGGTTGCCGCTGCCGGGTTACAGTTCCAGGCGGCACTCCAGCACCCTTATGTTCTCATTGGCCTGTCAGCGATGTTTATCCTGTTGGCGCTGTCAATGTTTGGCCTGTTCACGCTACAGCTGCCCTCTTCGCTGCAAACGCGCTTAACGCTGATGAGCAACCGTCAGCAGGGCGGCTCCGCAGGCGGCGTGTTCGCGATGGGTGCCATTGCCGGGCTGATTTGCTCTCCCTGCACTACCGCACCGCTGAGCGCTATCCTGCTGTACATCGCCCAGAGCGGTAACATGTGGCTCGGCGGGGGTACGCTGTACCTCTACGCGCTCGGCATGGGTCTGCCGCTGATTCTGGTCACGGTTTTCGGCAATCGACTTCTGCCGAAGAGCGGCCCGTGGATGGAGACGGTGAAAACCGCATTTGGTTTTGTCATCCTCGCGCTGCCGGTGTTCCTTCTTGAGCGTATCATCGGCGACGCCTGGGGTTTACGCCTGTGGGCGATGCTCGGCGTAGCATTCTTTGCCTGGGCGTTTATCGTCAGCCTGGGGGCGAAGAAGCCATGGATGCGCCTGGTGCAAATCCTGCTGCTGGCTGCCGCGCTGGTGAGCGTACGCCCTCTGCAGGACTGGGCGTTCGGCACACCGGTGAGTCAGACCCAGGCGCATCTGAACTTTACCCAGATAAAAAACGTGGATGAACTTAACAGCGCTCTGGCAGAGGCGAATGGCAAACCGGTGATGCTCGATCTCTATGCCGACTGGTGTGTCGCCTGCAAAGAGTTTGAAAAATATACTTTTAGCGATCCACAGGTGCAAAGCGCCCTGAAAGAGACCGTTTTGCTCCAGGCTAACGTGACCGCCAATAATGCGCAGGATAAGGCTCTGCTGAAGCAGCTTAACGTACTCGGGCTGCCAACCATTCTGTTCTTCAATCAACAGGGCCAGGAGCAGCCTGAGCAGCGTGTAACCGGGTTTATGGATGCAGCGGCATTTAGCGCGCATTTGCGCAATCGCCAACCGTAAACAACACTTTAAGCGGGACAAACCGTTGGGAATAGCGGAGGAGATAACCGTGCAACGTGAAGACGTACTGGGACAAGCCCTGCAACTACTTGAGATTCAAGGGATCGCCAGCACCACGCTTGAGATGGTAGCCGACCGTATCGATTATCCCCTGGATGAACTTAAGCGCTTCTGGCCGGATAAAGAGGCGCTACTCTATGATGCCCTGCGCTATCTCAGCCAGCAGGTTGATGTCTGGCGCAGACAACTGATGCTGAATGAAGAACTGACCGCGGAGCAAAAGCTGCTGGCGCGCTATACTGCCCTGACGGAATGCGTCAGCAACAACCGCTACCCGGGTTGTCTGTTCATCGCCGCCTGCACTTATTTTCCTGACCCTGGCCATCCTATTCACCAGTTGGCGGATCAGCAAAAACGGGCGGCGCATGACTTTACCCACGAACTGCTGACCACGCTGGAAGTCGATGACCCTGCGATGGTGGCTAAACAGATGGAGCTGGTGCTGGAAGGTTGCCTCAGCCGCATGCTGGTGAACCGTAGCCAGGCCGATGTGGATACGGCGCACCGCCTGGCGGAAGATATTCTACGCTTTGCCCAATGCAGAATGGGTGGAGCGCTGACCTAAGCCAGCATGCCCGCCCAGGCGGAGACGAGCAGACACAGCGCCATCAGGCGCTGAAACCGCACCATCGCCACGGTGGTGCAAAAAATTCGGTTCACCGCTTTACCCAACCACGCCCAGCACATCAAACAGGCTATCGAGATCAGCAGAAACCATAGCGCCATTAGCGCAATATCCCGCAATGCATGGTCACCAGCTGGGGCAAACAGGCTGACGACGGCCAGCGCCATCATCCAGGTTTTGGGGTTCACAACCTGCAGCAGCGCCGCCGCCCGCGCGGTGAATCGAATACGGTTCTCAGCGGAGAGACGGGCAGCCGGGGCGCGAAACAGCTGCCAGCTCATCCAGCTTAGCCACAGCACGCCTGTCCAGCTCATTATCTGACGTATCAGAGGATACTGACGCAGCACTTCCCCTGCGCCCGCGCCTGATACCAGCACAATCGCACTGGCCGCGATACATCCGCCCAGAATAGCAGGTACGGTATTTTTTACGCCAAAGTGCTGGCTGTTCGTCAGCACGAGAATATTGGTCGGCCCCGGCGTAATGGAGGCGACAAATGCGAACAACAGAAAGGGTATCAAACTCACGGGTGGCTCCTTTTTATTAGAGCCATGAATGTGCCGTTATTTTTTGGAAACGTCTGGAAGGTTTGTGCACAACCGTCGGTAGTGTGCAGGAGAGATACGGTAAGCACGCTGAAACCAACGTCCCAGATGGCTTTGATCGGCAAAACCCACTGTGGCAGCCACATCAACGGGCTGGTCCCCACGCGCCAGCAGCTGTCGGGCCTTTGCCAGACGAAGCTGAATAAGCCATGCGTGTGGCGCCAGGTTGAACTCGCGCTTAAAACAGCGCGTCAGGGTAAAGCGATCCGTGCCCGTCTCGCGCGCAAGGTCTGACAGCCCTACGTTCTCGCCGATATGAGCAAAGAGATAGTCGCGCGCACGGTGCGCCACGGCAGCGCTTTGTAACTGCGACGGCAGTTTTTTACGCCAGTGGCAGTGGGCGGTGATCCGGGAGAGCAGATTATCCATTGTGCTCTGCTGAACGATTTTCATCTCGTCATTATGCAGGGTGGAAAATGTCTCACCGATAGCACGCACCAGCTGCGGCTCCCGCGTTAGCGTTTGGGCAAAGTGGAGTGAATATCTCCCGGGAGTAGATTCGTAAAGCCCTTGTAGCGCACGGGTAAGCCAGCGCTCATCCAGATAGAAGGTCAAATAGGTAAAGCCGCCCTCTACAGGCGCATCACCGTCGTGGATCTCGCCAGGTTCGAGGAGAAATGCGTCGCCCGGCTGGCTACGATGACGCTCACGGCGGCAGTGAAACTGCTGCGTGCCGGAGAGGGTTATCCCTACCAGATAGCTATCGTGCCAGTGCGGATCAAAGGCATGCCCTTCGAAATGCGCTTTAATCGTCTCAATACCCGTATCTGCATGCTGACGCAGTTCAAGCCAGTCATTCGCCATACTGTCCTCCTCTTGCTATCAGCATTGCCGTATTACGCTGGTTGTGTCTGGAAGATTTGTGCATTTTCACGGCGAAAGCGGACAGATTGCCGCAAACTTAAGCAGTTGAACAGCTTTTCCCGAAATAATGTTGACGATCGAGCGTGATTGCGGTTTAATGCGCTCCGTTGCCCGGATAGCTCAGTCGGTAGAGCAGGGGATTGAAAATCCCCGTGTCCTTGGTTCGATTCCGAGTCCGGGCACCACTATTTAAAGAACCCAGCCTATGGCTGGGTTTTTGCTTTTCTGCGTTTATACATCCCTTCTTTGTATTCTTATTTCTCTTTGTCGTGGGATCGTGCGGTCTGCGTTGCCGGATGGCGGCTTTGCCTTATCCGGCCTACTAAGCGCCATCGGGCTTTTCTGCGCGCACAAAGCAAAAAACCCCGCACCTTACGGTACGGGGTTCTTCTAATTGATGCCTGGCAGTTCCCTACTCTCACATGGGGAGACCCCACACTACCATCGGCGCTACGGCGTTTCACTTCTGAGTTCGGCATGGGGTCAGGTGGGACCACCGCGCTAAAGCCGCCAGGCAAATTCTGTT